>Ga0256404_1004899_pt1 | contig 24494 bp, 22 predicted proteins | sample RumenRJG_01DNA_FD_185990 | JGI IMG/M metagenome (GOLD analysis project Ga0256404, IMG submission 185990) | Bovine rumen microbial communities from Lethbridge, Alberta, Canada - RJG_01 | ecosystem: Host-associated > Mammals > Digestive system > Stomach > Rumen | place: Canada: Alberta | collected... | reverse complement strand
ATCGGCCATTGGCTGAGACCGTCAACTCTCCTTCCGCACCGCCTTGTAGCCCAGTCCCCGCACGGTGGCGATCTCGAAGTCGGGGTTGTCGCGGAAGTGGTCGCGGAGGCGGTTGATGTGGACGTCTACGGTGCGCTCGTCGGTGTCGGAGTCCATGTCCCAGATCTCGTCCATGAGCTGGCGGCGGGTGAAGATCTTGCCGGGGTAGGACAGCAGCTTGAACAGCAGCAAAAACTCCTTCTTCGGCAGCACCCGCGAACCGTCCGGGGTGGCGACGGAGAACTGGTCGTAGTCCAGCACGGTGCCGCCCACGGTGAGCTTGTGCTCGTTGGCGATGCGGCTGCGGCGCAGCAGCGCGGCGATGCGCAGGATCATCTCCTCCTCGTCCACCGGCTTGACCATGTAGTCGTCGGTGCCGATCTGGAACCCCCTGTGCTTGTCGGCGGGCTTCTCCCGGGCGGTGACCATCAGTATCGGCAGGTCGCAGCCCGACTCCCGCAGGGTCTGCGTGAACTCGTACCCGTCCATGCGGGGCATCATGATGTCCAGCAGGATCAGGTCCACGTGCTTTTTGTCCAGTATCTCCAGGGCCTCCACGCCGTCCGCGGCCAGTATGGGCTGGTAGCCGTGCTGCGTCAGCACCGCCTCCATCAGCCGCCGGGTGTTCGCGTTGTCCTCAACTACCAGTATGTGAAACATGTCGGCCTCCTCAGTATAATCTCTCCTTATTATTATGACACGCCGATGTAAATTGATTATGAACGGAAGGAGAATAGGCATCAGGCATTAGTCGGGTTGGCGGCGGAGGCTGTGCTCTCTGCCGCATCCTTCGCGTCCGCCCAATATAGCTTTCACGAGTATATTCAGCCACGTTCCAAAAAAGCGTGCAAACACAACGCCGTAACCCCGACTAATGCCTGTTGCCTGATGCCTGTTGCCTGTTGCCTGTTGCCTGATGCCTCTCCACTATTGCGCCCTCCCGCAAGAATGTGGTATAATACGAATATCATGTTAAGAGTCGAACGGATCGACGGAAACGGGGGTTGGAATGAAGGAACAGAAGAATACGGCGGCCTTTGTGGCCTATGGCGCGATCATCGCGGCGCTGTATGTGGTATTGACGATGGTATTCGCGCCGATCTCCTTTGGCGCGATGCAGGTGCGCGTCGCCGAGGCGCTGACGATTTTGCCGATGTTCACCCCCGCTGCGATACCGGGACTGTTCATCGGCTGCCTGCTGGCCAACATACTGGGCGGCGGCATCGCGCTGGACGTGATCTTCGGCAGCCTGGCCACGCTGATCGGCGCGGTGGGCGCCTGGCTGCTGCGCAAAAAACGCTGGCTGGTCCCCATCCCGGCCATCGTCGCCAACACGCTCATCATACCGCTGGTGCTGCGCTACGGCTACGGCGTGGACGTGCCGCTGGTATTGCAGATGGCGTACATCGCGGTGGGTGAGATCCTGGGCTGCGGGGTGCTGGGGCAGCTGCTGGCGTCGGTGCTTAACAGCCGCGACGGCATCTACAAGAGGACGTGAAGAGAGAGGAGCATGAGAATGTTTGAGAGAGCGCTGTACCGATCCGACATGCTCAGATGCGCCCTGTGTCAGGACGCGCCCTGCGCCGCGGCCTGCGGCAGGCTGGACCCCGCGGCGCTTCTGAGAAGCGTCTGGTTTGACGACGAGAAGACCGCCGCCCAGAGGCTTACGGCAGCGCTGCCCTGCGTGGCCTGCGACGCCCCCTGCGAGGCGGCCTGCGTGCGCCCGGGGGAGGTGCCCATCCGCGGGCTGATGCTTCGCCTTCGGGACGAGGTCGCGCCCCGGCTGGAGGTCGCCCCGCCGGAGGACGAGTCCCGGCTGCGCTGCGACCTGTGCGGCGCGCCGCTGGAGAATCCCTTCCTGCTGTCCTCCTCGGTGGTGGCCAGCACCTACGACATGTGCGCCCGGGCCTTCGACGCCGGCTGGGCGGGCGCGGCCTTCAAGACCATCTGTTCCTTCGACATCCACGAGGCCTCGCCCCGCTTCTCCGCCATCAACGGCGCGGACGGCAGCATCATCGGCTTCAAGAACATCGAGCAGCTCTCGGACCACAGCGTGGCGGAGAACATGGACATCTTCCGCCGCCTGAAGCGGAGCTATCCCACCAAATTCATCCTCGCCTCCATCATGGGGCAGGACGAGGCCGAATGGACGACGCTCGCGCGGCTGTGCGAGGAGAACGGCGCGGACGGCGTGGAGCTGAACTTCTCCTGTCCGAACATGATGGAGGAGGGCCTGGGTTCGGACATCGGCCAGGTGCCCGAGCTGGTGGAGCGCTTCACCGCCGCCGCCCGCCGGGGAACCCGGCTGCCGCTGCTGGCGAAGCTGACCCCCAACGTCGCCGCCATGAGCCCCGCGGCGGAGGCGGCGCGCCGCGCCGGCGCGGACGGCATCGCGGCCATCAACACCATCAAGAGCCTCATCGGCGTCAATCCTCATACCTACGTCTCCGCGCCCGCGGTGCGGGGCAGGTCCGCCGTGGGCGGCTACAGCGGCAACGCCGTCAAGCCCATCGCCCTGCGCTTCATCGCCGAGATGGGCCAGAATCCCGCGCTGCGGGGCATGCACCTGAGCGCCATGGGCGGCGTCGAGACCTGGATGGACGCGCTGGAGTTCATCCTGCTGGGCGCGGACAGCGTGCAGATCACCACGGCGGTGATGCAGTACGGCTACCGCATCATCGACGACCTCAAGGCGGGCCTGAACCTCTACCTGGCGGAGAAGGGCGTGGAGCGCCTGGCGGACATCGTGGGACTGGGGCTGGACTCCGTCTCCGATACCACCGACGTGCTGGAGCGCGACACGGTGGTCTATCCCAGGTTCGACCGGGACAGGTGCATCGGCTGCGGACGCTGCGCCATCTCCTGCGCGGACGGCGGCCACCAGGCCATTCGCCTCAACGACAGGCGGCGGCCCGTCCTCAACGGCAGACAGTGCGTGGGCTGCCATCTCTGCGTCCTCGTCTGTCCCCAGCGCGCCATCTCCGCCTCAGGCAAGCGGGTGGCGCGGAAGCAGGCGGAATGATAAAGTGGAGCGATATAGCCCACTGTTCAACGTTTTACTTATGATGCAAAAAACAGCCTCCCGTCCGGCGTCGGACGGGAGGCTTGTTTTACAACGTCAGATCTCGATCACATGCCGCTTGTAGGCGTTGACGACGGTGGTATTGCCGTACTGCCGGACGCGCTGGAAGCTCAGGGCGGCGTATTGGGGATGGACGTGGCCGTGGATCATGTATTGCGGCTGCCAGCGGTCCATGAGGTCGTTGAAGGTCTGAAAGCCGCGGTGGGGGAGGTCCTCCTGGTCGCCGACGCCGCGCGCGGGGGCGTGGGTGAGCAGTATGTCGAAGCCCTTGCTGCGGTGGAGCTTCCACCAGAGCTTGCGGGCCCGGCGGTTCATCTCCCTGTCGGTGTACATGTGCGGCGCGGAGGGGCGGTAGCGCATGCTGCCCCCCAGCCCCAGCACCCGCACGCCCTCGTGGGTGTAGATGGTGTCCTCCACGCAGATACAGCCCTCGGGCGGCTTCTGGGCGTAGCCCGCGTCGTGATTGCCGTGGACGTACAGTATGGGCGCGTGCGCGAAGCAGGTCAGAAACGACAGGTATTCCGCGGGCAGGTCGCCGCAGGACAGCACCAGATCGATCCCCTCCAGAAGGGACCGGTCCAGATAATCCCAAAGCGCCTTGTCGGCCACGTCCGAGAGCACAAGTATCTTCAAGGGAAGCCTTCTTTCAGGATGGTTCGCCACGTGACTGTAAAGCTCTGCCAGTATATGCAATGCCTATTGCCTAATCCCTAATCCCTAATTCCTATTCCCTATTCCCTACTTCTCCTCCGCCTTCCAGCTGAACCGGGAGGCGTCGGGCATGTGGACCTCGCGGATGCCCTGGAGCTCGACGAGGGCGCGGGCCTGGGGCTTGAGGGCGCTGGTCTCGGGGAAGCCGCCCACCACGTTGTCGGTGAGCCAGTCCATGGCCACCACGTCGGCGGGAGAGAGGCGTCCGTCGGCGGGGCAGCGGGCCACGCCGGCCTGGTCGCGCATGAGTCCCTCGAAGGGCCAGAACACGCCCTCGCGGATGTGGGCCTTGACCAGCTCCACCAGCCGCCGCAGGCCGGAATCCACGTCCTCGGACATGACGATGTCCAGCGCGTCGGAGGAAAGTCCCCACCAGTAGTTGACGGCCTTGGCGGCCTCCGCGCCGTCCTCCTTCCAGTTGCCCTTGAGGACGCTGCGGGTCAGGGACTCGTAGAGCCGTCCCCAGTCGAACACGGGGATGGCGAGGCTGCGCTTTTTCCCGTCGTGGATGGCGTACAAGCCGTATTCCACCGCCTGGTGCCGCGGCGCGGACACGTCCAGGCTGGACACCACGTCGATCCTCGGGTCGGCGAAGGGGTGCTCGGGGTCGAAGTCCTCCAGGGTGGACCAGGCGAGGATCACCTTGGCCCGGGGGTTGACCATCCGCGCGCCCATGGCGAAGGCGTTGATGCTGGAGGCCATGCCGCAAATGGGGTAGTCCGCCAGGTAGCCGATGTGGCCGGATTCGGTCATGGCCCCGGCGATCATGCCCACCAGGAACTTGGCCTCGTACACGCGCAGATAGTAGGAGCGCACCCGCTGCCAGGAGGCCAGCAGCGAGCAGTTGAGTATGCGGGCGCTGGGATGCTTCACCGAGGCCTTCATGGACGCCGACAGCATCACCGGGGAGGTGGTGAAGATCAGGGCGTTGTCCTCGTCGATCAGCTTTTCGATCTCGGCCTCGTACTGGTCGGGGTCGGCGCACACCCGCGTGGTGCAGATCACCTGCGTGCCCAGGGCGTTCTCCAGGTCGATGCGGCCCAGGTCGTGCCAGTAGATCCAGCCGGACTCCTCCGGCTCCTTGCTGTAGAGGAAGGCCACCTTGACGAAGGTGGGGCCGAACAGCGTGGTCATCAGGCTCTTGCCCTGCTTCATGGCGGTGGGCTGGAGCACCAGCTCCACGTTCTCGTGGTCCTTGTCCTTCTCGAACTCGCCCCACAGCGCGGTGACCTCGCCCTTGATCTCCCGGTCGAACTTCCTGGGCGCGTCGGCATAGCCGATGGCCTTTAAGTAGATCAGGAAGGCGTCGCCGGTGGTGAGGGGGAGGCGGCGGCTGCCCTCCCGGTCCTTATAGGCCGCCCGGAAGCGCATGTAGGCCGCCTCGAAGTCGTGCCGTTCCTCGCTGGTCCACTTCACGCCGGGGGTGTGGCCCGTCAGCGCGTACAGCTGCGCGAAGGAGCCGGGCTTGGTGAACCACAGGTAGTTGATGCCCGTGTCGGCGTAGAAGGGCAAAAACTCGAAGTACATCCGGTTCTCCGGGTCGTCCGTGCGCGGGGGCATGATCCGGGTGACGTCCGCCTCGATGGCCACGGCATCCAGAAACTTCATGACGCTGGCCCGCTTGTTGCCCTCCACCAGGTAGAACTGGTTCAGGTATTCGTAGGCCTTCACCGGCTGGCGCATGCCGTCGGCCACCACCGCGTTGTACAGGGTGGACCACTTCTGGGAAAACTCGCTGCCCTGGTCCAGCAGGGGCATGAAGTTGGCCGCGAAGGCGTTGGTGCGGCCCTTCGACACCGTGCCCACCACCTTGTCGATGGGCACCTGTTGAATGCCCAGCGGCTGCCGGGAGAGCGCGTTCAGCTCCCCCTCCAGCTCCTCCAGCACCGGCAGGAAGGGATTTTCCCCCTTCTGCATCCGCGCGTGGTATTCCTTCAGCGCCAGCTTTCTGGCCTTGGCATATACATCATCGCTCATGCTCAGTCAAAACTCCTGATCGTTTATTACGCTTGATTGTATACGGGGCGTGTAAAGTGTGCAAGGGGGAGAGGGTTATGTTGTCGGACGGGAAGGGGGAAGAGGGAAGAGGGAAGAGGAATTAGGGATTAGGGATTAAAAATAGCGGCTGCCGCGCGTCTTTTAGGGATCTGAAACAGTTTTCACGGCTGATTGGTTTGGGGAACGACCTCTCAGTCAGCCTGCCGGCTGAGAGCTCCCCTGAAAGGGGAGCCAAGAGAAAAGATCGCGGCAGCCTTGGCTCCCCTTTCAGGGGAGCTGTCGCCGACGAAGTCGGTGACTGAGAGGTCGTTCCCCGTCCTGCCGACACATTCCTCCATTCTCCATTTTCCATTCTCCATTCTCCATTCAGCCCCATGCCGCCCTGTCGCACGATACCCAAAAGCAGCGCCGCCGCCGGATGACCGGCGGCGGCGCTGTTTCAGAACTCCAATGGCGGCTCGATGGGCTTGGCCATGGGGGCGTTATCGGGGGTGAGGGGGACGGGCTTGATCTGCTCGCCGCAGTGGGGGCAGAGGTATTCGTCGTCCTCCTTGTCGTCCAGGGAGGTGAAGAACATCCGTCCGCACTTGGGGCAGAGCTTGCCGGCCAGAGCTTCGGGGTCCTCGTCCCCGGCGGCGTCCGCCTCCACATCCTCGTGGGGGCGGAGCAAATGCAGCTTGTCCTCGTGGTCGCCGAAGGCGTCGTCGAAATCCTCGTCGTCATCGTCGTCGTCGAAGAAGGGGAAGTCGTCGTCACCGGCGCGCTCGCCCTCCAGCTCCGACAGATCGTCGTCGATGGATTCAACGTAGTCGTTCAGGTCGTCCAGGAGCTCGTCCATGGTCTCCACGCGGTCCGTGAGGTCGCCCAGCAGGTCCACGATGCCCGACAGCAGCTTGCCGTTGGCCGTGGACGGGTCGCAGTCCATGCCCTCCATCAGGCCCTTGAGGTAGCCCACCTTCTTGCTCAAATTCTCCATCGCTGCACCTCCGTTCATACTATCTTATGCGTGACGGGATAAAGTCATGCGCGCCAGCCATGCGATCCCGCCGGTCAACCGGGAGACTGCATGTGAAATGGACAATGGATAATGGAGAATGGAAAATGACGGTACAGATTCCGCAGGATCTGTCTCAACCGCCATTCTCCATTTTCAATTCTCCATTCTCCATTATCATCGAAGCCGGAGCGCGGGATCAGGCCGCGGCTCCGCGCTTCAACGGCGATCAGGCGCGGCCCAGGTACATGCCGCCGTCGCGGGTGTCGATCTTGAGGACCTCGCCGGTCTCGATGAACAGCGGGACCTGGAGGGTCAGGCCGGTCTCGAAGGTGGCGGGCTTGGTGGTGTTGGCGGCGGTATCGCCCTTGAAGCCGGGCTCGGTGTTGGTCACCTGCAGCTCGACGAAGTTGGGGGCCTGGACGGAGAAGGGCACGCCCTTGAAGAAGCGCACGGTCACGTTGGTGTTCTCCTTGACGAAGGGCATGGCGTCCTCCACCTGATCGTGGGTCAGGGGCAGGTCGTCATAGGTCTCCAGGTCCATGAAGTGATAGAAGTCGCCGTCGTTGTAGGTGTACTGCATCTCCTTGGTCTCGATATAGGCCTTCGGGAATTTCTCCGTCGGGTTGAAGGTGCGCTCGATCACGGAGCCGGTGACGACGTTCTTGATCTTGGTGCGCACGAAGGCCGCGCCCTTGCCGGGCTTGACGTGCAGGAAGGACACGATGGTCCACACGCCGTTGTCCATCTCAAAGGTCACGCCGTTTCTGAAATCGCTTGCGTTGATCATGGGGATCAAACCTCCTCAAAATAAGTCTGTGTGGGATGGAAGTGGTTACAGCTCGATCAGATGCTTCGGGGCGTGCATCGCGTTGATGACGCCGTCCTCAGTCATAATCACCGTGTCCTCGATCCGGCAGCCGCCGAGACCGGGTATATATACGCCGGGCTCCACCGTAACCACATGACCGGGCTCAAGCACGGTCGCGTCATTGAAGCTGACCCGGGGCTGTTCATGGATGTACAGGCCGACGCCGTGGCCCAGGCTGTGGCCGAAGGCACCGGGATAGCGGGCGTCGATGTATTCCCGCGCCACGCGGTCCACGTCGCAGCACCGCTTGCCGGGACCGATGAAGTCCAGCGCCAGCTGCTGCGCGTCGTGAACGGTGTCGTAGACGGCCTTCAATTCGCTCGATACCCTGCCGAAGGCCACCGTGCGGGTGATGTCGGACAGGTAGCCGCGCCAGGTCGCGCCAAAGTCCAGCGTCAGCAGCTCGCCCGCCTGGATGACGTGGTCCGAGGGCACCGCGTGGGGCAGGGAGCCGTTCACGCCCGCCGCCGCGATGGTGTCGAAGGCCGTGCCCTCGCTGCCGAGCCTCAGCATCTCGAACTCCAACTCGATTTTTGCCTCGATCTCCGTCATGCCCGCGTGCAGCCGGGGCAGTATGTTGATGAAGGCCTGGCTGGCGATGCGGGACGCCTCGCGGATGCAGGCGATCTCCTCCGCGTCCTTGATCTGCCGCAGCTTCTCAGGGATGCCGTTCAGGGGTTGAAGCTCCACGCCCTCGAGCGCCTTCTGAAGGGAGAGAAAGTCGTCGTGGGTCAGGTAGTCCGTCTCCACGCACACCGTCCGGGCCCCGTCCTCCGAAGCCAGTGCATACGCGACGTCCTTCTCCTTGCGCTCCGCCGTGGTCCGCTCGATCGCCCAGCCCGGGGACTGCCGACCCGCCGCCTCGATGTAGCGGAAGTCCGTCACGATCACCCTCCGCTGCCGGGATACGTACAGGCACCCCTCCCCGGCATAGCCGGACAGATAGCGAATGTTCTCAGGCCGGTGGATCAGCGCCGCGTCGGCCTCCAGCCGCTCAAGAAAGGCGTTCAAATGCTCCAAGACTGTCGTTCCTCCCTTGCGCAAGGCAAAAAAGCCTATGCGCTCCATCATCATCCATCTAATTATAGCACATCGCGGACAGAATTACCATAGGGAATTGATAATTTGTGGGTAAACTTAGGCGGTTGGGGGCTGATGTTCGACCGATGACAGGCGGAAGGGGGTGAGTAAAGGGAAAAGGCAACAGGGAAAAGGGAAAAGGGGTTACGGCTGCCGCGTACACATAAGGGGCGGCCAATGGCCGCCCGCCCTGTATCGAAATATACATTGTCCCTGGCGGGCGGCGCATCGCCGCCCCTGCGCGGCCAGGCTATTCCTTTTCCCTTTTCCCTGTTGCCTTTTCCCTTATTACAAACAAACCCCTGTTTGTCGTACAGGCTAAATAATCTCCCCGCCTGTTCCCTTTTCCCCGAAAATATGTTATCATATATCCATCACACACCACATGGAGAGCGCTATGTCATTTTGCACGTTTGCGGACGGGGCGGCGATGTTTGACGCCACGCCCATCGAGAATCTCTTTCTGACGGAATACATGTACGAGGCCCCGGCGGCGGCGCTCAAGGTCTACCTGTACGCCCGCATGCTGGCGCTGCACCCGGAGCTGGGCGGGACGCTGTCGGACATGGCGAAGGCCCTGCGCATCGGGGAGGAGGAGGTCTACGACGCCTTCACCTACTGGGAGCACCGGGGACTGATGCGCCGCCTGACGGATCAACCGCCCACCTATGCCTTCCAGCCGATGCGCGCGCCCGCCCCGGCGGCGTCCAGCGCCCTGGACCGGGAGATGTACGCCAACCGGGACTTCAACAGCCGCCTGCGCAAGCTGTTCAACGACCAGTTCATCGGCGACCACGAGCTGCGCAAGGCCGCGGACTGGCAGAGCATCCTGAAATTCGAGCAGGACGCCATCCTGCGGATGGTGGCCTACGGCATCGAGAAATCGCCCCGGAAGAATCCCAAGCCCCCGTCGGTGTTCAAGCGCGTGGACGACATGGCCGAGGCGTGGTCCAAGAAGGGCATCCGCACCCTGGAGGACGTGGAGCGGGCCATCGCGGAGGAGACGGGGGAGGCGGGGCTTGCCCGGGAGGCGCTGAAAAAGCTGGGCATCTACCGCGACCCCAGCCAGCCGGAGCTGGAGCTGGTGCGGCGCTGGACGGAGGAGTGGGGCTATGACCGCGACGCCATACTCGCCGCCTGCGACAAGACCACCAACGCCCAGAAGCCCACGCTCAAGTACCTGGACAGCATTCTCGAGCGCCAGCGGGACGAGTCCGACGGCTTCTACGCCGACGTCGCCGCGGTGCTCCGGGAGCTCACCCCCGGCAGCACCATCCCGTCCCCGGACCAGCTGGCGCAGTACCGCCGGTGGATCGAGCAGGGCTATCTGCCCGAGACGATCCGGCTGGCGGCGGTGCAGAGCCACCGGCTGAACAAGAACCGCTTTGAGGACCTGGAGTGGCGGCTGAACGTGTGGCGGGAGGCGGGGCTGTCCACCCCGGCGCAGGTCACGGCCTACACCCGGGAGATGACGGCGCTGTCGAGGGAGCTTCGGACGGTGCTCTTACACGCCGGTTCGGAGAAGCGCCCCAGCCCGGGAGACCTGGAGAAGTACCGGGGCTGGAAGGCGCGCCATTCCGAGGACCTGATCCTGTACGCCGCCGAGTGCGCCCGGGGCGCGGGCGGCTCCATGGCCTACATGGACCGGCTGCTGACCCGGTGGGCCGAGGCCGGGGCGACCACGGTGGACGCGGCCAAGGCCGAGCGGGCGGCGTTCAAGTCCGAGAAGGCCCCCGCCGAAAAGCCCGCCAATCCCGCCCTCGGCTATGCCCAGCGGGAGTATAAAGAGGAAGACTTCGGGGACGACTTCTACTTTGACTACGACAAGTTCTTTGGAAGCGAGGAGAAAAAGCCATGACCCGCGCCGAACACATCCGCGCCCTGCTGGAGGACTACGCCCGCCAGCGGGCCCTGAACGAGGAGGACCAGCAGCGCCGGTTCCGGGAGGCCGTGGAGAAGGCCCCGCGGATCGCCGAGCTGCGCCAGGAGAGCGCCGAGCTGGCCCTGAGCGCCATGCGGTCCATCATCTCGGGCCACACCGAGGCTGAGCGCCGCGCCGTGGCGGAGAACATGAAGGCGCGGGGGCTGGCCATCAACGCCGAGATGCGGGCGCTGGTGCGCGACGCCGGGTTCCCGGAGGACCAGCTCGAGCCCCGCTATCGCTGCCCCGTGTGCCGCGATACCGGCTATGTGGGCGAGGCTCCGGCCCGGTTCTGCGAGTGCTTCGAGGCCCGGCTGCGCCGCCGTCAGTACGAGGACGGCACCATGGCGGGCGCCGACCGGCAGAACTTTGAGCGCTTCGATGCCAGCCTCATCCCCGAGGCCGACGGCCAGCGGGAGCAGCTTATAAAGCACCGCCGCCTCTGCGAGACCTACGCCGACCAGTACCCGGACTTTCCCTATCCCAATCTGCTGCTCACCGGCGGCGGCGGACTGGGCAAGACCTTCCTGCTGAACTGCGTCTACGAGCGGGTGATCTCCCGGGGCTATTCGGCCATCCGCATCACCGCCTTCCGCATGTTCGAGGCCATGCGCCAGCAGCACGTGGGCAACGACGAGAGCTACCAGGGCTTCGCCGCGCTGATCGAGGTGCCGCTGCTGCTCATCGACGACCTGGGCACCGAGCCCATGATGCGCAACATCACCGTGGAGTACCTGTTCACGCTGCTCAACGAGCGCGCCGCCAACCGCCGCCACACCGTCATCGCCACCAATCTAAGCCCCGTGGAGCTCAAGGAGCGCTACGGCGAGCGGGTGGCCTCCCGCGTGCTGGACCGGTCCGCCTGCGCCACGCTGAAATTCACGGGAAAGGACCTGAGAAAGGTATGAACGACGCCGCCCGCGAGGTGCTGAAGGCCCTGGACGGCATGGGCATCGCCTACCGCCTCTCCGAGCACGCGCCCACCGCCACCATGGAGGCCTGCGCCGAGATTGACTGGGCGCTGCACGCCATGACGGCTAAGAACATCTCCCTGACCACCAAGAACGGCAGGCGCTTCTATCTCTGCCTCACCCGCCCCGAGGCCCGCTTCCGCACCGCCGACATCTCCAAGCAGGCCGGCTCCTCCCGCCTGAGCTTTGCCCCGGAGGACGCGCTCTATGACCACCTCCGCTGCCGACCCGGCGCGGCCAGCCCCCTGGGCCTGCTCTTCGACCCCGACCACACCGTCACCCTCCTGGTGGACAGCGCCCTTCGCGACGCGCCCACCCTCTCCTTCCACCCCTGCGACAACACCCTCACCCTCGCCATGACCAACGAGGACTTCTTCACCACCTTCCTCACAGCCGTGGGCGTGGAGCCGGTGGACGTGGAGATACATGATTTTTTGTGAATGGGGAATGGGGAATGGAAAATGGAGAATGGAGAATGGAAAATGGAGAATGGCGGCGCAAATCCTGCGGATTTGTTTTTAATGAATGGTAAGTGTTCGGCCCTGTGGCAAATTGGGATTTGAAGAGCTCATGGGGAACGACCTCTCAGTCACCGACTTCGTCGGCGACAGCTCCCCTGGGAAGGGAGCCAAGAGGAACGATATCGCGTCAGCCTTGGCTCCCCTTCCAGGGGAGCTGTCAGTCGTTAGGCTGACTGAGAGGTCGTCCTCCTATCCCTCCGGATCTCAATTTCATGCAGACCTGAACAGATCGTCATTCCAAATATCTTCAGCATAAAAAGCCGTGGGGAGTTAAACGGCGGCCGGCGCTTCATTCAATCAGCGCCGGCCGCCATTTAACTCCCCACTTTCAACTTGTCAAAGCATAAGCCTCAACCCACGTCATTCTCATTGAACGGGTCACCGCAGTTGGGGCAGAATTTGGGCAGCTTGGTCGGGTCATCGGGCATCCAGCCGCACTTGTCGCAGCGGAACACCACGGGCTTTTTCTTGCCGCAGTTGGTGCAGAAGTTGCCGTGGTTGAGCTGGCCGCAGGCGCAGGTCCAGCTGTTGGGACTGGCGGGAGAGGGGGCCTGGGGCTGAACGACCTCCACCACCGGCGGCACCGGGGCGCTCTTGCGGACGGGCTCGGCGCCCACCATGGCGGTGGGAGCGAAGCCGGTGTAATTCGCCGGGTTCAGCGCGTCCTGGAGCGCCAGGATCTCGGCCTGGAGGGTGCGGTACAGGTCCGAGCGCGGGCTGTCGGGGTGTTCGGCGGAGAATTCGAAGCTGATCTCGGTGACGAAGGGGGCGTTGACCTGGATGGTCACGTCGAAGCGGTACTCCACCTGATAGCGCCGGGGGTTGTAGGGCACGCGACGCCCCTCCCGGTCGTGGTGGTACAGCTCGGTGCGGTTTTCATGGATGCTGGGCTGGAAGCCGATGACCTGGGACACGCTGAACACGTCCGGGTTGACGGCCATGTAGTTGCGCTCCCGGGTGACGAAGAACTGGCCCTGGTTCTCGTCCACGTAGACCTTGTTCCAGCCGCGTCCGAAGGCGTGGGTGGGGGTCATGCCCAGCAGCACCCGCTTGTTGCGCTCGCGGTAATCCAGGTGCTCCCGGATCTCCGCCACGGTGGACTGGCGGCGCTCCGAATAGAAGGGGGACAGCTGCTCGGCGCAGCGCTTGCACAGGTTCCCGTCCGCCAGCTTCCGGTTTCCCAGCAGCCCGATCTCCCCGCCGCAGATGGCGCAGTTCTTCTTCTCAAACAGATTCCCGAATAGTGCCATGGATGGCCCTCCTTTGCGCATGTGGTGTTGGTTGGTGAAGGGGATATTATTGTTCTATGGTTGGTGGAGACTTGGCGTGGAGAAATCGGGAATTGGGAATTGGGAATTGGGAATTGGGAATTGGGAATTGGGAATTAAAGATAGTCGCTGCCGCGCGCACTGAAGGAGCGGCCAATACCGACGCGATCTGTAAAACATGACGGGCGGTGCATTACCGTCCCTACGCAGCCAAGCCAATCAGAATTCCCAATTCCTAATTCCTGATTCAAACCAATCCCGCCGAAACAGAACAGCTGCATATCAGCTTCCTCAGATCTTCAGCTCCGTCCCCGTCAGGCCGTCGGAGGCCAGCAGCGTCTCCAGCACCTTGATGTCGGTCTCCACGTCCAGCGCGTCGTCCCGAAACATCTTGTCCTGCTGCCGCTCGATGGCCTGGATCATGGTGTCCAGCAGGCCCTCAATCTGCCGCCGGGAGGCGGTGATGTTCTCGCCCTGATAGCGCTGCTTCTCCAGCAGGCTGTAGGATTCCAGCAGCTTCATGGTGGTGGGGAGGTAGTAGCTGATGAACCGCCGCGCGTCGCGGGCCTTTTCGGGATGGTCGGTGATGAGCTTGAAGATGCCGCCGGTCAAATCCTCGATGCGGTCGATCTTCTCGGAGACGGCCTGATGGTCGATGCGGTCATTCAGGTCCCGGATCTGGCGCAGGGTCTCGTTGAAGTCCGCGTTGCCGGTGTCCATCACCGGGGCGGGGGTGTCGGCGGGCAGGTCGAGGCGCACCATGTCCCGGGCGTCGTCCACGTGGATGTTCTGGAGATAGCCCTTGCCCATCAGCTTTTTAAGCCGGACCCCGGCGTTGCTCACGCCCGTGCGCCGTCCCAGCGCCCCGAAGGTCAGCGACGACTGGTCGCACTGGGCCAGGCATTTGGCAATGGCCTGAGCCTGGGACTGGTCTCGCCGCCGCAGCAGATACCGCACGATGGGCAGGGACACCAGCCCCAGCACCACCAGGTCCGCGAGGGCCGTGATCACCGGCTGCGTGGCGAAGGAGGCGCGGTCCGTGACGATCACCGAGATGCTCGCCAGCGTGAGCATGCCCGACACCCCCAGCACAGGGATGTCCCACCAGCGGCCCTTGGTCGCCTTCGCCGTCAAGTAACGCTCCATGACTATCGTCCCTTCGTGATTGATGTTAGGGAGTAGGGAGTAGGGAGTAGGGAGTAGGGAAGGAACGGCCAAAAGAAGGCGTTCTATCGGAATGAAACTGCTCCTGGAAACGCGGCGTTTTCAAAAGAAAGCGGAGATTTGCCGTCACTCTCCCTACTCCCTACTGCCTACTCCCTACTCCCTGCATTTGCCGGACTTTGGTCCGACAGATGCCTACAGATGCAATTTTCCCTGCTCCGTCAGCCCGTCGGAGGCCATCATGGTCTCCAGCACGGAGATGTCGGTCTCCACGTCCAGCGCGTCGGACTGGAACAGCTTGTCCTGCTGCTGCTCGAAGGCGTGGACCAGCGTCTCCAGCACCTCCTCGATCTTTCTGCGGGAGGCCTGTATGTTTTCGCCCTGATAGCTCTGCTTCTCCATCAGGCTGTAGGATTTCAGCAGCTTGAGGGTGGTGGGCAGGTAGTAGTTCATGAACTTGCGCACCTCGTCGGCCCGCTCGGGCTTCTCCCGCACCACCCGGAAGATGCTTGCGGTCAGCGCGCCGATGCGGTCGATGCGCTCGGACACCGCCTCGTTGTCGATGTCGTCGTTGAGCTGGCGGATCTCGCGCAGCTTGGCCTCGAAGTCCTCGTCGTCCAGGGTGTTCTTCTTGGCGGGCTGGGGCTGGGGCCGGGGCTTCTCAGCGGGCTTCTCCGCAGGCTTTTCCACGGGCTTCCCCGCGTGCTTCCCCACGGGCCTCGCCGACTCGGCCGTGCCAGTCTGGACCCGGGCGTTGTCCGCGTCGTTGACGTAGATGTTCACGGTGGGGTTGACGAAGTGAGTCTCGATCACGTCGTCCTGGAGGTAAAGCAGCATGGCGCCCCGGTCGATGTAGCACTGGGGGTCCAGGATCTCCCGGTCGATCATCGCCTGCAAATCGCGGATGATCTCGTCGGTGGACTTGCCCAGCCGCGTGGAGAGCTCCCGGATGCTGACGCTGCTGCGGTCCCCGATGATGGCCGCGTAGTGCTTGAAATCCTGCCACTGGCGATGGGAATACTCGGCCTTCGCCCGCTTCAGCAGCAGGTAAATGCCGAAAAAGGTGCCTACCGGCGGCGCGACGAACAATAGCGCGAATCCCCAAAGCAGCGAGGGTCCCTTCTTGGGCTCGCTGGGAAGTAGGATGCGGTTGCGGTTTCTGCTGCTCATGCTTTATCCCCCATTTTAATGCCAACATTATAACATAGTTTGTTGGGCCTTTCAAGAGGAGGAAGCCTTGTAAAACTCTTTATACAAATTTTCCATAAAAGAGTATTGCTTTTTCAGAATGGGTGTGCTATAATTCTACCTGTTGATTCGCCGAGGGGTTGACCGACCCGACGCGCACAATTGAATATGGAGAAGTCGCCTAGCTTGGTCGAGGGCGCACGACTGGAAATCGTGTAGGCGTCAAAAGCGTCTCGAGGGTTCGAATCCCTCCTTCTCCGCCACCCAACAACGCTGATTTTGATACGAAATCAGCGTTGTTACTTTTTGGCTGAAAGCGCCCAGCCTATGGGCGTTCTACGCTTTGTTCCGTTTGGACAATGCTTGTATACGCAGGTCGAAAACAACATCTTGTAGCTAAAACGAGGTCAATGTTCAAACGCAGAGGTCAGTAGTCAAACGCAAGAAGACCCCTGCGTTTAGACATTGAATGCGCTCGCGCTCAATGACGTGGATGTATCCGATATCACCATTCCGATCGGCAGGTGAAAGTTCCAGTGCAGGATGAAGGCTGATACACCGCTCAGTTCGCGGCTATACCACCGGGAAACGAACAGCTATAGCAAAAAAGCGCATGCGAATAACCGGGAACATCGATCCGCCTTGTAGAAGGTTCGAGAGCGGCGTTCCCTGTTTTCCGTGAAGTACAGCTTTTTCCCAAAAATATGCCATGTGGCCTTTTATGATAATGTTAATTGTGATATTATGTAATTGTTATGAATGTTAAGCGCCGTTTTGCGCCGAAAGTGGGAGGAGTATGCGTGCGGAATACCGATCAGATTCAGGATGGCACTTCTTCCATACATGTACATGACATTCCGGAATGGTTGATGTCGGAAAGCAAGCACCTGTCATTTCGCCGCGGAGACTTTGTAATGCGCTGCCAGGATCCCATTTCCCACATCTTTCTGGTGCTGTCCGGCGCGCTAAGCATCATGTCTGCCGGGGAGAACGGCCAGGAGAGCGTGGTAGTGTCTCTGGGCAAGGGCTGCCTGCTGGGCGAGATGGAGGCGCTGGTGGGCAAGCGGCACAGCACCTACTCTGCGCGCTGCAGCGAGGACGCCGAGCTGGTGTCCTTCCCCGCCGAGGCCTTTGTGCGCTGGGCCCGGGAGGACGGCCGCGTGAGCTGGATACTGGCGCAGATGATGGCGGAAAAACTGTACAACGTCTCCCGGCAGTCCAGCACCATGACCAGCGCCCGGGGCATCGATCGCCTGATCGCCTGCCTGATCCAGGAGCGGGTGGGCCGGGTGCGGCATACGCGGCTGGAGTTGGCGGAGCGCTGCTCCGTGAGCCTGCGCACGATCAATCGCTGCGTACAGCGCCTTCACCGGGAGGGGCTCATCGACATCAACCGGGGAAAGATTACGATCTCTTCTGAACAGATGGACGCATTGAAAAGGATCAGCAAACTATAGACGGGAGGATGCGTATGTACAATGTGATTATGGACTGCGATCCGGGACATGACGACGCGATTGCGTTGATGCTCGCTTCAAGGGCGGACAACATCCGCATACTTGGCGTGACCACCGTGGCGGGCAACAGCTACATCGAAAATGTGACCCGGAACGCCAGGAAGGTTTTGGACTATGCCGGCGTGACAGATGTGGACGTATACCCCGGCGCCGCCAAGCCCATGCTGCACGAGCTGTACCGCCTGACCGGCGCGATCATCCACGGCGAGGATGGTCTGGGCGGCCCGGTGATTCCCGAAGCGGTAACCCCTGTAAAGCAGGAGGGCGCGGTGGAATTCATCATCCGTACGCTGCGTGAGAGCCGCGAAAAGGTCATACTGATCCCAACGGGCCCCCTGACCAACATCGCCACGGTGCTCATCCAGGCGCCGGATGTCAAGGAGAAGATCGACCGCATCATCATCATGGGCGGCGCCATCTACGATCCCGGCAACGTCACCAGCGCGGCGGAGTTCAACATCTATCAGGACCCCGAGGCGGCGCGCATCGTGTTCCAGAGCGGCTGCAACATCTACCTGAACACGCTGGATATCTCCATGAAGGCGGTGTTCTACGAGGAGGACAAGGAGCGCATCCGCGCCAGGGGTGGCAAGATCCCCAACTTTGTGGCGGAGCTGCTGGACTTCTTCGGTGCCACCCATGTAGAACACTTCGGCTTCTTCGCCTGCCCGATCCACGACGCGCTGTGCGTGGGCACGCTGATCGACGACACCATGATCGAATACCAGCGCACCTACGTGGACATCGCCACGGCGGAGGAACTCACCCGGGGCGAGACGGTGGCGGACCTGTGGAACGTGACCGGTCACGCGCCTAACTGCTACATTTCCACCAAGGTGAACCGCGAACGCTTCGTGGACATGATCACGGAGCATATGTGCAAGCCCTACGTTTCCAAGGGCAGGCTGTAACCGGCTGTCGCGCCGTCTGACAGCGGCGTTAGCAATTATAGAATGGAGGTCTTGGTAATGAAGAAGTTTCTGTCCCTGCTGTTGATGGCTGCGCTGGTGCTTTCCATGTTTGCCATCGCGTCCGCGGAAGGCGATCCGCTGAAGATCATCTGCCTGCTGAACGGTACCCTTGGCGACAAGTCTTTCTTCGACTCCGCTGCCGCGGGCATCAAGCTGATCAACGACAATGTTGAAGGCGCCGAGGCGACCTACGTGGAAATGGGCTACGACCCGGCGGCGTGGGCCACCACGCTGGCGGACGTGTCTGACGGCGACTACGACATCATCATCGTGGGCACCTATCAGCTGCAGGACGCCCTGCAGGAAATCGCGCCCCAGTATCCCGACAACAAGTACATCATCTTCGATTCCAACGTGGACTATTCCGCCGGCGACTGCGACAACGTGTACTCTATCTCCTTCAAGCAGAACGAGGCGTCCTACCTGGCCGGCGCGCTGGCCGCCATGATGGCCGAGCAGGAGGGCAAGAACATCATCTCCGCCGTGGGTGCCATGGAGATTCCCGTCATCAACGACTTCATCGTGGGCTACATTCAGGGCGCGACCGACTACAACCCCGACATCAAGGTCATCACGTCCTACGTGGGCAACTTCAACGACACCGCCATCGCCAAGGAGCTGGCGGAGGTTCAGATCAACAGTGGCGCCTGTGTGTGCTTCAACGTGGCCTCCCAGGCGGGCCTGGGTATGCTGGAAGCGGCGGCTGAAAACGGCGTGTACGCCATCGGCGTGGACGCTGACCAGGCCGAGGCGCTGGCCGGCGACGGCAAGACCGACGTGGCGGAGCACATCGTATCCTCCGTGCTGAAGAACATCGACCAGGTGCTTCTGTACTCCGTGCAGCGTCACGTGGAAGGCACCCTGCCCTACGGCACCGAGGAACCTCTCGGCATGGCGGAGAACGCCGTGGGCTTGGCTGACAACGAGACCTACTACCGCGCCATGACCTCCGAGGATATGCGCGCGAAGATCGATGAGCTGACCGCGAAGATCAACGCCGGTGAAATCGACGTGTTGTCCGCATTCGACGCGGACTTTGACGCCGCGGGCTACATCGCCTCTGTCGCGCCGTAACGAACCAACCCGGGAAGGCCGCGGCCTTCCCGACACACTGTTGACCCGCAAGGGGCATGGGGAGGCCCGCAGGCCTCCCCATCGTCAATCCGGACTCCGCGTGTTGCGGCGACGAAAGATCCGCCGGCGAAGCAAACGCCAATCCGACCACATCAGAAAGGATGCAGATTATGTCCTTGCTGGAACTCAAGGGGATTTGCAAGGTCTACGGCAACGGTATTTACGCGAACAGAAACGTGAGTTTCTCCGTGAACGAGGGGGAAATCCATGCGCTGGTGGGCGAAAATGGCGCGGGCAAGAGTACCCTGATGAAGATCATCTACGGCATGGAACATCCGGACATGGGCGAAATACTGATCAAGGGCCAGAAAGTGACCTTCAACTCCCCGCAGGACGCCATGGCGCAGTCCATTGGCATGGTGCACCAGCACTTCATGCTGGTGGAATCCCTTTCCATTACAGAGAATGTCGTGCTGGGCTATGAACCTTCCAGGCTCGGCTTTATTGATAAATCGGAAGCCCGGAAAAGAGTGCTTGAAATCATGAAGTTGTTCGACCTGGATATCGACCCCGATACCCGGGTGAGCGACCTTTCGGTGGGGCTCAAGCAAAAGGTGGAGATCATCAAGGCCATGTACCGCGGGGCGAAAATACTGATTCTGGACGAGCCCACCGCGGTGCTGACGCCCCAGGAGACCACGGAGCTGTTCGCAAAGCTCAAGCAGCTGCGGGGCATCGGCTATACGGTGATATTCATCTCCCACAAGCTGCGGGAGGTCATGGAGCTGTGCGACCGGGTCAGCGTGATGCGCCGGGGCGAGCTCATCGCCACCATGAACATCGCCGACGTCACCCAGCAGGAGATCTCCTCCATGATGGTGGGCGCGAACTACACAGACCAGCTGGACAAGGCCCCGCCGACGCCGGGACAGGTGCAGCTGGCCATACGGAACGTGTCCTGCAAGGACCGGTTCGGCAAGCGCGTGGTGGACGACGTGTCCCTGTCCGTTCGGTCCGGGGAGATCCTGGGCATCGCCGGCGTGGAGGGCAACGGCCAGAACGAACTGGTGGAGATGATATTCGGCCTGCGGTCCAGCGCCACGGGCAGCGTCACCATACTGGGCCGGGACGCCTCGAAGCTGTCCATACGCAACCTGCGGGACATGGGCGTCGCCTACATCCCTGCGGACCGCATGACGCTGGGTCTGGCCACCACCATGAGCATTGAGGACAACATCATCGCCTCCCGCCTGGGCGAAAGGCGGCTGTACGCGGGCCGCCTGCTCAGCGGGCGCAGGATACGCAGACTCTCCACCGACCGGGTGGCGGAATTCCTGATCAAGTGCGATTCCCCCCAGACCGAGGTGGAGATGCTCTCCGGCGGCAACATGCAGAAGGTGGTGGCCGCCAGGGAGTTCAACGAGGGCGTGAAGCTGTTCATCGTCGAACAGCCCTCCCGGGGCATCGACGTGGGCGCGGCGAAGTTCTTGCACGAAAAGCTGGTGGAGATGCGCAACGCAGGCTGCGCGATACTGCTGGTCTCCGCTGACCTGGACGAGCTGTTCAAGCTGTCCGACAGCGCCATCGTGATGTACGAAGGCCGGATCAGCGCCTATTTCCCGGATGTCTCCAGGATCGGCGAAAACGAAATCGGCCAATACATGCTGGGCGTCAAGCGCCAGACCGAAGCGGAGATAAGGGGTGTGTGCCATGAGTAGTGAAAAGACGGGCAAGGACAGGCTGTTCAGCTTTCTGTTTGTCCGGCACCGCACAGCGACCCTCAACGCGGTGACGACGGCGCTGGCCATCATCATCGCCCTGGTTCTGGCCCTGGTGCTGATCTTCGCGGTGAGCGCGCAGCCCGGCAACGCCATCTATCAATTCCTGCTGGGGCCCTTCGCCTCCAGGCGGCAGATGGGCAACATCCTCACCACCGCCGCCACCATCAGCTATACCGGCGTGGCGGTGTGCATCATGTTCCAGGCCTCCATGTTCAACATGGCGGCGGAAGGCGCCAACTTTCTGGGCGCTATGGCGGGCGCCATCGTGGCGACATCGATGAACCTGCCCCCGGTGTTGTGCATCGCGGTGCCCATGCTGGCGGGCATGCTGGTGGGCGCGGTCATCGGCTTCATCCCCGGCCTTTTGCGGGCCAAACTGAACGCCAACGAAATGGTGTCGTCGCTGATGATGAACTACGCGCTGTTGTACTTGGGCCTGTACGTTTTGAAGAACTTCTTCATCGACAAGACCGCCGGCCAGGTGGCCACGGCCAAGCTGCCCAAGGCCAGCCAACTGTCCATCATCATTCCAAAGACGGGCGTGCACACCGGCGTGCTGCTGGTCATCGTCGTCATCATACTGGCGTACATCTTCCTGTACAAGACCCGGGCGGGTTACGGTCTGCGCATCTACGGCCAGAACAGCGAATTTGCCCGCTACGCCGGTATCAGCGTCGGTGGCGTGATCGTTTCCTCCCAGGTGCTGGGCGGCGCGGTGGCGGGCCTGGGCGGTGCGGTGGAAGTCATGGGCATGTACCAGCGCTTCCAGTGGACGGCGCTGCCGGGCTACGGCTGGGACGGCATCATCATCGCCATATTGGCGCGTAACAAGCCCCAGTTCGTGCCGCTGGCCGCCCTGTTCATCGCCTACCTGCGCACCGGCGCGAACTGCATGAACACCTACGCGGACGTGCCCAAGGAACTGATCACCGTGATACAGGCCATCATGATGATCCTCGTCACGGCAGCGGCGCTGACGGGAAGGCTGAAGCAAAGGATTGCGATCAAGGAGGCGCTTGGCAATGTCAAATAGCTTTATCACCTCCATATTCAACATCATCACTTCGACCACCTTCCTGTACTCCGTGCTGCGGCTGACCACCCCCATCCTGCTGGCCACCATGGCGGCGCTGGTTTCCGACAGGGCCGGTGTGACCAACATCAGCATCGAAGGCGCGATGCTGTTCGCCGCGCTGATGGGCGTGGTCGGCAGCACCTACACCCAGAGCTGCTGGCTGGGCCTGCTGACGGCGATCCTTTCGGGCATGCTGTTTTCAGCGCTGCTGGCGTTCTTCCACCTGCTGCTGCGCACAAACCTGGTGCTGACGTGCATCGCGCTGAACAGCTTTTCCAGCGGCCTGACGATCTTCATACTGTTTATGCTCACCGGCGACCGGGGCGTTTCCACTGCCTTGCGCTCGGTGGACCTTCCCAAGGTGGCCATTCCGCTGATCGAGAAGATCCCCTTCGTGGGCGAGGTGCTCTCCGGGCAGAACATACTCACCTACCTGGCGCTTGTCGTGGTGGTGCTGGTGGCGGTGCTGCTGTACAAGACCAAGCTGGGCACCTATATCCGCGCAGTGGGCGAAAACCCGAAGGCCATCGAGACGGCGGGCTTCCCCGCCCGCCGCATCCGCCTGTACGCGCTGCTGATCTCCGGTGCCATCGCGGGCATGGGCGGCGCATTCATGTCCATGGCCTATGTCTCCGGCTTCACCAAGGACATGGTGTCTGGCAGGGGCTTCATCGCCTTGGCCGCGGAGGCCATGGGCCGGGGCCGCCCGCTGCTGTCCACGCTGGCGGCGTTCCTGTTCGGCTTTACCGACTCCCTGGCCAACAACCTGCAGGTGGTGGGCCTGTCCAGCGACCTGGCGAGAATGGTGCCCTACGTCATCACGATCATCGCCCTGTCGCTGTACGCCTGGCGCACGGTGAAACCCGGGAGAAAGCAGCGCCGGTGAACCGTATAACTCAATGCTGAAGCGTTGGCTGATTCATTCAGAATTCATTATGGAAAGGTTGTTATTCTTATGAAGATGATCAAGGACAAGCAACTGTTGATGGCGGCGGACTTTGCCGGGTATCCCCTGAAGGAGGCCATCAAGGAATATTTGGAGAGCAAGGGCTGGACCATCACCGACATCGGCGTGAAGGCCGATTCCGATCCGGATGACACCGAGCTGATGTTCCACCGCATCGGCCTGCGGGTGGGCGCCATGATCACCGAAAAGGAATTTGAGCGCGCCATGATCTTCTGCGGCACGGGCATGGGCATCCACATCGCAGCCAGCAAGTGCCCCGGCGTCCATGCGGGCGTGGTGGAATCCGTTCCCGCCGCCTTCCGCGCGATCACCGGCAACGGCGTGAACGTGCTGGCCATGGGCGCGTTCTACGTCACCCCGGAGCTGGGCAAGCAGTGCGCGGACGCCTACCTGTACAACGACTTCGGCAGCGGCTGGGAGTGGTGGCCGGACTTCAAGGAGTTCCACCAGATCGCCATCGACGAGCTCAACGCCTTCGACTACGAGACCTACAAGGCCAACGGCTTCAAGGTCAAGCACCTGGGCGACTGCCACTGCGAGCTGTACGATCGCCCGGAGGGCTTCTCCTCCGTGCCGCTGATGTGCAAGCGGGAATCCTGATGCTGCTGATATCACTGTCGGGGCCATCCGTTGGGATGGCCCCGACATGTATCGTTGAAAGACAGTATTGTACACCGACCTGCCAAAACACAACGCATACTTGCTTCCGGTGAGTTCGATGAACGCGCCGGTCCTGGTCAGGAAGAATACATCCGAAATCAGCTGAAGGAAGATAAGGAGTACGAACAGCTGACGATGAAAGAGTTATTTGACCCGTTTACGGGTGAGCCGGTAATGAGGGACAAAAAGTAAGCCCGAACAGGGCAGTCGGTAGAAGAAGGCACTCATAAGTGTCGCTTTAGCGGCTGCCCGTGAACTGGCTTGTGGTTGGCGGACTTTAGGAGAGCGTGAGCGCAGCCGGTCTCATGCCCTTATAAGGCTTAATCAAACCACCGGCTAAGCCGGTGGTCATGATTGCCTGAAAGTGCCCGGCCTATGGGTGTTCAACGATTTGTCCCGTTTGGACGTTGCTGGTATGCCCACGTCAAAAACAGTCTCTTGAAGCAAATATGAGTTCAATGGTCAAACGCAGGGGCCAATAGTCAAACGCAAGAAGGCCCCTGCGTTTGACTATTGACCCCTGCGTTTTGATATAGCCTCCTTGCGTTTGGACATTGAATCCGGCACTTATTCAATAATAATTTGTAATAAAAAAGCGGCGACATGCCGCTGATAGTTATGATCGTCTTGATGTGTAGAAA
>Ga0256404_1004898_pt1 | contig 24495 bp, 18 predicted proteins | sample RumenRJG_01DNA_FD_185990 | JGI IMG/M metagenome (GOLD analysis project Ga0256404, IMG submission 185990) | Bovine rumen microbial communities from Lethbridge, Alberta, Canada - RJG_01 | ecosystem: Host-associated > Mammals > Digestive system > Stomach > Rumen | place: Canada: Alberta | collected... | reverse complement strand
AGTTGGATTTTTATAATATTAATTTTGAAAGATTTAATTATACTCAAATGAGTTATATTCCGTATGCTGGTTCCATACCTTCTAGTTATGATTTAAGAAAATACGGACTTGTTTCTTCTGTTAAAAATCAAGGAACTGATGGTAATTGCTGGGCATTTGCAGGAATTGCGGCATTGGAATCTTGTATTTTAAAGGCTACTGGTGTGGAATATGATTTTTCTGAAGAAAACATGAAAAATTTAATGGCATTATTTTCTGATTATGGACGTAATATGATGACAAATAATGGTGGATATAATAATATGGTTCCAAGTTATTTTGCAAGTTGGATGGGCCCAGTTAATGAATCCGATGATAAATATATTTTAAATACTCTTTTATCTCCATTAATGGATAGTGTTATGCATGTACAAAACATTGTTTATCTTCCTAGATTAAGTTATACGGATAATGATGCAATTAAGTATGCAATTTTAAATTATGGTGGAGTATTTACTGGAATTTATTATTCGGGTTTATATATGAGATCTAATAGTTATTATTGTTCAATTCCAACTAATCTTAATCATGCTATTGTAATTGTAGGTTGGGATGATAATTATTCTAAAAGCAAATTCAAAACTTCTCCTCCCGGAGATGGTGCATGGATATGTAAAAATAGTTGGGGACCTGATTGGGGTGATAACGGATACTTTTATGTATCATATTATGATACTGGCTGTGCGGGAGTAGGTCAAAATGATGCTTCATTCACTTTTATTTTAAATGATACTGTTAAATATAATAAAAACTATCAATATGACGTTTCGGGTATAACAGATTATTTTTTAACAAATCAAAGCACTATGTGGTATCAGAATAATTTCAATGCCACATCTGATGAAATTTTGGCTGCATTTTCAACCTATTTCAATATTGAATCAAATTATACAGTTGAAATATATGTCAACAACGAGTTGAAACTAACACAGAATGGTACCTCACTTCCAGGTTATTTCACAATTAATTTTGATGAATTCATACCAATTTATAAAAATGATTTATTTAAAATAATTATTAAATTATCCACTTCATCTGAAGCATGGATTCCAATTTCTGAGAAAGTATCCTTAACTAGAACTCACTATAAACCAAACACTTCATTTATAAGTTATAATGGTGTTGACTGGATTGACTTTTATGATTATGAGATTAACATGTCTGAAAGAGGCCACTTTTATAATTCTCAAGTGGCTTGTATTAAAGCATTCTCAGTTTTCAATTTAACGACCACTACTGTATTAAGCGAGGTTTCAAGATATGACAATTCTGTTGATTTAACTGCAGAGGTTAAGGATCAATATGGTCATTTGGTTAATGAGGGTTATGTTATTTTTGAATGTAATGGTGTAAAATATAATAAAACTGTTAACAATGGATTTGCTAGTTTATCATTCACTAATTTAAAACATGGAATTAATAATTTAACTGCAAATTATGTAAATAATGTTCATTATTTAGCTTCAAATGATGAGTTAAAGATTAATCTTTCCAAACATCCTCTTTATTTAACTTTAAATGTCGATGATATTTATTATGGTGATAAGTTCAATGTTTTTGTTTCATTAATTGATGATAATGGCATTTTAATCAATGATACTGTTGTTTTAACTATAGAAAATAAATCTTATAATATTTCTTCCAATTCATATTTTTTAATTCCCGATGTATTTAAAGCGGGTTTTTATAATATAAATGTATATTATGGTGAAACATCAAAATATTGTTCCGCTAAAACTTTCAATAATGTTTCTGTTTTAAAATATGATGCTGATTTAAGTTTTAATGTTGAAAATGTTTATTACGGAAATAACTTAATTTTCAATACTTCATTAATCTTTAATTCTAAATTAATTAATGAAAAACTTATTTTAAATATTAATGGTATTAATTATTCTATTAATGCTAATGGATTATTTACTCTTCCAGCTATTTTAGATGCATCATCTTATAATATTTTTATTTATTATCGGGGTAGTGAAAAATTCAACAGTAAAAACATTACCGGCAATGTTGAGGTATTAAAAGCTAATCCTCTTTTAGAATCCAGTATTAATAGTGTTAAATATGGTGAGGATGTGATTGTTAATGTTAAATTAACTGGAATTAACGATTCTAAACTAAATGAAAATATTGATTTAATTATTGATAATAAAAAATATTCTTTCAATTCAAACAATGATTATACACTTCCAATTCAATTAAATGCTTCTAAATATAGTGCTAATATTATTTTCAATGGAAATAAAAATTATAATTCTATTAAAAATATAGAAAATTTCACAATATCAAAAAATAATTTCAATATTGGATTGTTGGTTTCAAATGGCACATATGGTGAAAAAACAACTCTTATTACTTCTTTAACTGATATGAAAGGTAATCAAATCAATGAAAAGTTAAAATTAAATATAGGGGATATAGTTTATGAAGTAAATTCTAATTCTAAATTTACAATTCCTGTTTTATTAAATGCATCTAATTATGTAGCTTACTTAATTTTTGAAGGAAATGATAACTTCAATAAAGTAAATACCTCTAAAGCATTCCAGATTAATAAATCAAATATTAATTTAAATATTAATATTGAAAATATAACTTATGGTGATTATTTAATTATAAATAATACTTTTAATCATGAAATAACTTTAAATATTGATAATAAACTTTATTTAATTAATGCAAATTCTATCTATCAACTTCCAGTTTTATTGAATGCAGGAATTTGGGAATGTGTCTTGAATTTCGAGGGTAACAGTAATTATTATTCAAATTCTCAAAAAATTAATGTATTTGTGGATAAGGCCACACCTAAACTTGATGTTGACACATTTGATATTAATTATGGAGAATATATTAAGACAACTGTTGATTTAATTGGTATTAATAACTTAAAATTAAACGAAAATGTTATATTAACTATTAACAATGTTGATTATTTGTTTAAATCAAATGGTGAATTTTCTGTTCCAGTTATTTTAAATGCTTCCAAATATCCTATTAATATTCATTATGCTGGAAATAACAATTATAAACCTGTAAATAAAAATGTTAGTGTTAATATTAATAAGATTGATCCTTCACTAATGATTAACATTTCAAATACTCTTTATTCTAATGATATAATTGTAAAAAACTATTTCACAGGTCTAAATCATCAAATTGATGAAATTCTTACTTTAATAATTGATGGTAAAGAATATCAAATAAATTCTAATAAGGAATTTGTGCTGCCTTATAATTTGGATGTGGGAGAATATGTAGCCAGCATTATTTTCAATGGTAATTCTAATTATAATAGGGTGGATAATGAAATAACATTCAATGTTTATCTAAATGAGATAAATATGGATGTAAATATTGAAAAAAATATTAATAATGTGTCTATTAATGTAAAATTATCTAAAAATCTAAATGAAACGGTTAATTTAAAAATTAATAATCAGAATTATAATGTTAAAACTATTGATGGTGAAGGTGTTCTAGTTTTAAATAATTTGAATTTGGGAGATTATTCTGTTGAAGCATTATTCAATAAATCCACATATAAAACAATATTGCTTTATGAAAAATTCACTATCGATTCAATTAATACTGTTATTAAAGCGGATAATATTTCAATGTATTATCATGATGGTACAAAATTAATCGCAATGCTTACTGACTCAAATAACAATATTTTATCTAATGAATCAATTAATATTTATGTCAATGGCTTAAAGTATACAAGACATACAAATGAAAATGGTTTTATTTCATTTAATTTGGGTCTTAATTCGGGTAATTATTTAGTAAACTTGGAATTTGAGGGTAAAGGCAATTATATTAATTCTTCTTGTGAAGTATATGTTGACATAAAATCCAGTGTCGATTCTTATAATTTAACTAAATATTATAAAAATTCATCTCAATTCAGTACAACAATTCGTGATTTTGATGGCAATCCGATTGCAAATAAAGAAGTAATGATGAATATCAATGGTGTCTTTTATTATCGAACAACAGATTCAAATGGTGATGTTAGGTTAAATATTAATTTAGACTCCGGTAATTATATATTAACTATTACCAATCCTCTCACTGGTGAAAATTCTGCTAGCTATATCACTGTCTTGTCACGTTTGGTTGAAAATAAGGATTTGGTTAAATATTATAGAAATGCATCAAGATATTCTGTTAAAGTTCTTGATGAAAAGGGATCTCCTATGGGTGGTGTTAATGTAACATTCAACATTAATGGGGTATTTTATACTAGATTAACCAATTCTGAAGGAGTAGTTAGTTTAGCTATTAATTTAAATCCTGGAAAATATATAATTACTGCACAGTACGGTGATTCAAAAGTATCTAACACAATCACTGTTTTAAGTATCATAAAAGCAAATGACATTACTATGAAGTATAGGGATGGAACAAAATTCAAGGCTACAATACTGGATGGGTATGGAAATCCATATCCTAATCAAAGTGTTACTTTTAATATTAATGGTGTATTTTACATAAGAATCACTGATATAAATGGCATAGCAAAATTAAATATTAATTTACAGGCCGGTAAATATATAATAACAACCATGTTTAATGGATTATGTGAATCTAATACTATTGAAATTAAAAATTAATTTATTCATAGTTAATAACAACTATTTATAGTATTAAAAAAATATATTTACTCATAATTAAATTAATGGGTGAATAATTTGTCTTGGTTATTTGTACTTCTTACTTTTTTATTGGCGGGTATAAAATCATCTAAACCTAAATATCAAAAGGTTTCTGTTATTATACCAGCTTATAATGAAGAAAATACAGTAGCTAGGGTTGTAGAAGTAATAAAAAAAGTTTCATGTGTTGATGAAATTATTGTAGTCAATGATGGATCGTCTGATAATACAGCCAAAGAAGCCTCCAATGCCGGTGCTATTGTAATAAATCATGAAGTAAATAAAGGTAAGGGTGAAGCTCTGTTTACAGGATATAAAAATGCTGAATGTGATATTATAGCATTTATTGATGCGGATATTCATAATTTAACTTGTAAAAAGGTTGAATCAATGATTAAACCTATTTTAATGGGCAAAACTGATATTACCAAGACTAAATTTGCACGTGAAAGTGGTCGTGTTACTGAACTTACTGCAAAACCACTTTTGAACTTCTTTTTCCCAGAGATTTCATTTGAACAGCCTTTGAGCGGTCAGTTTGCTGCACGTAAGGAAATTTTAAAGAAAATTCATTTTGAAAAGGATTATGGTGTTGATGTTGGTATTGTTATTGATGCTGATGTATTGGGCATTTCCATTATGGAGGTCGACATTGGTGCAATAGAACATGACATGTCCCCTTTAGCTGATTTAAATATCATGGCTAATGAAGTTGTAAGAACAATTATGAACCGTGCTAATAAGTATGGTAGGGTTACTATGATTGACGACATTGGATATTATATTCGTATGTCAATTGTTGGTTTATCTTTAGTTATTTTAGGTTTGTTTACCATATTCTTTGTTAAATTCATTCCCTTATCTGTAGGGGTTATAGTTTCCGTTGTGGGTATACTTTTATCAATCTATTATTTTGCTAAAGTTATAATTCAATCCATTAGCATGTACAGAAAAACTCGTGGGGGAAATTTATTAAAATCTTTTATTAAAGTTCATTTTCCACTAATCATTTCACTCATCATTTTGCTTTTGATGCTTTCAACATTTTTAGGTGCCGCTACTTTTGATAATGGTACTATTTCAATAGAACCCAATTCCCGAAATTTAATAATTTTCACTGACCATAGAAATGACAATTCAATTTCTGTTAGGGGTCCATACACTGTGGACACTGCAATCGAAAATGAATCTAATGTAATACGGATGCCATCAGATGCAATGATGACGCTTGGAATTAAAGTAAATGACACGGTTCTTATAGATAATAACCGTTATATAATAAATAGTACAAGGGACTTTGAACCGGATATATTAAGACTGCCTCTTGATGTAAAAAATGCACTTCATGTTGATGATGGTGATATTATTCAAAACAGTAGGTTGGTTGATGTATTTGACAGGTCAATAGTTTATCACAATATTGATAATGGTAATGTGTCCTATAGTGAAAAATATATGATTTCTTCAAAGCAAGTCGGTTCATGGGCATATGAGTTAATTGTAGACAATGTATCCATTTCTAATTCATCAGGTGTCTTTATAGAAAATGAAAGTTATTCCGTCCTGGCGGATGATTCATATGTGGGAACTATTAGTTTTGTTAATTCAACCATTGAAAATCAGAATTTTACATATGGTAATCATTTGATTCAATTGAAATTCAATGATATAAATGCTTCATCTTCAAGAAGATTCCAAACTGATGGTTTTATAAATTTGGATTTTACTAAATCAAGTATTAATAAAAAATAGATAAATAAGAGAATTAATCCCTTATTTTTTATCATAAGCTTTAACGGCTTCTTCAACATCGTTGTAAAGACCTAAAGCCGCAAGAGCACCTACTTTACCTTGTTCACCAGTAACTGCAATTAAGTCTATATCTAATTCTTTAGCAGTTGCTTCTGCAGTTTCAACATCCATCATGCCAGATTTTGTAGCAATTGAATATTCTCTTAATTTTTCTGGTATGTCTAGACCTTCTAAAATAGCTATTGCAGTTTTATCTGATAAAGTATCTCTTTTAAGAATTTCAATAACTCTATTAATTAAAGCTTCTTTTTTGTCACTTTCAACGGCAAATGTTAATGCGATTGAAACACAGTTTTGGGTTTTATGTGGATTGTGTGGATATAACTGAACAATAATATGATCTAAATATTCAAAACCTTCTCCGGCTAGTTCTACACCTAAATTATGTGCCATTGTCCATGTTGCACCCGCATCTTTTACATCTGTATCATCGACACCTATGACCACTTTTTCAAGTTTTGGTGTTACAACTGTTGCTCTACCTTCTTTTGAGCCTCCGCCTGATTTTATAAGCTCTATATATTTAACACCTTTACCCATTCCTCTACACATTCCAGCTCCTACGCCAGCACCGGCAAGACCTGCATGGGTAACTTTTACTTCATCATCAACAACTTTAATTTCGTCAATTCCAGCTGCATTAAAACTAGCTTTTAAATCAAGGGGAGCAGAGCCTATGTGGCAGGAATAAACATGTTTATTTCCATCACGATAAGCATCATCAATTAATTCAGAATTATTTTTATATTGATGTAATAACCAGTGGGACCCTGAAATGCATGGATGATACTCGACAATTTCAACCTTATCTCCATCAACCATTGTTAGCACTTTTTCATATGGTGCAACCCAAGGGTCGGAAAATTTTTCTTTTAACTCTTCAGGTTTTAAAATTTCCATACAATCATCTTAAATTTCTTTTAATCTATCACACATTTTAATTGCTGCTTCAACTGCACTTTTTGCGTTTTTAACACGTCTGTGTGCATCTAATCTAGTCATACCTGGACCAGTGATTCCTAATGCAACAGGAGTATCATATTCAAGTGCTAAATCAGCTATTTTACGGGAAGCATGTTGAGCTACAATTTGATCGTGGTCTGTTGCTCCTTCAATAACTGCGCCTAAAGTGATAATTGCATCATATTCTTCTTTTTGTAATAATTTTTTAATAACAAGTGGCATATCAAACACGCCAGGAACAGCAACTACTTTTGTAATTTCACAGTCTCTATTTTTTGCTTCGGCTGTAGCTAATTCTAACATCATTTGTGTAATATCATAATTAAATTCTGCAACTACTGCAGCTATTTTGTATTTTACCATATTTAAGTCCTCCGTTTATAAAATTTATGCGAATATAAAAAGTAAGAAACCAGCAACCCCACTTAATACCATAATGAGTATAATAAAAAGTGCTGCTAATTGCATTCTAGAAAATTTTCTCATAATAATATCTCCTTAAATTATAATTAATATAACATTTTTAAATTATTTAAATTTTTTTCCAATTTTTCTGAAATTTTTTGTAATTTTCCAACTATTTGAATTTAAAATTTCTGAGTTTTCTTTTTCCAAATTTTCGATAGTTGATGTCAGTTCATTAATTTTAGCCAAATACATTTCATCCTTTTTAAATTCAGACTCACAAACATCAATCAATTCAGCAATTTTTTGAGTTAAATGTGTGGTTCGTTGCTTTTGATATTCATTTTCATCAATTGTCAATGATTCCTTTTGTTCATTGGTCTTTTCACACATTATTGAATTTAATGTATCTACATTTCCAGACAAATCATTGATATATGATTTGTATTCAATATCTAATTTTGACATTTCACTATTTTCCTCACATATTGCCCAAATTGTTGTATTTGAGCCTTTATAATCAGATATTTTTGATGGAAGGTATGGATTTTTAATGAAATGTCCTTTCGTATAACTGTCTTCCACGATTAATACATCAAATTTTGTTGATAGATTTAAAAATTCCAAATAATCAATATTTTGATTGAAAGTGGTTTTTTCAAGTAAATCTCTAGTTAAAAGTTGTTCAAATAAAGTTCTGTTTGGAGTAAACAAATGCAATCTAATTTTATCTTTATGTTTGTCACTTATATTTTCAAAGGCATTGATAAAGTCTTCAAATGATCTGTTTGGAAATATTACTCCAAAGTAGGCAAAATTAATATAATTTTTATCCAGAGCATAATTGCTTTTTTTTGCCTGATAATATTTTTCATCCAATGTTGGATGTGGTGAAAAAATATATTTTTCATCGATATTCACTTTAAATGGCAATGAGTCCATCATTACATCTTTTTGACTTTCATTTGTAAATATTATTTCATCAGCAAAAATAAATGTTAAATATTCACAGACACAATTAATGTCGTTTTCACTGCTTATCAATTCCTGGCCTTTTTCTTTTAAAATTTTATTTATTCTGGAAATATATTCTTCATCAGTTAATTTTCCGCTCAAGTGCCTATTTCCAAAAGTGTATATTAGTGGATCGGAGAATTCAGCTTTCCAATATGTTTCAGGATTATTTAATTTATATTCTAAAGCTAAAAAATGTGAATGGACAAAATTCGCTCTGCTATATATTTCAGAATAACCTTTAATCAATTTCATTCCTTCATTCATGAAATTTAAAATATTGTCCCATTCTGTAGAGAAATTTGAAGGAATCATATATTTTTTTTCAACATACTCGTTGACATATGTTTCAAGTGTAAAGTCTTTATTTATTTCATCCAAACTTGCGCAAACAACATCAATTTTATTTTTTTCATTTAAAATTCTTTTAGCAACAACATTACTTGTAGTTGTATTTGTTGGACTAAAAGCATATGAAATAATTAATTTTTTTGTCATATTAGGTCTCTTAAATTAAATATAATAAATATCAAAAGATTCTCTGTTTAAATCATTTATTTTTCTATCAAATAAAACATTTGTATAATTATTTACAATTTCGATTTTAAATTTGTTTTTTCCAGATAAAATTCCATAGTTTTTATTCAAATATTTGAAATGAAGAATCGCTTTTTTAATAAAATCGTTTTCTAAACTGTCATCTGCGATAATGAAGTATTGTGTTCCGATATTTGCTAAGAATTCACTTATATCACTGAAAACTGAAGCATTATCATTCATTTCTAATTTTTCATTTGAAATCATGACTAGCTTTTTATTTTCAAATTCAATATCATTATACTTTTCAATAGCACTTTCAGCGGTTGAATCGTCGACATTAAAAACTATGCTAACATCGTTGATTTTTTCTTTATATGGAAAATTTATAGTATCAAGTATGTATTTCCAGCGTTCTGAACAAGTATGATTTTCTAAAACATTATAAAGATTATTGAGTCGCTTATCGTTGTAGTCCTCAGTTAATGTAGGAAACTCATCATCTTCAATAATAAATATATTATCTTTAAATAGTCTTTTCATGGCTTTTGAATAATTGCTTATAATGTTCGTGTTGGAAAGTGCTAGTTCAAAAACTCTTCTTGCGAACATTGTATTCGATTCAGTTATTGTATTGATGTTTATTGCCCATTTTAACTTTTTATAGATTTTTGCAGTATCTTTATAGTCAATAGGTGGATTGGTATATTTTTTATATTTTTCAGGATATCCTATATGTGGAATATTCTCATAGTATGTTCTGTCATAAATTTTAAGGTTAATACCTTGTGAAATAATTTTATCGAATATCATGTCCATATTTTTCACACGGTTTTCATGATGTTTATAATATGACCCTGCAAATACGACATCTGAAATTTCTTCATCAGAAAATTTCAACGGATTAAAAAGCTTTGGCTGACCTGCAAACATTAATGGATAAACATTTTCACGATTAAAATCTTTTTTATAATCATCTATCACTTCTTCAGCGGATGTAAAAATATAATCAAACCTGCTTGCAGTATCAGTAAAGAACTCTCCGGTTGATCTATAATAAACCGGGTCTTCCTTGTTCCAGAAAATTGTTGGAATATTATTTGATTTACAGTAATTTAATATTTCTAAAAGGATTGCTCTGTTATCTTCAGGCAAATCGTATTTTTCTATTTTTCCTCTCCAAACTCCATTTTGTCCATTGCAGTATCCGTGCCAAGTAGATTCGCAGAAAAATAAGTCCGGCTTTTCTTTTTCGAACTTTTCAAACCAGTTTTCGGGAGAAATTTCAATAACTTCAAATTCAAATTTAAAGGAATCATGTGTAAACTGGTCTGAAATTAAAGCGACTTTTATTTCATCAATGTATTTAATCTCTTTGGATTTTTTTTCAGTTTTTTTATCTTTGCGATACTTGTCCCAAATTTTATATGCTTTACTGGATTTAAAATGTTCGTTTTCCTTTTTAATTTGTTGATATTTGGATTTTAAATTGTTGTTTTCGTTTTCTAATTTTTCCAGCTGATTTTCTAGTTCGAATAGTTCATACTTTTTAGATAAATATTCATTTTTGTAATTTTTGGTCATTTTAATCGTTTAATAATTTGATTATTTCTTTGCTTACATCATTTGTAGTAGCGTTTCCACCTAAATCTCCAGTCAAGACTTTAGCTTCAGTTAATAATTTTAAAATTGCATTATCTAATTTTTGAGCAGATTCATTTTCACCCAGGTATCTAAGCATCATAACTGCAGATAACATCATGGCTATTGGGTTTGCAATTCCTTTGCCTGCAATGTCTGGAGCTGAACCATGAACAGGTTCAAATAAAGCACCATCGTTTCCAATATTTGCTGATGGAATCAATCCAAGCCCACCAACAAGACCTGCACCCTCATCAGATAAAATATCTCCAAACAAGTTGGTTGTAACGATAACTTCGAAGCTTTCTGGTTGCGTAATGAGATACATTGCAGTTGCATCTACATAAAAGTCTTCCTTTTCTATATCAGGATACCTTTCTCCAACTTCATAAAAGATTTCTTTAAATAAACCATCACTTTTCTTTAAAACATTGGCTTTGTGAACACCTGTAACCTTGGATTTATCATTGTCTTTTGCATATTGAAACGCATAATCAATAATGCGTTCTTCAGCTTCGCGGGTGATTACACGTTTTGCAGTAGCGCCTTCATCAGTAAATTCTTCTTTATCTGCAATGTATAATCCTTCTGTGTTTTCACGAACAATCATAAAGTCAATATCTTCAGATAAAGCATTAGTGTTTGGATATGCTTTCACGGGTCTTAAATTAGCGAACATTTTCATTTCCTGACGTAATTTAACTATAACGTCCGCTGCGGTTTCACCTGCTGCACCAAATAAACATGCATCTGCATCTCTAACAATATCAAGTGTTTCCTGAGGAAGTGCACTGCCAGTCTTTTCCAAGCAGGTATCACCTGCTTCACCATAAATATAATCAAATTCAATATCTAATTCATTCAAAACTGAAATTGTCGCATCCATTACTTCTGTACCTATTCCATCACCCGGAACAACGGCAATTCTATATTTATTCTCTTTTGTCTTTGAGGTATTCAATTAACCCACCTTTTTCTAATATTTCTAACATGAATGGAGGTAATTTTTTAAAAGTTATTTCCTCTCCACTTTCAGATTTAATAATTCCATTATCCATATCAACTTCTATCTCATCTCCATTTTCTACTAAATCAGTAATTCCTGGAGCTTCAAGAAGTGGAACACCTACATTTGTAGCGTTTCTATAAAAAATTCTAGCAAATGACTCAGCTATTACTGCTGAAATTCCAACACCTTTAATTGCAATAGGTGCATGTTCACGAGAAGATCCGCAACCAAAATTTTTGCCCGCTACAATAAAGTCTCCTTTTTTACATTTTTCATTAAATTTATCGTCTAATCCTTCCATGCAATGTTGAGATAATCTTTCTTCATCAGTATATATTAAATATCTTCCGGGAAGAATAATGTCTGTATCAATGTCATTTCCAAATTTCCATGCAGTTCCTTTCATATTAAATCACTCCGGTGCAACAATTCTTCCTTCAATTGCAGAAGCGGCAGCAACTGCAGCAGAAGATAAATAAACTTTTCCGTCAGGAGAACCTTGTCTTCCTTTAAAATTCCTGTTTGATGTTGATAAGCTTACTTCTCCAGGTCCAATAATTCCGGTATGCCCTCCAAGACATGGACCACAACAAGGTGCGGAAACCAAAGCTCCTGCATCAACAAATATTCTTATTAATCCTTCATCCAAAGCTTTAGAATAAACTTCTTTTGATGCTGGAATAACTAGCATTCTAGTTCCTTTAGCAATTTGTTTACCTTTTAAAATTTTAGCTGCATCTCTCAAGTCACTAATTCTTCCATTTGTGCATGAACCTAAAAATACTTGGTCTATTTCTTGGTCAACTTCACTAACAGCTTTTACATTATCAACATTGTTCGGACAAGCTACTTGAGGTTCTAAATCACTCACGTCTATATCAATAATATTTAATGAAGAAGCATCTAAGTCTGTTTTAAATATTTTATATGGTTTATTTGATATTTTCTCTACATAGTGGACTGTTTTTTTGTCAGGTTCTACCAAACCAGTTTTTCCACCCATTTCGATAGCCATGTTACATAAAACCATCCTGTCGGAAACGCTCATATCACTAACGGTTTGGCCTGCAAATTCACAGGCTTTATATGTCGAGCCGTCAGCTCCAACCTGACCAATGATGTGTAAAATCACATCCTTTGCATAAACATTATCTTTTAGGCTACCTGTTATTTCAAAACGGTTAGTTTCAGGAACCTTAAACCATAAATTTCCTTCAGCAAAAACCATTGCCATATCGGTTGAACCGATTCCTGTAGAAAATGCACCTAAAGCTCCGTGAGTACATGTATGTGAATCCGCTCCAACAATTACCTCTCCCGGCACAACATGGCCTAGTTCAGGAAGTATTTGGTGACAAACGCCCGCATTAACATCGTAAAAATTTTTAATATTATGCTCTTTTACAAATTTTCTCATAATTATATGATTATTAGCTGAGTCAATAGAGTCTGCTGGAACCTGATGGTCGAAAGGAATAACAATTTTGGAAGGATCCCAAACTTTATCTGCACCAATTTTTTCAAAGGATTCTACAGCAAGAGGTCCAGTTAAATCATGAGTCATTGCAACATCAATATTTGCAATAATAATATCTCCGGCCTCAACTTTATTTTTACCTGATGCTCTAGCTAATATTTTTTCAGACATTGTACTTGACATATTAACAAAACCTCATAGTAATGAATAATATTTTGTTTAACATTCTATTTAAATTTTGGAAAATATAATGTTTTTAACCCTAAATTAATTTTAAAGAGATAAAATGATGATTTTCATGTATTAAAACTGCTTATTTTTTTTAGTATAGTATTTTTTATTATCACATTATATTTTAATAAAAAAATTTTAAGTTATTTTTGGATAAAATAATCATCCTTTATATAACATGTCGTACAAAATAAATTTCATGAGCAAGTTTTTTGGAAGATTTAAAAAAGAAGAAGAAATTCCTGTTTTTGAAGAACAGGTTCCAGTTTGGGAAGACAGAATTTTTTGGGTTGAAACTTTACAAAAAATAGCTTTACCTGTATTAATAAATCTTAAAAAAGATTCATTAAGAAAAAACATGCTTTTGGAGTCTAGTAGTTCTGAAGGTAGTAAATTTGCTTATTTTGAAGCATTTGCTCGTGTATTTAATGGTATAGCTCCATGGTTAGAGCTTGGACCTTCAGAATCTGAAGAGGGTAGACTTCGTTATAAATATATTAATTTAACTATTGAAGCTATTAGCGTAGCAGTTAATCCAAATAAAAATGATTATATTTTTTATAATGAACCTAAACAATCATTAGTAGACATGGCTTTATTCGCTCAAGGTTTACTTCGTTCTAAAAATCAAATTTGGCTTAATTTACCAATGGATGTTCAAGCAAAAATTATGGATGAATTTAAAAATTCAAGAATTATAGCTCCATATGACAATCATTGGCTTTTATACACTTCAATTATTGAAGCAGCACTTTTAGAATTTACTGGTGAATGTGATAAAGAGCGTTTAGTCTATGCTATTCATAAATTTAGAGATGAATGGTATATTGGAGATGCAATTTATAGGGATGGGGCAGATTTTGCTTCAAATTACTATAATAGTATTATTATTCATCCAATGCTTAATGACATTTTAATGGTAATGAGAAAATATGGATTGCAAGATGGAGAATTCTTGGATGTTCAATTAATGAGATCATCAAGACTCGCTTCTCAATTAGAAAGATGTATTTCTCCGGAAGGTAATTATCCTATTGTCGGTAAATCAATTAGTTATCGTTCTGGGGTTTTCCATACTTTATCTCAAGTTGCTTTACTTAGAATTTTGCCAAGAAATATTGAAGTATCCCAAGTCAGAACAGCATTAACTAAAGTTTTAAGAAATTTATTTGAAGGTAATCAAAATTTTTCTAATGGTGGATGGTTAATTACTGGTTTAAATGGTCATCAGGTAGATATTGCAGAAACTGATATTAATACTGGAAGTTTATACTTATGCTGTTCAGTATTTTTACCTTTAGGGCTTGATTCCAATGATCCATTTTGGACAGATGACTTTGAAGAATGGACATCACTTAAAGCATGGAATGGTCATGTAGTGGTAAATGATCAACCTATTAATTTTTAGGTGCTCTAATGATTAGCTTTATTAAGGGTTTATTTAATAAAAATGATAGTTTAGATTATTCTAATTTAAAAAATATTAATATAGCCTATGTATTAGCTAATTTTCCATCACTTTCAACCACATTTATTATTAATGAAATTAAATGGCTGGTTGAAAACGGATATAATGTAAAGGTTATTTCTTTTTCAACCCCTGATGTTGTAGTAGATTTGGATTTTGATGTTGAAAATATTCGTTTCGATGAAAATGCCGAAACTCATGAGGATTTGCTGAATAATTTGGAGAGAATTTTAATAGAAAACAACATTCAGCTAATTCATACCCATTTTGTTTATCCGGTCGGAACATTGTTTTTGTATCCTTTGGCCAATAAATTAAAAATACCTTTTACTATTTTTGCCCATGCTGCAGACATTTTCAGATATTGGGTTGATGAGTCAAATAAAGTATCTGAAATTTCCCAATCCCGATGCTGTAAGGCAATTTTCACTTTAGGGGATTTTCATAAGAATTATTTATTGGAACGTAATGTTGTTGAAGATAAAATTGTTATAACTAAGCAGGCTAGTAATTATGAGATTTGTGATATTGAATTAAACAATAACAGTCCGAAAAAAATTGTTTCTATATGCAGATACACGGAAAAAAAGGGATTGGATGATTTAATTGATATAGCCAAATTGCTTGAAAATGAGAACTATGAGTTTTCTATATATGGTTTTGGAGAATTAAAAGAAGAGCTGGAAAATAAGATTAATGATATGAAGCTTTCAAATATCACGATTAATGATGAGCTAAAAGGCCCGTTGGAGGTTAGAAGAGTTTTACAGTCTTCAGATTTATTAGTTTCCACATGTAAAAGGGCAAATGATGGGGATATGGATGGTATTCCAACAATCATTTTTGAATCAATGGGTTATGGAACTCCTGTATTAACAACAGATGTTTCTTCAATTCCTGAAATCATCGATGATGGAATTAATGGTTTTATTGTTGAGGCTAATAATAAAGAGTTGTTCGCTAATAAAATAAATGAGATAATGGCAATGGATGATGATGAATTATTGGAAATAAGGAAAAATGCTCAGATTCATGTACAAAATGTATCTAGTGTGGATTTGACTATGGAAACCGTAACCAATATATGGAGAAAAATCAGATAAGTGATTTTATGAGTTTTAAGGATAAGATTTTGTCTCAAAGCAATCAATTTAATTTTTATAAAGAAAATTATGATGCACTTTTAAAGGAAAACGCTATTTTAAAAGAAGAAAATAATATTTTAAAGCAAACGCAAGCAGATAAATATATGTTCAAACATAAAATCAGAGGTTCATCTGGGGACGTTGGAAAAACTATTTTTCTGGATTGGGTTTTAAACAATGTCGATAGGAATGAAAAAATTTTGGATGTAGGCTTTGGTGGAGGAGTTTATGGAAAGATTTTAAAGGCATTCTATTATGAGCATATTGATGGCGTTGATGTATGGCCTGAAAATATAAATGAGATGGGCTTAAATTTCATTTATGATAATATTTTCATTGAAAATGTTTTGGATTTTGAATTTGAAAGATATGATTTAATCATTATGGGGGATGTTTTAGAGCATATGTCCCTAGAAGACAGTAAAAATCTTTTAAATAAATTTACCAATGGAAAAGCTGCTAAATTATTTATTCAAGTTCCTTATATGTATGAAAATCATCATGAATGGCAAGGAAATCCTTATGAAGTGCATATTCAGGATGAAATTAATGAAGAATATATGGAAAGGGAATTTCCTTTCTTGGAATTGCTTCAAATAGATACTGTCCCAGCCCATATGACTGTTGTTGGACGTGAAACAGGTGAGGATACTCACTGTGCAACTTATGTGTGGTTTGAAGAATAGGTGTATTTTATGAAATATGGATTAATATGCTATAATTATTTGGAAAATGTCGGAAATGAAATTCAAAGTATTGCTGCTCGCAGATTTTTGCCGAGTGTTGATTATTATGTTGATTTCAATACCTTGTCAGAGTTTAGGGCAGATGATGAATTTAAAATAATCATGAATGCATGGTATCTTCATGATAAGAAATCCTGGCCGCCAATAGATGAAAACATTAATCCATTATTGATTGCAATGCATTTAAATACAAATAACAAGAATACTCCTGAAGCTTTTTTATCAGATGAAAGTAGGGATTTTTTATCTAAATATGGTCCCGTTGGTGCAAGGGATCCTTTAACCCAGGAATTTTTACAGTCTAATGGCATCGACTCCTATTTTTCAGGCTGTTTGACATTAACATTGAAGGGTGAGGATGTTGAAAGGGAGGATTATATTGTTTTGGTTGATGTATCTGATGATGTTTTGGAATTCGTTAAAAGTAAAACAGACAAACAAATTTATGTTGTATCCCAGGGTCTTCCAACAGATTTAAATAAGCGTAAATTAACAAAAAAATATCACTTTCTGGAAGATAGAATTTATACAAGCCAAGAAAAATTTTTTTATGGAGAATGCTTGTTAAATTTATACCAAAGAGCTAGTTGTGTTATAACCAAAAGACTTCATGTAGCTCTTCCTTGTTTAGCTTTAAATACTCCAGTTCTACTTATCAATGATGATATAATTAATGGGGAAATTAGATTTTCAGGCTTTAAAGAGTGGTTTGAATTTTTAACTTTAGATGAATATAAGGCAAACTATAATATTTTTGATGTTAATAATCCTCCGGAAAATAGAAAAGATTATCTAAAATATAGAAAAAACCTAATTTCGACAGTTAAGGATTTTACCGGATGTGAAAATCCATCTTTCAATACTTTTGATTATAATAAGTTTTCAACATTATTTTTATCAAAATTAAACAATTATCTTAATGAAACAAATCAGTATGTATTCAGATTAGAAGATAAAATTAACGAGCTTGAAGCACATATTCAAGCTCAAAATGAATTAATTAACCAAATGGAAAGTTCAAATAGCTGGAAATTAACAAAACCACTTAGAAACTTTAGGAATCGTTAAGTTCATATAGATTTCCATAGTTATATAGTTTAATATTGTCTGGAACTTTATATATTATATTTTTAGTATCAAATATTATTGTATCCTCATGAATTAATGTATAATCTAGGTTTTTAAACTCATTGTGATCGCATACTATTAAAATAAGGTCTGCATCGCTGACAGCATCCTTAAAGCTAACAAAATTCGGATTATCTATATGTGGATCGTGAATCGCTATTTCATAATCTTTTGTTAAATTGCCTATAATTTCATATGCAGGGCTTTCCCTGTCATCGCCGGTATTTCCTTTGTAAGAAACACCCAATATTGCAATTTTTCCTTTATCAATTATTTTTCTCACATTTTCACACACGAATTCTGGCATAGAATTGTTTGTGTCTCTTGCAAGCTTTATTAATTTGGCTGTTTCTGGTGCCTTTGCATAAATAAAGTATGGATCAATTGCAAGGCAATGCCCACCAACACCCGGGCCAGGTGAATGAAGGTTTACTCTTGGATGCTTGTTTGCCATTTTAATAACATCCAATGCATTAACGCCAATTTCAGCACAAATTTTTGCAAGTTCATTTGCAAGAGCAATATTAACGTCTCTAAAGGTATTTTCCATACATTTTGATAATTCAGCAGTTTTTGCCTCAGTCAACATTAATTCGCCTTCTACAAATTGCCCATATACTTCACTGGCCTTTTGGCTACATTTGGGTGTTATTCCTCCGATTATACGATCATTATGAATTAACTCTTCAATAATTTTCCCCGGCAAAACTCTTTCTGGGCAATGTGCAAGATATAAATCTTTTCCAATTGTAAAACCTTCGTTTTCAAAAATAGGTTTTACAACATCATCAGTTGACATTGGTGCAATTGTAGATTCGACAATGACTACATTTCCTTTTTCTAAAAATGGAATTATTGATTCGCATGCGCTGATAACGTAACTTAAATCACAACTGTAATTTTCAGAAATATATGGGGTAGGAACAGTAATGATAAAAGCGTCTGATTTTTCGGGCGTTAAAGAAGCTTTATAGACTTTATTTTTTAAAGCCTGTTTTATTATATCAGATATTCCTGGTTCTTCAATGTGAATGATTCCATTATTTAGATTTTCAATCATTTTTTCATTAACATCAACACCAACAACTTCACAATGATTCCTTGCAAATAATGCGGCTGTTGGAAGTCCGATATATCCTTGTCCTATTATGCACACTTTCATTTTAACACCCTTGAAATTTTAAATATTAATATTGATATATTTAATTTATATAATAAATGTTTGGTGATAAAATATGAAAATTTTAATCACAGGTTCTAATGGTATGTTAGGCCATGATTTGATAGAGGTTTTAAGCGGTGATCATGAATTAATATTAACTACATCTTCATCATTGGATATAACTGACAAAGAACATGTAATTAATTTCATTAAGGAAAAAAATCCGGATATTGTGATTAACTCTGCAGCTTATACCAATGTTGACGGTTGTGAAGAAAATGTTGATTTGGCTTTTGCCGTTAATGGTGAAGGTCCTAGAAATTTAGCTCTTGGATGTAAGGAAGTTGATTGCCCGCTGGTTCATGTAAGTACTGATTATGTGTTCAACGGTAAAAATACAAGGCCATGGCTTGAGGATGATGAAATAGGTCCTATTAGTGTTTACGGTAAAAGTAAACTTGAAGGTGAAATTGCTATTCAGGAAACTTTGGATAAATTTTTCATTATAAGAACCGCATGGCTATATGGAATCAATGGAGGAAACTTCCCAAAAACAATGCTTGAACTTGCTAAAAATCATCCTGAAATAACTGTGGTGACTGATGAGGTGGGATGTCCGACATATACTTTGGATTTGGCAAAAGCTATTGGAGAGTTAATTAATACGGATTATTACGGCATATATCATATAACTAATTCAGATAGCTGTTCATGGTTTGATTTTGCAAAATACATATTTGAAGTGGCAGATGTGGATGTTAAGGTTACTCCAGTAACCGCAGCGGAATTTGCAAGACCTGCTCCAAGACCTTCATATTCTGTTTTAGAAAATAAAAAATGGATTGATAATGGTTTTAAACCTTTAAGAAGTTATAAAGAAGCTATTGTTGAGTATATTAATTTAATCAAGTGATTTTTATGGATAAACGAATAATTTTTGTAGTGGCTATATTTGTAATAGCCATTTTTGCAGGATTATCTGTTATTTCATCTGCAGATATTGAAAAAGTTTCCATTAATAAAACAGATATTAGTGAAAACGGTCAATATTGCACAGTTAATGAAGTTGCAGCTTATATAAAGGAATACCATAAGCTTCCTAGTAATTATATAACAAAGAATGATGCTAAAGCTCTTGGCTGGGGTGGAGGACCACTTAAGAAATATGCTCCTGGAAAAAGTATCGGTGGAGATACATTTACTAACAGGCAGGGAGTTCTACCTAAAAGTCCAGATAAATACATTGAATGTGATATTAATGCAAACGGAACAAGCCGTGGAGCTGAAAGAATAGTATTTAATACAGGTGATTATAGGGTTTACTATACTAATGATCATTATAATACTTTTGTTGAACTAAGCTAGTGATTTAAATGCACCGTATTGAACTCGATGGAAAATTAATAAAAAAAGATGGGCATGACTATCTTAAAAAAGCCCTTAATTTTCCTAATTATTATGGTAAAAATTTGGATGCACTATATGACTGTTTGACCGATATTGGTGTGGATACTGAAATAGTTCTTAAAAATAAGAGTTATGTATCCTACGATATTGTTGATACATTTATTGATGCGTCTGAGGAAAATTCTTTTTTAAAATTTAAGTATTAAAAGGTAATATTTTTATATTATCTTTTTCAAATTATTAAATCAAGATTTACTTTTATAATTTAATTTGTGGATTTGATTGATTAATGTTTAACTTTAAAAATCATTGGGGAACATTTAGAAATTATAGTTTTTTACTCACAGAACTTATCAAAAGGGATATTAGTGGAAAGTATAAGGATTCTACTTTAGGTCTTTTTTGGAGTTTTTTAAATCCTTTATTATCCATGATTGTATTGACAATTGTATTTTCAACATTTTTTGGAAGAACTATTGAAAATTTTCCAGTTTATTTATTAAGCGGTAAATTAGTATTCGATTTATTTGCTAATGCTACAACTGGAGCTATGGATTCAATTAAAGGAAACTCTGAAATTATTAAAAAGATTTATGTTCCTAAATATATGTTTGCCGTTGGTATTGTATGTTCTGAGTTTATCAACTTTTTAATATCTTTAATCGTATTGGTTGCGGTTATGCTTGCTACTGGAGCACCGTTTTACATGTCCTTATTGTATTCTCCAATTCCATTGTTTTTCTTGCTTGTATTAACAATGGGTGTTGGTTTAATTCTTGCTACAGCAACAACATTCTTTACAGATATTAAATATCTTTACGGTGTATTGATAATGCTTTTATCATTCATGACACCATTGTTTTATCCGATTGAAATTATTCCTCAAGAATTTTTATTCTTCTTTAAGGTCAATCCGCTTTATGCAGCTGTTTCAAGCTTTAGGGATATTGTTCTTTATGGAGCATTCCCACAAACTAAATTCTTATTATATTTAATCATAACATCAATAATTGCTCTTGTTATAGGTGTTTATCTGTTTTATAGATATCAAGATGAATTTGTAATTAATATTTAAGGAGGAAATTAATGTCAACACAAATAAGATATCCTAAAGATACAAAACAAATTTCTTCAAGTGAAAATGGGGAATGGAAAGATTTAGACAATGTTTTAATTGATGATTGGGAATCACTTGCAAGTTGTTCATTAGCCCCTAATCAAAAACCGAATTCATTTGTTCTCAGCAATTTTAAATTCAATATTCCAATTGATTCATCAATTCAAGCTATTGATATTAGATTGGATTTCCATAGGGACTCTTCTCAAAACAGTATTGAATTAGAACCTCCTGTTATTAAATTAGTAAATATTAAAGATGATTGTGAATCAAAAACTATTTATGGACCTACTGTTTCTCCAATTGAGAGATCTGTATTATTTGATGGAAGTAAAATTTCTCCATCAGAATTGAATAGTCCGGATTTTGGTGTTGAGGTCACTTTTGATGAAAATGAAAGTGAATTTTCCGGAGATTTGCTTTTTGATTTTTTAAGAGTAACAGTTAATTATGATGAACAGCGCTTTGTCATAGGAAGTCTTAACGGTGAAGGCTTTCCAGTTAAAGATAAGCCATTAATAAAATCTATCGGAGAAACTTTTATTTACACAATTTTATTTAATAACTTCAATGGTATAAATAAAAATCCGCAGGACGTTAAAATAAATATACCTGAAGGTCTTGAAGTTGTTAATCATTATTTTTCATCAGATAAAAAAGGAAAAGTCGATGTCAATGATATAGACTATGAAGAAGACCGTTTTGATTTTGACAGGCTTGTTGCGGATAAGGAAATCCTATATGATGAGGATACTATTGATTTAGATACTCTAACCTGGCATACGGGTGTTAAGGGAAGAGGAATGAGTCGTTTAAGGTTGGAATTAAAATGTGTTAGTGAAGGATTTAAAGAGCTTTCTGCTTATAATAAATTCAGTGGAACCGGAGCGCATTTTTATGTTGATGTTCATCCTGAAGGCTATGAGCATGAACCTAATGTCTATGAGGAATCTCTTCTTAAATGGAAAAGCGAGCTAGACAGTGATGAAGATTATCAGATTTTAAATAAAGAGGTAGTCATTGAAGTAAATAATGTTAGCCGTGAATTCCAAAAAGCTCAAGAAAAAGTAGATAATCTTAAGGAATATGCTATCAAATGGGTAAAACGTGAATTAAAACCTAAATCTAAATTTCAGGCTTTAAAAGATGTTTCATTCACTGTTAATAGAGGGGAACGTGTTGGAATCATCGGTTTTAACGGTGCTGGAAAGAGTACTCTTTTAAAAATATTGTCTGGTGTATTAAGACCATCCTCCGGGTCAATTCATATCAACGGAAAAGTAGCACCTTTGCTTGAATTGGGTGCGGGTTTTGACCATAACTATAGTGGAAGAGAAAATGTTTTCTTGAATGGAGCTATTTTGGGCTATTCCAGAGAATTTTTGGAAGGCAAATATGATGAGATTGTTAAATTTTCTGAATTGGAAGAATTCATGGAGCTCCCGATTAAAAACTATTCTTCAGGTATGATTGCTAAATTAGGATTTGCTGTTGCTACACTTGTTGAACCGGAAATATTGATTTTGGATGAAATTCTATCTGTAGGGGATGTAAGATTCCAGAAAAAAAGCGGAGATAAGTTAAAATCAATGATGAATACCGGAACTACTGTATTGCTTGTTTCTCACTCTGTTGGTACAATAAGATCCATGTGTAATAGGGTAATTTGGTTAGACCATGGAAAAGTTGTTATGGATGGCTTAACCAGAGATGTTTGTGATGCTTATGTAGAAGCAGCTAAAAAGGCATCTGAAGAAGAGCTTGCAAACTTAGAAATTTAATTTTTCTATTTTTCACTTTTTTTTAATTAATTTTTTAATAGTTATTTTAATTAACTATTAGTTATAAAATATCAATCATATATAAAATTATAGTGATTTTTATGAAAGGTATTGTACTTGCTGGTGGTTCTGGAACTCGTTTATACCCTATTACTAAAGCGGTTTCTAAACAGTTATTACCACTATATGATAAACCAATGATTTATTATCCGGTTTCTGTTCTTATGCTTGCTGGGATTAAGGAGATTTTGATTATTTCTACTCCTCGTGATTTGCCTATGTATAAGGACTTGTTGGGTGATGGATCTTCATTGGGCATTAGTTTTGAATATGCTGTTCAGGAGCATCCTAATGGTCTTGCTGAGGCTTTTATTGTTGGTGAGGATTTTATTGGTGATGATAATGTTGCTTTGATTCTTGGAGATAATATTTTCCATGGTCATAGGTTTACTGAAATTTTAGAGCGTGCGACTAATCTTGATGATGGTGCGGTTATTTTTGGTTATTATACTAATAATCCTGAGGCTTTTGGTGTTGTTGAGTTTGATGATGACTGGAATGTTTTGTCTGTTGAAGAAAAACCTGAACATCCTAAATCTAATTATATCGTGCCGGGATTATATTTCTATGATAATGATGTAATTGAAATAGCGAAAAATGTTGAGCCTTCTGAAAGGGGAGAAGTTGAAATCACATCAGTTAATGAAGAGTATTTAAATCGTGGAAAGCTTAAGGTTGAGCTTTTCGGT
>Ga0256404_1004897_pt1 | contig 24496 bp, 21 predicted proteins | sample RumenRJG_01DNA_FD_185990 | JGI IMG/M metagenome (GOLD analysis project Ga0256404, IMG submission 185990) | Bovine rumen microbial communities from Lethbridge, Alberta, Canada - RJG_01 | ecosystem: Host-associated > Mammals > Digestive system > Stomach > Rumen | place: Canada: Alberta | collected... | reverse complement strand
GAACAGGCGTTAAAAATCCACCAGTTCAACTGGTGGTCGACAAGAAAAACTTAAGATAATGACAGAAAAAACCTCCTGTGATAAACTGAAAGTGGCCTGGCAACCACAAGAAAGGACACAGGAGGTTTTGTCATGAAAGATGACGTAAGAAGTTTATCACACAGTAAGTGGCGATGCAAGTACCATATAGTATTTGCGCCAAAGTATCGTCGGCAGATAATCTATGGCAAGATAAAAGCCGATGTAGGGAGAATACTGAGAGAGTTATGTGAAAGAAAGGGGGTGGAGTTGATAGAGGGAGAGTGCTGTCCGGATCACATACACATGCTGGTAGCAATACCGCCACACATGAGTGTGTCGCAGTTTATGGGGTACTTGAAGAGTAAAAGCAGTCTGATGATATTTGATAGGCATGCGAATCTGAAGTACAAGTATGGCAACCGACATTTCTGGTGCAGAGGATACTATGTGGATACAGTTGGCAAGTAAGAAGGGGCAATACGCGAATACATACGAAATCAACTGGAAGATGATATAGCGACCGACCAGATAAGCATGAAAGAGTTTGTAGACCCGTTTACGGGTGAGCCTGTGATAAAAGGCTAAGAAAGAAGCCCCCGAGTAGGGGGCTGCCAGAGAAAATACTGTAGTTGCCAGGAATTCAGTGCCCCCTTAAGGGGGCGTCTACAGGAGATAGGCCCTTATAGAGCCTGAGCAAACCACCCGTTCAACGGGTGGTTTTGATTATAGGTTTTGGCTGAATGTCCGATAGTGCTTGCAATACTCTTTAGTGTGACTAACTCAGAGCACATCAAAGGCTGTCGCAGACGGGTTCGATCAGAGCAGCTCAATTCGCGCGGGCCACATCTATCGAATTTACATAGTGTACTTAATATCATCGTATGTAATGATGCCGGAACCGCCTGTTATGTAGACCATATCTCCGACAATCATTCTTCCGGCAGCGCTAACTAAGAATACCGCAGTATTTGCTATTTCCTGCGCGTCCGAGTATCTGCCCACGGGGGATTTATTCAATGCAATGCCCTTGTCCGGATCCTTGATCAGCATCGGAGTTGCTGTGGGACCGGGAGCGATGCCGTTAACAATGATGCCATAAGGCGCAAGTGTCTTGGCCAAACCGATCGTTAATCCCCTTATACCCCATTTGGATAATGTGTATGGAGTGACGGCGGGCCGTAAGCCGGACGATGAACCTACCATTAGGATATTACCTTTGATCTGAGCATCTTTCATATAAACCGCTGCGACTTGACTCAGGAAGAAAGCTCCCTTAAGATTGGTGTCCATAACGGTATCGTAATCGTCTTCTGTGACTTTGCCAAACTTGAGGCCTGAATTCACTCCCGCATTGTTGACTAGGATATCGATGCTTCCTGCTAATTCTACCGCAGCCTTGAACTGCGATTCAATGTTTGAAACATCGCTGATATTGAAAACAATACTGTGGATAGATCCGTATTTCTTCAAGTCCTCAACAGTGGAATCAAGCTTTGATTTGTTGCGGCCGGTAATAATGACAGCAGCGCCGGATTGCAGAAAACTCTTTGCGATCGCATAGCCTATACCGCTGCTGCCTCCCGTCACTAACGCTGTTCTGCCCTCAAGCATCTGAGATTGCAGAACAGGAATATAAACCGGTTGTTTAACGACCTGCTTGGTAAAAAACTTGCGGATCTTTCGCTTAATGCTCATATTCAATCACTCCGTCAAATGATTATTATTTACGCTTCTTGATTCGAGTCCGTATGCAGTTCAGGAATCTGATGCCGCCGCGCCCGAAGACTTTCTTGAAAGTGCCGCGAACAGAATGACTCTCGCCGAAGAGATGCGTGATCGCGTAAAGTGCATCGCTTTCATCCTTGGAATCCGTGAATATTTCCACAAACAACGGCTTTTCGGAAATAGCTGGCTGAATTAGCTGTTCTATCGCGGCACGAGCATCGTCTTTACTGTAAACGCCGATGTATTCAAAACCGAGATCTTCGGCATAATGCTTGGCCAGAGTGGGGGATTTTGCACCGTAGTGACCTGCCGCGGCAACGAAAAGATCGGCCGCTTCTCCCAAAATGGCAGCACGGTGATTGTAGTTTCGGAACTCGGTTCCTTTACCGTTATTTACAAGAACCACGCGAAGATTGTTGCTCACATGGCGGTTTCCGAGTGCATTCATATCGTAAAAGAACGCCAGATCACCTATGAAACAATAGTATAACTTGGAAGGATCAAACAGCGAGGCGCCTACCGCCGAAGATAGGACACCGTCGATCCCGAAGCCTCCTGTATTGCAATAGAACAAAACGTCGGAGGGCGTTTCGAAAAAGTTCCAAGAGCGAAGAGTGTTGAGTATTCCCAGATGAACGACTGAGTTGCTCGGAAGCTTGTCGGCAATCTGCGAAACGAACCAAATATTCGACAAAGGAAGTTCGGGTATTCTTGAACGATAGTCGTTATAGGTTTTTTGCCAGCTCGCGCTGATGGTATTATCCGAGCTTTTACCGATTTCGGCGAAATGCTCAAAGAAAACTTCCTCGCGCATCTGAAATACATAGTGCAGATGCTTCAATGTGTCGCGAACTTCTCCGTCCGGATTGACGCGCCATGTTTCTTTTACACTGAAGCTCAAATATGCACCGGAAACATTTCCGATATGTATGATCAAGTCGAAATTATTGCAATCAGCGCTATGGCCGACCTGATCCGTCACCAAATTGCTGAGCGAACGGTATGCACCGCGGTAGTTGCTTGTTTGGTCGCACAAAACAACTGCATTATGTGATTTGCAGAACTTATCCACAGCGGACGTAAGACGATCGTTCCACTTGGAATGCGCCCCAACAAAAATACCTATATTTCCGCGGGGAAGGGATGGAAACGCATCGTCTGTTTCAATTCGGAAGATCGGGCGGACATTGGGAAGCTTTTCAACAGAAAAATCCTTGGAATAAACGGTTTCGAGATTAATGTGGACAGGTCCGCCGCCGTTGCGTGTGAGCTCGAGTATTGCATCGTTTGCATGAACACCGCAAATCCATTCCTGCTCTTTGCTGTAGCAGGTACAAAGGTACACACTTTTCTTTGCAATGTCATTTTGAACAACGCTTCTATCGATGTTTTGAGGAATAAGCTGGCCGATTCTTCCGATGGGCATTGTCGCGGTAACAGCAAGAATAGGCAGCTTTCGATAGTAGGCTTCGGTCAAAGCGGGGAGATAGTTTCGCGAAGCGGTGGCTCCCGTACACGTTATGACGACAGGCTCACCGGATTCTTCTGCCAATCCGCAGGCGATGTATGCGGCGGAACGCTCGTCTGCAGCGGAGTAGACCGTGAAGAACGGATCGGATTGAACACCACTGACAAAGGAAATATTTGTGGCGCCGGGACTGGCAACAACCTTATTAATGCGATGAGCTTTCAAAAGAGCAATCAAAATAAGCGTGTTTTTTTCATTCGTATACCTTACTGTCATAATTGCAAGAACCTCCCGGATATTTATGACATTGCGCTTGTTAAACACCACTGTGCTCCATATGGCAGTATCTATACACGAGTTATAAAAAATAAAGCACAGATGTATAAAGCTATTGCTAATTTTAGCATTGAGCAAGAGTATTGTCAACTATGAATAGACTGTCGCCCCAAATGTGAAACAATATATTAAACCCCTATCGGGGAAACTGAAAAGGAATATCGGGTGACTCCTCCCGACAGAAGGCTGGTTTCCCTTCCGAAAAGGGTAGAGATAGAGCATTGTAGGAAGTCCGCCCCCGAGCTTATTATGAAGCGCTTCAGGATATAATCCGAACCCCAAAAGTTAGACAGAAGAATTAAATCAAACGGCATCGAGGGCTTGCTTCCTATGAACAGCGGGAGGTAAGCCCTTTAACTTAGCTTTGATGCGGCGGTTATTGTAGTATTCAGGATACTCGATTAGTTCTGCTTTGAACTGTTCAATGGTGTCAAACTGTTTCGGGTAAAGCAACTCGCTCTTCAACAGTCCGAAGAAGTTTTCCATCACGGCATTGTCAAGGCAGTTGCCCTTTCTGCTCATGCTCTGCTTGATACCGTGAGCTTTAAGCAGCTTCTGATACTGTTTGTGTTGGTACTGCCGGCCTTGCTCTGAGTGCAGTATCGGTTCTGCCCCGCGTGGCACAGGTTGCGAAAACTCTTTCTACATGCTCAACCCCAAATATTGACATTGAGCAGTTATTTGTTTAGGAACATATAGAGAGTTGTTCCGAGGTTAAAATTTGCACTCAGCAATCGCAGGAAAAAGCGACTCCTATGCTCATGGTTTCGGTTTTTACAAAATTCATTTCTATCATCCTGCGGAATCGAGTCGATCATTTTTTTGCAAGCATCAAAATACTTTTTATAGCAAGCATCATGTCTGGATCGAAAAGGTATCTTCGCTAAAACCTTATAGAGAGTGACCATTTTCCTGCGGATTCCAAGCGAAGGATAGCCCAAATTGCTCAGCAAAGAATAAATCATTTCCGAATTATTGATCAACTCAATATAGCGCTCATTCAGAGGAGCAGAAACCACATTTCCATTTCTGTTTATAAAATAATGATAATAGGGTTCCGGCGTAATTGCTATAGTCATAGCATTTTCGGCAATCGTTAAAAAGAAGATAACATCCTCCTGATATGTGAGTGAAGTATCAAATCTGTTTTCGCCGATAATGCTGCGCTTTATCAATTTATTGTGAACAACCAAGCCGCCTTCAATTCTGTACAATGCATCGGAAAGGGGGAGCACCTCAACCGAAGATCCCTTCGTAAATATGCTTAGCTCGCATTCTATCGTTCCATCATCATTCAATGTTTCAAGGGTTTGACCGCATACAGCGATTTCAGCATTGTTGTCAACGCATGCCGAAAGCATGCCGTTGAACATATCGGAATCAAACCAGTCATCGGAATCAAGAAAGAAAACATAATCGCCGCGGCAAACATCAAAACCCCTATTGCGGGTTGCCGAAACGCCGGAATTCACTTCGTTTGCATAAAATGAAATGCGGTTATCCTTTGCTGCGTATTCTCTGCAAATATCGGCGGAACCGTCCGCCGAGCCATCGTCGATAAGGATCAATTCCCAATCCTCGAAGCTTTGTCCAATAATGCTGTCGATACACTTGGCAACATACTTTTCAACATTATATACCGGAACAATTACAGAGATTTTCGGCGCATGCATAGAACCTTCCATATTCTCCTCCTAATAATTGAGCAAACTAGAAAATAGTTTATCATCAAGAAAAAACAATAAACGATTATCCCCAATGCAAAATCCGTCTTAATATAATACTGTTTATATCGTTAATTATAACATGCCTTTATCGAACTGTCAAGTCGAGCTCAGCACTCGGCTCTACTCCCCAAATCGTAATGGATTTACGAATGGTTGATGTTTTTTTATTCCACGGAACTCTTGACACAGGTTCCGTTTGCCATGTGGCTGCCGGCAAACTGGGTAAAAAAGCTTTACCGCAAGCGGGTTTTTTGTTTTGCCCGGCAAAAGCCTACCACACGGCGAACCTATGCCAAGAGTCTTTCACGGCATAAAATCGCAAAAATTATTACGATAATGGGAGTAGAACCTCAGCACTCGCTTCAAGCTACGTGTATCGCATCGGGCGGCTTTGGCCTTGATATTCGCTTCGGATATGCTATAATCAACACAGTGAAAGGACAACTTTCCGAATGCTGCTCATTTGTTTTGGAGGGTGTATGGGTTTCAAGCGAAAGCTTTTTCTAAGGCGCGATCCCTATTCCCGCGAGGGAGGGGAGCTTTTTCTTGCCGCCATGCGCGAAACGCTTGAAAAGAACGCGGCGGGCTCTGATAAATACGCCGAAATACTGCGTCGCGAGGGCTTTTTACCCGAAATGCTTAAAACCGAAGCCGATCTTGCGAACATCCCGCCGATACCCACGCTCTATTTTAAAAGAAACAGGCTGTTTTGCGTGCAGGAAAGCAAGCTGATCGTTCGCGCCGCATCCTCGGGAACGAGCGGCAAGGCGAGCGAGGTAGGCTTCGATCTTCCATCGCTGCTCATCGGCTTTGGTGCGCTTCGCCGCTTTTTCCGCTTTCATCGCGTTACCTCGATAATTCCGACAAATTACATCGTGCTCGGCTACGAGCCCGCGAAGCACAACCGCGCCGGAGCCGTTAAAACCGCCTATCTTACCACCAAATTCGCCCCAGCGCTGCGCCGCGAATACGCCTTGAAGGATAACGGCGCGGGCTACGATATCAATATCGACGGCATACGAAAGGCGCTTTTAGGTTACGCGAAAAGCCAGTTCCCCGTGCGCTTCGTGGGATTTCCTTCGTATATGTATTTTCTATTGAAAACGCTTGAAAAAGAGGGGATAAGCCTTGCTTTGCCCGCCCGCTCGGCGGTGCTGCTCGGCGGGGGCTGGAAGGAGTTTTCGGGGCAGAGCGTTGACAAATCGGAGATGCTTGAGCTTATAGAAGCGCGGCTCGGCATAAAAAAGGAGTGCTGCTTCGAGTTTTTCAGCGCGGTGGAGCATCCGCTCGCGTATCTTAAGTGCGCCTGCGGGCATTTTCATATTCCCGCTTATTCGCGCGTGATAATACGCGATACGGAAACGCTTGAGCCACTTGAAAACGGCGAAGCGGGGCTTCTAAACTTCATAACGCCGCTCGTTTCGAGCATGCCGCTTGCTTCGGTCATCACCGACGATATCGCCGTTCTTGGCGAATCGCCCTGCCCCTGCGGAAATCCAGCGCCGTTTTTCGAGCTTATCGCAAGAGCGGGCGTGAACGGGATAAGGACCTGCGCGGCGGAAGCGGGGGAGAGACTTGTTGATAGTTAGTGAATAGTGAATGATGAAGAGTGAATAGTGAATAGTTGTGGTTGAAATTCCGAAGGAATTTCATAATAATTGAAAACGAAAAGTGAAAAGCAGCAAATAAAGAGCGAAAAACAGCAAGGGTTTTCAGATGGATCTTGTAAACGGAAAAATACTCGATAATAACGAGGCGCGGGAAGCGCTTGAACGGCTCGGGGAGCTTGTTCTCGAGGCGCGTTTTTCCGCGCCGCCGAGTGCGGAAACGGTGATAGCCGCCTGCGAAAAGCTCGGCGCGATGGGGGCGGAGTTCATTCCGCTTCTTGTGAAAAGCGGGCTGAGCCGCGAACGTGCGGAGGCGGAAATCGAGCTTGCGCGAAGCATGCTTTCAAGGGAAAAGCTTGAAGCGCGGCTCAAGCTTGAGCTCGGTGCGCTTGAAGCCGAGTTCACGCCGATAGATTCGCCCGTTCCCGTTCGCCACAGCCTTGCGCCGCTCGGAACGCTGCTTCATATCGCGGCGGGAAACGCGGAAGGCTTGCCCGCGTTCAGCGTGATAGAGGGGCTTTTGACGGGCAACGTGAATATTTTAAAGCCGCCGTCAAACGACGGCGGACTGTCGGCAATTCTGCTTTCGCGGCTCGTTTCGGTCGAGCCCTCGCTTAAAAACCGAATCTTTGTTTTCGATATTCCCTCGTCCGACACGGCAAAAATGCGTAAGCTTGCCGCCGTTTCGGATGCTGTGGTAGTTTGGGGCGGTGATGAGGCGGTGCGCGGCGCGAGGCTGCTTGCTTCGCCCGATACCGCGATCATCGAATGGGGGCATAAGCTGAGCTTCTGCTATGCCTCGGGTGAAGTCTCGGAAGCGGAGCTTCTCGGCGTTTGCCGAAATATCTGCGAAACCGAGCAGCTTTATTGCAGCTCCTGTCAGGGTATTTTCCTCGATACCGAGGATGAAGCGGAGCTTTTCGCATTCGCAGAGCGCTTTGCGGATATCCTCGAAAGAGCGGCTGCGGATGCCACGTCCGCATACGGCAAGAGGGTTCGCGCTCAAAAAACGCTTGAAATGCGCACTCTGGAGCTTGAAGGCTCGGAAAAAGGGATGCGCATAATAAAAAGGAAGGGCTGCGCGGTGATCGCGGAAAACAAAACGGCGCTCGAACCCTCGCTGATGTTTCGAACGCCGTGGGTAAGGCCGCTTCCGAGAAACCGGATTTTAAAAACGCTGATTCCATATAAAAGCAGACTTCAAACAGCATCGCTGATTTGCCCGCAAAGGGATAGGGAAGCGCTTTCGGAGCTTCTTATAAGAAGCGGCGTGGTGCGCCTCTGCGCCGCCGAGAGGATGAGCGAAGCTTATTGCGGTATGCCGCACGATGGCTGTATGCCGCTATCGAGGTACGTGCGGATCGTTTCCGGGGAATTGTCGTGAGATTCCCGCCGTATCACCTGCAACATAACGGTAATATATTTTTTGCTATTGCAGGAAAAAAGGAAAAGGTGTATAATAACGATAATTTGGGAAGGAAAAGGGATATCGGCGAAATTGCCGAAATAAGTTCGATTTTTCCTTTCGGAAAGGGCAGCTTATGTTTTTTGAAAACGAACAGATCGTGAGCACGGTCGGCGCCTCGCAGGGCATGGATCCCTTGGTCGTTATGATCGTCGGTATGGCGGTCGTGTTCCTCGGGCTTATCATCCTTATAGGCGTTGTTAAGCTCGTTAGCCTCATATATCGCGCCGTTATCGGAAAGAATGAGGTGGATATTCCGACCTCCGCGCTCAATCAGCCGGTCTATTCGCCTACCAAGGCGGCTTCGCAGCTTGCGCCCTCCGCGCTTACGGATGAGCAGCGCCGTGAAACCGTGGTGGCGATCTCCGCAGCTATCGCCGAGGCAATGGGCAAGCCCGTTTCGGGCATCCGCATCAAGTCAATAAAGAAAATAGGCTGAACCGCGCAAAAGCACGGTCTCGGCTTTTATCTTTTAAAACTCGTTATTTAAATTTTAAAGATCAAACCGCGTTTTTGCGGTGAAAGGGGATAATATGCGTAAATTTCTTGTTAAGGTAAACGGTTCTCAGTACGAGGTTGAGGTCGAGGAGCTTTCGGCGGACGAAGCGCGCGCCGCTTCAAGCGCACCCGCGCCCGCTCCCCAGGCGGCGTCCAAATCCACTCCCGCGCCCGCGCCCGCACCTGCACCCGCACCTGCTCCCGCCGCACCTGTTTCGGGCAGCAAGACCATCACCGCGCCGATGCCCGGCAGCATCATCTCGGTGAACGTTAAGAACGGCGACAGCTTCAGGAGCGGCCAGGTTCTGCTCGTGCTTGAGGCCATGAAGATGGAAAACGAGATCATGGCGCCCTGCGACGGCAAGGTGCTTTCGGTGAACGTAAATCAGGGTTCGTCCGTAAATTCCGGCGACGTGCTGATCTCCTACGAGGGCTGAGAAGCAAGGCTTCTTTCCTCATTATTAAACGGTAAACATTAAATGGAAGCTGTCATCAACGTATTAAAAGACTTTTTCAGCTCGAGCGGCATCGCGGCTTTTTTCACCGTGGACGGCGCGTGGAAATATGGCGTGATGATACTGCTTGCCTGCTTCTTACTGTATCTTGCTATAGTTCGTAAATTCGAGCCGCTGCTTCTTCTGCCGATAGCCTTCGGTATGCTTCTTACCAACCTTCCCGGCGCGGGTCTCTTCCACGAAGTTATCTTCGAAGGCGGCCACGTGCATTGGGACAGGCTGACCGAGAGCGGCGGACTTATAGACTATCTCTATCTCGGCGTTAAGCTCGGCATCTACCCATCGCTGATCTTCCTCGGCGTTGGCGCGATGACCGATTTCGGACCCTTGATCGCGAACCCCAAGAGCCTGCTTCTTGGCGCGGCGGCGCAGCTCGGCATTTTTGCGGCGTTCTTCGGCGCGAAGATGATCCTCAATTATGACGACGGCCTTGCCGCTTCGATCGGTATCATCGGCGGCGCGGACGGCCCGACCGCCATCTACGTCACCTCGATGCTTCGCCCCGACAAGCTCGGTTCGATAGCTATTGCGGCGTATTCCTATATGGCGCTCGTTCCCGTTATCCAGCCTCCGTTCATGAAGCTGTTGACCACCAAGAAGGAGCGCTCCATCGTTATGAAGCAGCTTCGTCCCGTTTCCAAAACGGAGCGAATTGTGTTCCCGATCGTGGTCACCATCGCGGTGGCTCTGCTCGTTCCCTCCGCTGCGGCGCTCGTTGGTATGCTGATGCTCGGCAACCTCATGAAGGAATGCGGCGTTACCGACCGCCTCTCCAAAACCGCACAGAACGAGCTTTGCAATATCGTTACCATCTTCCTCGGCGTGAGCGTTGGCGCAACGGCGACCGCAAGCTCCTTCCTGCAGCTTGAAACGCTCGGCATACTGCTGATGGGCATTACCGCGTTCATAATCGGAACCTGCGGCGGTCTGCTGCTTGCAAAGCTTATGAACCTCATCACCGGCGGCAAGATCAACCCCCTCATCGGCTCGGCGGGCGTTTCGGCGGTGCCCATGGCGGCGCGCGTTTCGCAGGTCGTGGGTCAGAAGGAGAACCCCGGCAACTTCCTGCTCATGCACGCCATGGGTCCGAACGTTGCGGGCGTTATCGGCTCTGCTATCGCGGCGGGCGTGTTCCTCTCGCTGTTCAGGTAAAAAATACGCGGAGTTTTCCGCAGTCATATCTTAAAAATTCGGAAAGGAAATATTATGGGCAAGCTTTATATTACAGATACCATACTGCGCGATGCGCATCAGTCCCAGGCGGCAACCAGAATGAAGACCGAGGAGATGCTCCCCGCCTGCGAAATTCTGGACAGCATGGGCTATTGGTCGCTCGAATGCTGGGGCGGCGCAACCTTCGACAGCTGCCTGCGCTTCTTGAACGAGGATCCGTGGGATAGGCTCAGAAAGCTCAAGAGGGCGCTTCCCAAGACCCGCCTTCAGATGCTTTTCAGGGGTCAGAACATCCTCGGCTATAAGCATTATGCCGACGACGTTGTGGAGCAGTTCTGCCGCAAGGCGATCGAGAACGGCATCGACGTTATCCGCATCTTCGATGCGCTGAACGACGTTCGCAACCTTGAATCCGCTATCAAGTTTACCAAGAAATACGGCGGTCACTGCGAGCCCGCGATCAGCTACACGATCAGCCCCGTGCATAACGACGACTATTTCGTGAAGCTCGCCAAGGAGCTCGTGCAGATGGGCGCGGACTCCATCTGCATCAAGGACATGGCGAACCTGCTTCTTCCGATGCCCGCCTTCAACCTTGTAACCAGGCTCAAAAAGGAGATCAAGGTCCCCATCCATCTTCATACGCACAACACCACCGGCACCGGCGATATGACGCTGCTCATGGCGGCGATGGCGGGCGTGGATATAGTCGATACCGCGCTTTCGCCCCTTGGAAACGGCACCGCGCAGCCCGCGACCGAGAGCCTTGTTGCAACGCTTCAGGGCACCAAGTACGACACCGGCCTTGATCTTGCCAAGCTGAGCGAGGCTGCAAAGCATTTCCGCAAGGTCGCCGCAAGGCTCAAGGAGGACGGCTTCCTCGATCCCAAGGTGCTTTCGGTCGATACCAACACCCTTATGTATCAGGTTCCCGGCGGAATGCTCTCGAACCTCATCTCCCAGCTCAAGCAGGCGAATGCCGAGGATAAATACTACGAGGTGCTTGCGGAGGTTCCGCGCGTGCGCGAGGACTTCGGCTATCCGCCCCTTGTTACCCCCACGAGCCAGATCGTCGGAAGCCAGGCGGTTCTGAACGTGCTTTCGGGTGAAAGATACAAGATGTTCACCAAGGAATCCAAGGCGGTGCTTCGCGGCGAATACGGCCGTCTGCCCGGCAAGGTGAATAAGGAAGTTCGCAAGAAGGCGATCGGCGATGATGCGGTCATCACCTGCCGCCCTGCCGACCTGCTCGAGCCCGAGCTCGACAAGCTCCGCGCCGAGATCGGCGATCTTGCCGAGAGCGATGAGGACGTTCTCTCCTACGCGCTGTTCCCGCAGGTTGCAAAGAAGTTCCTTGAGGATCGCCGCAAGGCGAACGGCGGAAGAAGAGCCGAGCCCTACGATGCGGAGAAGAACCATAACCCCGAATTCGATAAGGCGATAGAGCTTATCGTGGAGGATCTTACAAACGGCATGACACTGTAAACAAAGCTTATCACAAGTAAAAACGATATTATTAAGGAAACGCCAAATGGCGCTTCCTTAATAATATAGAGGGGAGGATCGCACGGTGAAAATCAAGCTAACGTTTATTCTTGCGCTTGCGCTCTGCTTAATTTTGACGGCGACAGCCTGCGCCGAGCCTAAGCTCGCGCCTGCCCCCGAGCCCGTATCCGCCTTGCATACGGATGCCGTTAAAGCAACACAAACGCCCGAGCCGACCGAACTCGGCTTATGGGATCGCTTGAGAAAGGAATGCTTCGATTCCGTAGACGACTATTCGTATTCCGAATTGATCGATGCGCTTTATGCCGAGGACGGTGAAGCCGAGATATCCGCGAAAATGGATGAGCTGGGCTTTTCAACAATTTATGATTACCTGTTTTACAGGATCCAAGAGGAAAAGCGGGCGATCTATGCCGAACAGGCAACGCCCGAACCCACCAAATCCGTTGATAATATGTCCCTCTACGAACGAGCCTATTATTATGCCACGCCCGAACAGCGCAAAAGGCTTGAGAACATAAAAAAGCCTTGGGGAGATGGCGTATATGAATACACTCGTCAGATACGCGAGATAATGGGCGAGATAGAAGAGAACTTGCCGCACCTCACCCGCGAGCAGGCGCGCGCAATATGCGATGAAGCCAAGACCTTGACGGGGACAGAGGAAGATGCAATTGGCTATATCGCCAAGCGTTTCCTTGAGATCGCGGGCGCGCCGGATGCCGTGGGAGGAAGCGGCATGATTGGTTACTACTTTTTCATTGACGATGACGGTGTGGAAGCGATCGGCTTTTTTGGAAGGCTGGTATCGTACGGAAACGAAGCCACCAAAGAAACGGAGACTCTTTGGCCATAACAGAGAAAAGGTCTGTTAAACTGCCGAATCGGCACGAAGGCAGTCGATCTGCTTCCGCGCCGATTTTGATTGACACGGATGGTTATTTATGATATTATTCTATATGATATCATTTTAAATCAAGAAAGGACAAAAGAAATGAAGAAAACATTGGCACTCGTTCTCGCGCTCATCCTCATCGCGCTTCCGGCGGCTTCGTTTGGAGCGTCGGTGAAGCTTGAAGCGCCCGAAAAAAGCAACGCCGACACGACTGAGCAGCTTCTTGCCTTCAGCGAGAGGCTCGGTGAGATGCGCGCTCTCTACTCAAGGCTGAACGTAAAGGCCGACGAGGGCGATGTGTACGCCTCCGCAAGGCTGATCGTTCGCTCAAGCGGCGAAATTGACACGAAAGCCGCGATCGATCACGCCGTCAGCCCGAGCGGCAGGGTGGTGCTCCAGTACGCAAGCCCCGCCGAGGCGAGGGCGGCAGCCGAGCGCTTTGCCGCCGATCCCAAAACGACCTATGCCGTGCCGGACGTGCGCAGCCGCGTTGAATTCGGTGCGCGCGGCGCCGCACCTTTCACGGGCGAGAGCTTCAATTCCTGGGGCTACGGCGACGATCAGACGGGCATGAGCCTGCTGTTCGACAAGGTGCTCGCAAAATACGGCAGCGAGGAAGCGCTTCCGGAGATCGTGGTCGCCGTTTGCGATTCGGGTTTGAACGCAAATCACCCGTTCTTCGCGGGGCGCATGGTTTCGGGCTATAATTTCGTGAACAACAACAATAACACTTCGGATGCATTCGGTCACGGCACCTTCTGCGCCGGCGTTGTGATCGACGGCGTGCTTTCAAACGTTAAGGTAATGCCGCTCAAAGTCGTTGCGGACAACGGTTATTTCTACGTTGCGGACGTGGTGAACGCGATAGAGTACGCTCATCAGCACGGGTGTGCCGCGATGAACCTCAGCCTTATCGAGTATAACCCTGCCGCCAACGCTCTCTACTACGAGGCGATAAATGCGGCGACCGATGCGGGCAGCGTTTGCTGCGTTGCGGCGGGCAACTGGAGCCAGAACGCGGGCAGCTTCACCCCGCAGGACGTTGAAAGAGGCCTCGTGGTCGCGGCGCACGACGTAAACCACAATTTCTGGGAGTACTCGAACTACGGACCGGCGGTGGACGTTACCGGCCCCGGCGTGGATATCTACAGCACTACCTATACGGGCGGCTATAGTACCGACAGCGGAACGAGCTTCGCTGCGCCCCATGCGGTCGCCTGCTGCGCGATGATAAAGACCTACGATCCCGAGCTTACGCCCGATGAGATAATGGAGCTGCTCAAGCAGAACGCCGTGGACGACGGCTACACGCAAGGCGGCGAGGGCAGGCTCTACGTGGGCTCGCTCTTTGAGGGCGGAGTTCCCGCTCCGATCGCCGGCGATGCGGACGGAAACGGCACGGTGAACGTTGCCGATGCGCTCATGACCCTTCGCGTTGCGATGGGGCTGCTTGATGCTTCGAGCATCAACGTGAACGCCGCCGATATGGACGGCTCCGGCACTATCGCCGTTGCGGATGCGCTCAGCATCCTCAGAAGAGCCATGCAGCTTGCGTAAGGGCGGCAGGGCTTTCGGCTTGTGATATAAAGCATGACCAAAGCCCACAATGAAAAAATAAAACAAGCTTTTTGAAAACGCCGAAAGGCGTTTTCATCGTGTGTTTGCAATAAATGTGAGCAAATAGGAATCCCGAAATGCTCAGGCTGCTTCGGGATTCCTGTATTTTTTGAAAGAACGGCTTTACGGATCGCGGCCGCCAAGCCGCGCAGCTTACAACCGTGCTTTATATGCTGATTTAGCAGCCGGAAGGTAATAGAAACGAGTACAATGCTCTATTATAGAACATGTCGCTATACCCATCACCACCGATATTCCGCGCCAAAAAGAAATTGAGATATCCGTCTGGATACCTCAATCTTTTACTTAGTCCATGACATTTGGAATTATGTGAGACCAATATTATATCCTACACAACCTAATACAGCAACTCCCTTTAAATCAGGGTTCAATTGTTTTGTGCTTCATCGATAATGCTGCAAATAACGGAATAGGTTATATCCGTTATTGCATCACTTATCTCTTTGAATTGGCTTTCGTCAGATGGAGTGTTGAAGCATGTTCCTCTGACAGTATACTCGCACCCGTCGATATATGCTACAAAACCGTCGCCATACAACGCATTTGTATTACGTTTATCCATGCGAAGGCGAGAGATATTCACCCCGTTATAGGTCACCGATTCCACATCGGTTCTCAAGCTGTCAAGCTGCCCTTCATAGCCGACGACAGAGAATTGGATCTTAATTTCGTTTAGAAGACTGTCTCCGTAGACCGAATACTCAATAAAAGGCGAATCATTGTCCAGAGGATCCTTCCGAACAATCTCGTAACTAACGCCGGAGTCTTCATAATCAAATACCGAAATATCCGGAAAGATGAAATGATCCTTGCCTTGGAAGGCTCGCTTTACGTCGTCGTAGGAGTTGACACGGATGAATCCCGTATTATTGGGAGTGCATGCAAATGAAAAGAGAAGTAGTGCGACCATTACAAGAAGCGCACCGTGTTTTGCCGCTCGAGTAGCGCTCATAAAAATCTCCTTGTTGCCCCGGCAAGCAAATTTGAATTGATTATACAGTAGGCCGGAAATTTACACCGTATAAAATACATTATACAGAATGCTGCCCGATTTGTAAACATGCAGGCTCTGTTCTTTCGGCAAAATCGCGAAAAATAACTACGGTTTTGGGAGCGGAGCAGTAAAAATACTATGAAAGAGGAAACGAACCCCGCTTTCAATTCCCGTTAAACTCGCTATTCACCCGCCGCAAAGCCTTATATTACGCACTATATTGAGAATACGCCCTTTTCGGGGGTTGAAAAACATAAGAAAAAGGTATAAAATATCATTTGGTGCGTGCGGATGGAAAAAGACCCGTTCGCACGGCATAAAACAATAACCACAAAACGCTTTGGAGGTCATTATGAACATCATCACTACCGGCGTTGCGGGCACGATGGAGTCGAGCGACATCATCGTTACCATAGAGCCGAAGTCGAACGACGGCATCGAGCTTTCCCTTGAAAGCGACGTTATGCAGCAGTTCGGCAAGCAGATCGAAAAGGTCATCCGCGAAACGCTCGACGAGCTCGGCGTTAAGGCCGCGAAGGTCACCGCCGTGGATAAGGGCGCGCTTGACTGCACCGTTGCCGCGCGTACCCTGGCTGCCGCCTACCGCGCCGCCGAGAGCACCGACTACGTGTTCAGCGAGGTAAAAGCAAAATGAGCGAAAGACTTAGAAGAAGTATGCTTTTCGTTCCGGGCAACAACCCGGGCATGATCCGTGATGCGCATATCTACGGCTCGGATTCCATTATGTTTGATTTAGAGGACAGCGTTGCCATAACCGAAAAGGATACGGCTCGCTTTCTTGTTTATAAGGCGCTCACAACGCTCAACTACGGCAAAAAGGAGCTGGTAGTTCGCATAAACGATCTTTCCAGCGGCATCGGCATCATGGACCTTGAGGCGATCGTTCGCGCAAGGCCCGACGTTATCCGCCTTCCCAAGACCGAGACCGCGCAGGACGTTATCGACTGCGAAAGGGAGATCGAGCGCATCGAGCGCGAAGCGGGAATCCCCGTCGGCTCCACCGGCATGATGGCGGCTATCGAGAGCGCTATCGGCGTTTTGAACGCAAAGGAGATCGCCTTCTCCTCTAAGCGCCTCATCGGTATCGCGCTGGGCGCGGAGGACTATGTTACCGACCTCAAGACCACCCGCTCCCCCGAGGGCGTTGAGCTTATGTTCGCGCGCGGCATGATCGTGAACGCCGCGAAGGCCGCAGGCATCATGGCGCTTGATACCGTTTATTCCGACGTCAATAATGAAGAAGGCTTCCTTGCCGAAGCAACGCTTATCCGCAAGATGGGCTTCGACGGCAAGTCCATCATCAACCCCCGCCAGGTCGCTCCGCTCCATGCGGTGTTCACCCCCAGCGAGCGCGATCTCAAGAAGGCAATGGCCATCATGGATGCGATCGCCGAGGCGAACGCAAGGGGTTCCGGCGTTGCGAGCCTGAACGGCAAGATGATCGACAAGCCCGTTGTGGCAAGGGCGCAGTATCTGCTTGAGCTCTACGAGAGAAGCAAGGCCATGCCCGTTGAGGAGGTATAATAAAATGGACGTTAAGAAAATACCGCATATAAACGAAGTTTCCGCTTTCCACGGCGAGTATGATCCCAAGGATTGCGAGCCCAAGAGCACAGTTCGCTTCGATGAGAGGCAGAAGAACAGCAAGAAGGTGCTTCCCTCCATCGAGGAAGCCATCAAGCGCTCCGGTCTCAAGGACGGCATGACGATCTCCTTCCACCATCATTTCAGAAACGGCGATTACGTTGTGAATATGGTCATCGACGAGATCGCAAGGCTGGGCATCAAGAACCTGACCCTCGCCGCTTCGAGCCTCACCGACTGCCATTGGCCGCTCATCGAGCACATCAAGAACGGCGTTATCACCCATATCGAAACCAGCGGTCTGCGCGGCAAGCTCGCCGAGGAGATCTCGAGGGGCCTCATGGACTTCCCGATCATCTTCCGCTCCCACGGCGGCAGGGCGGCGGCTATCGAAACGGGCGAGCTGCATATCGACGTTGCGTTCCTCGGCGCACCCTCCTGCGACCCCTACGGCAACGCGAACGGCTACAATCGCGACGATGAAAATTCCTCCTGCTGCGGCTCCCTCGGCTATGCAAAGCTTGACGCGCAGCACGCGGACACCTGCATCATCATCACCGATCATCTTGTAAACTTCCCCAATGCGCCCTTCGGCATCCCCGAATCCCGCGTTGACTGGGTGGTCGTGGTCGATAATATCGGCGACCCCAAGGGCATCATGAGCGGCGCCACCCGCTACACCAAGAACCCCAAGGAGCTGCTTATCGCAAAGACCGCTGCCGAAGTTATCGAAGCGAGCGGCTATTTCGAGGATAATTTCTCCATGCAGATGGGCTCCGGCGGCGCGAGCCTTGCCACCGCAAGATTCCTTCGCGACAAGATGATCGCAAAGGACATCAAGTGCCGTTTCGCACTCGGCGGCATCACCGGCCAGATCGTTCAGATGCACGAAGAAGGTCTCGTTAAGAAGATTCTGGACGTTCAGTCCTTCGACCTTATCGCGGCGAACTCCCTCAAGAACAACCGCTTCCATCAGCAGATCGATGCTTCCTACTACGCAAGCTACGTAAACAAGGGCGCGGCGGTCAATCAGCTTGATTTCGTTATCCTCTCGGCGCTTGAGATCGACGTTGACTTCAACGTAAACGTTATGACCGGTTCGGACGGCGTTATCAGGGGCGCGGTCGGCGGACATCCCGACACCGCTGCGGGCGCGAGCCTGACGGTTGTTACCGCTCCCTTGCTTCGCGGCAGGATTCCCACCGTCTGCGAGAGGGTAAACACCATCTGCACTCCCGGCAGCACCATCGACGTGCTCGTTACCGATCAGGGCGTTGCGGTCAATCCGAACCGTCCCGAGCTCAAGGAGAAGCTGATCGCTGCGGGTCTGCCCGTTACCACGATCGAAAAGCTCAAGGAGCGCGCGGAGAAGGTGGTCGGCAAGCCCGAGCCCATTCAGTACACCGACCGCATCGTTGGCGTTCTGATGTACAGGAACAACACCGTTATCGACGTTATCCGCCAGATCAAAGAGGACTGACGGTAAAATTGAAAGGATAATCTCGTTTGAGTTTTATTATTTCGGAAGCTGCGGGTCTATATGGCCCGCAGCTTGAAAAATTAAATAGGTTCCTTGAAAAGATGGGGCTTAGATACGAAGGCGGCGCGGAACACACCGTTTTTTTGACCGATGAGGACGGCGAGGTGCTCGGCACGGGCTCTCTGTGCGGCAGCGTGCTCAAATACATCGCGGTGGACGACAGCCTTCAGGGCGAGGGCGGCGCGGCGGCGATAGTTTCGCGTCTGGTTTCACGCGCCTATATGATGGGAAGAAAGAAGCTCTTTCTTTTCACCAAGCCGCAGAACGAATACATGTTCCGAAGCCTCGGCTTCTTCCCGCTCGCCGAGGTAAACGGTGCGGTCTATATGGAAAACAGCCGAAAAGGGCTTTCCGATTATCTCGATTCGCTTGAAAAGGGCGAGGGCGTGCAGGGCGCGATCGTTGCAAACTGCAACCCGTTTACGAACGGGCATAAATACTTGATGGAAACGGCGGCTGCGCTCGTGGACACGCTGCACGTTTTCGTGGTCAGCGAGGATGCTTCCGAGTTTCCTTTTGAAATGCGCTATGAGATGGTAAAAAAAGGCACGGCGCATATAAAAAATCTTATTCTGCACCAAAGCGGGGACTACATGATCTCGCATTCCACGTTCCCTACCTATTTTATAAAGGATATGGCTAAGGCGAAGGACGTGAACGTTGAACTTGATCTTACGTTATTTGGGAAAAGAATCGCCCCCGCGCTTGATATAAAAAAACGATTCGTCGGCACCGAGCCCTATTGCGAGGTAACGGGCGCATACAACGAGGCAATGAAGCGGATACTGCCGAGATTCGGCATAGAGGTCATAGAAATAGCGCGCAAGGGCGGCATAAGCGCGAGCAAGGTGCGCGAAGCGATGAAAAACGGCGATATAAATTTGATAAAAAGGCTTGTTCCCGGCTCAACTTATGATATAATAAAGGATATGGTCGTGCCGAGCAAAGGAGCGCGCGAATACGGGAGCACCGATCGCGGCGCTGATGCGGACGAAACCGTTTAATAAAGGAGCAGCGAATATGTTAAGAAAAAAGAGCATAATAATCGCAATAGTGCTTGCCGTGCTTGCGGTTGGAGCAGCTTATGCATACGTTGAATACGTTTACCCCAGGGTGGTGGAGCCTGCGGAAACCTATGCGCAGGCAAGAAACCTGTATAACAGCGGAAACTACGTTCAGGCCGCGCTGAAGCTTGAATCCATACCGAAGTATTCCGACTCCGTTAGAGTCTCAAAGCAGGCATGGAAGCTTGCGGGCGATAATGCCTATAATGAGGGTAATTTCGATCTTGCTTCGGCTTGCTATATGAAGGCGGGCTCAAACGCGGAGGACATTGCAAGGATGGATGACTGCTATCTCCGCCTTGCGGAAAATGCGTTTGAAAACGATATGATCTCCCGCGGTGAGGCGTATTTGGAGTGCGTTTCGAATGCGGACGGAAACTCGGATAGGATAGACGATATCAGAATCAACGCGGCAAGCGCGGCGCTCGCTGCGGGAGTGAACGCATCGAGCATATCGCGAGCGGTGGAGAGGCTCGGCTTATGCAGCGAAAAGGCGATGCCGAGGGCTATCGAGCTTCTTATGAACAAGGGCAAGGCTGCGCTTGCGGTATTCGATCTTAACTCTGCAAACTCGCTCTTCAATGCGGCAAGGCGATTTACCGCAGAGGATAAGCTGGCGGCGTTGGATGAAAGCATCGCTTCGGAATGGACGCAGACCGGCATTGCCGCGCTGGAAAGAGGAATGACCTCGGTTGCCGAAAAATGCTTCAATATGAGCGGATACGTGCCCGAGCTGCAGGATGCCGAAGCGCAGTATGCGAGGGCGGAGCAGCTCTATGCAAACGGCGAGGTCTTCGCTGCCTACAGTATTTTCAGAAAGCTCGGCGATTATAAAAACAGCAGGGATATGACGGCTGCTATAGTTGAGCTGATCAGCAGGATGCCGAATGCCGGCTCCGAAAACGCTTATGCGATGCTCGATCTGGACGGCACGGTCAAGCTGTATGGCGATGCATGGGTGACGGGCGAACCGAATTGGACGGATATTAAGCAGATCTCCGTTGGCAAAACCCCGTTTATTCTTGCCGTGGGCAAAGACGGCAGAGTGCACAGCGCAGGCAGAAATACCGATGACTGCACGAACGTATCCTCCTGGGATCAGATCGTCATGGTTTCATGCGGCGCTGCCCATTCAATGGGTCTGAGAGCCGACGGCACCGTGGTGTTCACGGGCTCGATCGCCGATGGCGCAAACAATACGGCATCCTGGCGTGAGATCGTTTATATCGCATCCGGCATGGATTCCTGCTATGGCGTTATGCAAAACGGCAGAGCGGTCGCCTCGGGAGCGAACGGCTCCGGCCAGTGCGACGTATCCTCCTGGGAAAACATTAAGCAGATCTCCGCAGGCAACAGGCATGCGGTCGGCCTCAGGGAGGATGGAACGGTCGCAGCCTGCGGCGACAATACCTATGGCCAGTGCGAAGTTTCCTCCTGGACCGACGTGGTCTTTGTTTCGGCGGGCGCTTACCACACCGTTGCCCTCAAGGCGGACGGAACGCTGCTCGCTTGCGGAAAGAACGACGACGGCGAATGCGGCGTAAGCAGGTTCGGCGGCGCGGCGGCGGTCTCCGCAGGAACGGGCTATACCATCATCGTTTTTGAGGACGGCACAAACAGGCTCATCGGCAGAACGAACTGAGCGAAGCTTCCCGAATAAAAAACGGCGGCGCTCCTTTTCTTCAAGGAGAGCCGCTTTCTTTAAACGGTGCTCGGAAGAAGGGGCACGGAATACTATTCGAATGAAAAAAGACATCGAAAAAAAGGAATACCTCTTCGCTCCCGCAAGCGTGGAGCAGATGGCGGCAAGGCGCGAAAGGCGCGTCTTGGAGCAGCGGGAAATGCTCGAGCGCGGCGGGGAAAACCGCTGCGTGGTGTGCATCGGCATGAATATCGCAGGGCCGAACAAGCGCAGCGGGCTTATCGATGCGGCGTTTTTGGATGCGGTGCTCCATCTGATGATGAGTGCGGGCATCGGCAGGATGCTCGAAGCGAGGGATGGGAGCGGCGCGGAGCTGCGCTTTATAAATGAAAACACGGGCATAGAGGCGCTTATCGCGCTCGATATGAGCCCCGAAAAACTCAAGCGAATATGCGTGGAGATAGAGGAGCAGCATCCCGCGGGCAGGCTCTTCGATATGGACGTTATCGCAAAAAACGGCGAAAAGCTCGGCAGAAGCGAGCCTCGAAAATGCCTTATCTGCGCGGAAAACGCATCGGTCTGCGCCCGAAGCCGCGCCCACACGGTGGAGGAGCTGCAAAAGGCCGTGCAGAGGATGCTTTCATATTGGCTTGCACGGAAAATTGGGCTGCTTGCGAAAAATGCGCTTTATTCGGAGGTGCATATAACGCCCAAGCCCGGGCTTGTGGATGAAAACAACAGCGGTGCCAACACGGATATGGACGCTGAGCTTTTTGAACGCAGCGCCGAAAGTCTGCAAATGTATTATGAGCGCATTGCGGCAAGCACGATACAATACTGCTGCGGTGAAAAAAACGATGCTTCGGCAAAGGAATTCTTCAGCAGTCTGAGAAGCCTCGGCATCGATGCCGAAAAGGCCATGCTCGATGCTACGGGCGGAGTGAACACTCATCGCGGCGCGATCTATTCGCTTGGGCTGCTCGCAAGCGCGGCGGCGCATGATATCGCAAGCGGCATATTTGCGGCGGATGAATGCGGGCTTCGCGGCAAGCTGCCGAATGGATACGATATTGCCGACAGCCTCGTGCGCACGGCGGCGGAGCTTGCCCGCTCGCTCGGCGACAACAGCGCAGCCACCTCAAACGGCGCGAAAATGCGCGAAAAATACGGCGTGGAAGGCCCTGTTCAGCAGGCTCAGCAGGGTTTTCCGCTCGCAATGCTTGCAAAAGCCGCCAAAGGGGAGTATTATAATAGACACGGCAGGGAAGGCTCGGAGCTCGCGTGGGCGTATGCGCTTATCCGCGTTATGGCGGTGATGGACGACAACAACGCCCTCAAGCGCGGGGGAGAGGAGGGCGCGGCGTTCGTGAAAAAACGCGCTTCGGAGCTTTCCTCGCTCGCTATGCGCCTTGAGCCCGCCGGGTTCAACGCGGCGCTTCTTGAGTTCGATGCCGAGCTGATAGAAAGAAACATTAGCTGCGGCGGCGCGGCGGATATGCTCGCCCTGGCGCTGTTTCTCGAAGAGATCGAAAAGCATTATGCGCGGGCTTTGGCGCTGCTCGCTTCCTCGGAAAGCAAAGATTGATCAATGTGAATGCCGAATGAATATGAATAACGAAGAGCCGCCTGCGGGAGCTCGGCCTCAACCATTCACTATTCATTATTAAAAAAGGGAATCCCTCACAGCAACGGAGCAAAAGATGGATAACAGACCTATCGGGATCTTCGATTCGGGCATGGGCGGAGTGAGCCTCCTTCGGGATGCGCGCCTGCTTCTGCCGAAGGAAAACTTCATATTTTATGGCGACAATAAAAACGCCCCCTACGGCGACAGAACCGAGGAGGAGATCCTTTCGCTCACCTCGGCAGCGGCGGATTATCTCGTTGAGCACGGCGTAAAGGCGCTGGTGCTCGCCTGCAACACCGCAACGAGCGCATCCATAAACATATTAAGAAGAAAGCTCGCCGTGCCGGTGGTCAGCATCGAGCCCGCGATCAAGCCCGCCTGTGAAAGAGCGGGGGAGGGCAAGGTGTTTATGCTTGCAACGGCGGCGACCACGCGGCTTGCCCGCTACCGCGCCCTTTTGGAGCGCATGCCCGATCCTTCCCGCGTTATCAATATCGGCCTAAGCGGCATGGTTGCAAGGGTGGAGCGCGGCGAAACCGAGATTGGCGCGTATGACGACATCCTCAACGAGTACCTTGAGCCCTATTTCGGCGAAACGGCGGATGCGATCGTGCTCGGCTGCACTCATTACGTTTTCGCGGGCGAAGCGATCCGCGAGTATTTCCTGCACCATTTCAAGGGCGAGTGCAGGCTGTTTGACGGCAACCGCGCCACGGCGCGCCAGCTTGGAAGGGTGCTCGAGCGAAACGGGCTTTTGAATCCCGGAGGCTGCGGAAAAGTCGTATTCACGACCAGCGGAGAGCCGGAAAAGCTCGCGCCCATATTCGATAGGTTTTTAAATACCCCTTTGGATTGAGGGGCAATTCGGCGCGATAAACGGCCAAAAAAGGTGTCGGAATAAATAATATATAACTAATAGGCAATACATAGTTTAAAAAACACTTTAAATCAAAGCAAATTAGACGAGTAGCTAACGGAATGCTATGTTTCAAAAATTGCATAAACCCCCTTACATTTTCGGCAACATTCTGATATAATAGTGATACGCATTATGGAATGGCTTTTCCCGTGCGCAAATTTCATCGAAGCTAACACTGCGGCCCACGGTTCCGGGCTTCCGAGCTTAGAGCCGGACGCGGTTTTAGACTTAAAAAAATCTTTGGAAGGAGATTCACACATGAAGAAAATCTTCGCAATCGTGATCGCAATCGCAATGGTTCTTTCCCTTGTAACCGTTCCCGCGATCGCAGAGACCCGCAAGGTCACCCCGTCCACCGCGACGATGACTTTGCCCCATGAATCCACCCGCGACGCAGCCAACCTCGATGAGGCGCTGAACGTTCCGGGCGGCAACCTCGTTTTCACCTCCGAGGGACAGTATCCTTGGGTAGTTGACGGCGATGCGGCTAAGTCCAGCAATGCGGGCGTTTCCAGCTCCACCTCCGCTGTC
>Ga0256404_1004895_pt1 | contig 24500 bp, 26 predicted proteins | sample RumenRJG_01DNA_FD_185990 | JGI IMG/M metagenome (GOLD analysis project Ga0256404, IMG submission 185990) | Bovine rumen microbial communities from Lethbridge, Alberta, Canada - RJG_01 | ecosystem: Host-associated > Mammals > Digestive system > Stomach > Rumen | place: Canada: Alberta | collected... | reverse complement strand
TTTTTTGACTATCTCGGGGGACGGATGGGGGACAAAACGGGCGAAAAACTGCAAATATCGAAGTTAAAAATCAAAAATCTGCAAAAATGAACGAATTTTTAAATGCTTGAAATTATGTGATTTACGAACTATATTTGCAGATAGTATGCTTTTCTTTGCAAAAAATCACTTTCCCACGCAGAATCTACTTTCCAACGCAAAAATGGCTGAAAATAAATTGTAGGGTATCATCGGTGGTAACCTCACCTACGATATCGCTGATGTGGTGGATGCATTCACGGATATCCTGTGCAAGGAAATCGCCACTGATGCCCATGTCCATGCCTTGCTGCACACGATGGATGGCATCGAGAGCATGGGTGAGTGCTTCGTGGTGACGTGCATTGGTGACAATAACATCAGCCTGCGTGATTGCTGGTAAATGGGCATTCTCTACCAACAAAGCTTGCAATTCATCTAAATGAGTGCCTTTTTTGGCAGAGATGGCTATGTGCTGACAACTAGAAGGTGGAATAGGTAAGTTAGCTGATAAATCCTCTTTATTGTAAACCAAGATAAGTTGTTTGTCCTTGCAATGGGGAAGAATCTGTGCCTGCAAGTCACTGAACTGCCGATCAGCACAAGAGGCATCCAGTAACCATAGTATGATGCTGGCTTGGTCAATCTTCTGGAAAGTCCGCTCAATCCCCATGGTCTCAATGGCGTCGGTCGTTTGACGAATACCTGCCGTATCAATAAAACGGAATGTGATACCTTGTATATTAATGGTGTCTTCTATCACATCACGCGTCGTGCCACTAATCTCACTCACAATGGCTCGTTCTTCGCCCAACAGGGCATTGAGCAAGGTGCTCTTACCTGCATTGGTCTCACCGATAATCGCTACAGGAACCCCGTTTTTGATGGCGTTGCCTACATGGAAAGACTCCACTAGATGAGCAATAACCTGCTCAATATGATTTAACAACTGACGCAGTTCGCTTCGGTCGGCAAACTCAATGTCTTCGTGATCGCTGAAATCGAGTTCGAGCTCGATCAAAGCGGTAAACTTCAGCAGCTCGTCGCGCAGTTCGGTCAACTTCTGACTGAATCCTCCTCGCATCTGGTTCATGGCCAACCGATGGTTGGCAGATGATGTGGAGGCAATTAAATCAGCTACAGCCTCTGCTTGACTCAGATCCATCTTCCCATTTAAGAAAGCACGTTGGGTGTATTCTCCAGGCTTTGCCAATCGGCAACCTTGCCCCATGAGGAGCTGCAGTATGCGTTGCAGGATATATGCCGATCCATGACAAGATATTTCCGTACTGTCTTCACCTGTATAAGAATGAGGTGCACGATAAAGGCTAACCAATACTTCGTCAACTATCGATCCGTCTACGTCAACTATGTTTCCGTAGGTTTGGGAATAGGCCTTGCAATCTTCCAACAACTTGCCTGCTTTGCTCGGACAGAAGATGCTCGAGGTATAAGCGATGGCATGAGGTCCGCTTACACGAATCATGCCAATGGCTCCACCTTGGGAGGTCGCAATGGCGCAGATGGTATCTTCATGGGTAGCTATCATCTGTAGATAGTTTTGGTGATGAGATCAGTCAGATGTTCCAAATAAACTCTGTCGATATCATCAAAAAATGCTAATTTGTCGCTGTCAATATCCAAGACTGCTTTTACTTCGCCGTTAACAGTCAAGGGAACTACAATCTCAGAACGAGACAAAGAGCTACAAGCAATATGCCCAGGAAACAGTTCTACATCAACCACAACCTGTGTCCTTCTCTCTTTCCATGCTGTACCACAAACCCCTTTGCCAAATTTAATAATAGAGCAAGCCATTGAACCTTGAAACGGACCCAATACCAACTGATTATCTCGCACCATATAGAAACCGACCCAAAAGAAATCAAACACTTCTTTCAACGCCGCACTTATATTGGCAAACAAGGAAACCTCATACTTCTCGCCTTCAATACAAGGTTCTATTTGTTTAATGAACTGTTGGTATCGTTCTACCTTGTCAGTAGTTGTAATATTGAAGTTTACCTCACTCATATCCTGTCTAATACGGTTTTTATCAGGTGGTCGATGGTGTTTTTATAACCTGTATTCATCTCTTTAATCAGTCGATTGGCAATAATCATGCAAACGGTAGTAGCCTTGTGTCCCATGAGTTTACTCAAACCTGCCAAAGCAGAACTCTCCATTTCGAAGTTGGTAATATGCAGTCCATCGTACTCGAAAGACTCTATCTTTGTGTTTTGATGAGGGTCAGCAGGTTGTATGCGAACATTGCGCCCCTGTGGACCATAGAACCCATTGCCGGCAATAGTGATGCCTCTTACCATATCTTTAGCAGCAATGCGGTTGACCAATTCTTCATCGGCATGAATGGCATATGCGGTAGGGGCACAGAGTGTTCCAGTCCATCCCATATGATTGATAAATGCACGCTCCATAGGCAAGTCACATACTGCATCCCTGCCTGCATAGAAGTTCAGCACGCCATCGAAACCAATAGAACGCTCTGAACACACGAATGTACCAATGGGTGTATTGGGTTGTAAACCGCCACTGGTGCCAATGCGTACGATCTCCAGCTGTCTTATCTCATCTTTTACCTCACGATTAGTGAAATCAACATTCACCAGGGCATCAAGCTCATTCATTACGATATCTATGTTATCGCATCCTATACCCGTTGAAACACAACTGATGCGTTTGCCTTGGTAAGTGCCTGTGATGGTGTGAAACTCACGATTTTGCACATCGCATTCCACTTGCTTAAAATGACTTGCTACCATGGAAACCCTCCCAGGATCGCCCACTAAGATGATCTTGTTAGCTAACTGTCCTGGTTTTACATGCAAGTGAAACACACTGCCGTCTTTGTTGATAGGCAACTCAGTAGGAGCTATGTATTTCTTATTCATGGGTCATTTCTGTTGAGGATTACTGATGGGTTTGGCAATGCTCTCACGCATGGAGGTATCTGCCTCAATATTCTTCATACGGTAGTAGTCCATAATACCCAGGTTACCGTTACGGAAGGCTTCAGCCATAGCCTTGGGAACTTCTGCTTCAGCCTCAATAACCTTTGCGCGAGCTTCCTGTGCCTTAGCTTTCATCTCTTGTTCGTTGGCTACTGCCATTGCACGTCGTTCCTCTGCCTTTGCCTGTGCAATGTTCTTGTCTGCGTTAGCCTGATCAATCTGTAGGGTAGCACCAATGTTCTTACCGATGTCAATATCTGCGATATCAATGGAAAGAATTTCAAAGGCAGTTCCTGCGTCCAAACCTTTACTCAGTACCAACTTTGATATAGAGTCGGGGTTCTCTAAAACCGACTTGTGGTTGGTAGCCGAACCGATGCTTGACACGATACCTTCACCTACACGAGCCAGTACGGTATCTTCGCCTGCACCACCCACCAACTGGCGGATGTTGGCGCGAACGGTAACACGGGCTTTAGCGATCATCTGAATACCATCTTTAGCCACAGCACTTACAGGAGGAGTGTCAATTACCTTGGGGTTCACTGACATCTGAACGGCCTCAAATACATCGCGACCAGCCAAGTCAATGGCTGTTGCCATTTGGAAAGGCAATTCAATGTTTGCCTTGTTGGCAGATACCAGTGCGTGTACCACCCGCTCAACATGTCCTCCAGCTAAGTAATGAGCCTCCAGTCCATCACGGGTAATGTTTTTCAAACCGGCTTTGTGTGCTTCAATCAAAGCAGGCACAATGACAAAAGGCGGCACATTACGTATGCGCATGAGAAACAATTGTAGTAAAGAAATGCTTACTCCTGATACCTTGGCACTTAACCAAAGGAAGAAAGGTACATAGTGGAAGAATATCACCAGAAATACTATGACTGACACCACTAAGAATGCGGTAAAATAAAAAGATTCGATTTCCATATCTTATGAGTTTATAATTTCTTGAACAATAATTTCATTGTCTGATACACGGATGACTTCCACGGGTGTCTTCTCGTTGAGGAAACCACTGGAAGATCTTACTTCCACTACATGTCCATTGATGTCAGCATTGCCAATTAAAGCCAGTCGTGTAATGGCATATCCTTTGTCGCCTACCTGAACATTTGCGGCAATAGTACGGTCAACTGTAGAAGCAACATCTTCGGTAAGAGCCACCTTGTCAAGTGTTTTTGACCTCATGAAGACAATCAACATCAATAAACCAAGTATAACGGCTATTACCAATGTGATAATACCTGCCAAAGCGCTGATGTTGATAAAGGCGTATGCTACTGCCCATACCAGACATACGATGGAAAGGATAGCAGCCAGACTGCTGCCTGGTATTATGAACAACTCAACCAGCAATAGCAATAGGGCTGAGATAACGAGTGCAATAATGAATAGTATTCCCATAATCAGTTTTAAGTTTCTGTTTATTTACGATTTTCCAACCTTCTCACTTCTTTCGCTGTTTGCATCAGCTGTTTATAGAGCTCTTTTTCCTTCTGTTCTTCTTGTTGGATGCTACTCTTTAATCTTTGTTTCGTACTAGCATCGCTTGAAGCGTATTGATGGCGTAATTGTTCCAACTTGGAGATGACCTCTTGATAGGTTGTCTCCTCTTGGCGATAGCGGTTAAAGACATCACGGGCCTGGGGAGAACTGAAGTCGGTCAGTTTGTGATAGGTATGTTCATCATTGATAACGAATTCAAATTCATACTTTGGGGCGGAGCTGACAGGTGTATCGTCAATAGATGCCAGTCTTCTTTGAGCATCACGCACCTCCGTCTGGTCTGACCATGTGTCTTTAATAACATGAATCTGTGCCAGTTTCGCTAATTGTTTCTGATCGGTGTTTTCGAAACTATAAACAGATTTTGTCTCATTGGGAATGAACACGTAGATGCATACCTTACCCTCCGGCTGAAAACGATCGGAAGCAAACCATCCCAAATTATTGAACTCATCAATGACATACATATAATCGTTATAGGGTGAATTGAAAGGCATGCCTATATTCTCTGGGGTGAAATAAGTGTCATCCTCAGTGTCATGGCGCGTAACGAAAATGTCATAGCCTCCAAACGACAGCTCTCCGTCTGATGCGAAATATACGGTGATACCGTCAGGCATGACAAAGGGGTAGGCACTATTACTGCCAGGTTCATTGATGTTGTCGGGCAAAACAGAAGGAGCAGCCCATTGACCATTTTGCTTTAGTGCAACCATCAATGATAGAGTAGAGTCGTTAGGCAATACCTGACTATAATACAGTCGATCTTCCAATTCTGTCATAAATAGGGCGTTGCCATCATCCTCACGACCATAGAACTCACGAGTGGTCAGCAAGCGTCCAGCGTCTTTGCTGATGCGATAATAGCTTGCGAAGTCTGCCTTGTCCACCACCAAGCTGTCTATAATCATCACCTGTTCTACGCCTCGTATCATGCGTAAGCCATTGCGGCTTTTTGCCAATAAAGCTTCTGCTTCAGCTGATGTCTTACGACGTTTTTTAAGATCGTTAATAAAAGTTTCTAAAGTGTTTACTGCCTCTTCGTAGAGGTAAAGGTTGTTGCAGGCTTCAGCAAAAAACAGCTGACTGTCTTGTACCTTTCGTTTCACAGCAGTTTGCAAATAGGGAAAGGCTTCGGCTGCATCGCCTGTTCGCAATGCACATACACCATACCACAAATTGTAGTTGGCATTGTTGGGAGTAGCCTTCACCAACTTCTCGAATGTAGGCTTTGCATCGGCAAAGTTTCCATCAGCATAGAGTTTGCGTGCCTCAGCCAGTGTCTGTGCAGAAATCGTTATAACTATGAGGCTTAGCCATAGGAGTAGTATGTATTTTTTCATCCACATATTCTAATTAGCAATTCTTTGCATTCAAAAATACAAATAAAAAGAATATAATCCGATTTTTTGACTAATTTTGTGCCCGATTTTATAAAGATTAAGATGAAGGCACTTTATACCATATTATTATTAATAGTTTCTAACATCTTCATGACCTTTGCTTGGTATGGCCATTTGAAATTACAGGAGATGAAAATTTCTACCTCATGGCCATTGTTTGCTGTAATATTGTTGAGTTGGGGGCTTGCCTTTTTCGAGTATTGTTTTCAGGTTCCCGCTAATCGCATAGGTTTTCATGAGAATGGTGGTCCTTTCTCGTTAATGCAACTAAAGGTAATCCAAGAAGCCATCACCCTCATTATTTTCACAGTATTTACTACTGTACTTTTCAAGGGTGAGTCGTTGCATTGGAATCATTTGGCTGCTTTCATTTGCCTGGTATTGGCTGTTTATCTTGTGTTTTTGAAATAAAGATTTAATCTTTAATCAGCAACATATTTCTTCATTCCATCTGTCATGTAAGTTTGGAATTCACCTTTTTCATCGCTAAAGATGAAATAGGCTTCTATCTCTGGATGGCTTTCAACTAAGGCCTTTGCCTTTTCTAACCCCATCACCATAAAAGCAGTAGAATAAGCATCGGCTGTCATACAGTCTTTTGCAATGACGGTTGAACTCAGGATGCTGTGCTGCACGGGATAACCTGTTTTTGGGTCGATGGTATGCGCGTATTTCATGCCGTCTTTATAGTAGAAGTTGCGATAGTTGCCGCTGGTAGCGATGCCTACACCGCTCACTTCCAAAATAGATTGCAGGCTTTGGTTGCGGCTCAGAGGATCGTCTTCTGGCTTGTTGATACCGATACGCCACATGCCACCAGATGGATTGACACCTGCCACATTTACCTCACCGCCAATATCTACCATGTAGTTCTGCACGCCTTTGCTCTTCAATAATGCTGCAATGACATCCACGGCATATCCTTTAGCGATGGCACTGCAATCGAGCATGATGCGTGGGTCTTCTTTTATCACTTTACCCTCGTTGGTGAGTTGTACTTTCTGCCATCCGACTATTTGCAACAAACTATCTATTTTGTCACTTGTTGGTGAGATGTTCTCTGTGAAGCCAAAGCCCCAGGCATTAACTAACGGAGCCACTGTGATGTCAAGACTTCCGTTGGTAGCTTCAGAAATCCTCATGGCTTGGCGGAATACTTTTGTAAACAGACTGTCGGCTGTGATATCCTCATTACGATTGATTCGGCTGATGATTGATGAGTCGTTAAACATGGAAAGAGAAGCGTCAAAACGTTCTAATTCTTTGTCTATCTCAGTTCTCAATGATTTGTCATGCTGGTATGTAATGCTGAACATCGTTCCAAATATCAATCCTTTCTCATTGCGGTAGGTTGCAGCTGCATTGTCACCCCATGAGATAATGTTATTGTGGCGAAGTAACACCAACACGGTGCCAGCCACCAATAAAACCAACCAAATATAGTTATTCTTTTTCATTCTAACTCGATTGTTCAGATACTATCATTCTCTTTCTACTTTCACTCTCATCTCAAGCATTCCTATTTCAATTGATATATAATGGAATAGGTAATGCCAATGTTGTTGGAATCATACCGCCCAAAACCTGGTATATAGTATGGATCGCCATAAGTGTCAACTGATGCCTTCAGCCGGTATTTGATTCTTAACATTAGTCCCATCTTGATGCGTTTGGCAACATTGGCACGCATGCCAACGGTAAACTCTATCCAATGCATAGTGTGCTTCATCCCTTCGTGTATATAATTGGAAGTGTCACCCCAAATAGGATCGGTCAGATTAGTCTCATCAGCTCCTCCTTCATAGTCAGGATCAGTTAGATTTGGTACTACCACATCATATTTCCCACTACTAAGACCATATCGTAAACCAACTAACAACAAATTGCCATGTGCTTTCTTCCACAACGTATTATAATCGATACCCAGGCGGAAATAGGGTGCAGATGCTTTAATTCTTACATCATAGTCATTCATGGATTTACCTCCTCCGTAGCCTAACTCAACGGTGGGGAAATAACGGTTGTAGAGATTGACATCCACCATCGCCTCTGCTGACATGAATTCTGAGCCAAAGACCTTGAGCACGGGCGATAGAATATCTACACCCACGTCGATACCATTCATAAGAGGATAGGTCACCTCGGGCAGTTTCTTCTCCCTTTTCTTCTGTTGTTGCTGTGACGACTGCCTGTCTCTGTTATTACCTGCATTTTGTGCAGGTAAAGGTGCCACGAAAGCCAACAGCAGCACAATACTAATAATATATCTTGATATTTTCTGTCCCATCGTTGGATGCTGTTGGATTAACAATAACTATAGAGTCAAGCACATGCGTGGTATAATGTAGGTCAGTAAGTTCCTGCTTTACCACAAAGTTGCAGTCTAATGTCAAGAAGTAAGGGGTGTTGTGATGGCGGAACACTATAGTGTCTTTGTCATAGTGCTGTGGCAATATGTCTTCAGCATGAGGCTTGTAGCTGAATACCATTGTAGTTTCTTCTACGTTAAAACGTAATGGAAGTGAAAGGCTTTTTACATTCTGGTCATCGTTGACAATGATAGAGTCGGTGCCATAAGCATAGACATTCAGTACCTCCAATGTATAGGGTGTTTCCCACTGAGCCGAGTCGGTAGAAATGACCGTCAGAATATTGGCTGTCAGCATGCGACGGGCGTTGCCTGAGCAGTCGTCCTCTTCGGCGCAGGATGTGATGCCGGCTGCGATACAGCTTCCTATAATCAACAATATAAATGGAATAATCTTCCTCATGCTCAATCTTTAATGTTCAATGACTTTTCTATCTGATACTTGTTTCTCTCTTCACTGTTTCGAGAAATCAGTTCGCCGAGGAACCCTGCCACGAATAACTGGGTACCTATAATCATCGATGTAAGTGCCAGATAGAAATAGGGAGAGTCGGTGACCAGTCTATGAGGCAAACCATTCAATATATAATAAAGTTTGTTGCCACCAACAATCATTACAGATATCAAACCGATCAAGAACATCAGCGAACCCAATGTACCAAACAGGTGCATGGGCTTCACGCCAAAAGTAGAAAGGAACCACAACGTGAGCAGGTCGAGATAACCGTTGATAAAGCGATTCAAGCCAAACTTGGTCTTTCCGTACTTGCGTGCCTGGTGCTTTACCACCTTCTCGCCAATCTTGGTAAAACCAGCATTCTTAGCCAACCAAGGAATATAGCGATGCATCTCTCCATACACTTCGATGTTTTTGACGACCTCTTTTTTATATGCTTTCAGTCCGCAGTTGAAGTCGTGCAAGTTGTGTATGCCACTGGCATTCCTTGCCGTAGCATTGAACAGTTTGGTAGGCAGTGTCTTCGATAGCGGATCGTAGCGTTTTTTCTTCCATCCGCTCACCAAATCATACCCCTCATCTTTAATCATGTGGTACAGGGCAGGTATTTCATCGGGAGAGTCTTGCAGGTCTGCATCCATAGTAATTACCACATCACCTTGAGCTGCCTTGAATCCGCAGAACAATGCCGGTGACTTGCCATAATTGCGGCGGAACTTGATACCTTTCACTTCAGGATATTCACTTTGCAACTCTTCTATCACTTGCCAAGAGCCGTCGTTAGACCCGTCATCCACAAAAATAACTTCGTAGTTGAGTCGCTTTTCTTCCGTCACTCGCTTGATCCATGAGTGTAGTTCGGTCAGTGATTCTTTCTCGTTGTATAATGGTATTACAATACTTATGTCCATGTCATTTGTTTCCGATATTGATTCTCTTTTTAACAATCATGGCTGTTGGTAAAGCCATCAACAAACCGTAGAACATGTTTTGGCTCACTAATTGCAGGGTGATCTCTACCGGATTCATAATGGCGTAAGTGTCAATAGCCAACTGATATTGCTGCAGGTAGCTATCCATGCTTGGCAGTGGGTTTTCTTTTACCGTATCAAACATATCTTGCAGTTTCTCCAAGATAAAACCATTGTCGATAAAATAGAAATAAATCAAATGTCCTACAGATGCCAGCAGTGATGCATACATATACATAAACAGGCAGAAAGAGAAAGCGTGGATAAAACCGATGCCACCATTGTTGCTTGAGTAATTGTCACGATAGTGGCAGGCAAGGCGATAGCCTATGAATGGCACACAAATGGTAAGCACACCGAATACCAGCATGAATACAGGCATCGACATGCCCAGTGGAAGGAAAATGAATTTGAAAATCCAGAATGCTCCCATGATCGTGCCTGCTGCCATAGAAACCCTATTCAAATTTCTTCTATCTTCTATCATATATAATTATGTTGCATAATCGTTGCAAAGTTAAGAAAAAAAACATCATATACCTTGCAGATAAGAAAAAAAGTTGTACCTTTGCACTCGCTTTTAATAGAAAGCACATGGGCAAGTCCTATACGGCCAGCTCCTTGTGAATCCCCCAGGGCTTGACCGCAGCAAGGGCAGCAGGTTGTAGCGGCGCGATATAGTAAGCTTGCCCACCCGCCTCTTTAGCTCAGTTGGCCAGAGCACGTGATTTGTAATCTCGGGGTCGTTGGTTCGAATCCGACAAGAGGCTCAAACAAATAATCTCCAAATGGTCTTGAAAGCTCGCTTTCAGAAGCCATTTGGAGATTATTTGTTTGATAGCCTGCCAACGGCAGGTTAAAGGATATGTAATCCGCAAGAGACTAGCCTGCCAACGGCAGGTTAAAGGATATGTAATCCGCAAGAGACTAGCCTGCCAACGGCAGGTTAAAGGATATGTAATCCGCAAGAGACTAGCCTCCCCGCGGCAGGCGCAAGGATGGGCGTAAGCCAATCCGACCGCCTGCAGGCTTTTCGGATATGATAAAAAAGGGTTGCGTTTGCAACCCTTTTCATTATTCTTATTTTGCGTAGCTCACGGCACGTGTTTCACGTATCACCGTAATCTTCACCTGTCCTGGGTACGTCATCTCGTCCTGAATCTTCTTGGCGATTTCACCCGATAGACTTTCGGTCTGCTTGTCGTCAATCTTGTCTGCTCCCACAATCACTCGCAACTCACGACCAGCTTGGATGGCGTAGGTCTTGGTTACTCCGGGATAAGAAGCTGCAAGTGCTTCCAAGTCGTTGAGGCGCTTGATGTATGCTTCCACAATCTCCCTGCGAGCACCTGGACGGGCACCAGAGATGGCGTCGCAAACCTGTACGATAGGAGCAAGTAGGGTAGTCATCTCCGCCTCGTCGTGGTGAGCGCCGATGGCATTGCAAATATCAGGTTTCTCTTTGTACTTCTCAGCCAGCTTCATACCCAGCAGTGCGTGTGGCAATTCGGGCTCATCATCAGGCACCTTGCCAATATCATGCAGCAAACCTGCACGGCGAGCCTTCTTGGGGTTCAAGCCCAACTCTGTGGCCATTACGGCACAGAGGTTAGCCGTTTCGCGTGCATGTTGCAACAGGTTCTGTCCATATGATGAACGGTACTTCATCTTACCGATGATACGAATCATTTCAGGATGCAAACCATGTATACCTAAGTCAATGGTAGTACGTTTGCCGGTTTCTACAATCTCGTCTTCCACTTGCTTGCGGACCTTTGCTACTACCTCTTCAATGCGAGCGGGATGGATACGTCCGTCGGTAACAAGTTGATGCAATGCCAGGCGGGCAATCTCACGGCGTACGGGGTCGAAAGCGGAGAGAACGATGGATTCTGGAGTGTCATCTACGATGATTTCCACACCGGTAGCTGCCTCCAAAGCACGTATATTACGTCCTTCACGTCCTATGATGCGACCTTTGATTTCGTCAGAATCAATATGGAATACCGTTACGGAATTCTCTATGGCTGTTTCTGTAGCAACGCGTTGGATGGTTTGTACAACGATACGTTTCGCTTCTTTATTAGCGTTCATCTTGGCATCGTCCATGATTTCGTTGATATAGGACTGAGCCTGCATCTTGGCCTCTTCCTTCAGTGATTCAATCATGCGTTCCTTGGCTTCTTCTGCTGATAAACCCGAGATGGCTTCCAGTTTCACGATTTCCTGTTGCTGCATTTTGTCCAGCTCTTCTTTTTTCTTTTCAATAACTCCCAACTGATTGGTCAGGTTGTCGCGAATGGCATCGTTCTCAGCCTTTTTGTGCATCAAGTCCTCTTGACGTTGGTTGAGTACCATCTCACGTTGTTTAAGTTTGTTCTCAACCTGCTGTATCTTTTGGTTGCGCTGAGCTACTTCTTTTTCCAGTTCAGCCTTCTTGTTCAGGAATTTCTCCTTCACCTCCAACAGCTTGTTCTTTTTGATTACCTCTGCTTCAGCATTTGCTTCTTTCAGTATGGTATCAGCCTTCGATTTCAGAATTGTCTTCTGAATGAAAAACATAATGGCAAGGCCTATCAATAGACCCACCATGCAGAATACTATATTTACTACCATAGTTATTAAATAAAAATATATAAAAACGCACTGAAGACCAACTTGCTACATGCGTTTCAAGTGGGTCAGCAGTGCGTGGATATCCTTTAATAATTCTATTAGCTTTTATCTGTTGATGCAATCATCAATCAGCTTAGCCAATTCTTCTATCTTGTCGGTATAAGGAGTTGTCTCATTGCGTCCTTTCTCCTTCAGTCCTTCCAGCGATAGCTGGTAAGCCACCATCTGCAAGATGCGCACCTCTGGTAGTTCGGGGTAATGCTCCTTATACGCATTTGTCAAGTTGTCAACCTGTCTGGCAGCTTTTCGTACCATCTCTTCATCGCTTCTGCGGATGGTGAGTGGGAACGGGTTGTTGCCAATGGTCAACTGGATTTTTATCATATCATCGTCCATACATCTCAAGTGTTAAGATTGGTTCAACATCGCGATGCATTTATCGACTTCACGCACTATTTTTGACAATCGCTGTTTGGTTTGGCGTACATCACCACCATCTAAGCTCATTGTCATGGCAGATTTCAAGTCTATATACGACTGGTTCAGCTTGTCGTATTCAGAACGCAACTTCGAAATGTCATCTTCTTTGTCAAGCAGAAGCTGCTGTAGTTCGGCATAATCTCGTCTCAGTTTATCATGCAGATATATCAGATGGCGCAGACTTGTCTCGAAGTTGTTGAGCTGTTTTTTCTCTTCGTCTGTCATTTACTACACCTAATTTGCTACAAAATTACTACTTTCTCTTATTTTTCCAAATAAAAGTTTACAAAAAAGTAAAAAAGAATGTAGCTTTTTTATTATATAGCGTTTTTACGGCCTCTGTTTGAGCTATAGTCTATGCCAGTCAAAATCTTATTTAGTCTCTGCTTTTTCGTCGTTTTTGCTGCGCTTTTCTTTCTTGGCCAGCATCACCACCTTATATACAAACTCGCTCATCCATTGCTCAGAATAATCTAGACGCTCTTTGTAGGTACGAATTTGCATTGCAGTCTTTTGCTCGTCGTCTTTCTTGAATACAGGTTTAGTGCAAATGTCATGTACCGTATCTTCCACGGCATTCTTGAGTACGCTGGCAAACATTGAAGGTACACGCATCTTCCACTGCATCAAGTTGCTGATCATCATCATGAGGTCGGCTGTAAAACCTTGGTACATATACATATATGACTGTACTTGGTTTTGGTTACGTACATGTTTTTTTATGGAGTTGTCAATTTCCTTAAAGAAATTATCACTCAGTCCATAGTCCTGAATCAGCATCTTCTTTGATGCAGTCTTCTCTCCTTGTCCTAATTTGCCACCAGTGGTGGGAATTTTGAACAAACGCTTGAAGTTGGCCACATCAGGAATGGCGCGTATATTAGTAATGCCAAGGTTTACTGCCAGTACCGATTGAAAATAAACACGCACCAACGACATAAAATCTTCCGCACTCTGTGCCGAAGCATTATCTTTCTTACCAAAAAGTTTTGAAAATATGCTCATTGCTTAAATAAGTTTTTTGCGACACAAAGGTACGAAAAGTCGTTAGTAGGACAAAATAAACTGTTTGTTTTTTTTATGCCAAGACAGAATAATACATCGTAATTTACTTATTTATTTGTCTTTTTAGTATCTTTCCCTTATATTTGTAGGTAAATGACTATAAAACTTGATACGATGAAAAAGATTCTTTCTCTTACCTGTCTGGCATTTCTTGCCTGGGCAGGCGTTTCCTGCAACAGCACACAACAGCAGTCGCAACCTAAGGCAAAACATGTAGTGATGGTAGGTATAGACGGATGGGCAGCTCATGGTCTTGATCAATCACATGATATCCCCAATATCCGTGCGTTGATGGCTAATGGCAGCTATACGTTGCACAAGCGTTCAGTGTTGCCTTCTGCATCAGCCATAAACTGGTCTTCTATGTTTATGAGTGCACCTACCGAGTTGCACGGATATATCAAGTGGAACTCCAAGGTTCCTGAGATTCCTGCACTGGTGCAGAATAATCATAACATTTTCCCAACTATCTATTCAATTATCCGAGAACAGCAACCTAATGCTGAAACAGGTTGCACCTTCGATTGGGACGGAATCAAGTATGTCATCGATACCTTGGCTATCAGTCATTGGGAATATATCCCCGATAGCTATGTAGATATCAACAAGAATTGCACCATTGCCGAGAATTACATCAAGCAGTATAAGCCTTTCTTCTATACCGCTTACTTCGGTGCGCTCGATGAAACGGCACATGAGCATGGTTGGTACACTCCCGAATATTACGATAAGATAGCAGAGATCGACCAGTGTATAGGTCGTCTTATCCAAGCGCTGAAAGATGCTGGCATCTATGATGACACCATAATTATGATTTCATCTGATCATGGTGGTATCAACAAAGGACATGGAGGCATGACCGTCGAAGAGATGGAAACACCATTTATTGTTTGTGGCAAAGGTATCAAGCAAGGCTTTGAAACATCAGACATAGTGATGCAATATGATGTGCCTGCTACCATTGCCTATATTTTAGGCATTCAGCCCCCTCAAGCTTGGATAGGACGGCCTGTCATGAGCTTCTTTGAGTAAAATAGAATTGCTGTTCCTTATATACGGCTTCTACAATGCCGTATCTGATGAACCTTGCCAGCAGCTTGATAGTTATAGGGCGGGGTAGTTTGGATAATTTGCAGCATTTGTTGAGAGTCAGCATACGGTGTTCGTTGAGTAGGCTCAACAGATGCTGCTCTTTTTCTGTATAGACAGTAAGTTCTCCACATTGGCTTTCGCTCTGTTGCCAGTATCTTATGTGCACGGGGGTAGCCAGGATATTCTCGTCGGCAATGCGGATATACGCCAGTAACTTTCCATCCTCGCTTTTGGCACAAACGGGACGCCTTTCACTCTGTAGGATAGTGGCCAGTAAAACTTGCTTCCCTTCTACAATATAGGTGGTCATATTGTATGTAACGGATGGAACACAGTATATTTCTGCTGCTGCTTGAATCATGTATTGCTCTTCTTCCGAGCGCACGCCGGCAATCTTGCCGTTGTCTTTCACGCCTATCAACAATCTGCCTCCATCTGTATTGGCAAAGGCCGACAGTGACTTGGCAATCTTGCAGACGTCGGATATCTCAAACTTGAAATCTTGCTGCTGGTGCTCGCCCTCCTTGATGAGTTCCTGTATGTAGGCTTCGCCTGTCTTTTCTTTCATGCTGCTAAATTATAAAAATAATAAATTATTTGTATTGCAGTTTTGAAATAATGTATAATTTTGCAGTTGAAATGTTGCACAATGTTGTTTTGTTTGTGCAGAAAATCGTAATATAATGAGTGCAAAAGTAGTAGTAAATAACTTAGAAGAGTTTCAGGCTTTAGTGGGTCATCGTATTGGTGTGTCTGATTATATCGAGATGACCCAGGAACGCATTAATTTGTTTGCAGACGCCACACTTGATCATCAGTGGATACATGTTGATCCTGAACGTGCCAAGGTGGAGAGCCCTTACAAAACCACCATCGTACACGGTTATTTTACCTTGTCGGTGTTGCCCTATTTATGGGGACAAATCATTGAGGTAAACAACCTCAAGATGATGGTCAACTATGGTATGGATAAGATGAAATTCGGTCAGCCTGTGCTTTCTGGTCAGCGTATCCGTCTGGTAGCAGACATGAAGTCGGTACTTAACCTGCGTGGCATTGCGAAGGCAGAAATAAATTTCTATATCGAGATTGAAGGCGAGAAGAAGCATGCTTTGGAAGGCATTGCAACGTTCTTGTATTACTTCAACAATTAAGGCATTAAGGGATAACGCTATTAAATAATTCCCTAAGATACCCATTTTGATTATGCTGTCACATTAGTGAAAACCTTGTTTCGCCAATGTGACAGCATGTTTTCACAAGTGTGACAGTAGATTTTCACAAGTGTGAAAGCACAATACAACTTGCTTCTTTTGCTAATAATCAGCATATTCTTAAAGAATTAAGCTTACTTTGCAAATGAATGAGCTATATCTCTTTACTGCAGCATATAAGTTAGGATTGCCCTGCACTTCTGCTCACAGGCAGGATAAAAGTGTCCATGTATGCGTTCTTCGGCCTTAGGCGAATTGCCCCACCAAAACTCAGCCATCGCTATGGGTTGTAGCTTGTTGAGGAAGGCGTACTGTAAAAGTTTGGGAGCAGCACATTCTCCGGCGCCACCTGGAGGAAGACGATGTTCCTTTTCTTCAAATATATCAATCAGGTTCTTACGCTCTCCACGAACATTCAGCATAACGAACTGTTCAAAAAGCCATGTCTGCAATTTTATGGAGCGTTGTTTACGTTCATGTTTGAGTGAAGCAATAAGTGCAGGTTGTCCGCCTTCTTCGGATAATTGCTCGATGTGGTGATTGATGAGGCTGATTTCCCTCTCCTCTGTTTTGAAATGACCATCGGGGTTCAACATGTCATATACTGCTGGTACAAAGTAGGGTAGGTTGTTTTGCTTGTTCAACAAGCCGGAGAAGGCAGCCAGAAAGCCCAACTGCCCCAAAGCGTTCTCCACCACCAATACACCAAACATCTTACCTGTTTGCAGTTCATCGTGCCATTCTGAATGTGTGTCAATATAACACATCACCTCATCCGCTGCTAATTGGCAGAGTGGATGAGGTGTATAGTTGAAAGGATCCGTAAACTCAGTAGGCAGGTCAATTCCTTCAATACAGGCACTGAATCGGTGTAGTCGGCTCACCTGCTTTTTGCCCAGCTTATGACTCTTTCGCAGGGCATCACGCTTTGCCTCGTATGCGGCATAGTGCTTCTCTAAGAAATTGTCAGCCATCTAAATATCCTGTTATTTCTTCACTGCAGTAGCTTTTGTAGCCGTTTTGGCATTAGTCTTTGCTGTGGTTGTCTGCCCATACTTCTTTTTGATGTCAGGCAGGTTCTTCTGGATGTCGCTGATACGGGTCTGGTCGCTGGGGTGAGTACTCATGAACTCGGGTACCGACGACTGACCTCCACCTGACATCTTCTGCCAGAAACCTACAGCCACGTCTGGGTTGTAGCCTGCAATGGTCATTAATATCAAGCCCATGTAGTCGGCCTCTGACTCATGCTTGCGTGAGAAAGGCAGCATCATACCATATTGGGCACCAATTCCATACACATTGTTGGCCAAACTTCTTACGGCAGCGCTTTTGTTTGACAAGGCACCGCTTACCACCTGGGCGCCATATTGTGCCAATAGTTGCTGGCTCATACGCTCATTGCTGTGCTTAGCCACGGCGTGTGCCACCTCGTGACCCAGCACCACGGCCAGTTCGTCGTCCGATGAAATAATCTTCATCAGTCCTTCATACACCACAATCTTTCCGCCAGGCATACAGAAAGCGTTCAACTGGTTGTCTTGTACCAAGTTGAATTCCCATGAGAAATTCTTTACTTCTTCAGATAAGCCGTTGGCATTCAGATAATTCTCTGTAGCCTGTGCAATCTTTCTTCCCACACGTGTCACCATGGCACTTTGGGTAGTGTTGCCACTCTTTTTTGCACCTTGCATATATGAGGTATATTGTGACAAACTTGAAGAAAGTATCTCCTGGTCTGATACTAAGTTTAGCTGTTTACGACCTGTGATGGGTACCGAACCGCAGCTGGAAAGCAGCAATGCTGCTGTCATGAAAGCAAAAAACAGTTTATTCATAATCTTCAGTTCTTTGATGTTTTGATAATACAAAAGTAAAATAAATAGAAGATATTGCCAAATAATTACACAAAAAAAGGAACCCTCTATTGACAAGAGGGCTCCTCAATGCTTTACCGTAAGAAGTATTTTTACTTCTTTACACGACCGTAGCGACTCATGAAGCGATCCACACGACCTGCTGTGTCCACCAACTTGCTCTTACCTGTATAGAATGGGTGAGAGGTGCTGGAAATCTCAAGCTTCACTAATGGATAAGTCTCACCTTCGAACTCTATGGTTTCGCTGGTCTTGCAGGTAGAACGACTCAGGAACATGTCACCGTTTGACATATCCTTGAATACTACTGGACGGTAATTTGTAGGATGAATACCTTCTTTCATTGTTGTTATCTTTTTTTAATTTAATCAAAATATATAATTGTAAAGTGTAATGGTCTTCTAAACGTCCACAAAACTACCTTAAACGAAAGCAAAGAAAACTTGTTATCATTTGCTGGGCGAAGGTGGTTTCGTAGAAATTGTGTGCAAAGGTAATACTTTTCTCTGAAACTAAAAAAGATTTTGCAAAAATAGTGCAACTTTTTTTATTTTTTGAAATAGAATGTGTAATTTTGCGGTTGAAAGAATAGATTAGTAACTTAATATAGTAAACAAAATGGTTAATTACAAAGAATTAGGCTTAGTAAACACCCGTGCGATGTTTAAGAGGGCCATCGAAGGCGGTTACGCCATTCCTGCATTCAACTTCAACAACATGGAGCAGCTGCAGGCTATCATCAAAGCTTCTTCAGAGCTGAAGTCACCGGTCATCCTGCAGGTTTCTAAGGGTGCCCGCAACTATGCTAACCCTACACTGCTGCGCTATATGGCACAGGGTGCTGTAGAGTATGCTAAGGAACTTGGATGTGCTCATCCTGAGATTGTTCTGCACCTCGATCATGGCGATAGCTATGAACTCTGCAAGAACTGCATTGACTTGGGTTTCTCATCTGTTATGATTGACGGCTCTTCTCTTCCATATGATGAGAACGTAGCTCTGACTCGTAAGGTAGTAGAATATGCTCATCAGTTTGATGTAACTGTTGAGGGCGAGCTGGGCGTGCTGGCTGGTGTAGAAGATGAGGTACAGGCTGAAGAATCTCACTACACAAAACCTGAAGAGGTAATTGACTTTACTTCTAAGACTGGTGTTGATAGCTTGGCTATCTCTATCGGCACTTCTCATGGCGCTTACAAGTTCAAGCCTGAGCAGTGCACACGCGACCCGAAGACTGGCAGGCTGGTACCTCCTCCATTGGCATTCGACGTACTCGACGCTATCATGAAGCAGTTGCCTGGTTTCCCAATTGTGCTCCACGGCTCTTCTTCAGTTCCACAGGAGTATGTTGACATCATCAACGCTAACGGTGGTAAGTTACCTGATGCAGTAGGTATTCCAGAGGAGCAGCTGCGCCGTGCTTCTAAGAGCGCTGTTTGCAAGATCAACATCGACTCTGACTCTCGTTTGGCATTTACCGCTGCTGTTCGCAAGGTGTTCCACGATAAGCCAGGAGAGTTCGACCCACGTAAGTACTGCGGTCCAGCTCGTGATCTGATGGAAGAACTTTACAAGCACAAAATTACCGATGTGCTTGGTTCTGACGGTAAATTGGCTCAGTGCTAATAATCAATTATGTATTTTTCTGGGACTGTGCTTAGCGCAGTCCCTTTTTTATTCTAACCATTGACGAATATGAAAAAAATATTATTCTTTTTGGCAATAGCCGTAACAATGATTGCCTGTCAGCCCCCAAAGGAAGGCTACACCCTTCCTGATCCTCATGATGTCATTATGTATGAGGTCAATCCGTTGGTTTTTGCACAAGAAGGAGCTTTCAATGTCATAGCCAGCCGTCTTGACTCCATCCGTGCACTGCACGTCAATGTCATGTGGTTCATGCCTACCTACGAGCAAGGTGTTTTAAAAGCCAAGGATTCACCTTACTGTATTCGCGACTACAAGGCGGTGAACGCTAAGTATGGTACCCTCGACGACTTCAAACGTCTGGTTGACTTGTGCCACGAAAAAGGTATGAGTGTCATTATGGACTGGGTGGCTAACCACACCTCATGGGATCATGTCTGGATGGCAGACCATCCAGATTGGTACACCCACGATGCTGAGGGAAACATTACTTGGCCTGCTGGCACAAACTGGGAGGATGTGGCTGACTTGAACTTCGATAATGCGGATATGCGTTTGGCAATGATTGACGCCATGAAATATTGGGTTAACGAGGTGGGTATTGACGGGTATCGTTGTGATGCTGCCGACTTTGTGCCGTTTGATTTCTGGAAACAGGCGGTGGATTCTATGCGTGCGATGCCAAAACGTCTGCTGATGTTGGCGGAAGGTAAGCGTGCTGACCATTTCGATGCTGGATTTGATATGAATTATTCATGGGACTATATGAACGCCAACCGTAATGTGTTCCAGCGTGACAGCAGTGCTTTGATACTGCTTCAGACCGACTATATGGAATATGATACAATCCCTAAGGGTAAGGTGAAACTGCGCTTTATCACCAACCACGACGAGGCGGCAGGCCGTTCGCCTGTTGAGGAATATGGTGGCGTTCGTGGCTCTATGGCTGCCTTTGTCGAGACCATCTTCCTGCGTGGTGGTGCACTGCTCTATGGCAGTCAAGAGGTAGCTTATCCTGAGCGACTCAACTTCTTCCACTGGAAACCTGTCAATTGGATGTCCAATCCTGAGGTGTATAATGAGTATAAGACCCTGCTCACCTTATATAATAAATATGGTGCACTGAAGTGGGGACAGTTGGTGGCTTATCCTGCCGTTGACGTGATGGTGTTTGAGAAACGCTATGAGAAGCAGGACTTCCTGCTATTGGTAAATGTGCGCAACCATGAGGTGAGCACCCTTATCCCCCAGGAATGGCGAGGAAAGAAAGTGAAAGACATGATGAAAGACAGCAAAATGAAGCTACCTTCGCAAGAGTTAACTCTCGCTCCTTACGAGTATTTCATCTTGAAGAAATAATAGTCATCATCCTGTATCCTGCGATGGGTTAGGATAGGGAAAAAAGAGGAAGCTTCCCATGGCGGGAAGCTTCCTTCTATTTACCACTCTTTGCAGAGTATATTACTCATTAGCTGTTACCACTACCACGCGGTTCCAGTTGTTAGTCTGGAATGCCTGCTCGCGGTTCTGCATGCTCTGTACCTCAACACGGCTTGAGCTTACGCCATACTTGCCAGTCAGTACTTGAGCCACAGCATCAGCGCGCTGCTTAGCCAAGCGGTGGTTAACCTCGTCGTTGCCAGTGCCGTTGTCGGCATAGCCATAAACGATAGCCTTAGCGCCAGGATTCTTCTGCAAGTACTCAGCCACAGCCAGGATGTTCATCTCCTCCAACTCAGTCACCTTAGCGCTGCCGATGTTGAAGGTGACATGGCTTCTCAAGCCCTCACTCTTTGCAGGTGGGCAGTCTTCCTTTACACGCACTGTGTCCACATGGATAATCTCCTTAGGCTGGTTCTCGCGGATAGCGCGCAGCTCGTTAGAGATGCGGTTCAGCTCTTCGGTGCTGTCATTATAGGCACTCTTGCCCTTGTTGCTCTTGCCAATCTTGAAACCAATCTTGATGGTTGGAGCAGCCAGGAAGCTGAAGTTATGGCTGTTAGCCTTCTGCTTAGCCATGCCTTCCTGAGGCTTGTTGGTAGTCATGTTATAGGTATAAGCAAACGGTTCAATCTGTGCACCCACGAAGAATGCAGGCAGAATGTAGTAATCCAAGCCGAAAGCAATGGCGCCACGGATGTTGAACGTCTCAGCAGTAGCCTTGCCCATAGCATAGGGCTCGTCATACTTCTGGATGTTGTTGCCGTAAGCGTAGCCGCCGCGTACGCCAAGGTATGGTCTCAGATTGGTAACGTTGTTCAGTTTAAAGTAACGATCGAGTCCAATGGCCACATTGTATGAGAATGTCTGTGAGTTGGCTACCGCAACCAGGTTGGGTACCGCGCCCATATAATCATCATACGGGTCATTTATATTGATGTTATCGATCGTGCCGGGAACTCCAGGATGACCAGGGTTATTCGTGAAGTTCAAACCGCCACCCAGACTCAGTTTCCACAAGTCACCTACGAACCAGCCTGCCTCGAATCCTACCATCAGCTTCTTGTCGCTCCAGTTGGTGGAGGGAGATGCCGTGAAGTAGTAGTTCTGCAGCAGGGGGGCTGCCTCGATGCTCGCGTAGCTATTGTATCCAAGGGTGAACGCAAGGGTCACATCGCCCTTCTTTGGCGTGAAGTCAATCTTTGACTCCTGCTGTGCGCTCACCGTCAGACCTATCATGGGCATAACGGCTAATAATAAAAGTTTCTTTATATTCATCGTAATTGTTTTTACTTTTTACTTTTTTTACTTGTTATTTGCCGTTAGGTTTGGTTTTTAGCCTTCGCCACCTTCGTCAGCTGCTGGCTCCTCAGCTGCTGGCTCCTCAGCTGCCTTTTTCATCTGTGCCAGATAAGTTGCAGCCTGTGCCTCAAGGGCTTCAATTTCGTCTTCAAGCAACTTAATACGAGCTTCAAAGTACGCGATAGCAGAAGTTAAATCGGTCTGATTTCCACCAACCCAAGTTGTTTGTATACCAGAAAGGTTAGCTTCTGCCTCAGCAAGGTTCTTCTGAAGATTCTCGATATTAGCCTCACACTGAGCTATAGCAGCTTCAACATCAATTGTAGCATAGGTATTCAATGCATTCCATTCTGCCCACAACTTATCCACTTCCGCACGTGCTTCATCCATTGCGTCCTCTGCTTTTTCCTGAGCTTCTACAGCTGCAACAACAGTTTCAAGAGCCTTAGCATAAGCGGTTACATCAAACTCAGCAATCTTCTCCTCATATTCTGCCTGACGTTCCTCCTGTTGAGCAAGTTGATTTTTCCAGAAAGCAATATTATCGTTAGCCTGAGCGACAGCATCCTCTGCGGCCTCTACAGCAGCTTTCTTGGCAGCTTTCTCTGCATCGGTAGTCTCTGCCATAGCTTTAGCAGCAGTCAACTGATCATTTGCTGCAGCTAATTGAGCATAGGCTGTAACGATGTTAAATTTATTAGTTGTACCAGCTATATCAGTTGATTTACCTAACTGCTCGGATGGCCATTCTGTCCAAGAATCCTTATCACGATCAGCTTTGAGCTTATTGTATTCGTTAAATCTAGCATTCTTGTCCCAACCGCCGGCTGCATACGCGCCAATCTGGTTACCTGCTGCATTATACTCTCTATAGTTAACGCCATTCTGCCAACCACCGATGTAATCTACAATGCTCGCTGCTTGCCATGTATCTCCGATACCATCACCATCAGTATCAACCCATTCCCAATACAAATTATTCAAATCGTTAATCAGGTTAATCTGATCGTTCAACTCTGTCAACGCATCATCAATAGGTTGGTAAGATTCATACAGTGCCTTAACCTCATCGCTACTCTGCAATGCGTTCTGTGCAAGTTGAAACTCCTCCCACTTAGCAGCAACGGCAGCCTGAATCTTAGTGTCATCCATAGTCTTGTACTCGGTATTCTTGAACACTTCCAGTCTTGCCTGCTCGATTGCCAACTGCTTCTTGTCATTTGCAATTGCATTAGCAACAGCCTTATCTACATACTGTGAATTAAGTTTTGCAACAGCTAAGTCATGCTTAGCACCTAACAACTGAGCCTGCTTATTCAAAATCTGACCCTGAACATTAGTATAAGCATTGTAAAGGCTACTTAATGCATTTGCAGCTTGCTGTTGCTGAGCTGCCAATAACTGCTGTTGAGCATTAACTAACGCTGCTTCTGCTTGTGCTTTTGCAGCCTCCAAGTTAGCCTGAGCAGTTGCTGCAGCCTGAGCGGCAGCTATCTCATCTTGGTCAGCCTGAGCAGCTTCTTGCCTTGCTTGTGCCTCTTCATACTTAGTTCGAGCCTGAGTGTAAGCTGCATTTGCTTGCTCAGAAGCAGCAAGAGCTGCGTTATAAAGAGCCTGTGCCTGCAGATTGGCAGCATCAGCATTCAGCTGAGCAGCCTTAGCGTTACGAACAGCGGTTACTGACGCTGACTCGTCATCCTTCACGCAGCTTGCCAATGTAACTACACCGGCCAAAGCTGCCATAAATAACATTTTCTTTTTCATGATAGAAATGTTTTAGTTAATAATAAAGTTGTTAAATAATTAAATTTAAGTTTCTTACAAAATACTGGGTAAGGGCTTTTACACGTCTTCCCCTCTTTTTGCCGTCCGTCTCTCGCTGAGAGACAAACATTACAATGCAAATAAAATAATTTTTTCAATACGATACAAATTTTTAGTTATCCTTAATTCCGCAACACTTTGATTTAACTTTATTTATAAGTTCCTGAGCAACAAAAAGTTGCTCAGGATTTTGCCATGTCAGATTTTTCACTTATCTTAGTGTTGCAAATCAAAACAAGCGT
>Ga0256404_1004894_pt1 | contig 24500 bp, 20 predicted proteins | sample RumenRJG_01DNA_FD_185990 | JGI IMG/M metagenome (GOLD analysis project Ga0256404, IMG submission 185990) | Bovine rumen microbial communities from Lethbridge, Alberta, Canada - RJG_01 | ecosystem: Host-associated > Mammals > Digestive system > Stomach > Rumen | place: Canada: Alberta | collected... | reverse complement strand
TCTCGGGCGGTGCCAACTCGGTGCGCGGATGGAGCGTGCGCGGATTGGGACCGGGCTCGTTCCGTGGTACCGACGGCCGCATCGACTTCATCAACCAGACGGGCGATATGAAGCTCGACCTCAACCTTGAATATCGCACCTTCCTCTTCTGGAAGTTCAATGGAGCTGCCTTCATCGATGCGGGCAACATCTGGACGCTGCGCAACTATGCCGAACAGCCCGGCGGACAGTTCCGCCTCGACAAGTTCTACGAGCAGTTGGCCGTGGCCTACGGTTTGGGCCTGCGCCTCAACTTCGACTATTTCATCCTGCGTTTCGACATGGGCATGAAGGCCATCAACCCCGCCTACCGCGACGCCCACGAGCATTATGCCATTCTGCATCCCCGCTTCAGCCGCGACTTCCAGTTCCATTTCGCCGTAGGACTTCCCTTCTGATTCTTTCTCTCTTGTGTCCTTTGCCTGAAGGGCTGTCACTCTATTATTGCCTTCTTGTCACCCTTTCAGCGACGCAAAATGTCAAGAAAACTTGCCTGTTAACCCCCTTGTAGAATTGAATATTTTCGATTGAAAAAATTTTTTTTGGAAATACGGCCGTATTTCGGGTGGTTTGTTAACTTGTTGTGGTTCAGACGTTTAGCTGTTTAAGGCATTCTGTTGCTTACGTTTAGAGTATGTAGAGCATAGGTGTAGAGGCTATAGACCTATGGTCTGGAGTATGTATCTCAATGAGTTGTAGCATACAGCTCATTGAGATAGAGGGTCTGGACCATAGGTTTAGTGGGTCTGGAGCTTGGGTACGGAGGGTCTGGAACCATGAAAAAGCCCCCACATCCGGCCGGATGAGGGGGCTTGTGAGTGTTTCACGCTTCTATTTCAATGTTTCACGCGGAGGTCTTTTTGTCGGATTTTTTCAAATAGTGGCGCGCCACGAGGATGATGGCTGCGAGTGCCACGAGGCCCAGGATGACAATCTTGATGTAGTGGCCGTAGCGGGTCAGGCTGTCGTAGAGTTGCTCCTGTGGCACGATGGCGTGCATGTACCAGCCCAGGGCGGCGAGCACCGAGTGCCAGAGTCCGGCGCCGATGGTGGTGTAGAGCAGGAATTTCCAGTAGCCCATGCGCGCCATACCGGCAGGAATGGAGATGAGATGGCGGATGACGGGCACGAAGCGTCCGGTCAGCGTGGCCACGATGCCGTGGCGGTTGAAGTAGCGCTCGCTCTTCTCCACTTTCTCCTGGTTGAGCAGGCAGAGGTGGCCCCAGCGGCTGTTGGCAAAGCGGTAGATGATGGGGCGGCCCAGATAGCGGCCTGCAAAGTAGTTGATGGTGGCTCCGCAGTCGGCACCGAGCGTGGAGGCCAGGATGACGAGCCACACGTCGAGATGGCCGCCGGCAGCGAAGTAGGCGGCTGGCGGCACGACGAACTCAGAGGGCACGGGGATGACGGTGCTCTCGAGAAGCATGAGGAACCAAATCCAATAGTAGTTGAGATGTTCGAGGATGAACTGATAGAATTCCATTTTCTTTTTTAACTATTCATTACTTATTAAATAATTGTAGTAGTCCTTGGCTTCTACGTCGGGAGGGAAGAGTTCGGAGAGCACGAGTTGGGCTTCGGCAAGATTCTTCTCGCAGGCCAGGCGGACGTTCTCGATGAACTCGTCGCGACGTCCGAGGGCGTGGCAGCACAGCGCCTCGTAGGCATAGCCGTCGGTGCGCGTCTGGTCGGAGGTTTCGTGCAGTAGTTGGAACATGCGGTAGGACTGCTGGTAGAAGCCGAGGTCGTAGATGGAGATGGCGATGCGCAGCAGGATGCGTGGTGCTGCCTTCGACTGGCTGATGGCGCGGCTGTAGCAGCGCTGTCCCTCGTCGTAGCGCCCGCTCTCGATGAGCAGGTGGCCGCGCATGACGAGCACTTCGCACTCATCGGCCAGCGGCGAGCGGGCCATGAGGTCGAGGTAGTGGAGGGCCTCGTCGGTCAGCCCTTTCTGCGAGAGGGCGAAGGCCAGTTCCTGATAGATGTCGAGTTGGCCGGCGGTGCCGGGCTTCACAACCTGCTCGGCGCGCCGCAGGTGGTCGATGCCCTCGTCGATGAGGTTTTCGTTCATGCAGCAGATGCCCTGATAGAGTTCGCCCGTTTCTTCGCCAGGATAGAGTTGGGCATAGCGGCGGTAGAACTCGCGTGCGTCGTGGTAGTTGCCCAGGCTGAAGAGCCCGTTGGCCTTGTTGAGGATGGCCTCGGCGTCGTCGGGATTGATGGCGATGGAAAACTCGCTGCTCTGGATGGAGTCGCGAATGTTGCCATGCATGAGTTGCGTGGAAGCCAAGTGGTTCCAGTAAGGAGTGGAGTAGGGGTCGCTGTCGATGAGTTCGTTGAAGATGCGCTCGCTCTCCTCGTAGTTGCCGCGGTTCATGGCAATGCGTCCGCGCAGTTCCTTGTAGTCGGCGGCGTCGAAATCGGTGGAGAGTTGCAGCCAGCGGTAGGCCAGTTCCCACTGCTGATAGTCGGCGAAGATGCCAGTGGCGTCGATGATGAAGTCTTCGCGCTCGTCGTCGTAGAGCGAGTCGAGGATGCCTGTGAGATAGCGGTCGGCCTCGTCGGGCTTTCCCTCGGCGATGAGAATCTCGGCCGTGATGTAGTGATAGTCGGGAGACGTGGTGTCGTCGGTCAGACTGGCGTAGTGACGTGCCTGGCTGATGTCGCCCGCAATGAGGGCCAGGCGGGCGCGTACGGCCAGTAGCACGGCCGAGGCGGGAAAGATGGTGAGGCCATAGTCGGCAGCGGCAGTGGCATTGACGTCATTGCCGAGCATTTGGTAATACTCGGCAATGTCGGCAATTTCGTCAGGCTCCAGGTAGATGCTGCGGCCTTCGGCCTGTGCAGTCTCGTAGCGCTGGAGGAGTTCCCTGAATTCGTCGCTCTCGTAATATCGGTCGGCTTGAGTCAATATTCTTTCAATTAAAAGCTCTTGAGTCCTACGGTTTTATTGAAGACGAGATGATCGGGTGTGGAGTCGGGATCGGCCATGAAGTAGCCGATGCGCTGGAACTGCAGATATTGACCTGGCTTCATGGTGGCGGCAAAGGGCTCCACGTAGCACTCGCTTAGCACGTGCAGCGAGTCGGGGTTGATGATCTGCTTCATGGCGGTAACGGCGTCGCACTGCTGCTCCTCGCGGATGGCTGCCATATCGTCGCGCGGATTCTCCACGTTCCACAGGCGCTCGTAGAGGCGCACCTCGGCCTTGACGGCATGGGCGCAGCTGACCCAGTGGAGGGTCTTGCCCTTGATCTTGCGGTTGGCGCCGGGCAATCCGCTGCGGGTCTCGGGATCGTAGGTACAATAGATGGTGGTGATGCGGCCGTCGGCATCCTGGTCGAAGGGATGCTCTTCGTCGCACTTGATGATATAGGCATTCTTCAGGCGCACCTCCTTGCCGGGGGCCAGACGCATGAACTTCTTCTCGGCTACGGCCTGGAAGTCGTCGCGCTCAATCCAGATTTCGCGCGAGAACTCAACAGAGTGTGTGCCGTCGGCCTCGTTCTCAGGATTGTTGATGGCCGTGAGTTGCTCTATCTGGCCTTCAGGGTAGTTGGTGATGACCACTTTCACGGGGTCGAGAACTGCCGATACACGCAGGGCGCGGCTGTTGAGGTCGTCGCGCACGGCACTCTCCAGCAGCTGTATCTCGTTGAGGGCATCATAGGTGGTGTAGCCAATCTTCTTAATGAACTTCACGATGCTCTCGGGGCTGTAGCCGCGACGGCGGAAACCGCAGATGGTCGGCATGCGGGGATCGTCCCAGCCGCTGACGAGGTGCTCGTTGACGAGTGCCAGCAGATTGCGCTTCGACATAAGCGTGTAAGAGAGATTCAGCTTGTTGAACTCTGTCTGGCGCGGACCTTGGTAGGCGGGATCCATGAGCGTGGAGAGCGTCTTCAGGTTCTTGACGGACTCGGCTGCTTCGGGCGTCTGCAGCCACTCCTTCATCCAACCCACAAACAGGTCGTAGAGGGGGCGATGCTCGACGAACTCCAGTGTGCACCACGAGTGGGTGACACCCTCCAGATAGTCGCTCTGGCCGTGGGTGAAGTCGTACATGGGGTAGGCATTCCAGCGGTTGCCCGTCTTCACATGCGGGATGTTCAGCACGCGATAGATGAGCGGATCGCGGAAGAGCATATTGGGATGAGCCATGTCGATCTTGGCGCGCAGCACCAGCGTGCCGGGCTCGCACTGGCCGCTGTTCATGAATTCGAACAGGCGAAGGTTCTCCTCGACAGGACGATCGCGGAAGGGGCTGTTCTGGCCCGGCGACGTAGTGGTGCCTTTCTGCTGGGCAATGACCTCGGCGCTCTGCTCGTCGACGTAGGCACGTCCCTGGCGGATGAGCCACACGGCAAAGTCCCAGAGCTCCTGGAAGTAGTCGCTGGCGTAGTAGACGTTGGCCCACTTGAAGCCCAGCCACTTGATGTCGTGCTCGATGCTCTCGATGTATTCGGTGTCCTCCTTCTGGGGATTGGTGTCGTCGAAACGCAGGTTGCAGATGCCGCCGTAGTTCTCGGCTGCGCCGAAGTCCATGGCGATGGCCTTGGCATGGCCAATGTGCAGATAGCCGTTGGGTTCTGGCGGGAAGCGCGTCTGCAGGCGTCCACCGTTCTTACCTTCGGCCAGGTCTTTCTCTACGATTTGTTCTACGAAGCTCAGGCTTCTTTTCTCTTCAGCGGGAGTGATTTCGTTTGTTGTCATATTGGCTTGATATACTTATAGATGTTCACTATTCAATGAATGAGAGTGCAAAGTTACGAATTTTCGGCGAAAAATCGAATATTTGACACTTTTTTCGTAACTTTGCACCCGTTTTTAAGAAAATAACCAAAAAGAGATAAAAGAAAAATGAAGAAAGCATTTGTATTTCCCGGTCAGGGAGCACAGTTCGTAGGCATGGGCAAGGACCTCTACGACAACAACCCCGTAGCAAAGGACCTTTTTGAGAAGGCAAACGACATTTTGGGCTTCCGCATCACCGACATCATGTTTGCCGGTACTGCCGACGACCTGAAGCAGACGCGCGTCACGCAGCCTGCCGTATTTCTGCACTCAGTTATTTCTGCCCTTTGCGCCACGCCGGCTGAAAACCCCGAGGAAAACCGTCCGTGTATGATGGCCGGACACTCGCTGGGCGAACTCTCGGCCCTGACGGTGGCTGGTGCGCTGAGCTTTGAGGACGGTCTGAAGTTGGTCTACGCTCGTGCTATGGCCATGCAGAAGTGCTGCGAGGCCCAGCCCGGCACGATGGCTGCCATCATTGCTCTTCCCGACGAAACGGTGGAGCAGGTGTGCCGCGAGGTGAGCACCGACGACTGCATCGTGATTCCTGCCAACTACAACTGCCCCGGTCAGCTCGTCATCTCGGGCCATGTGGAGGCCGTCAATGCTGCCTGCGAGCGGCTGAAGGCTGCCGGTGCCAAACGTGCGCTGGTGCTGCCCGTGAGCGGTGCTTTCCACTCGCCGCTGATGCAGGCTGCCAAGGACGAACTTGCCAAGGCCATCGAGCAGACGGAATTCCGGGAGCCCATCTGCCCCGTCTATCAGAATGTTGATGCACTGCCTCACACCGATCCTGCCGAGATCAAGCAGAACCTCATGGCTCAGCTGACGGGTTCTGTGCGTTGGACCAAGTCGGTGCAGAACATGATTGCCGATGGTGCCGACGACTTCACCGAGTGCGGACCCGGTAAGGCTCTGCAAGGCATGATTGCCAAAATCAGCCGCGACGTAACGGTGCACGGCATCAATTAATTGATAATTAAAATCGTACATACTAAAATCGTAAATAGATGAAGCCTATCATCTATCAAGTCTTCCCGCGTTGGTATGGCAATCGCAATCTGACGCGTAAGTATTGTGGCACCATCGAGGAGAACGGTTGTGGCAAGTTGGCCGACTTCACTCCCTCGGTGCTGAAGCACTTGCGCCAGATGGGAATCACGCACGTGTGGTACACGGGCGTCATTCGTCATGCCACGATGACCGATTACTCGCACTACGGCATCCCGCGCCAGCATCCTGCCGTGGTGAAGGGTAGGGCAGGGTCGCCTTATGCCATTGCCGACTATTACGACGTCGATCCCGACTTGGCTGTGAACCCCGCTCGGCGCATGGACGAGTTTGAGCGCCTCGTGGCCCGCACCCATCGTGCCGGTCTGAAGGTGGTCATCGACTTCGTGCCTAACCACGTGGCGCGTCAATACAAGAGCATAGCCCGGCCCGAGGGCGTGCGCGATTTCGGTGCTGACGACGACGTCAGCCAGGGCTTTACTCCAAAGAACGACTTTTACTATTGTCCGGGGCAGCCCTTCGAACCCTACTTCGACCGCTATCATGGCGAACTGTTCCCCTATGAGGAGATGCCCGCCAAGGCCACTGGCAACGACCATTTCGACAACGCTCCTGGCCGCGACGACTGGTATGAGACAGTGAAGTTGAACTACGGCGTCGACTATTATGCCGGCCGCATCGGCCACTTCGACCCCACGCCCAGCCTCTGGCAGAAGATGCTCCACGTGCTGCTCTTTTGGGCATCAAAGGGCGTTGATGCCTTCCGTTGCGACATGGTGTTCATGGTGCCGGTGGAGTTCTGGCGCTGGGTCATTCCGCAGGTGCGCGCTGAGTATCCCGACGTGCTGTTCATCGGCGAAATCTACGACCCCTGGCTCTATCGCGACTTCATCGCTGCTGGCTTCGACTGGCTCTACGACAAGGTGGGTATGTATGACGCGCTGCGCGACATCACCTGTCATCGTCGTCGTGCAGCCGACATCACCAGTCAGTGGCAACAGCTCGACGACATCCGCTCTCACATGCTCTATTTCCTCGAAAACCACGACGAGCAGCGCATAGCCAGCGACTTCTTTGCTGCCGACGGGCGAAAGGGCGTGCCGGCACTCATTGTCAGCGCGATGTTGGGAACGAATCCCTTCATGCTCTATGCCGGCGAGGAGTATGGTGAGCGAGGCATGGATTGCGAGGGCTTCAGCGGTCATGACGGCCGCACGACCATCTTCGACTACTGGAGTGTCGACACGCTCTGCCGCGCCGATTCAGGCGAGCTCACTCCCGATGAACAGTCGCTCTACGAACAACACCGTAGCATTCTCAATATTGCCCGAAAGGAAAAGGCGGTCACAGATGGTGTGATGTTCGACCTCATGTATGTCAACCAGCACATAGGCGACCGCCAATATGCTTTCCTGCGGAAGGCTGAGAAGGATTTACTGCTAGTCGTTGCAAACTTTGCCGATGAAGATGCAACGGCAGACGTTTGTATCCCTCGACATGCTTTCGACTATCTGCATCTAGCTGAAGGAAGCATCGAAGCCAAAGATCTGCTGTCGGGATCCCGAATGACATTGACGCTCGAGGCCGACAAAAAAGTGAGGTTATCATTGCCACCGCGTGGAGGCTGTATCCTGAAAATGACCTTTTAAATGAATCATAAAAACCTAAGAGAAAACCTAAGATGGATGACTACATTCTGAACGATCATAACAAAGAAGAGTTTCCGCCCGCGCATACGGCGGAGCACCTCTTGAATCAAGTGATGCAGCGCATGTTCGGCTGTGAACGGTCCAACAATGCACACATCGAACGCAAGAAGAGCAAGATATCATGGATTCTCGATCGCAAGCCCGATCGCAAGGAAGAGCAGGCCATCGAGCGGCAGATGAATGAACTCATTGCCGAGGACCTGCCCGTGACCTTCGAGTTCTACACGCGGGCCGAGCTTGAAGGCCTCGTGTTCAGCGCAGAAGAGGATTCGCCTGACGCCCACATCTCGCTCGACCGTCTGCCTGCCGATGCTTCGGAGACCATTCGCCTAGTGCGCATTGGCACGTTCGACGTGTGTCCCTGCATCGGCCGCCACGTGCGCTCAACGTCGCAGATAGGCCGATTCGAGCTCCTCGGCACCAACTGGGACAACGACAAGCGTTCGTTCCGCATCCGCTACAAAATCGTATAGTTTTCTATATAAACGATTTACGGATTTACAATTTACGATTGCATTTATATCAGCAGACGCTCTGCCCAACAATCGTAAATCGTAAATCCGCAAATTCGTAGATAACACAATGTTTTTTTACACCGGAATCTTATCGATGCGGCGCTGGTGGCGGCCGCCTTCGAATTCAGTGGCGAAGAACTCGTCCATGATCTTGCGGGCCATGTCTTCGTCGATAAAGCGGCCAGGCATCACCAGCACGTTGGCATTGTTATGCTGACGGATGAGGTGGGCAATCTCGGGAATCCAGCACAGTCCGGCACGGATCTGCTGGTGCTTGTTGAGCGTCATGTTGATACCTTCACCCGAGCCGCAGATGGCAATGCCGGGGAACACCTCGCCTGCCTCGATGCCGCGAGCGAGGGCATGACCGAAGTCGCTGTAGTCGCAGGAGTCCTCAGTGTAGGTGCCGTAGTCCTTGTATTCGAAGCCTTTCTCCTCCAAATACTTCTTTACGAACTGTTTTAAGGCAAAGCCAGCGTGGTCGCTGGCTATGCCTATAGTCTTTACTTCCATATTATGCAAGCAGTTTCTTCACCTGTTCGTAGACGTTCTGGCCGTTGTAGCCCAGCTTCTCGTCGAGCACCTTGTAAGGAGCGGAGAAGCCGAAGCTCTCAAGACCCCATACGCAACCATCGGCACCAACCAGACCCTCGAGGGTGACGGGCAGACCGGCGGTCATACCGAACTTCTTCTTGCCTGCAGGCAGCACGCTCTGCTGATACTCTACGGGCTGCGAGCGGAACAATCCCTCGGAGGGAACGCTCACGAGGCGCACCTTCACACCGTCTTCGCGCAGTAGCTTGGCACCAGCCTCCAGCGTGGATACCTCAGAACCTGAGGCCAGCAGGATTACGTCGTAGTCCTCATCACTGCCGGCAACCACATAAGCACCCTTGGTGGCCTGCTCGTAGTCGTTGCCTTCGGGCAGCATTTCGATGTTCTGACGCGAGAAGATGAGAGCGGTCGGCGTGTCGACGTTCTCCATAGCCATGCGCCAGCAGACGGTAGTCTCCTCAGCGTCGGCAGGACGCAATACGAGCATCGAGTTGCGGCCGTGGTGGTTCTTCAGTTTCTCCATCAGGCGGATCTGTGCCTCCTGCTCAACGGGCTCATGCGTAGGACCATCCTCGCCCACGCGGAAGGCGTCGTGAGTCCAGATGAACTTCACGGGCAGTTCCATCAGGGCAGCCATGCGGACAGCGGGTTTCATGTAGTCGCTGAATACAAAGAAAGTACCGCAAGCGGGAATCACACCACCGTGCAGAGCCATACCGATGCAGCAGCAAGCCATCGTCAGCTCGGCCACACCAGCCTGGAAGAAGGCACCCGTGAAGTCGCCTTTTACGATGTCGTGGGTCTTCTTCAGGAAACCATCGGTCTTGTCGGAATTAGAGAGGTCGGCAGAGGCGCAGATCATGTTGGGCACCTGCTCTGCAAGCACACCCAGAACGGTAGCTGAAGCACCACGCGTGGCAGCACCAGCCTTCTGCTGCACCTTTGTCCAGTCGATCTTCGGAGCCTTGCCGCTGAACCACTCTTCCATCAGAGCTGCCTTCTCAGGATTCTGCTTGGCCCACTCTGCCTTCTGGGCATAGCGCTCGGCGCAGATCTTCTTCAGCTCTTCAGCACGACGGGCATACATCTCCTTCACTTCGGGGAAGATCTGGAAGGGCTGCTCGGGATCGGCGCCAAGGTTCTTCATCGTCTCAACGAAGTTGTCGCCGCCAAGCGGAGCACCATGTGTAGCGCAGTTGCTCTCGTAGCTGGAGCCGTCGGCCTTACGGGCACCCTTACCCATGACGCAATGACCGATGATGAGACTTGGACGCTCCTTCTCGGCCTGAGCCTTGCGGAGAGCCTCGCGAATCTGGTCGACGTCGTTGCCGTCGATGTTCTGCACGAACCATCCCCATGCCTCATACTTCTTGGCGGTGTCCTCGCAGGTCACGACCTCGGTGCGGGTAGAGAGCTGGATGTCGTTGGCATCGTAGAACATGATGAGGTTGTCCAAACCCAGGTTACCGGCAATACGGCCAGCGCCCTGCGAGATTTCCTCCTGTACGCCGCCATCGGAGATGTAGGCGTAGATGGTCTGGTTCATCACGTCGCCGAGGCGAGCCTTCAGGAACTTGGCTGCGATGGCGGCACCCACGGCGAAGGTGTGGCCCTGACCAAGCGGACCAGAGGTGTTCTCGATGCCGCGTGCGATTTCGCGCTCGGGGTGACCAGGCGTTACGCTTCCCCACTGGCGCAGGTTCTGCAGGTCTTCCAGCGTGTACTTGCCGATGAGGCAGAGTTGCGAGTAGAGCATCGGAGCCATGTGGCCGGGATCAAGGAAGAAGCGGTCGCGACCTTCCCACTCGGGATTCTCGGGATCGTAGACGAGGAACTCTGAGTAGAGCGTGTTGATGAAATCGGCACCGCCCATGGCGCCACCGGGATGACCACTCTTGGCCTTCTCGACCATTGCGGCAGCCAGAATGCGGATGTTGTCAGCTGCACGCATCATTACTTTGTTGTCGTTCATTCTTTGATAGTTTATTTGTTATAGGATATTAGTATTTTTTATCTTGCTTGCAAAGGTAGCAAAAAAAATGCAGTTGCGGAAGTGAAAACTGCAGTTTTTTCTCAATTCTCCTTAAATGCCACTATACGGGTTTGTTGCTCGTCGAGGTAGAAGGTTTGGAAAATCGTATCCTTGTCGATGCGGTATTTCACGCGCATAAAATGCAAATTCTTCGACGTTGGGCCTTCGGCATAGTGTATGTTGGGCTTGAAGAACTTGTTGCCTGCCATTTTGGCTCGCATTGCTTGACACATCGAATCGGTAACAAACCTCGTTGTTGACAAATCGTAGCAGTACATCACCTTGAAATCTTCACTCACGAGATTTTCTTCCAGGAAATCCTTCACTAGCTTTTGTGCTGTAGATTTCTCTTTGTCGCAAGAAGAGAAAGCCATCACCGCAACAAGCATTGCGGTGATGACAATTTTCATTCTGTTCATACTCTCCATATCATAGGTGATGACACTCAGATATTTTTAAGAATTGCCAGCAGATGATCCCAAACCATTTGCACGGTCGGGATGTGCAGGCGCTCGTCGGGCGAGTGGACACCGCGCAGCGTCGGGCCGAAGCTTACCATATCGAGGTTAGGATACTTCTCTGAGAACAATCCGCACTCCAGACCGGCATGGATGCCCAGCACCTTCGGGTCTTTGCCAAAGAGTTTCTTGTAGGTCTCAACAGCCAAAGCTGTAAGCTTGCTGTCGGCGCGCATCTTCCATGCGGGATAGCCCTCGCCCTGTACGACCTCGGCACCTGCCAGTTGGAACACAGCCTTGATGGTGGCAGCCTGGTTGTCGAGTGCGCTCATCACGTTGGAACGTTGCGAGCATACCACCTTGGCTTCCTTCTCGCCAGTGACGATGCTGGCCACGTTGTTAGAGGTTTCTACGAGCCAAGCCACAGCCTCGTCCTGGCACATGGCAAACACGCCGTTGTCGACGGCCTGCATGGCCTGCACCAGACGTGTGCTCACATCCTGCGGCAGCACGGCTTCAGCATCGGTGCTCTCCAGTTGGAACTGCATGGTCTTCTCTGTGACGTGGTATTCTTCTTCCACTTCGCTGACAAATACGTTCCAGTCGGCACGCACGTTCTCCTTTTTGTCCTCTGGTACGGCAAACACGATGACACCGTCGCGAGGAATGGCATTGTGTAGTTTGCCGGCATTGAACTGAGCCAGGCAAAGTCCGTAGCGCTCCTGCGTCTGATAGAGGAAGCGAGCCAGAATCTTCAGTGCGTTGGCGCGCTTCTTGTTGATGTCGTCGCCCGAGTGGCCGCCAACGAGACCCTTCAGCGAACCGCGCAGGAAGAACACTCCCTTCGGAGCCTCCTGGCGATCGTAGTGGAAGGTGGCCGTGGTGTTGCGACCGCCGGCGCAGCTGACGAATATCTGGCCTTCGTCCTCAGAGTCGAGGTTGATGAGCATGTCGCCTGTCATGAAACCTGCCTTCATGCCTTCGGCACCAGTCAGTCCGGTCTCCTCATCGCGAGTGAAGACGCACTCCAGCGGACCGTGCTCGATGTCGTCGCTGTCGAGGATGGCCAGTTCAATAGCACAGCCGATGCCGTCGTCGGCACCCAGCGTGGTGCCCTTGGCGCAAAGCCATTCGCCGTCTACATAGGTCTGGATGGCATCTTTGTAGAAATCGAACTCGATATCAACGAGTTTCTCGCATACCATGTCCATGTGGCTTTGCAGAATAATCGTCGGGCGATTCTCCATGCCTGGTGTGGCAGCCTTGCGGATGAGCACGTTGCCTGTCTCGTCGACTTTTGTTTCCAAACCATGGCTTTTGCCGAACTCTTTCAGATACTCAATCATCTTCTCCTCGCGCTTCGAGGGGCGGGGAATTTCGTTGATGCGTGCGAACTGTTCGAACACGCATGCAGGTTTCAATTCGTTTTTATTCATTTAATTATGTTATTTTATTGCGTTATTCTTTCGGTTTTTGATAGGTTTTTTCTAACTTTGCAGGCAAAATTACAAAAAATGATTGAAACTTTGCTCATTAGCGTGTTAATAATTGCTATCGCAATGGCATTATTATTGATAAAAGTGCTTTTCAAGAAGAATGGGCGCTTCTTTTCACAGCATATTCATGACAGTGAAGCTATGAAGGAGCGCGGCATCCATTGTGTCATCGATCAAGATCGTGAGGCGCGCCAGAAAGGCAAGGCATATTGACAAGGTGACAAAACAACAAAAACATAAAGTTAAATTTAAAAATGAACAAGAAGAACATTTTCCGTACGTTGGCCGTTGCCGCAGTGGCAACCGTAGCCATGACATCGTGTGACAACTCAGCTCCCAAGATGGACGACAAGTCGCAGGCATCTGAGCAGACAGCTCCCGCCGAGCTGAAGATTGCTTATGTGGAGGTCGACTCCATTATGACGCAGTACACCTTCTGCAAGGACTACACCGAGATTCTGCAGAAGAAGGGTCAGAACATTCAGAACACGCTTGCCTCGAAGCAGCGCTCCCTGGAGCAGGCTGCTGCCAACTTCCAGCAGAAGTTGCAGCAGAATGCCTACACGCGCGAGCAGGCAGAAGGCATCCAAGCCAGTCTGCAGAAGCAGGCTGCCGATCTGGAAGGCTTGAATCAGCGCCTGAGCGGTGAGTTCCAGACCGAGACCGACAAGTATAACAACGCCCTGCGCGACAGCATCCAGCACTTCCTGGCCAAGTACAATAAGGACAAGAAGTTCAGCATCATCCTCAGCAAGGCTGGCGACAACCTTCTCTATGCCGACAAGGCTTTCGACATCACCAGCGAGGTGGTGGCAGGTCTGAACAAGGCTTATAAGAAACCGGCTGCCAAGGCTGAGGCCAAGAAGGCCGCCGAGGCTCCCGCCAAGAAGTAATCGATTAGAAGAAACAGGGAACAAGGACCGAGAGCCAACAACGAAGGCTCTTTTCCTTGTTCCCTTTTTTTATTAAATCTCTTTCATCACCTCCACTCCCCTTTAAACCCTTTATCCCCTTTATACCCTTCCCCCCTTATATAATTAAGGTGTAACGACCATGACAAAGAAAGAACGCTATCAGTACATCTTAGATTACTTCCGCGAGCACCAACCCGTGGTGACAACCGAACTGGAGTTTGGCTCGGCCTTCCAGTTGCTCTGCGCCACGTTGCTCAGTGCCCAGTGCACCGACAAGCGCATCAATCAGGTTACGCCGGCCCTCTTTGCCCGCTATCCCGATGCACAGTCGATGGCGCAGGCTGAGCCGGAAGACGTGCTTGAATACGTCAGCAGCGTGAGCTATCCCAATTCGAAGGCGAAGCATCTCGTCGAGATGTCGCGCATACTGGTGAGCGATTTCGGGGGCGAGGTGCCCAGCGACATGGACCAGCTCGTCAGCCTGCCTGGGGTGGGGCGCAAAACGGCCAATGTCATGCAGGCCGTGTGGTTTGGCCGTGCTGCCATGGCTGTCGACACCCACGTGTTCCGTGTGAGCCATCGCCTCGGCCTCGTGCCCCAGACGGCCAACACACCACTGAAGGTGGAGCAGGAACTCATGCGCCACATCCCTGCCGACGACGTACCCAATGCCCACCACTGGTTGCTGCTGCATGGCCGCTACGTGTGTACCAGTCGCAAGCCTCATTGCGAGCGGTGTCCCTTCGATGCTGTTTGCCCCAAGAAGTTCTAGAAACTCTAGATGATCTGGAGAGTCTGGAATGTATATGAAAAAAAACAATCATGGAAGCTGCAAGAATCCTCAATTTCCTGCGCGGCATAGCCGCCAATAACAACCGCCAGTGGTTTCTGGAAAACAAGGCCGAGTATGAAGCCTGCCGCAAGAGTTTCAATGACGGCATCGCTCAGGCCATCACCCGTTTGGCCGAGTTCGACGACGAAGTGGCCCATCTGCAGGTTAAGGACTGCGTCTATCGTTTCAATCGCGACACGCGTTTCTCGCCTGACAAGTCGCCCTACAAGCGGCATCTCGGTGCCTATGTCTGTGCCAAGGGCAAGAAGTCGCTGCGTGGCGGCTACTACATCCATCTGGAACCCGGCAACTGTCTGCTGGCAACGGGCAGCTACTGGCTGCCCACCAACATCCTCACCTCTTGCCGAAACGAGATTATGGGCAACATCGACCAGTGGCTCGCGGCCGTTGAGAATCCCAAGTTCCTGCGTTTCTTCGGCCGTCCCGGTGCTGGCGTGTGGCCCGAGTTGGCAGGCGACTACGACGAGCAGCAGGCTGCCAAGGCCAAGACCAGTGAAAAAGGTTTTGGCCTGACGATGTTGAAGACGTGCCCTGCGGGTTTCCCTCGCGACTATGAGCACATTGAATATCTGCGCATGAAAGACTACTGTTGCTGGCGCAGTGTGCCCGATACATTCTTTGAGGGCGACCAGTGGCTCACAGAGTCAATGAAAATCTTCAAGGTGGCTAAGCCGATGATGGACTTCATGAATGCCGTCATCGACGATTACGAATAGGGGCCCACCCCCTAACCCCTCCCCAATAGGGAGGGGATTTTTTATATTATTATAAGGTAAGGGGATAGCTGATGGTGAGTTCGGTGAGGTCGGCTTTGGTGAGATGGGCTTTCACGCTGGCACCGATGCTGAGCCCGCCCAACTGTGGAAAGGAGTAGTGCACCCCAATGCGTTCGTAGTAGGGCTGCTCTACTTCTTTTGCGTTGCTACCCATGTGGCGTAGCAGATACCAGCCCAGCGACATTCTTACCGACAGGTTTCCATAGTAAACGTTGTGTTTCAGCGCCAAGCCCAACGACCACGGGCTCACGCTCTCGGCCTTGTTGCTTGCAGCGGGGCGCAGTTTTCCTTCCTCCTCAATCTCCCTCACTCGGTCGGCGTAGGTGCCGTAGCTCACGTCGACGCCGACACCCGTTGCCCATCGGCGGGCATAGCGCCACATCACGTCGGCCTGCACGTTGTAGGAGGCATACATGTGGAAACGTCCCGTTCGATATCGTGCCGAGTCGGGCGGTGTGTGGAATTGCGTCAGCTGCCAGTCCTCGTTCAGCGTCTTTGCCCCAAGGCTGGCTCCGATGTTGGCAAACCAATAGGGGGCAAAGCCGATGCGTTCCTGCTTCTCCCGCTTCAGCGTTGGGCGGCGTGGTGCCATCCTGTATTTCACACCTACCACCGGCCCCCAGTAGTTGGCACCCTTGTTCGGGCGGTTCAGTGCGCCGTTGCTGTGGTGGTAGTATTCCAGCCCGCCAAACACAGCCCACGCCGGTGATACGTGCCACGTGGCGTGGGTGCCTGCAGTGAAGTAGATGAGGAAGCGTGAGCCAATAAGTTCGTTGTCGATGTTGCTGTTCTTGCTGTATTTATGTTTGGCGTAGCCGATGCCGGCTCCCAGCGAGTAGTCCACTTCCACGCATCGCTCGTCAGGCGTGGCGTGGCGCGGCCACACCAGCACAGGCCTGCTGAACGTGTTGTAGGCTGTCACGATGTTGCCCAGCCGCGAGTCGTAGTCCACTTCCTCTGCCATGCCCCAGCCGTCGCTGGCCTTGCGGTGCATGGTCACGTTGTTCAAGTTCAGCTTCAGTCCGAAGCCGAACGTCGGGTAGTTGTAGTCATGTGCAAAGGGATTGCCGTCGGCAGGTTGCGGCGTGTAGTCCAGTTCCACTGCGAAGGCAGTCGTCTGTGTGTTTTTCTGAAAGCGCCGTTGGTATTCGTCCATCACGATGAGTCGTCCGGGACTTGCCGAAGCGCTGAGGCTCCAGTGACTTGCGGAATCGAGCTCCTGAGCAACAGCAGGTTTTGAGATGAAAAATAAAAGGAAGAAAAATATCCACCCCCAGCCCCTCCCTGTGAGGGAGGGGAGTAGATAGACCCACCCCCAGCCCCTCCCGTAAAGGGAGGGGAGTAGTATGCCTTCGTCGATAGAATGTAACAATCTTGTCATTTCGTAAGCATTTTACTCCCCTCCCTTACGGGAGGGGCCGGGGGTGGGTCTGTGTATGCGCTGTAGTTAGTTAGCTGCCTCAAACTCGCGCAGGAAGCGGGTGTCGTTCTCCGAGAACATGCGCAGGTCGGCAACGCGGTATTTCAGGTTGGTGATGCGCTCTACGCCCATGCCGAAGGCATAGCCCGAGTACACCTTGCTGTCGATGCCGCAGGCTTCCAGCACGTTGGGGTCCACCATACCGCAGCCCAGGATTTCCAGCCAGCCCTCGCCTTTGCAGAGGCTGCAGCCCTTGCCACCGCAGATGGTGCAGCTCACGTCCATCTCAGCCGAAGGCTCGGTGAAGGGGAAGTAGCTGGGACGCATGCGAATCTTCGTGTCAGGGCCGAACATCTCGCGGGCGAACGTCAGCAGCACCTGCTTCAGGTCGGTGAACGACACGTTCTTGTCGATGTACAGTCCTTCCACCTGATGGAAGAAGCAGTGGGCGCGGGCCGAGATGGCCTCGTTGCGGTAGACGCGTCCCGGGCAGATCACGCGGATGGGCGGCTCGTGCGTCTCCATGTAGTGAGCCTGGTCGTTCGACGTGTGCGAGCGCAGGATGACGTTCTTTGCCACGTCGTCCGGACTGGTTTCGATGAAGAAGGTGTCCTGCATGTCGCGGGCGGGATGGTCAGCAGCGAAGTTCAGCTTTGTGAACACGTGCAGGTCGTCGTCGATCTCAGGTCCTTCGGCCAGCGTGAAGCCCATGCGCTGGAAGATGTCGATAATCTGGTTTTTCACGATGCTCAGCGGATGGCGCGTGCCCAGCTGAATGGGGTAGGGCGTACGTGTCAGATCGATGTCGGCGGCATCGTCGCTGCCGCATTCCAACTGCTCCTTCAGCGCGTTGATGTGGTCGAAGGCCATCTGCTTCAGTTCGTTGATCTTCATGCCCACCGTCTTCTTGTCCTCGGCGGCCACGTTGCGGAAGTCTTGCATCAGGGCATTGATTTCGCCCTTGCGGCTGAGGTACTTCAGTCGCAGCTGTTCAATGTCTTCGGCGCTGTTGGCCGTCAGTCCGCTCACCTCCTTCAGGAGTGCTTCAATTCTGTCAAGTATCATCTTATTTACTGATTTACTGATATACTATTTTAATCTTTCAGATTTCTTCAACCTGCAAAGGTAGTCATTTTTTTTGAATCGGCAAAGCAATAAGATGAAAAAGTGACTCTCTCGCTGTGGATGGCTGCTGCAGGCGGTGCCTCTGTAGCCACCTTCTTATGGCTCTGTCTCTATGGTCCCAATGAGTCAAGATGATGCTTCTTATTAAGTAAAACATATGTTTTACCGACCAAAACAATTTGTTTTACTGATCAAAACAATTTGTTTTACTGATCAAAACAATATGTTTTACTTCATCATGTCATGACTTTGGAGTCATTAGGACTATCTTTCGGAGTCATGAGAACCATCTTTCTCCAAAAAAAGTCGTAAATTTGCGTCATATTTCCGAAAAGAGAGTGTAGATATAGGTAGAAATGGTGAATAAACAGAACGACATAGAACTGGCTAAGGCCGCCTCGCGCGGCGAGGCGTGGGCCTGCCGTCGGCTGGTGGCTGACCATGCTCAGCGGCTCTTGCGACTGGTGTCGCGGCTGTTGCCCGACCCCTCGGAGGCAGAGGAAGTGGTGCAGGACAGTCTGCTGCGCGCCCTGAATAGACTCGATGCCTTCGATGGCAGCAGGGGTACAATGGCCACATGGCTCTCCACCATTGCCTGGCGCACGGCGCTGAACCACTTGCGCAGTCATCCGCGCCATCAGACGCTGAGTTTTGAAGAACTGCACAGGGAGGAACCGTCGGAAGAGCAACTCGATGAAGCCTTCTCCAGTGGGAGGCCGTCGCGGGTTGAGGCACTCGTGCAAGCCCTGTCGCTGCTCAGTGCCGAAGAGCGGGCCCTGCTCAGCATGCGCTACACCGAAGAGCTGTCGCTCGACGAAATTGCGGCCATCACCGAGAGCGAAGCGTCGGCACTGGCCAGCCGCCTCTACCGAATCAGAAAGAAACTCTACAATCTCATCTTAAAAACCGAACAACGATGAAACAGAAGAATAACGACTTGCGTGAGGCTCTGCGCCGTCATGAGCCCGAAGAGCACCAATTATCGGCCGACTTTGCCGACCGACTGGCCGAGCGGTTACAGCAGTCGCGAGAAGGGACGGCAACCGTTTGCCAGCCCTCCACAGAAAAGAGACGCCAGCCCCGGTGGTTCCGGAAGGCTGCCGCCATATTCCTCGGCATCGTTCTCGTCAGTGGCATCGCTATGGCGGCAGTCCTTTTCAGTAGAAGTTCAGGGGTGCAAGAGGCCCGGAGTTCCGGCAATACACTCGTTCAACGGTCACCCTCTCCCATTGGGGAGGGGCGGGGAGAGGCTTTCACCAACATCCGCCTCGACAGCCTGCTTGGCATGGTGGCTCCCCACTATGGTTGCACGGTGGTCTATCGTGACGCGCAGCCGCGCAGCCTGCGCATCTCCACCACATGGAACCAACGCCAGTCGCTCGCTGCCTTCCTCGAAATCCTGAACGAACTCGACGGCCTGCGTCTCATCACAGAGGGCGACACCATCTTCGTCAGCAACAAATAAAAAACGCAGCAACAAATAAAAATACTCAATGAAACGACTACACCTTATTATATATACATTGCTACTCTTAGCTACAACTTCCCAAGCTCAAAAGGTATCTACTCCCCTCCCTCACAGGGAGGGGCTGGGGGGCGGGTCTGTTGTGGGTGGGGCTCCCCTCACCCTCGACTTCCAGAAGGCCTCGCTGGCTCAGGCTCTCGACACGTTGCGCACCTACACCAGCGACTACAACATCACCTTCGTTCACAACGACATCGAGCACCTGCAGGTGACGCTGCAGAAGCAGGTGCAATCCGTGCCCGAGGCCGTGGAGCTCATCTGCAAGGGACAGCCTGTGAAGGTGAAGATACGGGATGGCAACATCATCGTAAAATACCGGCCCGAGAAAGACCGAACCATCGCCCTGTGGGGCCACGTGCGCGACTCGTTCACGAAGCACGGCGTGCTGGGGGCGATGATCTACATGCAGGACGAGAATGGCGTGACGCTCGACTCCATGAAGACGTGGCAACCCAACAACGACCGCGACGATGCCGTCTATCGTTTTGAGGTGCCCATAGCCCAGCGCGGTTACCGCTTCGTGGCCGTGCATCCCGACTACGAGACTACCGCCATCGATTACACCCTGCGCTATGCCGCGCGCAACGACTTCTTCGACCTGCCCCACACGTTCATGAAGAAGCGAACCCTGCAGTTCAACGGCGGCAATCTGGGCGAGGTGGTGGTCAAGGCCACGAAGGTGCAGATGGTCTATCGCGGCGACACGCTGGTCTACAATGCCGACGCCTTCAACGTGCCCGAAGGCTCTATGCTCGATGCCCTCATCCGCCAGATGCCCGGCGTGGAACTGCGCGACAATGGCGAGATCTATGTGCAGGGGCGCAAGGTGGACTTCCTGACGCTCAACGGCAACGACTTCTTCCGCGGAAAGAGCAAGGTAATGCTCGACAACCTGCCTTACTACACGGTGAAGAACATCGAGGTCTACGAGAAACAGACGGAGAAAAGCGAGTGGCTGGGCGTGGCCGATGCACCGAAGGACTACGTGATGGACGTCGTCCTGAAGCGCGAATATCGCAAAGGCTATATGGCTAACCTGCAAGGGGGAATAGGCACCAACAGGAAACCCACCCCCAGCCCCTCCCGAGGGGAGGGGGGCTTGATGAGCCAAGGAGGTAGCGTTTCTATCAGCAATAGTAATCAGACTACCCTCCCCTCGGGAGGGGCTGGGGGTGGGTTACTGAGTGGGGCTCCTTATGCCGCCAAGGCATTCGGCCAGCGCTACACCGACCACTCCGGCATCAACGTCTTCTTCAACGGCAACAACATCAACGAACTCGACAGCCCTGGCAGCAAGGGTGAATGGAGCACGGCGAAAGCACAGCGCGAGGGTGTAGCCGACATGAAGAAGGGCGGCATGAGTCTGTCTATCAACGACAAGGACAAGCGCTGGACCGAGCACATGAACTTCGAAATCAGCGGCGTTCGCCAGCACAAGGAGACGCGCTCGTCCACTGAGCACTTCCTGCCTGAGGGCAACGAATACTCGCGCGACGTCAACAGCCGTCACTACCGTGATTTCGGGATGGGTGGCAGCAACACCTTTACATTGAAGATGCCTTTCTGGTTTCGCAACCAACTGGGCGTCTACTATGGCCATAACACCAGCCGAGGCCTTGAGCGCTACGGCCGGTTCACGCAGGATCCGTCGTGGATAGGCGGTCCCGTCGTCGTACTCGACTCGGCATTCCGCTACAGTCCCGAACTGATGCGTGTGCTGGTAAACATGCGCAACGACGACAACACGGGCAGCGAAACCAGTTGGTGGGCGGAGTACAAGCCCTCCATCAGCTACAAGTTCCTGTGGGGCGACGACATCGACCTCTGGGGCAACCTGTACTATGGAGGCCGACAGCAGGAGGAAAACAACCACGTGCTGACCGAAGGCTACAGCAGCGACCGCCGCGACAAAGAGTGGCAGTTCGACAACAAGACGCTCAACTGGCAGGCCGGCGTGCAGTACACCGTACACAGCCACAGCCATTGGAACTACCGTGCCTCCGTGGGCTACTATTATCATTGGGAGAAAGTGGAGAACGAACTCAACCTGGTCTCCCCTCCCTTCAGGGAGGGGCAGGGGGTAGGCTCCCCCGACCCTCGCAACACTTACAGCTATACCTACAATAGCCGCCGCATCACCCCGACGCTGATGGTCTACTATCAGCGCGACAACCAGAAACGGAAGCGCAGCACGTGGTTCAGCGTCAATCTGCCCCTGCACATCGAACGTCGGGAAATCGACTTTCGTCCCAGCATGTCCACCCCTCCTTTGGAGGGGCCGGGGGAGGTTTCCATCCTGCTGCCCACTCCGGCGATACGCTACGAGAGCACCTACAACCAAGGACTGAACTACCTGTTGTTGTCCTACAACTCGGAGTATTTCGCCCCAACGATGATCAATATGGTCAACACGTTCTTCGACAGCGACCCGCTGAACATCCAGCTCGGCAACGACCAACTGAAGACCTCCTTCAAGCATCGCCTCGTCGCGAACTATAAACTTGGGTGGAAGCAGCACAACCAGTATCTGCGCTTCGACGGTGGAGTGAACATCCATCAGAACCAGATGGTGCGCGGCCAGACCTACGACCCCATGACGGGCGTCACCTATCATCGCTATGAGAACGTCCGAGGCAACTGGGACTTCTGGAGCCAACTCTCTTTCGGCCGCATGCTCGATGCCGGGAAACATCTGTGGTTCGAGTCGCGCCTGGGAACGGGTTACGATCATAATGTAGGCATAGCGAGGATGCTGAAGACCCACCCCCAACCCCTCCCTGTGAGGGAGGGGAATGATTACTCTTTGGGGGTGTCAGGACATACTACTCCCCTCCCTCACAGGGAGGGGCTGGGGGGTGGGTCTGCCGTTGGGGGAGAGTCCGTCATTGCAGGCTGGAACCTGAGTGGCTACGCCCAACTGCGCTACACGCTGAAGAAGCTCACGCTGAGTGGCTACGTGCGCTACGGCACATCGTGGAAACGCTATCAGACTCCCCTCCTTGGAGAGGGGACTGGGGGTAGACTCCATCCCGTTAACGTCCACTACGGCCTGTCGGGCCAGTACGAGCTGCCCATCCTTCGCGGCAGCGACGGGCGCGGCCTGCAAGTGGCTACAGATGCCGTGCTCTACGTGAAGCGTGGCTATGGTGATAAGTCGATGGATACCAACGACTTCGTGTGGAATGCTTCAATAGCCAAATCGCTTTGGAAAAACCAGTTCGTGGTGAAGCTCGAAGGCTTCGACCTGCTCAACCAGCTGAGCAACATCTTCACCACCATCGACGCGCAGGGCCGCGTGGAAACGTGGCGCAACATGGTTCCGTCGTTCGTCATGCTTCACCTCGAGTGGCACTTCTCACGCCTGCCCAAGAACAAACGGTAATTTTTTGATTAGTTAGCAATAGCAATTTCGGCAGCATGGCTCGCGATGAGTCATTGCTGCCTTTTTCTTTTGCTGACGAAGGCGTTTTTGCCTTACTTTTTGTACTTTTGCAAAAAAAATGATCCCATTGGGGTTGGGAACAAGGACGTTTGCTTGTCTTTATTATAAACAAGCATCTCCAAAAAGTGATCAATGAAACAGAACGACGACATCCGAAGTCTCTACGAGCAGCATCGTGACCGTATGCTCAGCCTTGCCCGCTACTTGTTGGGCGATGGCGAGGAGAGCCGTGATGTGGTGAGCGACGTGTTCGCCTCGCTACTCGAACGACCTTCGGCCGACGTCAGCCATCCTGCCTCTTTCCTGCTGATGACCGTGCGCAACCGCTGTCTGAACCTGCTCAGCCGTAAGCAGATGAAGGAGCGCGTGCACAAGCTTCTGCCCCTTGGCGAACCTGCCGTCGACGAACAGCCGCAAGACGACCAGCTGGACTCCATGCTGCATTTCATCGACACCGAGCTGACACCACAGACGCGCGAGGTGGTGCGGCTGCGGTTCATGGAGCACATGAAGTACCGCGAGATTGCCGAGCATCTCGGCATCAGCGAGGCTGCCGTCTACAAACACCTGGCACAAGCCATTCGCAAACTGAAACAACGCTTTAACCCTTAAACCGACAATGATGGATCAGTTAGAACAATTGCTCGACATGATAGAGCATCCCGACCGCTACACCGAGCAGCAAGTCAACAGTCTGCTCAGCGATCCCGACCTGCGCAAGCACTACGAAGTGATGGTCAGCCTGCGCGCTGCCTATGAGGGCCAATCCGCCCAGCCCCAAAAGAAGAGGGAGCCCATACATGGAAACACAACCCGCCAACACGCCCTCCCCTTTGGGGGAGGAATGGGATGGGGCCTCAAGGCCGCTGCCGCCGTCTTCCTTGGCATTGTCCTCGTCAGTGGCATCGCCATTGCTGCATGGCTGGCTTCTCCGAAGCCCACGGTCAGCACATCCTCACAGTCCGAGAGACTTGAGGCGTCGCTTCCGCCTTCTGAGGAGATGACGGCCAGGGCTTTCGACAACACTCCGCTCGCCGACATCATGGCTGTGGTGGCTAAGCACTATGGCCATCATGTGGCGTTTGCCAACGACTCGCTGCGCCAGCTGCGCATCACCACTACATGGAATGAGGACGAGCCTCTTTCCGCATTCCTCGAGAACATGAACGAACTCGACGGACTCAGCTTCACCCAAAAGGGCGACACCATCTTTGTAGAACCTAAGCAAGAGGAGGGCGCCGAATGATGAAACGTTTTTTATTCCTCCTCGTGTGCCTCGCGTCGGTTTTCACTTGTCAGGCCCAGACCGTCTCCCATACGTTCCGCAACGTGACGCTGGCCGAAGCCCTGACCACCATCAATAATGAGCAGTCGGCCTACACGCTGACCTTCGTCAACAACGACCTGGAGCGGCTGCAGGTTTCGGCCACGCTGAAGCGGCTCTCGGTGCCGGAGGCCGTTGAGCAACTTTGCAAGGGACAGCCTGTACGCGTGAAAGTGAAGGGGCGTAACATCTACGTGCAGTACCATAAGCCACGGAAGGTGGAGCAGATGGCGGTTTCGGGCTACGTCTACGACCATCTGACCCACGTGGAACTTGTCGGCGCTACTGTGCAACTGCTTGCTGCTGACAGTACAGCCCTCGACACCTGCGAGGCACGGTCGTTTTGGATGTCGGGCGAGAAGAGTGGCTACAACGCCTTCTATTCGTTTGCCGTCCCAAAGTTGCCGAAGGACTATCTGCTGCGTGTCAGCTACGTGGGCTATGAGCCCACCTATTTCCCGCTCAGTCTGAAGAACCTGCACAAGCGTGAATACTCGCGCGAGCTGCCGCCG
>Ga0256404_1004893_pt1 | contig 24503 bp, 23 predicted proteins | sample RumenRJG_01DNA_FD_185990 | JGI IMG/M metagenome (GOLD analysis project Ga0256404, IMG submission 185990) | Bovine rumen microbial communities from Lethbridge, Alberta, Canada - RJG_01 | ecosystem: Host-associated > Mammals > Digestive system > Stomach > Rumen | place: Canada: Alberta | collected... | reverse complement strand
GCCGAGTGTAGAGCGCAGCTTGCCCTGAGCACCAGCCACAGTAAGACCGCTGAGATAGATGGGGCCATAGCCCGAAACAGTGATAGTACCCTCGGGCGAGATGGTGTGAATCAGAGTGTTCTGACTAGCACCGTATATATCAACTACTACCTGATCGCCAGGACCAAGCACATAGTTATCGGGAATTGGCATATTAGCATTAGGCTGGAAGCTTGGGTTGGCCTGACGGAAGATGTCGCGACCGAACACACGCTTTCCGTTTGCATCGGGAGCAGTGCCCTGAGTGGCCTGAACATCGTTCTCGACACTCTGAACCTCAGAAGCAGCATCGTTCTCGATGGTGCCGGTGGTACCTACGCGGGCGGTGGTGAGCTCCTGGGCGGTAGTGCCATCGCTGTTGCCCTGCATGCGCTTGGTGGCCATAGCTACAGCACCATCGGCAGCAGCACTCTTACCAGCGCTTGATATCTGCTTATCATACTGATTGCGCAGGCGACGAATCTGATCGATCTTCACGCCACGCTGCATCAACTTGGTTACAATCTGTGCCTGACTGGTGCCTGCCTTGGCCTCAGAGGCAATAAACTGCATTACTTGCTGGTCGCTCATGCCTTGAGCGAAACATGTTCCGCCTAAGACAAAAGTCAATAAGAACAAAAATAGAATTTTCTTCATATATAAATTCAAATAAGCGTATTTCTTCCTTTCCGAACTGACATACATAAAATGCTGTAGGCCAGTACGTTATCGTAATATCAGGTTCAGTTTTTAATAAACACACGGGTAAATATTAGAAATCGATTTCCCAAGTGCGCTGCAAAGTTACACAATTATTTGATATTAACCAAATAAAAATGCAAATAAATAAAAAAAGTCGCCGATTTGGCGACTTTTCATATCATTTATCAAGCGTTTCGTAGATTGAATTGTTCGATTTGTATTCAGGCACTATTTCTTTCATCTTCGCGACAGTTGCCATATCGTCATACCGTTGGGCAATGTCAACAAGCTCGTCGATATCGTGACAAACTTGATCGTAATCATACTCTCGAACTTCGGCAATTCTAATCTTCTCGTGGAAGGTAGGTTTAGTGTTCTCCTGATCGTTAAGCACCTCCTCGTAGAGCTTCTCGCCCTGACGGAGGCCTGTATACTGTATCTCAACGCCTTTCACTCGCGAGAGCTTAATCATGCGTTTGGCAAGATCGGCAATCTTTACCGGCTGACCCATATCGAACACGAATATCTCACCGCCATTACCCTTGGTACCTGCCTCGAGAACCAACTTACAGGCCTCTGGGATTAACATAAAGTAACGAACGATGTTCTCATCGGTTACAGTAACAGGGCCACCTTCCATAATCTGTTTGCGGAACAGAGGGATAACCGAGCCGTTTGAACCAAGCACATTACCAAAGCGAGTGGTAACAAACTGAGTCTTGGTATAGTTGCGGTCGAGTTTGCGGTACTCTTGCAGGTGCTCGAGTTTAAGTTTTCGATCAAGACTCTGCACGTAGATTTCGCAGATACGCTTAGAGCAACCCATAACGTTAGTAGGGTTAACAGCCTTGTCGGTAGAAACCATCACGAACTTCTTAACTCCGTACTTAACGCTAAGGTCGGCTATGACCTTAGTACCATATATATTATTACGCACGGCCTCGCTGGGGTTGTTCTCCATCATAGGCACATGCTTATACGCAGCAGCATGGAACACGTAATCTGGCTTGAAACGGCTGAAGATATCCTCCATACGAGCCTGGTTACAGATGCTGGTAACGATGGTCTCGGTTGGTATCTGTGGAAAGTTCTTGGCCATCATCAATCGGATGTCGTGTTCAGGAGTCTCGGCCTGGTCAATCAACATCATAGCGGCAGGACTGAACTGTGCCACCTGGTTAACCATCTCTGAGCCGATAGAACCTGCGCTACCAGTGATAAGCACGCGCTTACCCTTAAGAAGTTCCTCAACGGACTTCAGGTCGACACGAATTTCTGAGCGTGGAAGGAGTTCCTCGACAGTAACCTCGCGCATCTGGAGTACGCCAGTATCAGCATCAGTTTCGTTATTGCTATCATCGCCAAGTTCCTTGGCCTGCTGAGACATAAGGATCTTAGCACCAGCACCGATAATCTTATCCTGCATCTGCTGATTCTCACGGAACTCCTTTACACGGTATGGAGCCACAAGTACAGCCTCGATATCATTCTTCATAATAATCTCTGCTATATCCTCACAAATAGAATACACAGGTTCACCAAGAATCTCCTGATGTCTGGTTTTCTTCATGTGCGAGATAAAGCCCTTTACCACATATCGGCGTGGGCGCTGGTTGCGAATACTTTTAGCCAGCCCTACTCCACCCTGCATGGCACCATATATAAGAATGCGCATGCATCTGTCGTCAGAGAAGGCTACATCGAAAAGAGTCTTCACAAAAACGCGGAAGCACCACATTATGAGTGTGGCCAGCAGATAGATAAGGAATACGGCCGAGATACGGAAGTCGACAAACCACTCTTCGGGCAACAGATGAGCACCAAACTGAGCCAGCAGCACCAACACAAGCGACACCAGATTACCATACACCACGCGCATGAGGTCGACAAAACCCGCAAAGCGCATGTAGCCTGAGTAGGTATGGAATAAACGGAAGCCTGGCACGCTAAGCAATACGAAACACAAAAGGGTATTTATTACCCTGAAAGTATTGTCGTAAAGTGCCTGAGTGGAATTAAACAACCAGTAAGTCATAATGCCGCTAGCCATCACGATTCCACAATCGATCAAGAATATGCACCAATAAGGCAGCGAATTCTTTGAAAAATACCAGTTTAAAATCTTATCTAACTGATTTCTCATACATACATTCATTATATATAAATCTAGTTAAAAGGTGTAACGAAATCCTTTAATAGTGGATGATTATTATCTTTATCAGAGAGCATTGCCTTATCGGACGGTATCCTCCAATCAATCCCTAAAGAATCATCAAAGATGCTGATACCACCCTCAGCCTCTGGATGGTAGAACTCATCACACTTATACTGGAAAACAGCCACATCACTAAGTACAGCAAAACCATGAGCAAAACCTTTTGGAATAAAGAACTGGCGATGGTTATTCTCTGTCAGTTCCACTGCTACATGTTGCCCATAAGTAGGGCTGTCTTTGCGGATATCTACAGCCACATCAAGAACTGCACCCTTAACACAGCGGACTATTTTGCTCTGGGCAAAAGGAGGGCGCTGAAAATGCAGACCACGAATTACGCCATATGATGACATAGACTCGTTGTCCTGCACGAAAGTAATATGCCCTACCTTCTCATCAAACTCTCGCTGCGAGAAAGACTCGAAGAAATACCCCCTTGAATCCTCGAACACCCGAGGCTCGATAATCACCGGGCCATCAATATTGGTTTTGATTACATTCATTTGGTTATATTACTTCTTTCAACATTCAATTCTTTGCGTATATACGAACCGTATTCACTTGTCTGGCGTTTAAACAAAATGCTAAATACCGAGAAAAAGATCTTAAGATCAAGCAAAAGACTTATATTCTCGGCATAGTCGGCCTCATACTTCAATTGTTTATCCCATGAGATCACTGGAGATTCATCAACCGAATCTGGCGTAATAAGCCCACCGCGAACATCAAAACGCTTTAACTCATCATCCTTATAATAAGGATTATATTTTATAGGCAACGGTCGTGGACCTATGACAGACATATCACCTTTTATAATATGAAACAGCTCTGGTAATTCGTCGAGCGAGGAAGACCTCAGCATCTTTCCAAATTTTGTTTGTCGATACTCGTCTGGTAACAATTCACCTTTTTCGTCCCGTTGATCTGTCATCGTTCTGAATTTCGTCAACCCAAATGTCTTCATTCCCTTGCCGGCACGTGCCTGCTTAAAGAATATGGGGCTCCCCAATTTAACACGAACCATAATGGCCAATACCACAAACAGGGGGCTGATAACAATCAATAAGAACAGGGCTGAAAAGAAATCAAATATTCTTTTAAATATCAAATACATAAGACAATATGTTTAAACGCGAGAAATAAGATTTCCATCAGGATCAGTATATATCTCTCCATACCTGCGTTTCAATCTCGTTCCATATACCGGCTCACATTCAGGAAGAGGTTCGCCCAACAACTGTTTTATTCTTAAATAACGGAGATTAACGCCACTAGCTCCTATTACAGAGATTGTTGCAGTAATTCGAGGATTAATATCCATCAAGACCGCTACACCATTTTTATCTCTCATAAAATCAAAGCCAACATTTCCGTCCATCTTTAACAGTTCAACAACATCCTTTGCGACCTTGTAGGCATGCTCGTCATATTTCACGATACTCTCTTGAGCAATACTCATAAGACTTACAACATTTTCTCGCCCGACTTCATATAAGACCTTACCCTTGTCGGCCAAAATATCAACGGTAAACTCCGGACCATTCATCACCTCAAGCAACATCATCTGCTCAAGATGGTCTGCACCCTTAAGAATTGCAAGCATATCCTCATATGAGGTATAAAAGCTATTAGGCTTCTCGTATGCATATATGTCATATCTTGACTTTTTGGCATCGATAATACGCACGCCTCTGCTACCACTACCATTAACAATCTTAATGCAAACAGGTTTTTCAGGATAGCCCATCTTTTTACACCCTTCTTCAAACTCCTCAACCGAAGACACGCCTATGTATTTTGGTACAGGTATACCAGCCTTCTCCAGCACCATATAAGTCTTCAGTTTATTATTAGCGATATTTACCGCCTCAGGATCAGAAGCAGAAATGATAGTACCAATTTTGTCAAACTCAGCCTTTCTTTTGGAAACGACTCCAACTTCATAAGATATTGTAGGGAAATATATATCTACATGTTCCTTTTTACATATATCCAGAATTATATCACAATATGAAGGATCAGTGGCGGGTGGTACCTTATAGAATTGATCTACAAGATACTTAATACTTGGATCAGAAGACATGTCTACACCAACGATTCTGATTTTTCTTTCAGTAACGCTTTTTAGAAGGTTTAACCCTCCTGGAGCTGAAGGAGAACCGCATGCAGAAGTCAATATTGTGATATCCTTTAGTTTTTCCATATTCTAAAAAATAAAAGTTTGAAATATATCATTAAATGATTCCTTACGTTTAATCAGTTTTACTTCTCCACTTTCTTCAATAGCGACCATAGCGCAATTGGGCTGTATAAATGGGGGTTTATAAACGATAGAATAGCCTCCGATATTTCTGAACTCAATAACATCCCCAACACTTACAGATTCCGGGAATGACTTGTATAAGCAATCCTGCTCCAAACAAGTATATCCTACAATATCCGGGTGATCTAAAGCAGCCTTACCATTACCAATATGATAATGAGTATATGGGACGTTCATCATCCGACAAGTCTCGCCTGCATTATGAATGTCAGAATCTACCATTGCAAGTAAACGAGAACGCACTTTCTTTAACCCCGTCACGGTAGTTATTAATGACAAATATCTAGATACAACCGTAGTGCCAGGCTCAGTCATTAATAAGGGCTTGATTTCGGAGTCTTTATAATGCTCGCACATAGTACCTGCCACCACCTTGGCATAGTCGTGGTAGTTTGGAACAGGCACACTAAACTGAGACCTTAAGAATTCCTCCATTTCGGCGAACATTCCACTACCCAAATCAATGTACTCTGGAATTCCATCTATATACTTATCTGCCACAGATAATATGTTATCGATTCTTCTTTTCCACGCCTCGATGCCACGAGCACGACTTACGTGCATGTGTAAGCCAACGATACTTATGTTAGGTCGTTTTTTCAGATTTCCTACAACCTTGTCCATACTATCATTGTCAACATCTATGCCAAATCTAGAAATAAAATTAGCACCTATATCCGTGTTTATTCTAATACCTACTTTAATGTGTGTATCGGGATTATTTAAAGCCAGTGAAATGACTCTTTCTGATTCAGCCTCATTATCAATATTAAGAATACCGCCATTCAGGAGATGCTGCTCCATCAAAGGGCCTTTTACAGGTCCATTATATACAATATGATCTGCAGTATAACCTATCTGGAGTGCCACCTGATACTCCATATCAGATACAACTTCGGCATATCCACCCAGATTCTTTACAAGTTTACAAATATACGGGGTATAATTTGTTTTATAAGAATATGCAATCTGATAATCAGGATAATAATCCGCCATGGCAGAATGCAGCTTATTATAGTTCTGCTTGAAACCTTCTACATCAAAAACATATAATGGTGAACCATATTGAGTTATCAAAGTTTTTAGCAGTTCTTTATTCATTTCCATCAAGACTCATGTTTGTGTTATTTTACGATTTGCCCTCTGTCGCTTACTTCTATACCGGTTTTAATCACACGTGCAGGGTTGCCTGCTACGATAGTATGTGATGGTACATTCTTTGTAACAACCGCACATGCAGCTACTACACAATGATCACCAATAGTAACACCAGGCATAATAACAGAATTAATACCTATGACACAATTACGCCCAATATAGGTATCAAAACGTTTTCCCTTTCCATTTTCGCCCCTGCAATAGTCATGTGACAGTATAACTGCATGTGACAGAATCCACGTGTTGTCGCCTATATGTATGCCCTTGGGATTCACGTTCGTATCCAGATCGACAGTACGTGATATAACTACATGCTTTCCTATCTCCATGCCATACACCTTACGATAGTAACACGGTATGGCCTGTGTCAACATATTCCAGAGTTTTACCTTTAACCTTGACATCGCTACTTTCGAATCTCACGAATTAACATAAATGCTTCTGCGGCACGCATGTTCATCAACGCTCCGCGGTATTTTGCCAATGCCTCTATGGCTTCTAAAGAACGGGCATCAGGGAAGTCACTAATCTGCAGCTTATAATAGCTCAGAGCTTTCATTTTGTCACCTAGTTCGTCGGATATATCCACAAAGGCGTTAGGGATGAATTCATTCTGAACATTTGGAACATTCCACGCTGTCTCTGACAGTGTTTCATATCCATATATATGACTTATCCCCCAATCATATTTAGGGCGAAGGGCAACCATTGCTGCATCGACAACCATCTGATGATCTTTTTGCATATCTCCATAATGAGGTATATAAACCTCGTCAGGACGTACTTCTTTAACTACATCAAGAATTGCCTGGTTTAAGCGATAACGGTCTTCCTTTTCCAATGTGACACAAGGAAAGTCAAGGAAGAAAGTTTTCTTGACCCCTATACTTTTATGACACTCGCGGGCGTGTTGCCTGTTCAATTCAACACGCTCCTCCTTAAACAATGGAGGCATGCCTTTAGTTACAATGCATACATAAACATCACTACCCTGGCGGATGTTTTTTATCATTGTACCACCACAACCCAATATCTCATCATCTGGATGTGGAGCAATTACCAATATCTTGCTCATATACTATTTCACTTATGAAAGAACAATCATCTCAGGCACTACCATAGGTTTAGTCTTAAGTAGCATCGTGCCCCAGCTTAGACCTAAGCCGAATGAAGAACCAAGAATAGTAGTAGGTTCTTTGCGCAACTTATCTGCTATTCTTGTAACCATCAACGAAGGGATGCTGGCTCCACCAAGATTACCAAACTCCTCAAGATTATATGGGCACTTCTCTAAAGGCAGCTTAAGTTTCTTGACCACGCGATCAACAATCATCTTGTTAGCCTGATGAATCAAGAAATAGTCGATATCGGTATTCCTGTCGATATTATAATCTGTGAGGAACTGCTCAACAGACTTCGGAGGACGTGAGATAGCAAACGAGAATACATTCATACCATTAATCAATGTATGTATCGGTGCACGGACAATACCATTGCCGAAATCCTCATACTCAAACGACTCTGGAGTTGCAGGATGACGGAAACCACCATGAGGAGTCATCAGTGCCTCGTAACCTTTGCCTAATGTGTGGAAGTCGATGATGATATCATTTGCTGTTTCATCATATTCCAAAGCCAGAGCTGTACCTCCATCACCAAACAGGGGAACACGGCTTTTGTCCTTCATTGAACCCATACGCAGGGCTGTATCGCCGACAAGAACCAATGCACGCTTAATCTGCCCCGTTGTAAGCAGATTACCAGCCACAGTGATAGCATACATACAGCCACAGCAGCCCATAGGAATATCTACACAGAAGCAATCTTCAGACAATCCCATACGATACTGCAACAAACATGAGGTTGGAGGTGTGCGATAGTCGCCTGTTACCGACTCGAAAATAAGGGCATTTATGCTCTCCTTCTCCCAGCCTAATTCTTCAAGCAACTTCTCGCCTGCTGCCTGACACATATCAGATGCGCACATCGTGTCGGGCGCGATGTGACGCGACTTAATGCCAACCGTCTTATCAAAGACCTCAGCCTCTTCTGGAGTAAACAGATCTATCTCTGCGGTTTTGACAGTATGTTCTGGCACTGCCATCGCAACACCAGCGATATTGACGTTTTTAATCTCCCAACGTGCCATTACAACTCAACTTCGTATTTCTTCAGAATCTCCTTACCTTTGGCGTATGAGGTCATTTCCATTATATCCTCTGGATCGAACATAATATCAAAGGCCTCCTCGAATTCTGCAATCAGACTGAGCTGATGAACAGAATCCCATTCACCAACAGTATCCTTACCATAATTGTCATTCAACTCCTCGGCCTTTGCACCGAACACCTGCACAAACGCGTTGTTGTACTTCTCTAAATTTTCCATATTTTTATCTTTTTACTATTTTACCTTTTTACTTTTGCTGAAGTTTTGCATATAATGTTTTACCAGCCTCGTTCTTCGGAATCTCATCAATAATACGCACCTCGAACGAAGTAGCAACTAACTTCAAACGCTCTACAAGTTCGTCCTTAACTTGGGTCTTATACTTCTCATCCGTAAGATAAACAAGCATCTTCTCGTCGGTGCCTACACACGCGCACTCCAGGCCGGGGAACTTACCTTTTACAATACGCTCGCACTCATCAAGACCGACACGCATACCGAACAGTTTCAGGAAACGGCCCATACGTCCAACGATATAATAGCAACCGTCCTCATCGAAATATGCCAAATCGCCTGTACGGATAAAGCCATGACGTTCATCACCAAGGAGCAGATCGTCGCGTTGACGAGCATAACCCATGGTTACATTCTTGCCACGATAGCACATCTCTCCTTCTGTATTTGGAGTGGTTATAGGATTACCATCCATATCTATCAATGAAAGCTCTGCATTGGGTACAGCAATACCTATACTACCAACTTTCTCAATGGCCCATTTTGCAGGCAACCAAGCCATACGGGCAGTGCATTCTGACTGTCCGTAAGTGGCTATCCACTGTTTACCATTATCCCGGCAATACTCAGCAAACTTAAGATTCAACTCCTTAGGCATTCTGCCTCCACCCTGAGTCAACAACTTCAAGTCGGGCAGGTCCATGCGGAAGAAACGCATCAAGTTAAGAATCTCAAAACTATAAGGCACACCTGTAAAGCTAGTGGCATGCTCATCCTTGATGAACTTCCAGAAATTCCGGTCGGTCATACTGAGATTGGTAATCAGCACCGTTGCACCAACAAACAAATGACTGAAAACCATCGAAAGCCCCATTGTGTAGTACAAAGGAAGCACCATTAACGGACGTTCCTTCTCTGTAAGTTCAAAAAACGTTGAGATATTAAGGGCTGCCGCCTCGATATTGTCGTACTTGTGACGTACAAGCTTTGGGCTACCAGTAGAACCAGATGTAGGCAAAAGATGAGACAGTTCGTCGTTCATCGGGCATGATTCATGTCCGGTCTTCATCAAAGTATAGCCATAATGTGAAGCCACTACATCATAGCCGAATTTATCGGCCATTGCTGCTGGAACACATATATAAGGTGGCTGATAGAGTTCAAACAGGCTATTATATAAAGCATCATCAAGATGGGCATTCAATATCAATGGAACATTGCCTGCACAAATATTACTGATAGTCCACGCTATACCACCAACATTATTCTCGACCAAGAGGAAAAATAATGAGCGAGCAGGTAGCAGACTCTTCACTTCTTCAGAAAAATCAACCAACTCGCCATAAGTGAGTTGTCCCTCCTGCGAATCAATTGCAGCCAGAGATTCTCCAGGCCACTTATCTAAATTAAGTATCATCCTATTCTTTAAATTGATGCACATCCATTCACGCCAAGAATCTCTCCTGAGATATAAGCAGCCCTATCAGATGCCAAGAAGGCACAGGCATTGGCTACATCCTCAGGGGTACCAAGGCGTCCCAGACCAATTCTAGAAATACGCTGGTCGATCTTTGCTCCATCACTCTCATACAATTCAGCAAAGCGCTCGGTCTTTACTATACCAGGAGCTACAGCATTAACACGTATTCCCTGAGGAGCGAGCTCCTTGGCAGCAGACTTTGTGAATGATATGATAGCGCCCTTAGTAGCCGAATAAGCCGACTGACCTGGTGAGCCAAGAACAGCTGTAACTGAAGCGATATTAACAATAGATCCGCCTCCAGTACGAGCCATCAGACGAGAGCACAACTGTACCATCTCAATAACAGCAATAACATTGATACGGAACATCAGTTCTGTCTTCTGACGTACAATCATACCAATCTTCTTATTAAATACCACGCCAGCATTGTTAACCAATGCGTCAATTCGCTTTTCGGCTTTAAATATGGCCATGAAAGTATTTTTAACAGCCGCAGCTTCCGACACATCGAAATACATCGGTACTATACGCGTATTATTACGCTCTGAGCACTCCTTAGCCCAATCATCCATAGAACCCTCACGCAAGTCGCAAGCATAGACGATTGCACCATCAGCAGCAAACTGCTCGGCTATACCCTTGCCGATGCCTTGAGCTGCACCTGTAATAATACAAACCTTGTTCTGAAGTAATCTATCCATTGTTTAATACAAAGTTTTACCACCATCGATAATCAAAGAATGACCTGTAACAAATGAAGAAGCATCGGACAACAAATATACGATACCCAATGCAACCTCACGAGGCTCTCCATAGCGTTTCATTGGGTATGTCTGCATATCCTTCAGGCGATCCTCTTCTGAATAAGTTCCCGGTTTAAGCAGACCTGTATTAATCATACCTGGATTAACACTATTACAGCGGATACCGTTAATGGCCGACTCTAAAGCTACATTCTTCATAAACACCTGCAAAGCCCCCTTTGACGAACCATACATGGCATTGCCGAACGCTGTAGTATATACTCCACCAATTGAAACGGTAAATACTATCGATGAGTTTTTTGAGAATTTCTTCTTTCTCAACAGTCTCTGGGTAAGATACATCGGAGCCATAGCATTAATAGACATGATACGTTCTAAATCGGCACGATTAACGAACTTTACAGGTGCAGGTTTAGTTACGCCAGCATTGCTCACGAAACCATCAAGTTTATCAATTTCGCCTACCAATTTGTCAATCTCATCATCGACTGTAAGATTAGCAACAATCATACGATGCTGATTCTGATTCTCCAATAATTCCAATGTTGACCTCAAGCCATCTTCATTGATATCTGTTAGAATCAAGCAAGCTCCAAGCTTTGCACACTCAACAGCCGTAGCCCTACCAATACCGCCTGCAGCACCTGTAATAAGAATAACCTTCCCTTCAAGAGAAAACGGATTATATACAACCATTATGCCTTAGCCTTTACCTTATTAAACAAGTCTTCGATAGTAACTGAAGAAGACATGTCGTTGGCATTCAATGTCACGCCATACTCTTCATCGACCATAGCAATGATAGACAAAGCTATCAACGAAGTGTATTCATCCAACTCATGAAATACTGTCTCTGGAGTAAACTCACTCAACTCAGTATCATCAAACTGTTCTGCAAAATGCTCAATAAATTCCTTAATTTCCATAATCTATATATATTTATTACATTAATTTCTTAGCTGGATTTCCCATTACTGTTGTGCCTGCTTTCACTTTCCTGATTACAAAACTCAAGGCACCTACATGTGCGCCAGACTCAACGATTACTTTATGACTTATAACAGCAGAAGTATGGATATTAACATCATCCTCCACAACAATTCCGCCAACACATGTAACATGAGTATCAATACGATTCCAACTTCCTATCTTGGCATCATGACCAATTACCGTATATGACTGAATCATGTTGTAATCACCTATCTCAGCATCATTACCAATAACTGTATATGCCCCAATAAAATTACCCTTGCCTAATTTTGCATTCGTATATACTCGGGCAGTTTGGTGAATTAACTCCATAAACTCGCCTCCCCTACGGATTATTTCTTCCATACAAGCGCGACGAGAAGCTCCACCTATAGATGACACAAAAACATCGTCGGGCTGGGGGGTATAATCTTTTATTGTGTCAATCAACGGAGGATAGTTTGAAAAACCATCCAAAGCGTTGAGATTATCATCAATAAAACCCTTTACAACGAACTTCTCACCATACCCAATACTTTCAAGAGCATTGCTGTATATTGTTCGTCCCATTCCTCCAGCACCTATTATTATTAAATTCTTCATTTATCAATCAATTGCGGCATATAATCTTCTGGATAAGTTCGGGTTTCTTGTCGAACCTGCCAGTTATGTTTCATTTCATCCAGACTCAACGGTTTCAAATCATCCATACTCTTAAGATCGTCCTCAAGCGTAAAGATGATATAACCCTTCTTTCTATAATATGGCAACAAAGGATTACCAGTACGAAGGAATACCTTGGTACCATTCTCAAGAAGGTATATAATATTACCAGCAGCCTCCTGTCGGAGCTGGCCAAATACGGCAACACCTACCTGTCGTAGAAATCCTTCATACGACTCTAAACCCATATAATCGAGTATCGGTTTGAATTTATCATGAAAAAGGCGCTTCCCTGATTTGAGAACAATTTTCTTGATGCGATAGTTTCCATACGATAACGGTACAACCTTATCAAATAGATTATCCTTATCAATAGATTTCAGTTTGTTGAAAACGGTTATGTGGTTTCCTGTTACTGAAGCCTGATGATTTATTAATATGCTATACGGTTTCTTCTCGTAGAAACAGAACTCCTTTTTCTGGATAGAATCCTTGTTTTTTGTATTGTATTGAAAGTATCTGTACTGTATATCGTTGGGATAATACTTTTTAAGCAACAGGAACTCTTCATAATTCCAGAAACAGAAATAATTGATAAGGGGGAGATAACTAAGCAATCTTTTGTGATAAGAGCTGATATTCATGAATCTCCTTAACAGCATGCTATATTTTGTCGGTCCTATATATGAAGAGATAGAAAAAGGAGATATCTGATCAATCAGATTCATCTTTCCTTCTTCACCTAATGCATTATAAAGTTCAAAGCCCCAGAAGAGCCAATACACTTTAACCGAATACTGGCTCTTTATCATTCTAAGAGCCTCAATATAGGCATCAGCCAGACCATGCAGGACTACACTCTCAATATCAATATAATCACGTAATGATTCAGAAACAAACTTAGAACAAGCATCTGCATCAGAAGTATTCAACCAGAAGATATCGGGCCCGTTAGCTTTTACTTTACGATTGCCAATATGACCTGAAGGTTGATATATAAAGAATATGTTTTGATCTGGATAGTATTTCCTGAACTGAGCAATTGAACCGTCAATGAAATTACCATCAAAGCAGAAATGAATAATTCTACCCATCACTAATCATTAATTAAATATCTATAACACAGATTTATGATTTTATTATTCAAATCTGCTCCATCTGGATAGCTTGATTTGCAACCATTACAAATGACAACAAAACCATATTTCTTTTGGGGATCAAAAATCATAGAACTATGAATACCATGTGACCCACCTGTCTGGCCTATCAGCTCCTTATCTTTTATCACTATATAGGCTTCATTATTATAATGTCGGAAAGACAAAGCATAATGCGTCTCTGGTGTCTGAATCATCCGCATCAAGGACTCGCTTTTCCTGTTTATTATTCTTTTTCCGTTATACTTTCCTTCATTCATGTGCATGATCATATATTGAGCGAGAGCATCGGCAGAGAGTTTCATACCACCGGCAGGAGAAAAGACTGGTGTGGTATATCCTAATTTGTAATTATCTATCTCTTTTTCGAAATAGGTGTAGATTGTATGGTCATGTTCAAAGGATTTCGTTTTTTTGTTATAAAAATAAGACCAAACTAATTTTGCAGGGTCTAACCTGGAAACATTAAAGTCTCCTATAAGGCCCAAAGGTGACAGTATGTTCTGCTTGATATAATCATCAAATCGCTGTCCTGACACATTCTCAATAATAGCTCCAAGAATATTATAGCCAAGATTGCAATAATGATAGTCGGAACCTGGTTGGTATTTATTATATAAAAGTCTGTAATCAGGATTAGTATGAGGATTAATCTGATTAAAACTGTATTCATACTTATGATCGTTCAGACTGGAGCGATGACTAAGCAGCATCTTTATTGTAATTGGGGTTTCAGGAAAATAAGGATTCTGAACTTTAAAATCCAAATACTTGTTTACATCATCGTCTAATGAGAGTTTCTTCTTCTCCCTTAATTGCATGATTGCTGTAGCCACAAAGGTTTTTGATACCGATGCTATCCAATAGATGTCACCACGTTTTATCGGTTTCCGGGCTGTACTATCTTTATAATCAGGATTATATCCGATACAATTTGAGTAACAGACACTACCATCCTTTACGACAACAACTGACACACCTATGCAATCATAAAGGCTCATATAGCCCTTAATCCTATCCTCTAATGTTACCTGCGAATCAGCTGAAACGAACAGGAATAAAGGCAGTAATGCAAAAATAAGTCTAAGCTTACTCTTCATTTCTTAACAAAAGGACGCAAAAGTGACACGATTTCGCCAAACTCCTTAAATCTAAATACAAATATGGAAAAAGAGAAAAAGGCCAAACCAGAAAGAAGTCCAATGAACAAGTTGACATACTGATTATCAAATAACATCGTAGCGCATAACACAACAACGAAAAGCAAAATTGAAATCACCAGTATTCGGGAATAAGACTTCAGCTGAGCCCAAAAACTCCAATCAATCAGAATGCCTGTATAGTAAGTATTAATGGCCAAACTAATGAGGGCATTAACAACCCTAAGCCAGCACATGATAGTAAGTCCAAAGGGGATTGAACCGAACAGTATTAATACACCTACAACTTTTTTTATAATTTCTATTTTCAGAAACAAATCGGAACGCCCCCTTACCTTCAATATATTCAGATTGATGGCATGTATAGGATACCACATCATACTAAAACACAAAGGAATAATCAGTAAAGAGGCATAAGCCCATTTTTCTCCTATCAAAACATTTACCAATGGAGATGCAATTCCTGCTATTCCGCACATCAGTGGGAAAACAACAAAAGCAGATATACGCAACAAGCGCTCATAACAATACTTCAACTTGTCAATATCGTCCTGGAAACTGCATAATGTAGGATAAGTAACTCGTTGTAATATCGTAGTGATGGTAGTAGCAGGCATTTGGGAGAAATTCTTTGCCTGAGAGAAATATCCAAGACTTGATGCAGAAAAGAATTTGCCTATAACTATCTGATAGAGATTATTATAAACAGTATCTATCAGGCCACTCAACATTAATTTTGAGCCAAATGAAAACATATCTCTAAATGCATTACGAGAAAATAACAATCCTGGCCTCCATGTGGAGTAATACCAAAGAATTAAATTATTTATGAATGCCGCACATATCTGATAAAAGACAAGAGACCAATATCCATATCCGCAATATGCCAAAAAGATAGAAATAGCACCTGAGATAACAGACGATGCCAATGATGATTTTGTCTGGGTTTTAAAGTCAATCTTCGAGGTGAATAATGCTCGTTGGACAACTGAAAACGAATCGATGACTATAACAAGGCACAAGACACGCATCAGAAGGCACAACTGAGGTTCATCGTAAAAAGCAGCCACCCAGGGAGCAAGGAAGAACAGTAGTACATATACCCCCAAACTAACAAGGACATTAAAGAAAAAAACGGTACAATTATCCTCGTCTACACGATTCTGCTTGCGTATCAACGCCTGAGAAAAACCACTATCGATCAACGACCTTGAAATAGCGACAAAGATAGTCAGCATTCCTACCAGACCAAAGTCTTTTGGAGTAAGGATGCGCGCCAGAACCAGAATTACCAAGAATTCTAATCCAAGTCCAGAGAAGCGTTCCAGGCTACTCCAAAAAACGCCACTAACGGTTTTTTCTTTTAAAGTCTTAGACATGCTCAGATATGTTTTGCTGGTACTCCGAAAACTGTAGTATCGGGCTTGACATTCCTAAGAACCACACTTCCTGTACCTACAACAGAATTCTGACCAATCCTCTTATGAGGGATAATGTCAACCTTAGGATGAAGTGTCACGCCGTCCTCTACAATAACGCCACCAGCGAGCATTGACAATGCACCAATAGTACAATAATTACCTACACATACATCATGGCCCAGAACAGAATGAGCACTTATCGTAACGAAATCTCCGATTTTCACGTCGCACGAAATAGCACAGAAACGGCCTATTACGCAGCCTTTTCCGATAGTAACATTCTGTGAAAGTGAGGCTGTAGGATGAACTATACTGATAAAACGTCCTCCCTTGGCAGATATCATATCTGCATATAGTTTTCTATATTTAACATCTCCTAAAGCACACAAAAATACATCACCTTCCTGTGGAGTATAATCTTCTACACTGGATATAATAGGAGGATAATTCTCAAAGCCAGATAGTGCATCGGCATTATCATCCAAAAATCCCTCTACAGTCAGTTCAAGTCCTGCAGAAACACAATCCATTACCCAGTTATATACTTCACGTCCGTATCCACGTGAGCCTATAATTAATAATCTATCCATTTCTCTATTAATCGTTACTCTCAGTCTCTATATAATATTCATTCTTTTCCAACAATGCACTGAATATAGTGGTTGTAGCCATAAATGACAAGAAAAACAAATAAGAACTACCAAACATCCATGAACGATGAATTACAACTAACAGCAAAAGGAAAAATAATGGTATTCTCTTACGTATGGGAAGTCCTCTGGTAGAAAAAAAGCAAGCAAATAATAATAGCAGCAAGCCTATAAGGCCCGATTGCACTATAACGCCTCTATAGTCTGATAAAACAGCATCATTATCGCGCACGTTCAATCCCATCCAGATATTTCTTGTTGTGATTTTCCGAAAAACAGCATCACCAGTACTATTAGTACGTTCATCCAATGCCTGAGAAAGCGAGCCTGCAGATACAACATCCTTCAGATTTCTTTCATAGGCCAAATAGTTGATCTGCTCCTGATTGTATTTATCTAAACTGAAATATACAACACCTAATAATAGTATAAAGAAAAGTACAGATGAAAGTACTATTATTATCTGGCGCTTGGTGTATATATTGAAAATTTCAGTTACAACCACTAATAAGAAGAAAGCTGAAGAGAACGTAAAAATACCGCAGACAACGACCCACCACGAAATTTTGTGCCCCAGCAACCTGTCTGTCATGTAAACAAAACCTAATATGATTGCAAAATGTCCCGGTTCCTGAAGCATTCCACATGCACGCGCCTCAAACTCAAGATCACCGTAATTGGTAACAAATAAACCATAAACACGATATACAACCCCCATCCTTTCATGTAAAGCAGAACGAGGTCCTAACACATAGTATGGTAAATAATCCAAGACACCTGAAAAAGCAAAGACCGATACTATTGAAGCCCCAACAGCAAAGAAAATAATAATCTTCCTGAACCGTGAATAAATATCAGACAGCAATGTTGGAGGCCAAAACATTATTAACAGAAGTGGAACAAACCCCAATGCTCTTCCTAATAGCTTTAATAAATTATCATCAACAGAAAAGGTCTGCCATAGGTAGTATAATGAAATAAAAGCGAAGGGAATAAAGTTCTTACTTGGAAGTCTGAATAATTCTTGTTTCCAGACACTATAAGATGCATAGAGTACACCTAATGCTGCGATTACTCTTAGAATATTTTCAAGTCGATTCCATATAAAAAAAGAATCCAAGTTAACAAACAGCCAAAATAAGCAAGCATAAGGAATAAGATTCCTATGAATACTCACTTGAGAAAGATAATCCTTTCCCATATAATAGATACAGACTATAACTAAATGATACAGTTGACAACTCGCTCAACGTCTTCGCCGGTCATGGCATGATGCATTGGCAGGCAGATAACTTCGTTTGCCATTTTTGTGGCAACAGGCAGGTTGTCAGGTGTTGCACTAGGCAAGCCACGATAAGTAGAGAACTCACTTATCAAAGGATAGAAATATCTGCGCCCAAGGATACCTTGATCCTTCATCTTAAAGTAGAGTTCATCACGAGTCATACGATAACTACTATGCACAAAGATAGGGAAGTATGAATAGTTGTGTCTTACACCTGGTAAATCATCCCAGAACTCAATACCTTCTACATTACGCAAGGCTTCACGATATTTAATCGCAACCTGATGTCGGGACTCAATTGCAGAATCAACCTGTTTCAGATTCAAAAGACCATAAGCTGAGCGCATTTCGTCCATCTTTGAATTGATTCCCGGAGCAACAACCTCTGTCTCACCTGCAAAACCAAAGTTTTTCAAATAGTCAATGCGTTTCTTGGTCTTCTCATCGTGCATAATCATAGCTCCACCTTCTATGGTGTTATAAACCTTAGTAGCATGGAAACTCAAAGTAGACATATCACCAGCATTCAATACCGATTCGCCATTAACTTCTACGCCAAATGCATGAGCTGCATCATAGATAACCTTCAAACCATATTTATCTGCTATATCCTGAATAGCTTTCATATCACATGGTTTACCATAGACATGAACAGGCATAATGGCAGTTGTCTTTGGGGTAATTGCAGCCTCTATCTTATCGGGGTCAATGCAAGCAGTTTTTTCGTCAATATCCACAAATACAGGTTTTATACCATTCCACCATAAAGCATGAGTAGTTGCAACAAAACTATATGGAGTTGTTATTACCTCTCCTGTGATACGCAATGCCTGTAGAGCCGTAATCAAAGGCAGAGTTCCATTGGTAAACAAACTGACATAAGGGACCTTAAGATACTCTGCCAAGGCTTTCTCGAGTTGTTGATGATAATGGCCATTATTAGTTATCCACCGGCGATTCCATATATCTTTCAGGATTTGATTAAACTCGTTTAAATCTGGAAGTAATGGAGATGTTACTGTTATTAATTTTTTATCCATAATTGTGACACATTAATCTTGCTGTACTAATTTCAAAGCCTTCTAAAAACCAAGCAAGGTATTAATCTCGTTTTCTTTGAAAAGAATATAAATAGTTGTTCCTAAGAAAGCAACAAACACAATAAGAATGCAATTTATTGCTCTACTGGGACCTGATTTTTTGGCAGGAATAGTTGATGCCTGAATAACAGCAAAGGCAGGCGTATCCTCTTGAACTTTCATCTCTGCCTGTTGATACTGAGCCACAACCTGCTGATAAACAGTACGCTGCAATGCCATCTCTGTTTCCAACTCGGCTTTTCGCTGAAGGATGCGCTCCTGGAAGGTGTGCAAGTTGGCATCAGCATATGACGCATAAGCACGACTTGCTTTCTCATAATTTGATTTGGCCTCATTTAGAAGTTTCTTATTATATTCCAAATCAACTCTGGCCTTCCTGGTACGATAATCTGTGATATACTGCTGCAATAATGACATAGCAGAATCAGCCATTGTTGTACATACCAAAGGGTCATTGTCTGTAACACTTAAGGTAATAACCATAGTCTTATAGTCAACATCGCAAGTGATATAATTTTTCATATTATCGGCAATTTCATTCTGTTCCTTAGTCAACTTACGGGGATTAACTATATCAGCCTCTGGTTCGTCTTCCTTGAAAAAGCCTTTGATGCTCTTTGCAGCTTTTGACCACCAAGGTCTCTTCTTTATATCTTTTAAATATATAAAATAACGGTAAGCTTGCTCAGAATCCTCTGGACGAACCTTAACATTAAAAAGAGATGCCTGAAAATCAACCGACTCCATCAAATCCGGATAAAGAGTTGGGAATAACGCTTCAGACGAATTTCCCATCACATTACCCAACTTAACGCCGAAACTACTAGCCAACGAAGCCAGACTGCTAGAAGAAGAAGATCTATTTGAGAGCTCCGGGCTTAGTTTTACCGTGCATACATAATAGTTGGGGACGCAAATCATTATTAATACTGCCAATAAAAAGGCTATAGGAAGGACAATAAAATAAAGGCGGCTGTTTTTCTGAAGAATGCGATAAATCTTACCAAAATCAATAAACTTAATAGGTATTTTATTCTCTGTCATAGTTTTATTTTACTAAGTTAGCAATAGTGGCGAACATGGTGGCAAGACTGGCAACGCTGGTGCCAATACCTAACCAGCGGGAAATGTCATTGTTGTCACGTGGAGCCTTAGAGGGCACTACAATCTCGCAACCCGGCTCAATCTTGCCGCCCTTCTTGGCGATAGCCATTGTACCGTTCTGATAAACGATGTATGTGTGGCCCTTCTTGGCGCGATCGCCAAAACCACCAGCCTGTTTGATGTAGTACTTGTAGTTCTGACCTTCGTTAAAGGCTACAGTATTAGGAGCATTAACATCACCACTGATACGAACAGTGTGGTTGAAGCGAGGAACAATGAGACGGTCGCCATCCATCAACTCAATATCCTGAGTAGAACCAGGATTAGCAAGAGCCTCATCGAGGTGAATACCAACAGTATAGGTATCAGACTGGGCAATCTTATCGATAGCAATAGAGTCCTTACCATCAGCACTCTGGCGAGCCATGCGTAACACAGCCTGCATACGGGCCTTCTCATCGTCAGTCATTTTACGAACCAAGCGGGCACCACGCACATCACTGCCAGGGATGGCTCCGCCTGCTGCCTTAATAACATCAGAGAGGCGCTGATTCTTGGTCTCCATAGTGTATGCGCCCTGGAAAGCAACCTCACCCTCGATACTTACACGAACAGGATTCTGGTAGACTGGGCTCTTACGAATCTGAACGATATCGTATGGCTCAAGCACAAAGCTGCGGTCGCCATCAACATTAAAATTATCCTTAAGAGGGAAGCTGAAGGTCTTGGCAATCTCCATACCAGCCTCAGAAGCATTTGGATCGTAAATGCGACGTGAAACATCGACCTTGAGGGTAGATGCGGCATCGGTAAGACCTCCTGCCAGCAGGATAAAGTCCTCGATAGTCATATTATCGGCATACTCGTAAGTGCCAGGGAAGATAACCTCACCATCGATAGTGAGGGTGCGCAGATTCTGATGGGCAGCCAATGTAGGAATGAAGATGACATCCTCGTTCTTCAAAGGTACATCGGCCTCGGTGCCATTCAGAATGCCATCGATATTAAGAGAGATGACCTCCTGAGTGCGGTTGGGCTTCATGCGACGCATAACAGCACGCGAGGTCATAGCCTCTTCAGTAAGTCCAGAGGCAGTCTCAATAAGAGAGCGGACACTGCTTACCTTATCGCCCAACTGATACATGCCGGGGCGCCATACAGCACCCTTGATCTCAACCATATTCTTATAGCGGTTGTATACAGAGTCGACAATAACAGAGTCGCCATCGGTCATCTTGAAGCTCGACATATCGAACTCTTCAACATTGTAAACGCTCTTAAGGTCTTCGCTCTTGCGGAGAACACGTACCTGCTTCTTGTATGCATCGCCAGCGAAACCGCCACTATATTTAAGCAAGGTGGCGAGGCTCTCGTTTGCCTTCATCTCGTAAGCCATTGGGCGCTTTACACGACCAGTGATATCAACCAGGCAATCGTAAGCGCCTACCTGGACAACATCGTTATCCTGCAAACGGATATTACCTGCCAAACGACCATTGAGAATAAACTCATAAACATCGACAGTAGTAATGAGGCGGCCCTGACGATACACCTTAATGGCGCGGAGTGTACCAAGATCGCTGATACCGCCTGCCATATACAGGGCATGGAACACAGTGGCAAAAGCACTGAGGGTATAGGTGCCGGGCACCTTAACCTCACCCATAACATTAACCATGATGGTACGGGTCTGTCCAACAGTTACCTTGATATCTGAACTCTGGTAGTAACTACCAAGTTTGCTGCGAATGCGTTTCTGGGCAGAGGCTACAGAAAGGCCACTGACATGGATAGGTCCGAAATCAGGTACTGTTACGTCGCCATCAGGACTAACAGTGAGTGAACTGCTCTCCTGCGAAGCGCCGTAGATATCGATGATGAGCTGATCGCCAGGACCCAGGACATAGTTCTGGGGTGTGGCAATATTCATCTGAGGCTCAAAAGAGAGGTTCTTGCTGTTAAAAATATCGCGACCAAACACTTTCTTACTCGTTGGCTTAAGATCCTGCTCATCAACTTCGGGGAACAAAGACATATCGCCGCTCTGTTGAGTGGTAAGACCAGCCTGATCGGCTTTGCCGGTTCTGTCGGTTTTATCAGACTTAACCTCGTTGTTGACACGCATACGTTCCTTGGCGTTGTCGATAGAATTATCAACAGCGTTATCAAGACCACGCTCCGTAATCTGCTTGGAATACTGCTGACGCAAACGCTTAAGCTGTTCAACAGTTGCACCGCGCTCCATCAGCTGTTTTACCATGTCGGCATTAGAAACACCTGATTTTCTTAATTCGAGAGCATACTTTACCACTTCCTGATCGGAAATGCTTTGTGACCACATTGCCACACTGGCAAAGAGACAAAGCATCGATAACAAAATCTTCTTCATTACCACCTTAAAAATATATTAAAATTCAAAAAGACACAAAAATACTCTTCCCAACAACTATGCATAACTAATTGAGACATAGGGTGTTAGTAATAAAATTAGTTTCATCAATACATAGAATAAATGGGAGACCTTTGGAACCGGTTCCATTTTTCCGGTGCAAAAGTAGCGGAAATTATTGAGAATAACAAACTTTTTGCTGGAAAAATTGCAAAAAGATGTATTTTTTCCTGCCATTGGGACAGGCATCTGACATCATTAATCTGAGAAATGCAGGAATCTATTGATCTTATCCGCCATACTGTTGTTTTGATTATCAATAAAGGCATCAAGTATGCGAGTCGTGTTTTTTAGTGGGATAATATCATAATCAGCGATGGCTGCAGGAATCAACGTACTAGAACCTTCTTTCAGTAATATTTCATCACCAGTACTGCGAACCTTAATCATGCAATCTCCCTCTATACACATAGATATAATAAAGCTATCATACTTACGAAGATCTCTATGAAATGGTTTTGAGACTTCCATTACACGGACATCGAAATAAGGGGAGTCGATAATCTGAATAGCCTTATTAGAATTGTTAAGATAATTTGTACGGTAATTCTCTTCCACATGATAGTCGAGTGCCTTGGCTGCAAGTTCTGTATGCAGCTCACGAGGTTTGCCGTCCATTCCTGGGCGGTTGTAGTCAAAGATGCGATAGGTAACATCGGATGACTGCTGGACCTCAGCAAGCAATATTCCACCGCATATAGCATGGACTCTACCGGCAGGGAGATAGAAGACATCTCCTGCCTTTACCTGATGGCAGGCAAGTACATCTGTAATACTACCATCCTCTACCCTCTTTTGATATTCGTATGGGGTAATCTCTTGCTTAAAGCCAGCATATAGATGTGCGCCTTCATCAGCCTTGATGATGTACCACATCTCGGACTTACCCATTTTTCCATGCTCGCGCATGGCCATTTCATCATTAGGATGCACCTGGATGCTGAGGTCGCGTTTTGCATCAATGAACTTGACGAGTAAAGGCAATTTGCCTTTATATTTCTCGTTAACGGCTTTGCCAAGGATTTCTTCAGGATGCTCGTTAATAACGGAGATCAAATCTTTGCCTTGGTAACAACCATTGCATATTATGCTGGTGCTGGATGGCACAGCACTTACCTCCCAACTCTCACCAATAGGTTCATTAGTTGGTTCCAGGCCTTTATATGGTCTAAGTTTATTTCCGCCCCAGACTACTGAATGTAAGTTTGGTTGGAATAATAATGGGTAGTATTTCATTATTTTTGCTTTTTGATTGCAAAAGTAACGTTAATTAGTGAGATAAACAAATATTTTAGGCAAAATGTTGTTTTATTCTCTTTTGCAAGGCAAGCCCTGCAGGCTTCCATTCCCACCCAAAACCCGCCTTTAAGGGCAAAGCCCTAATGTTTCTTCATTTCTTCCATGTTGCTTTCCAAATAATTGGAAAATATTTATTGTTTATTAACTGTTTAATATCAAATAGTTACATTAATTCACGAG
>Ga0256404_1004890_pt1 | contig 24511 bp, 26 predicted proteins | sample RumenRJG_01DNA_FD_185990 | JGI IMG/M metagenome (GOLD analysis project Ga0256404, IMG submission 185990) | Bovine rumen microbial communities from Lethbridge, Alberta, Canada - RJG_01 | ecosystem: Host-associated > Mammals > Digestive system > Stomach > Rumen | place: Canada: Alberta | collected... | reverse complement strand
TGCAACATCAATGTTATAATTTGTTCACAATTACACCGGACGAAAAGTTCAGTTCCGTATTCATCGAAGGGAATCCGGCCTCCCCGCGCTTGTGACGCATCGACGCGGCGACCTCCGGGACTTCATCAGTGTTCTGGCTTTTCAATTTTTATTTTATCCGGTGGGAAAGAGGAGAAAAGTATGGACAACAATCGCAGTTCCTGGGGCAGCAACATAGGCTTCCTGCTTGCTGCCATCGGCTCCGCTGTCGGCTTGGGCAACATCTGGGGCTTCCCGTACAAGATGGGCAAGAGCGGCGGCTTCACGTTCCTGATTGTATACCTCCTGCTCGCGATCTTCGTCGGTATGATCATCATGGTCTCTGAGCTCGCGGTCGGACGTAAGACCAAGCTCAGCCCGATTGACGCCTACCAGAAGGTAAGTCAGAAGTTCGCATGGATCGGCTGGCTCGCCACCATCGCGCCGTTCCTGATCATGAGCTTCTACACCGTGCTCGGCGGCTACTGCCTGCAGTACATCGCGCTGAATATGACGAAGCTGAGCTTCGGCAATGAGGCGGTCGCAATGTCCGGCGGCGAGATCTTCGGCGCCATGCTGACCACCCCGCTCGGCTGCGTGGTCTTCACGATCCTGTTCATCGTGATCTGCATGGTCATCGTGCAGGGCGGCGTCTCCGGCGGTATTGAGAAGTTCAACAAAGTCGGTATGCCGGCGCTGTTCATAATGCTGCTGATCATCATCGTACGTTCCCTGACCCTTCCCAATGCCTCTGAAGGCCTGAAGTTCATGTTTGTCCCCGGCTACGCGGTGAAAGCCGGATTCATTGAATCCTCACCGAACCTGATTACCGTTCTCGGTACGGCCGGCGGCCAGATGTTCTTCTCCCTGTCGCTGGCCATGGGCGCCATCCTGACCTACGGCTCCTACCTCAGCAAGGAAGAGAACCTGGTTAAGAACTCCGTCATCATCGTGGCTTCCGATACGCTCATCGCGCTGATGGCCGGTATCGCCGTTATCCCCGCTGCTGTCGCCAACGGAATTGCCAACGGCACTCCGGTCGGCCAGATCAAGCTCAGCGGTCCGAACCTGCTCTTCGTCACCCTGCAGGACGTGTTCTCCAACATGGGTAAGGTCGGTCCTCTCTTCGGCGTCATCTTCTATGTCCTTGTTCTGATCGCGGCCATCTCCTCCGCCATCTCCCTGATGGAGACCATCGCCGCCCACTGGATCGACAAGGATCTTGCCAAGGGCGAGACCGACACCCGTCAGCGCAACGTGCTGATCGTCTCCCTGCTCATCCTCATCGAGGCGGTTGTCGTCGCGGCCGACGGCCTGGGCTCCAACTTCAGCCCGGCCAGCCTCCTCGGCATCAGTGCTCCTCCGGTGTTCCTGGATTGCTTCCTCGACTTCATGGACTGCTGGTCTGAAGGCATCGCGATGCCTCTCGGTGCCATGCTGATGGCGCTGATGATCGGCTGGGAGAAGGGCCCGGGCCTGGTTCTGGACGAAGTCGCCCACGGCGACCCGTCTGCGGGCTTCAAAGCCTTCTACCGTGTCTGCGTGAGGTTTGTCGTTCCCGTCGTGATGGCCTTCGTTCTGGCCGGCCAGATGATGGACTTCTTCGGCGGAAGCCAGGTGATCTGGTACATCGTTGCCGTTGCACTGCTGGTGATCTTCTGGGTTATCGCCGCAAGCGGAGAAAAGAAAACAGAGTAAACCTTTCAAGATGCGTCATATAATCCCTTGAGAGGGCGCCCGCGGTCTCCGGACCGCGGGCGTATTTTCGCCTGGTATGTGCCATCCGGTGCTTGTGATGGCGGAAAAAGAATGGTATACTGAAAGCAGATCAGCAGAAGATAAAGCTTCGCGCACAGGGCGGAGCGGCCTGAAGAGACGGACGACAGGCAGCCTGCCGCATGAGGAACAGGGGGGAGGACTTTGGAACAGGAGTTTGGGACTTACGACAGAATCCTGGATCTTATCCCGGATGGGATTCTCGCCGTGGATGGGGAGCTACGGATCACGGCGATCAACCGCACGGCCAGGCGCTTTCTCGGCATTGAGGAAGAAATGGAGCTCAGGGGGAACCCGGTCAGTGAGATCATGGACGAAAACCGCTTCGCAAGACTGAGAGACGGGGGGATCACCCATTCTTCGGAGCAGATTCCGTCACGGACCGGCAACCGGCGGCTGGAGTGCACCTTCCTCGGAGAGCGGGACAACGCGGTCTTTCTCTGCCTGATGCGGGATGTGACGGAGCGCTTTGAACAGCAGGAACTGCTGCAGAAAAGTGCGCAGCGTGCGGCGGAACTGGCCGATGCCATGAACGAGAAGCATCTCCGCCTGGTTCACGATATTGCGGGCCTCCTGGGCGAGGATGCGGCGGAAATGCAGATTGCACTGTGTGAGCTGAAAAACACGATTCTGCCCGGTGAGGATAAGAAGAATGGCTGAGGGAAAACGCCCGGAGCAGAACCTCTGCTGGGAGATCGGCCTCGTCCGGCAGACGAAGCACGGCGAGGCGATCTGCGGAGACAACGTGACGGTGAAGAAGCATGGAGACCGGGTGCAGATCGTGCTGGCCGACGGCCTGGGCTCCGGGATCCAGGCCAATATCGCCGCCACGCTGACCTCGACGCTGGTCTCGGCGCTGACAGAGGCGGGCTTCACCGCGGAAGACAGCCTGTGCACGGCAGACCGGGTCCTTCCCGTGACCAGAAAGCATAACCTGGCATACTCCACCTTCACCCTGGCGTCCGCCGAGGGGAGGGAAGTGCGGCTTGTACAGTATGACAATCCGCCCGCCGTTTTCATGCGGGACGGCGTCGCACTGGAGTACCCCTGGGAAACCCGTAAACTCGATGAGGACAGAGTGATCTCCGAGAGCAGGCTGACGATGAAGAGCGGCGATCTGCTGATCCTGTTCAGCGACGGCGTCTCAGAGGCCGGACGTGGCGTCACCACCTACGCCGGCTGGGACCGCAGGGAGATGGAGGACTATCTCTCAAGGAACATCGGGCCGGACGATGATGCGCGGCGTGTGGCGGCCGAAGTGGTCTCCGCGGCACAGGCACTGGATCTCTATGAGTTTCACGATGACACCACGGTGGCGGTGCTTCGCCTGCGGGAGCGGCTGACGGTGGAGCTTCGGATTGAAGCGGAGGGCGTGCTTCGATCCGAGCGGGAAAGCGATGGGATTTCCCTGGCACCGGACAGACTTCACGTGACCTGTGGCAGAGAGACCCTTCAGGAGACCGTCTCACTGCTGGCGCGCTATCTTCAGGACGGAATGATGAGCCTTCGTATGGGCGAGGCGCAGGACGAGGCTTCAAAGCTTCTGACGCTGCTGGCAGAGCAGGCCAGCGACGTAAAGCTTCTGCTCAAAACCGCTGCCACAGGTGCAGGGGCGGAAGACAAAGAAGCGGATACGGCAGAGCTGATGCTGCGCCTCCGACAGCTGCTGGAAGAGGCCGGGAAAACCGTCACGTTCGGAATCTGCTGACCCTTAACACAATACAAAACACGATACAAAGAAAACCATCCGGGCAGTTCGTTTTGAACCCGGATGGTTTTGCTTCCTGGAATTATTTGAAATATCGGAAACCGAATCGGAAGAGAGGGACGTCAGTCGCGGTGCATGGGAACCTGCTCCACATTCATGATCTTCAGATTCTCATGGACGCCTCGTCCGTCTGCGCGGCCGATCATGGCGTCGCGGTCGCGCTTCAGCTCGTTGAGCGCCTTCTGCCTGGAGGGACCGCTGACACAGCCGCCTTCACAGATCATGCCTTCCATGAAGTTCTCGGGAAGTTTTCCGAGCTTCATGAGGGTAAGAGCGTTCTTGCACTCTACGGCGCCGTTGCAGACCTTGACGGAGAGAGCGCCTGCATCGATCTCCTGCTCCTTCAGGCACTGCAGCACGGCGGCGGTGACACCGGCGCTGTTGCCGAAGCGCTTGCCGTAGGTGGAACCCTGCTGGGTATAGGTTTCCGCAGGCTCAAGCTCAATGTCCCTGCCGCGCAGCATCTCGACCGCCTCGTCAAAGGTGAGGACATAGTCCGCGTTGTTGCTGATGGTAATGTCCAGGGCCTCACTCTTCTTGGCCTGGCAGGGGCCGATAAACACCGTGATGGCGTCGGGCTCCTGCTCTTTGATCATGCGGGAGACGGCGCACATGGGGCTCACCGTGGTGGAGATGTTCTCGCTCAGCGTCGGGAAGTGCTTGCGGATCATGTTCACGAACGCGGGGCAGCAGGAGGTGGTCTTCTTCTCGCCGTGTTCAAAGGCTTCCGCCCACTCGTCCGCTTCGGCCGCAGCGGTCAGGTCTCCGCCCAGGGCGACTTCGATCATGTCGGCAAAGCCGGCCTTTTTCAGGGCAACACGCCAGGAATCGGGCGTGATGTCGGGACCAAACTGGCCCTCCACCGCGGGGGCGACCATGGCGTAGACCTTACGTCCGGCCAGAATCATATGGATGACGTCGACCAGGAAGGTTTTAGCGCCGAGCGCGCCGAAGGGGCAGGCGTGGATGCAGTGACCGCACTGGATGCACTTGCTCTCGTCAATCTGGCAGAGGCCGGTCTCTTCGTCCATGGTGATGGCGCCGACCGGGCAGGCCTGCTTGCAGGGACGCACCTGATGCACGATGACCTGGTAGGGGCAGTTTTTCGCGCACATGCCGCATTCCCGGCACTTCTGCGGGTCGATGTGGGCACGGATTCTGCCGTGATCCCGCACGATGGAGACCGCGCCGAAGCGGCAGGATTCATAACAGGCGTGACCGAGACAGCCGTGACAGTTGTCTGTGACGGAATAGGACGAGATGGCGCAGTCGTCGCAGGCAGCCGGAATCACCTGAACAATGTTGGCGGTGTCGTTCTTTCCCGGGCACTGGCCGCGGGCCAGCCGCACGCGCTGGCGGATGATTTCACGCTCGCGATAGATGCAGCAGCGAAACTGCGGCAGGGGGCCCGGAATGATCGTCTCCGGAAGAAACTCTTTCTTGCTTTCCAGTTCTCCGTTCCAGGTGAGTCTTGCGACTTCCCGGAAGATGCGTTTGGTGATATCGCTGGTGGTTCTGTCGTTGGTAACCATGTGTCCTCCCTTATGTGTTCCGCGATGCAGCCGCGGGACCGCAGCCGGCATCGTGTGATTGTAAGTTCAACCGTGCTTGTGATCTTGAATAGTGCTTGTGTGGCTGGGTGGATTAGAAATAATCGTATTCCACTTTCTTTCCGACTGCCTCGAGGGCTTCGGAAAGCTGGTTGGTCAGGTTCATCCGAAGCCCGAGCTCCAGCGGGAGATCGGGATTCTGATAAGCGGCGTTGACCGCCGTGCCGACATAGAGATGAACCTCGGTGCAGTCCTCGATGATCATCCGGGCGACTTTCGCCGCGGGGTTCGGTTCGTCAAGCCGCTTGAAGAAGCCTTCATCGACGTTTTCCGGCTGAGCATATTCTTTCAGAATCTGAATGACCCTGGCCAGCGTCAGTACGCCCTCCGTGACCAGATCGATCCCTTCGATGAAGCCCTCGGGCGGCAGGCCCGAGTCGTCATACTCCATCGAAACCCGCATGGGCCGGTTGAGCACTCTTGAGACAATCGAGGCGCTGGTCCCGCCGCTTACGATCCGCTTAACGTTGCGGTCGCCGCTCATAAAGGCCTGCACCATCCGGACGTCGTCGGCCTTGTCCCGCGCCGGACCCGTCATAAGGTGAAGCTGAGTGCGGTTGGTCACATGGACGCAGGCGACAGTAGTGTCGTCGCCGGGCCGGCCGTAATAGAGGTCGTTGCAGGTCTCACAGATCCGCATGGCTTCCCGCAGAGGGGATTGGCCGTCTTTGTGACCGCGCAGAGCAAAGTCGGCGATGTCTTCCCAGGGCCAGCCGAAGCTCATCAGATCGCCGAGCCCGGCGTGGATGGTTCCGTCGCTCATGATCAGGAAGGTGTCTCCGACCTGTGCGGTGAAGCGAAAGGTGTTGATCTGCCTGCCGGAGATGACCTGAATGTTTTCGGGGATCGGGACCAGGCTGTTGTCCCGAATGAAAATGCAGCCGGGATTTTCATATTCATACAGGATGCCCCGGCCGTCGTGGAAGATCTGCAGGACGGTGAAGGTCGAATAAGACGCACCGGTGCGCGGGTCCGCGGGCAGGGTGTCGATGACCGTCTCCACGCATTCTTCCAGCGAGGCGCCTTCCAGCAGCATCTTGCCGAAAATCTGGCTTGTCAGCGTCGAGAGCATGTTGGCCCGGACACCGCTGCCCATACCGTCGGCGAGCACCAGGATGTCGGAGTCTTTGCGGTGGACAATCTGTACCTGGTCGCCGCAGAGAATCTCTCCGACGTGGTTCAGACTCCGGCTCGCCATTTCCGTTGTGATGTTCATAGGATGTCCGCTGCACCTTCCCGGGGGCCTTCCTGAGACGCTGTTTCCTGCGCAGAGGAGAGGGCCGATGCAGGTCTTGCGTACTTCGTGTTGATCTTGAGCTTCGGCTTCCCGGAAGCGGGAGCCATAGGCAGGTCACCGATGGGGTCGGGGATGCCGCTACCGCCGGAAGGCGAAGAGGCTTCAACCGCAAGGGAAGAAGCATCGTCACCGTAGACCGCCGGAAGATCGGCCGCCTGCGCTTCCGGAGCGTCGCTGTCTCCGCCCTGTTCATAGGCCTTGTCCTGCATGACATTCATCAGCCGGGTCAGGGTCATCTTGGTCTCCGCCGTGGTCTCGCCGAGAAGACTTGCGATTTTCTGGGCGGTGAACATCTGATTTCGGATGACGTTCTGGGCCATTTCCATCGTCGCGTTCCGGGCCTCCTGTTCCTGCCGGAGCCGCTTTTCCTGGGCGGTGATGTCGATGAAGGTCATCAGGGTGCTGTTCAGTTTGGGAATATACACGACATTCTGCAGCGTCCAGAGGTCAAGGCTTTTATAATAGACCTTCTTGCCGTAGATATTATGGTGGGTATGCTGGACGGTTTCCCAGTCCTGCGGACTGATGAGGTCGGAGAGCCTTGATTTCAGGGCCTGCTCGCGGCTCACGTGGAAGAAACGCTCGCCCACGGCGGCGTATTCCAGAATATGGCCGGAGGCGTCGGCGATGATCATGGCGTTCGGACTCTCGTTCAGGATCAGATTTGCCATGGACTCGGCCTGAGAAGTCAGATAGGGGATGCACATCTCCAGTTCCGCCTTCCCGAGATAGACGGCGATGGCTTTCTCGCGGCAGCTTGCGTAGCCGCAGGCGCCGCAGTTGAGTTCATCCTCGGGACTGTGCTTGCCGGTCTTGGCAAGGATCTGCCGGATCTCTTCTTCGGTGGGCATGGGTTCATCGTGAGAGCGGTCTTCAAACTGCTTGTCGAGACTGACCCCCTCCATGCTGTGCCGGAGCGTCTCCTGCGGAACGGGTTCCGGGCGGATCCTTTCCTGCATCTCCAGCTTGATCTTGTAGGGATAAACGCCCTTTCCGCTGATGGCGGGACCTTTGACGCAGCCGTTTTCACAGCTGTTCATCTCGATCACGCAGCGGTGGACAGAGCCCGCCGCAATGTCCCGGCAGAGCTCAATACAGCTGGAAAGGCCGTGGACACAGAACTGGCGATAATGATGCGACGCATCTTCGGAGAGTCCTGCCCGCACCGAGGCGAGAACACCTCCCGTCACGGGATACAGCCGGTTAACCGCCGGGTCAAATGGGAAGGGTTCGTCCTCGCACTCGTCGATCCGGATGTCCTCTTCCACCAGCCAGTGCTTCAGCTCATCAAAGCTGAGTACGGCGTCGACAGCGTCTGCGTGGCGCAGATCCCGGGCCTCTTTCCGCTTCGCAATGCATGGGCCGATAAACACAACACGCGTGTCGATGCCGAGACGCTGCTTGATGATGCGGCCGGAAGCGATCATCGGGGAAACGACAGGAGCGAGAGCGGGTACAAGCGCCGGGAAGTACATCTCGATCATGTCGTTCACGGCGGGGCAGCAGGTGGTGATGATGTTGTCCATCCGCTCTTCTTCAATGAGCTGAAGATAGGCGTCGGTGACGGCGGCGGCACCCTCGGCCGTTTCAAATACATCCGCAAAGCCAAGCTTCCGAAGGGCGGCGCGGACCTGACCGAGCTGCTGAAATTCCAGCAGGCCGACATAGGACGGCGCGAGCTGAGCCGCGACCCGTTCACCGCGGCGTATCATTGCCTTTACCTGCGGCAGTTCGCTGGTAAGAGTTTTGGCCTCCTGCGGACAGACGGCCAGACATCGCCCGCAGAGAATACAGTGATCCTCCATGATAACCGCCCGGCCGCCGCGCACGGAAATCGCCTTGATTTCGCAGTTTCGAACGCACTTGTAGCAATGCCTGCACCGGTTGGAGTTGAAATCAATGATCCGCATCTTGAATCTCAGAGAAGCTCAGCTGACACGGGCGAGAATCTCGTTGTTGAAGAAAGCCTCCGCCGTCTCGGGACGGACCGAGTATACCGTGTCGTCAATCACCACGCAGACCGCATGCTGGCAGTTTCCGGTGCAGAACGAACCATTCAGCAGGACCTTGCCCTCAAGCTGATGCATCTTGACCAGATCTTTGAGTTTGGCGATCACCTCACGGGAGCCCTTCATATGACAGGCGCTTCCTACACAGATCGATACGTTTAACATCAAAACCATCCTTTCTAAAACATTCTGAACGTTATTGCATGAATAATAATAAAAAATGAATGCAACTCGGAATCAAAACCTGGGGTTTCCCGGCAAAAGACCCGGAAGACCACGGGTGAGGGACAATTCCCGGGTGAAACAGGTACCCGGAAAAGTCAAATTATTATACTCTCCACATGATATGCCGTCAAGTTTTTTATGTCCCGGCGGAAGCCCCGGCGCGGCGGAATACGGAACAAAAACAGAGCGGGAAACGGGAAAGAAATGCCCTTGTAAAACCGGGAATCATGTACTATCATAAGGACAAAAGAGGCTCCGGCGGCGTCTCCGGAGACTGCTGAGCAAAGGACCGGGCGGAGGAAAAAGAATGCAGGCTGCAGAAGTCAAAATCAAAGGAATCGTACAGGGGGTGGGCTTTCGGCCGTTTATCCACCGCCTGGTGCGGGAGCGCGGTCTGAAGGGGACGATCCGGAACACCTCTTCCGGGGTAACCATGGAGCTGGAAGGAGAGGGAGAGGCGATCCAGCGGTTCCTCACGGCTCTGCCGACAGAGGCGCCGCCGCTTGCGGTGATTGAATCCATTACAAGCCGGGAGATTCCGGTGAAAGGCTTTGAGACCTTTACCATCGTCGGCAGTGAGCGGCAGAATGAGCGGAACACCCTCATCTCGCCGGATATCTCGATCTGCGCAGACTGCCTTCGGGAACTCCGCGATCCGGCCGACCGGCGATATCGCTACCCCTTTATCAACTGCACCAACTGCGGACCGCGCTTCACGATCATCGAGGACGTGCCCTATGACCGGCCGAAAACCTCCATGAAGGCCTTCCCGATGTGCCCGGACTGTGAGAGGGAATATCACGATATTGAAAACCGCCGCTATCACGCTCAGCCGGACTGCTGCCCGGTGTGCGGACCGGAGGTCACGTATCTGGACGCGGCGGGCTGCTCCGTGCCGGGGGATGCCATCGAGCTTGCAAGAAGCGCCTTGAAGACCGGAAAAATCATCGCGGTGAAAGGCCTCGGCGGTTTCCATCTGGCCTGTCGCTGTGACGAAGCGGCCATCGCCGCGGAACTGCGGCGGAGAAAGCAGCGCGATGAAAAGCCCTTTGCCGTCATGTGCCGCGATGCGGAGGCGGCGCGGAAAATCTGCTTCGTCTCCGACGCGGAGGAGAAAATCCTCACCGGCGCCCGCAAACCGATCGTCCTGCTGCAAAAGCGAAGCGACGCGTATGCCCATCTCAGCGAAAACGGTTACATCGGCGTGATGCTTCCGTATACGCCGCTGCACGTGCTGCTGTTCGGGGACGACATCGACATGCTCATTATGACCAGCGCCAATCTCTCCGACACGCCGATCCAAAAGGACAACGAAGAAGCGGTGGAGGCGCTGCGGGGAATCGCGGACGGCTTCCTGCTGCATAACCGCGTGATCCAGACCCGCTGCGACGACTCGCTCTGCTGGGTCCTGGACGGGCATGAATACTTTGCACGGCGGTCCCGCGGCTATGTACCGCAGCCGGTGACGGTACCGCAGCTACACGGACATCTACTTGCATGCGGCGCGGAACAGAAGGCCAGCTTCTGTGCAGCCAAGGGCGAGCATGCCTTCCTCAGCCAGCATATCGGGGATCTCAAAAACCTGGAGACCCTGGAACACTATGAAAAACAGATCCGCCACTTTGAGCGCCTGTTTGACATTCATCCGGAGATGCTGGTCTGCGACCTGCATCCGGACTATCTCTCCACCCGCTATGCCCAGGAGCGGGCGGAACGGGAGAAGATCCCGCTCCGACAGGTACAGCATCATCATGCTCATATGGCCTCCTGCATGGCGGACAACGGACTGAGCGGCCCGTGCATCGGGCTGATCTGGGACGGGACGGGCCTCGGCACCGACGGGACAAGCTGGGGCGCGGAATGCCTGGCCGGAGATTACACCGGGTTTCGGCGGCTTGGAAGTATCCTGCCCATTCCGCTGATCGGCGGCGACCGGGCCGTGAAGGAGCCGTACCGCGTGGCCTTCGCCCTGCTGCAGGCCGCAGGCTGCGAGACGGACGGAATCCGGGACGCCGTGCGGCTGGAAAAACAGCTGAAGGCCGGACTGAACTGCCCGCGCTCCTCCGGAATGGGACGGCTCTTCGACGGTGGGGCCGCGATCCTCGGGATCAGGGAGCTCTGCAACTATGAAGGGCAGGCCGCGATCCTGCTGGAAGCGGCGGCGGGAGAGAGCGGAGAACACTTCCCGGTCTGCTTTGTACCGGATGAAAATGACACAGAGCTGCTGCGCTTCGACTGGCGGCCGATGATCCGGGCGCTCGCAGCGGAGCGGCAGGCCGGAGCCGCTGTGCCGGTCCTAGCGGCGAAGTTCATGAACACCTTGATCGAAATGGCGGCCGAACAGGCCTCCACTGCGGCGGGGAAAACGGGAATCCGTCAGGTCGTGCTCTCCGGCGGGAGCTTTCAGAACCAGTATGTGATGCAGCGCCTGCCGAACCGGCTGAAGAGACGCGGCCTGGAGGTGTATCACCACCGGAGAGTTTCCTGCAATGACGAGGGCCTGAGCCTCGGCCAGCTGATGATCGGGAACGCAGGAAAAACATTAAGTTAGTTTAGAAAAATTCAAGGATTCAAAGCGAAAGCTATTGATAAAAAAGTCAAAAAGGTATATATTATACTATGTATGTACTGATAAGAATCTGACGATTTACATAATATCGTAATATCTGAAAAGAGTATGGAATCATGTGTCTGGCAGTCCCTTTGAAACTGGTAGAAATCAACGGAAAAGATGCGGTCGGGGAAGCCCTCGGCATGCGCCGCTCGGTCCGGGTGGACTTTATTCCGGAGCCGAAGATCGGCGACTATGTGATGGTTCACGCGGGCTTCGCCATTGAGCGCCTGCCGGAAGAGCAGGCGATGGACGACCTCGAGACCTGGGAGGAGCTGCAGCATGCGCTCGGATGAGACGTGCCGGAAACTCCTTGAGGCGATCGCGGCTCTCCCGCTGGGAGAGACACAGATCATGGAGGTCTGCGGAACCCATACCATGGCGATTGCCGAAGCGGGGATCCGAAGCCTGCTGCCGGAGCATATCCGCCTGATTTCCGGGCCGGGCTGTCCGGTGTGCGTGACGCCGCCGGAGGACATCGACGCGGTGATGGACCTGGCGATGGAGCCGGAAGTGGTGCTCACCAGTTACGGCGACATGCTTCGCGTCCCGGGAAGCCGCCGGGGGGACAGCCTGATGAGGCGGCGTGCCCTCGGCGCGGATGTGCGGATCGTCTATTCCCCGATGGACGCGGTGGAGATCGCCGCGCAGGAACCGGAAAAGCAGGTCGTCTTTCTGGGCGTCGGCTTTGAAACCACGGCGCCGGGAACCGCGGCGGCCCTGCTGACCGCGAAGGAGAGAGAGCTGAAGAACTTTACGGTGCTTTCTCTGCTCAAGTCGGTGGAGCCGGCGCTGCGGGCGCTGATGGAGACGGAGGACTTCGCGGTGAGCGGATTCCTGTGCCCGGGGCATGTGGCGACGATCATCGGCGAAGCGGGCTTCCGCTTCCTGCCGGAGGAGTACCGGATGCCGGGCGTCATCAGCGGCTTTGAACCGGAAGAAATCCTTACGGCGGTGTATCTGCTGCTCAGGCAGATTGCGGACGGGGCGCCGAAGATCCAGAACGCCTATCCAAGGGCGGTGCGGCCGGAGGGAAACGTCCTGGCGAAGCGGATGCTGGACCGTGCCTTTACCCTGCAACGCGCAAACTGGCGCGGCCTGGGAGAGATTCCGCAGAGCGGCTTTGCGCTGCGGGAAGAGTTCGCGGATTACGACGCGGCAAAGCGATTCCGGATTCATCCGGGGCAGGCGGTGCTGCAGAACGGCTGCCGCTGCGGCGACGTGATCACGGGAAAGCTGCGCCCGCGGCAGTGCCCGCTGTTTGAGAAAGTCTGTACGCCGGAAGATCCGGTGGGGCCCTGCATGGTCTCCTCGGAGGGGGCCTGCGCCGCGGCGTACAAGTATCAGGAGATCTGATGGACGAGATTATTACACTGGATTACGGCAGCGGAGGAAAGAAAACCTCCCGCCTGATTGAACAGTATATTCTGCCGGGGTTTTCGAACCCTGCGCTCGATGTGCTGGGCGACGGCGCCCTGATTCCCGGATGCGGGACGCTGGCCTTTTCCACCGACAGCTTTGTGGTGGATCCGCTCTTCTTCCCGGGCGGCGACATCGGAAAGCTGGCCGTCTGCGGAACGGTGAACGACATCGCCATGTGCGGCGCGGAGCCGAAGTTTCTAAGCTGCGCGCTGATTATCGAGGAAGGTCTCCCGATGCAGACGCTGGAGCGCGTGCTCCGGTCGATGCGCGACGCGGCTTCGACGGCCGGCGTACAGATCGTCACCGGCGACACCAAGGTGGTGGACCGGGGCAGAGGCGACAAGCTCTATATCAACACCGCCGGCATCGGGTATCAGAAGCATGCGCTTCCGGGCCTCGCGACGGTGAGACCGGGGGACGCGGTGCTGGTGTCCGGAACCGTGGGAGACCATGGGACCAGCGTCATGCTGGCCCGCAGCGGCATGATGGAAGGGGAGATCCGCTCCGACTGTGCGGCACTGAACGGACTGGCGGAGGCGATGCTCTCAAGCGGCGCTGCGGTGCGTATCCTGCGGGATCCGACCCGCGGTGGTCTGGCCACGACGCTCAACGAGTTCACCGAGGGGCAGGTTTTCGGAATTGAGCTGGAAGAAGACGCCGTCCCCGTGCGCCCGGAGGTGCGCTCGGCCTGCGACCTGCTGGGCCTGGAGCCGATCTACTGTGCCAACGAGGGGAAACTGGTCTGCATCTGCGCCAAGGAAGACGCGGCACGCCTGCTGGAGACGATGAAACAGATCTCGGAGGGGCAGGACGCGGCGGTCATCGGCCATGTGACCGAAGACGCGGCGGGGCGTGTGGTAATGCGCACGCGACTCGGCGGCAGGAGAATTCTGCAGAAGCTTGCCGGCGCGCAGCTCCCGCGTATTTGTTAAAACAGGAGATTACAGGGGTTTTACCTGTTCTCATAGATCAAAGCAATTCCATAGTATGGTCCGCGATCCGCCTTTTTGGCGGAGAGCGGAAGAAGGATTGGAGAGGTGATGAACTTGCAGGAGTACAAGAGGATTGACATCAGTAAAGATGAGATCCTGCCCCTCGCGGAGAGAATGAAGAAGGAGGGCAGATATCTCGTGATGATCCACGGCCTGATCAACAAGGACGGCCAGCCGGATGTGTCATGGGACTATGCCGTCGATCCGATCGTGGAGAGCTACCACGTGGTCGGCGAGACGAACTTCCCCTCCATCGGAGAAATCTACTGCGAGGCCGCAACCTGGCCGGAGAGAGAGCTGAACGAGCTGTTCGGCTTCACCTTTGAAGGCTTGGATGTTTCCAAACGGCTCTTCCTGCCGGAGGACATGCTCGAGACCCAGGGCAAGGGCCAGATCATGGTGACTCCGCTGAAAGAACTGGTGGAGAAGAATCTCGGCAGTGCACAGCCGTCCGGGGAGGTGAAAGCATGAGTTATATCGTTCCGATCGGTCCGTACCATCCTGCGCTGGAGGAGCCGATCCATGCCAAGCTCTATACCGAGGGCGAGGTGATCAAGGACGCCGAGGTCTTTGTCGGATACAACCACCGCGGCATTGAGAAGCTGGCCACGGAGCGCAACGCGATCCAGACGCTGGTCCTGGTGGAGCGTGTCTGCGGCATCTGCTCCCATTCTCACGCGTTTACCTATGCGATGTGCGTGGAGGATCTTAACGGCATTGAGGCGCCGAAACGCGGGGAATACATTCGTGTGATCACCGCCGAGCTGGAGCGCCTGCACTCCCACTTCCTGTGGCTGGGCATCGCCTGCCACATCATCGGTCATGACAGCATGTTCATGCACATCTGGGATGAGCGTGAGCTGGTTATGGATCTGCTGGAAGAGCTGACCGGCAACCGCGTCAACTATGCCATGTGCACCATCGGCGGCGCACGCCGCGACGTGTCCGACGATCTGAGAAGGAGAATGCTGGAAGCCTGCGACAAGCTGAAGGCGCCTCTGGACCGGATCACCGAGATCGCCCTGACCGACAAGACCATCGCCATGCGCACCAAGGGCGTCGGCGTGCTGACCAGGGAAGATGCCCTGCGGCTCGGCGCCATCGGCCCGCATGCCCGTGCCTCGGGCGTGGATATCGACGTGCGGCGTGACGCGCCGTACAGCGCCTATGGCGATTTTGAGTTCGACATCCCCGTGGTGGACAGCGGCGACGTCTTCGCCCGCGTGGTGGTCCGTGCCCTCGAGTGCTATGAGAGCATCAAGATCATCCGCCAGGCGCTGGAGAATCTGCCGGAAGGCCCCATCAATCTGGGCAACAAGCTCCCGAAGATCAAAGCGGGACAGACGGTCAAGCGTCATGAAGCTCCCCGCGGACAGCTGAGCTATATGCTGGTCGGCAATGACAGCCTGAACAACTACCGCATCAGCATCCATGTCCCAAGCTTCAAGAACACCCCGACGGTGCCGCACATGCTGCGCAACAACACCGTGGCGGACGCGGGCCTGATCATCGCCAGCATCGACCCCTGCTTCAGCTGTCTGGACAGGTAATGCACGAACTGGCATTAACCGAAGGAATTCTCAGCATCGTCTCATCCGAGCAGAAAAAGAGCGGCTTTACCCGCGTGCTGGAGATCGACCTGTGCATCGGGGAGTACTCCGGCGTGATTCCGGGCTGCATCGAGGAATTCTTCCCTCTGGCGGCGAAGGAAACCGCGGCAGAGAACGCCAGACTCGTGATGAAGCCGGTGAAGGCCGAATTTGAATGCCGGGCCTGCGGTTTTCGGGGACCTCTCGAAAAGCACGGCGCCAGCTGCCCGACTTGCGGCAGCACGGAGATCCGGATGACGGCCGGCCGGGAATTCTATGTGGAAAACCTGATTGTAGAATAGTAAGTTTTCAGTGAAAGGGGAGCTTAACCTTGCAAAAGACGAAATTTCCCGCAGTAGCGGCGACCTTTATCGTCTGTTTTGTCTTCTGGGTGCTTCTGGACTTCTCCTTCAAGGTAGAGGAGCTGATTGCCGGCGCGGTCGTCAGCCTGCTGGTGGCGCTGTTCAGCGCACGCTTCTTTATCCAGGAGGATGCCGGCTGGTTCTTCAACCCCTCGCATCTCTTCGCCATGATCGGCTTCTGGTTCTTCACCTTTGTCGGTGAACTCATCAAAGCCAACCTCAACATGGCGCGGATCTGCTTCGGCGGCTGCAAGGACATCAATCCGGGCATCGTGAAGGTCCCGACCGAGATGAAATCGGACTACGGTCTCGCGGCACTTTCCAACTCCATCACCCTGACGCCGGGCACCATCACCATGGAGGCCACGGAAGAGGACGGACAGAACTACCTCTATGTGCACTGGATCAATGTCCAGGAGACCGATCCGGAGAAGGCCGGCGAGGCGATCAAGGGAACGCTGGAAAAAGGACTGAGGAGGGTATGGCAATGACAGATCTGCTGATATTTGCGATCTTCTTCGCTCTGCTGGCGTTTATCTGTGTATACCGCCTGGTAAAAGGTCCCACGGCAGCGGACCGGATGGTCACCGGGGACAACGTGGACATTCTTCTGTGCTGCGCGATGATTCTCTTCTCGCTCTTCAGCGGGAGAGGCGTGTATCTGGACATCGCACTGATCTGCGCGCTGTTCGGCATTATCGATACCATCGCCGTGGGCAGGTATCTCGACAGGAAAGGGAGGTTTCACAATGCTGATTCGGATCATCATTGATCTCCTGATCGCGGTCGGGCTGGTGTTTGCGTGTGCCGGCACCATCGGCATTCTGAAGATGCCCGATCCCTTCAGCCGTATGCAGGCGGCCACCTGCATCTCCACGCTGGGCATGCTCGGTGTGGCGGTCGGCGGCGTGCTTTATGCCGCCGTGATCATGCACAGTGCCGGCGCGGCCATCAAAATCGCCGTGATCGCGCTGATGATCATGGTGACCAACCCGGTCGGCTCTCACGCGATTGCCAAGGGCGCCTACAGCCATGGCTACCGGCCGGAGAAGAAAATGGAAACAGACGATCTGGGGAGGGACTTCGATGAGTAATGCGATGATGATCCTGGACATCCTGATCGTTCTCGGACTGGTGGTCTCCGCCGTGATGGCAGTCCACTTCGAAAAACTACTGAGCGCGGTAATTTCCCTCGGTGTGACCGGCCTCTTCGCGGCCGCGGCGTTCCTGCTGATGCACGCGCCGGACGTGGCCATTTCCGAGGCGGCCGTCGGCGCGGCGCTGACCCCGCTGATCTTCATCGTCGCTCTGATCAAGATTCGGGGAGGGGACGACAAATGAAGAAGTTTCTGACCTTTGTTTCGCTCGCGATGATCCTCTTTGCAGGCATCACGGCGGCATTTCAGCTGGCGGCCATGCCCCGCACCTATGAGGGACAGAACGCCACAGTACCGGTGGCGGTGCTGCAGCAGAATCCGGAAGCCTACGACGACAGCGCGGCGGACGGCGCGGCGGCGGCCATCGTGCAGCAGAACCTGGCGAAAAGCCATGCGGTCAACGACGTGACCTCCATCGTCTTCGACTTCCGTGGCTACGACACCATGGGCGAGGCCTTTATCCTGATCACGGCCGTCGCCGGTTCCGCGGTGATCCTCTTTACCAAGAAAGCCGGAAAGGAGGAGACAAAGGATGAAGAATGAGAACATTCAGATCCGCCACGTGGTCGGACACAGTCTGAACCTTGTCTTCCCCCTGACGATGGTCTATATGTGCTACATCATTCTGCACGGCCATCTGTCTCCCGGCGGCGGCTTCCAGGGTGGCGTGCTGATTGTCGGTGTGTTCCTGATGATTTACTTTGCCAACGGCTATCATGCTACCGCCAGAGCGATCAGCTTCAATCTCCTGCACGATGCAGAGGGTGTGGCTTCGGTGGCCTATGTGGCCCTGGCCATGATGGGCATTGCCGCCGGCGCCCAGTTCTGTGAGAACATCCTCTACACCCACGGCAACATCGGCGATCTTTACAGCTCGGGCACCATCTTCTGGATGAACCTGACGGTCGGGATCAAGGTCATGACCGGGATCGGCTCCATCACGCTGCTGATGCTCGGCATCGTGAACCAGAAAAACTGAGAAATGAGGTGAGCTGAATGATTCTGATTAACTACCTGGCCTCATTCTTTCTGATCACGCTTGGCCTCTACTGCATTGTGACCAAGCATGACCTGCTGAAATCCGTGATCGGACTTTCGATCATGGACTACGGGGTGAACCTGCTGATCATCACCATCGGCTTCAACCCCGGCGGCACCGCCCCGATCTACAGCTTCGGCGAGCTGCGCCCGGAGAGCTTCTTTGTGGATCCGATCCCCCAGGCGCTCACGCTGACCAGCATCGTCATCGGCGCCTGCACCACGGCCATGAGCCTCGCTCTGGTGATCAAGATCCGTGAGATGTACGGCACCACCGATACCACACAGATAAGGAGGCTGAGAGGATGAGTATCCAACACTTCCCGATCTGTGCGATCATGGCGTACTTCCTCGGCGCGTTCCTGATTGTGATCTTCGGCAGAAACCGCGCCCTGCGCAACGTCTTCGGCTTCCTGGCAACGGCGACGCCGCTCTGCCTGCTGGCCGCGCTGGTCAAGCCCATCATGCTGGGCTCTGACGTCATCGCCTACTGGATGGGCAACCGCGTCCCCGCGGGCGGCTATGCCATCGGCATCGCCCTGGAAGTGGACGCGCTGGGCCTGTTCTTCGGCCTGCTGATCGCAACGGCGGTTTTCGTCGCCATGCTCTATTCCTTCAGCTATATGAGCCATGACGACAACGAACCGCAGTACTACACCCTGTTCCTGATGCTCTGCGGCGGCGTGATGGGCTTTGTGCTCTCGGGCGATCTGTTCAACATGTTCATCATGATTGAGATCCTGACCTTCGCCGCGGTGGCGCTCACCGCCTTCCGCAACACCGCCAACGGCGCGCTGGAAGCGGCGTTCAAGTACCTGGTGGTCGGCTGCATCGGTTCAAGCTGCATCCTGGCCGGCACCATCATGCTCTATGCCCAGGCGCACACGCTGAACTTTGCTCAGCTGGCGGCCTTCCTGCCCGGACACCTGAACCGGGCGACAATCATCGCCTACGCGATGCTCTTCATCGGCTTCTGCACCAAGGCCTTCATCGTACCGTTCCACCCGCTGGCGGCGGATGCCCACGGTGCGGCTCCGGCTCCGGTGTCGGTGCTGATCTCCGGCGTTCTGACCAAGAGCGGCCTCTACGGTATCATCCGTCTGACCTACATCCTCTTCCGCGTCATGAACCTCGGCACGGTCCAGTTCTGGCTGGTCTTCCTCGGCTCGGTCAGCATGTTTGTCTGCGTGACGATGGCCCTGGCCCAGCACGACTTCAAGCGTCTGCTGGCCTTCCACTCCATCTCCCAGATCGGCTATGTTCTGACGGCTGCCGGCCTCGCCACCGCACTGGGCGTCTCGTCCGGTCTCTACCACGCCATGAACCACACGCTCTTCAAGGGCCTGCTGTTCCTCTGTGCCGGTGCCGTTCTGCATGAGACGGGCACCACCGACCTCGGAAAGCTGGGCGGTCTGTCCAAGAAGATGCCCCATACCACGATTCTCTTCCTGGTCGGCGCCTTCTCCATCAGCGGCGTCCCGCCGTTCAACGGCTTTGCCTCCAAGTGGCTCATCTATCAGGCCACCTATCAGAAGGCAGTCGAGAGCGGAAACATCGGCTTCCTGATGTGCACCATCGTGGCCCTGGTCACCAGTACCCTGACGCTGGCCTCCTTCGTGAAGGTCACCCAGTCCGTCTTCTTTGGGCAGCTCCCGAAGGAGTATGAAAACGTCGGGGAAGTTTCCGTCGGCATGCGTCTGGCCATGGCCATCCTGGCCCTGCTCTGCATCCTGACGGGCCTCTTCCCGGGCTTTGTCACCACCTACCTGACCGAGCCCGCCGCCCGTGCCGTCTTCGGCGCCAACGCCTATGTCAACGCCATGATGGGCACCGGCTATGCACAGGGCTTCGGCCTGACGGATATCCTTCCGGTCAGCTTCCAGGCGGCCGGCGTGTGGAGCCCGATCTCCTGGCTCTGCCTGCTGATGATCATGCTGCTTGCCGTGGCGATCGTCGCGGTGAGCTCCAAGTATGACCAGGTCTCCGCACTGGCGAAGGCTGCGGCAGCCGCCGAGGCGGCAGAAGCCAAGGCCGGTCCCCGTTTCGGCAGCGGCGCGCTGGCCGAGGCGAAGAACGAGCTGTTCTTCGGCGGTGAAGAGAGCGTCTATTCCCAGGTGGGCGGCGACGACCTCTTCTGGGGCTTCAAGCACAACTGGCGTCACTACTTCAGCTTTATGCATGAGCTGCACAGCGGTATCGTGAACGACTATGCCCTCTGGGGCGTGATCGCTCTTGCGCTGGCGATGCTCTATGCCATGATCATTCTGTAAGGGAGGCGGGAATATGAGTATCATTCTTGACGGCCTCAAGTATCTGGCCTATATCCTGATCTTCCCGGGATTCCTGTTCTGCTTCCTGTCCGGCCTGCTGCTCTGCGGAATTGACCGCAAGCTGGTCGCCCGGATGCAAAAGCGCGTCGGCCCTCCGATTCTGCAGCCGTTCTATGATTTCTTCAAGCTTCTGGGCAAGGAGACGATCATCCCCGTGACGGCGAACCGGACCGTGTTTCTTATCGCTCCGCTGGTGGGCCTCGCGGCCCAGGTGGTGCTGCAGCTGTTCATCCCGGTCTTCTCCTTCAACGCCTTCCACGGCGTGGCGGACGTGATCGTCATTCTCTACCTGCTGCTGATCCCGGCGCTGTCGGTGATCCTCGGCGCGGCCTCCTCCGGATCCCCTTATTCCGGTGTCGGCCTTTCTCGTGAGATGGTGACGATCCTCGCTGTGGAGCTTCCGCTGGTGCTGGTGCTGCTGTCGGTCGCGAAGGCGGTCGGCAACGCCATGGGCACCGGGCTCTGCTTCAGCCTCACGGACATCGTGAACTATCAGATGAGTCACGGCAGCCTCATTACCAAACTCAGCATGATTCCCGCGGCGGTCGCTATGCTGCTGATCATCCCGGGCGAGACGGGCAGCCACCCCTTCGATGCGGCGGAAGCTGAGACCGAGATCTGCGAAGGCATGCTCGCCGAGTACAGCGGCAAGCCTCTGGCGGTCTACAAGCTCAGCCATGCCGTGAAGCTGCTCACGATGACGACGCTCTTTGTGGCGCTGTTCCTCGGCGGCATCGGCGGCGGGATCGAGCGGGCGATGATGACCTCCGCGATCGGCGGAGCCTTCTGCTTCCTGATCGAGATCCTCATTCTCTTCCTGCTCTGCGCCTGCCTGGTCGCGGTGTGCATCTCCTTTGTACACGCCGTAACCGCACGCCTACGCATTGAGCAGCTCTTCAAGTACTACTGGACCGTGGTCACCGGACTGGCGCTGATCAGCCTGGTGATGGCCTGGTACGGACTGTAAGAAAGGAGTGGGCAAATGTTTGACAAACTGATTACCGAGAGCATGGGGAAATCCCCGTGGCTGTTCCACATCAACGCCGGCTCCTGCAACGGCTGCGACATCGAACTCGTCGCAGTTCTGACCCCGCGCTATGACGCGGAGCGTCTGGGCTACAAGCTGGCCGGATCCCCGCGTCAGGCGGACATCGTCGTGGTCACGGGACCGATCACCAAGCAGTCCCTTCCCCGTGTGCTGCGTGCCATCTCCCAGGTGCCGGAACCCAGATGCATCGTGACGATGGGTTCCTGCCCGCAGAGCGGCAACGTCTTCCGCGGAAGCTATTCGGTCTGCGGCCCGCTGAGCAAGTATGTGCACGTCGACGTGGATGTCGCCGGCTGCACGCCGAAGCCTGAAGCCGTGATCGAGGGCCTCGCCACCGCGACCAGGATCCTCATGGAGAAACGGCAGAATAAGAAGGGAGGTCAGAAGTAATGGATTTCCCGTTTGTAAAAGAAGCTCTGACCCAGCTCTTCTCCAAGCCCAGCACCATCGCCTTCCCGGCGGCGCCGAGCCCTGCGAAACCGAACTATCGCGGCAGAATCGTCTTCCATCCGGACAAGTGCATCAGCTGCAACATGTGCGAGCGTGTCTGCGCCGGTCAGGCGATCACCCACACCTCCGAACCCTGTGAAGAGGGCGAGCGGATCACCCGCCAGTTCTATCTCGGCTCCTGCACCTTCTGCTCTCACTGCGCCAGTTTCTGCACCCACGGCGCCATCGAGCTGAGCGACGACTATCATATGATCGCCGATTATTACCATGCCGATACGTTTGAAGAGGGCGAAGAGGCGTTGATCGTCCGCGGTACCTACATCAAGAAGGCCCCGGTGAAGAAGGCCGCCCCTGCTGCCGCGCCGGCAGCGAAGACCGCGGCCCCCAAAGCAGAAGCGCCGAAAGCCGAGGCTGCCCCGAAGGCGGAAGAACCGAAGCCCGCGGAGGAAAAGCCCGCTGCCACAGCAGATGCAAAAGCGGCGACAGCCGAAGTGACCGAAGAGGCTCCGAAGCCGAAGAGAACCCGCAAGCCCAAGACCGAGACCGCGGATGCCGCCGCAGCTGCAGGCGCAACGGTCACCGAGAAGGCGGCGGAAGCGGCTCCGGAAGCGCCCAAGGCCGAGGAGAAGGCAGCTCCTGTCGAAGAGGCGGCAGCGCCCGCGGCGGCTCCGCAGCCCCGCGACGACGGCAAACCCGTTCAGGATCCGTCCAAGTGCATCTACTGCACGCTCTGCGCGCGCAACTGCCCGGCCGGCGCGCTGACAGTCGACCGCAAGGCGAAGACCTGGGTCCTTGACGAAGACCTCTGCGTTGCCTGCGGCACCTGCCAGGGAGCCTGCCCGAAGGACGCCATCATCATGTAACATTCCGGGCGAACCGGAAACGACACATCCCCGCCCTCGGGCGGGGATGCGCTGCCAAGAGAAACAGGCGCCTTAACGAATACGTTGACTGGAGATCTCCCCGCCGGCGGCGGGGAGATCTTCATATCAGGCGGTAAAGAATACGGTTGAGCAGCATAATTTTCTGTGGAAATTCCGTCTGTCATGTGATATAGTATTATCATCATAAGTCGGAAGGACGGATGGATTGTTATGAAAAAGAGACTGATTGCAATGCTTCTCTGCATGATCCTGTGCCTGACTGTTCTGCCGGTCTGCGCCTTCGCGGGCGAGGGCCTGACGGCAGCCGGTACCTCTGTGAGCCCCCTGACCGGGGATGAGAGCAATGTTGTGCTCTGGGTCGTCGTCGGCGTTGTTGCGCTGGCGGGCATTGTCGGAATCGTGCTTTATCTGATGAAGCGCAAAAAATAAAATATCGGAACATGAGATTCATCCCCGCCGCCCGGCGGGGATGAATTGCATGTACGGCCGGGAAACCTGGTGAAAACTAAGAAATGACGTATAGTTTTTTCAACAGGCATATGATATAATATCAATGATTATTCTAGCGATTATGACAATTTGCGACAAAGGGACGGTTGCTCGAAAGCGAGGGCATGGTTGATGAAGAAAAGATTGTTCGCACTGCTCCTGTGTATACTGATGTGCCTGACGATACTGCCGGTCGCTGCATTTGCGGACGATGACACGTTTACGATCACAATTGTGATTAACGGAAAAAGAGAAAGCGTTGTCGGGGATAATCCGATTCCGTCTTCGGGAGAGTATGAACTGAATAAGAAGATCATTCTTCCTGGTTTTGATGATGAATGCTTTGTCGGTTGGTATGAAGGAAATCATGATGTTGGCAATGCGTATATAGTTAATCATGATGCTACTTTGACCGCGGTTTTTGAACATGATTTAGGGGAGTGGGTTGACTCCAGGCCAGCAACATGCGTTATTGAAGGGACGAAAAAGAAAACCTGCTCAAAATGCCACTATGAGATAACAGAATCAGTCCCTAAGACAGATCATAATTATGAGTATATCGATGTTCAGGAAGCGACTTGCTCCGAGACGGGAAAAGCGGCGCATTATCATTGCACAATCTGTAAATTAGACTTTAATATTGAAAAGACAGAAGTATTAGATGCCGATGCTCTTACGTTGCCTAAAACGGATCATACGTGGAATGAAACCCTTGAAAACATAGATGGAAAGTATTTGAAGACACCTGCCGATTGCACAGAAGGCGATATTTACTACAGGTACTGCACTTCATGCGGAGTCAGCGCCAAAGATGTGGAGAACCCACCGGAGCCAGTGACCTTACAAACGAACACTCCGAATGGACATCATCTTCTCCCTGTTGATGAGGTTCCGGCGACGTGTACAACAGCTGGGAATATTTCGTACTATGAATGCAGCGAGTGTCATAGGAAGTTTGAGAACGAAGACGGCACGGGTGAACTGAATGATGAGCAGATTGCGATTCCACGTCTCAGTGCGGATGGAACGCATCAATGGGGAGAGACCGGTCAGTGCACACGGTGCACGGCCAAAGCGTTCAGACTTGCTGTTTCTTTTAATGATCTTGGTACAGTAAAAGTTAATGGAACAGATGTAAACTCCGGCGCCCCTGTTTTCCTTGTGCCGGGGGAAGCTGTTGAAGTCACCTTCGATCCTAATGAGAATATGTTCCTGAATGAGCTTACCGCAGACGGAACTGCCGTTGCCATTACGAATAATTCTTATACGATTCCGGCTGCAGAAGCACTTGAAGATACATCGAAGACTATCACCGTGACATTCTCGAACCATATTGCAGGCGCCGATGTAACAGTAAAATTTGTCGATGCGGCTGAGGCCAAGAATACACAGGCGGCTGCGTATCGCAGCACTTTGGCCACAGAAACGGTAACCGC
>Ga0256404_1004889_pt1 | contig 24512 bp, 21 predicted proteins | sample RumenRJG_01DNA_FD_185990 | JGI IMG/M metagenome (GOLD analysis project Ga0256404, IMG submission 185990) | Bovine rumen microbial communities from Lethbridge, Alberta, Canada - RJG_01 | ecosystem: Host-associated > Mammals > Digestive system > Stomach > Rumen | place: Canada: Alberta | collected... | reverse complement strand
TCCACGATGGCGATGTTCATGGTATGTTTCCTCCCGGGCAGTTTCCCATCATTATAGCACGAAGTGTCTCCGTCATTCCAACAAATTATCCCAGGATCACCGTGAGTTATCCCAGAAATCCGGATACGGCATGTTCAGGCGCAACCGGAATCAAAGTCTTTTTTGCTGAACGGTGACCGAGACCGGACCGGACAAAAAACCGCTCTCCACAAACTGTGGAGAGCGGGAGCATTCAGGGAGCGGCAGTTCTTTCCGGAGCGTCTTATTCGGCCCGGATCTGAACGGCGTCGGGGGAGGGCTCGGCATACTGCTGGCCGATGACACCGTCCAGCACGTCAGAGATATAGTCGATTACGGCGTCGTCCATGGGGATGCCGGTGTCAAAGCCGAAGCCCTCACGGTAGGCGCGGTTGAACACGTTGTAGGTATCGCCGCCCGCTGCGCAGAAGTTGTTGGTGACGACGGCATAGGTGGCGTTTTCATCGAAGGGCTCACCGTTGATGGCGGTGATGCTCACGCGCCGGATGGAGGCGGGGGCAAAGTAGCTGCTCTCCTTGCCGTCAAGGGTATAGACCTCACCCTGGTCATATTCTTTGGTGGTGTCCAGCGTCCATTCAATGCCGCTGGTCTGGGGGAAGCCGCCGATTGGATCGGGCGTGCAGAAGGTGGAGGCCTCCAGGGCTTCCAGCAGCTCGCTGCCCTTGACATAGATGACGGCGACGGTGTTTCCGAAGGGGAGAACGGTTTTGACGTCGTTTTTGGTCACACCGCCTGCGGGGATGGGAGCACGGACGCCGCCGCCGTTGGTCACGCCGACCACCGGCGCGTCATAATAGGCTTCCATGGCGCCGCCGGAGACCACGCTCCAGACCATGGCATCGGTGATGAGAGAGCCGAGGTTGGTCTGCTCGGTGCGGTTGCCGGGCGCGCGCTCTCCGTTCAGATCGATCTCAGAGGTGGCAAAGACAGCGCCGTATTCCGCGTCAACCGCATCCATGATTTCCTTTGCCGCCGCGTCGACATCGGTGTCCTTCGGGAGATTTGCGGCTTCAATCAGGAAATGATCCTCGATGGTTTTGGTGGCGTTGTCAATCACGACGACGCCGACGTTGGCAAAGTAGCAGCCGGTGGACTGGATGGGCTCGCCGTTTTCACCGGCGGTCATGACCGTATGAGAGTGGCCGTCGATCAGGAAATCAATATCCGTGACCTTGTCGTACAGATCGATGGAGCGGTAGCCGTTGGCGGCGGATTCCTTGGCCACGCCGAGATGGACCAGGCCGATGATCAGATCCGCATTCTGCTCCTTCAGGCTGTCGACAGCCAGCTGGGCGCTGGCATAGAGGTCGTCAAAGGTTGCAAAGGAGATCTCCTGGATGAGACCGGGATTGACCTTGGTGGCGGTCTCCGGGGTCTCCAGACCGAAGAAGCCGATCTTCAGAGTGTCAGGCTCGACTGGCGCTTCTTCGCCCTCGGCCGGCTGTTCGGCTTCCTCCGGCGCGGGCAGCTCGATTTCCACGACGGCGGTGGCGGGCAGAATGCTCTCACCGGTCTCGTCGAGGTAGACATTGGCGCAGATGGTTTCAAACTCCGCGTCCTTCAGGTTCTCCATCAGCTGGGCATAGCCGAAGTCAAATTCGTGGTTGCCGAGGGTGACGACGTCATAGCCGGCGGCATTCATCATCTTGACGGCGCTCAGGCCCTTTGAGCCGCTGACATAGGGGCTGCCCTGACTGAAGTCACCGGCGTCGACCATGAGAACCTTTTCGGCGCCGGCCGCTTCCATGAAGCTCTTCATGGCGGTCATATAGGCATAACCCCACAGCCTGCCGTGGACATCATTGGAGTGCAGAATGATGGTCTTGCCGGTGTAGTCGGTGGAAAACAGTTTTGCGTTGGCGGCATAGTCGTAGTCCGCATAGGACGTGACGCCGAGCGCCAGAAGCATCACGAGGGAAAGAACAAGGGCAAGGAACTTACGCGCGTTTTTCATAAGCTGACCTCCATATCTTATAATTTGATTGCCCATAGACAGTATAACGGAAAACGGAAAAAAGAACAAGATAATTATTTAACATTAAAATGATGCTGCCGCCGGCTTATCAGATGAGAGCAGTACCGGAAAAGATTCGAGACAGGAGAGCCCTCAGGGGGATTCCGACTCGATTTTTGCAATGGTATCCTTCCGGATCAACTCCCGCAAGTTTGTGAGATAAGGAGAGAAAGAAACCTTGTCATCGGCATAATGCATGTTGAGATCATATTCGTTCTCCGACCAGGTGCTGAGATCCGACTCGTTGTGCTGAATCAGGGCTTCCAGGCTGTCCATAGCCTTAAAAATCCGGGCTTCGAGGGTTTTTCTCTCGCTCATTTCCTTGTACAGAGAGGCCATTTCTCCCCGGAAAGGTTCCGGCAGAGTCGAAACCCATTCGGCGAGCAGTTCGTCTTCCCGCTTTTCATCAGAGGAGGTCTTCAGAAATGTGGGGATATCTCCGGTAAAAGCCTCTCCGAGATCGTGAATCAGACACATCCGGAGTACCTTGTTCATATCTGCCTCCGGAAACTCATCGCTGATCCAGTAAGCCATCAGAGAAATCCGCCAGCTGTGTTCGGCGACACTCTCATGACGTCCTCCGGATGTATAGCAGTGCCGGGTGGCATCTTTCAGCCGCTCCGCGGTATGCAGAATCTCGAGAAATGTTCTGGGATCCATAAAAAACCTCCTAAAAAAGGATTCTTATAAGCAATTGCGCCTGTACGGAAAAAGATAAGGCGAAATTTCCATGCACTTCATGCTTACCTCTGTTTCATTTTTTGAGATATGTGTCACTGTCAAATATACGAATGTACATGATTTTATCACAGTTTGTTTTCCGGAACAAGAAAGAGTTGACACATACCAGGCACATTAACGATGGGAGGATCTACTTGACATGAAAGACCTTTTTATGTACAATAACCGTACTGGAAAGAGTACGGTTATTGTCGAAAGGAGTTAGGATATGACAGTAGCGAGACAGATGGAGATTCGAGCCAACATGAAGGACTATCTTGACCGTGCTTCCGCGGGAGAGCCGATCTTCGTCCCGCGCAAGGGAAACAGAAATGTTTATATCATTTCTCAGGCGGAATACGAAACCATGCAGAAAGCAAAAAGAAATGCAGAATATCTCATGATGCTTGATCAGAGCAGACAACAACTGGAAACCGGCGATGTTGTTATGAAATCGCTGCGTGATCTGAGGACGATGGAGTGAATGAATTTACGTTTTCCAGAGAAGCCTTTTCACAATACGTTTCCTGGCAAACTGAAGATAGGCGAATGCTGCGCCGCATCAATGATCTCCTGGAAGACATCAGGCGGAACGGACCGATGAACGGTACCGGGAAACCGGAAAAACTGAAGTATCGAAAAGGCTACTCGCGCAGAATCGATGATGCGAACAGGCTGGTCTATGATATTGACGAGCAGGGAAACATCCGGATTTTATCATGCCGGGGCCACTATGAATATTGAGCAGCAAAACGCCCAGCCGTCAGGCTGGGCGTAAGTCTTTGCGAGAACAAATTGCGGCAGCTCACTGCAGTGACGCACCGGGTGGTCCCGCCGCAATTTTGTCGAGGGTGTCCTTCAGAATCTCCTGTCTGAGCGCTGCCAACCAGGGAGAGAAAGCGACGGCATCAAAGGCATAGACCCTGTTGAGCGCGTACTCATTTTCAGACCAGGTAGAGAGATCGGATTCATTGTGCTGAACCAGGGCCTCCAGTTTGTCCAGAGCCTTGTAAAGCTTTGCCTCCGGTGTTTCCATGGCGCTCATCTCAGCGTATAGCCCCCGCATCTCTACGGAGACGCTCTCTGGCAGTGTATCGACCCAGCGATCAATCAGACTGTCCTCCTGCTCACGGTCGGCATCCGTCTTTACAAAAGTGGGAATATCCCCGGTAAAGCACTCGCCGAGGTCATGGATCAGACACATTCGAATGACCCGGTCCATATTCAGTTCCGGAAACTCACCCCTCAACAGAAGGGCCATCAGTGAAAGCCGCCAGCTGTGCTCGGCTACACTCTCCTGCCGACCGCCGGAAGTATAGCAGTGGCGCGTGGCATCCTTCAGTTTTTCCGCAGTATGCAGAATCTCGAGATATGTTCTGGGGTTCATTTTAAGCTGCTCCGGCAAGGGTCAGCGTGACCCTTTGTCGTACGGAATACCCTCGGCCTTCGGTGCGCGGGAGTTCTTGGAAGTCAGGGCGAGCACGATCAGGGAAACGATATAGGGCATCATGTTGTATACATTGCCCGGGAGATTCAAAGCAGCCAGAGAGGGGAAGCCGACATAGGTGTTCGACAGAGCGCGGAACAGACCGAACAGCAGTGCCGCCAGCGCAATGCGTCCGGGCTTCCACTGGCCAAAGATCATGACCGCCAGGGCCAGGAAGCCGAAGCCGGCAACGCCGTTTTCAAACTTCCAGATCGAGACGCCTGCCAGAATGTAGCAGATGCCGCCGAGACCGCCGAGAATACCGGAGAGCAGGACACCGGCCCAGCGCATCTTGTAGACATTGATGCCGACGGAATCGGCTGCCTGGGGATGCTCACCGCAGGCCATCAGGCGGAGACCGAACCTGGTGCGATAGAGCATCACGGCGACCACGATCACGGCGATCACGGCGATCAGCATAAACCAGTTGAACTCAAAGCCGTTGATGTTTGTGATGAACATTTTGCGCGCGCGGACATATTCGATCTCTGAAGAGTGGTCATCCGGATTCATCGAGGTGTTGAGCGCCTTGACGAAAACGGTGGCGGCTGCGGTGCCCAGCAGGTTCAGCGCAGTGCCGACGAGGGTCTGGTCTGCCTTGAAGTTGATGCAGGCGACCCCCAGGAGAGCGGAGTAGACCAGACCGAAGAACGCTGCCGCAAGGATGACAAGGAGTACCATGACGAAGGCAGATTCCGTCTGGCAGAAGCGCATCATGAGGGCACCGCCCAGGGCGCCGATGACCATGATGCCCTCAAGACCGAGGTTGATGACACCGGAGTGTTCCGAAATGCAGCCGCCCAGGGCGACCAGAATCAGAACAGAGGAGAAAATCAGCGTATACTGAATCAGCAGCAACATGATTAATCAGCCTCCTTTCCGGCAGTTTCCGCAGTTATCTGTTTCTGAATCCTTCTGTCTTCGCTTTTCGCGATCATGTTGTTCATGGTAATCTTGATGAAGAGCACAAAACCGCAGAGATAGATGATGACGGAGGAGATCAGATCAGAGATCTGCGAGCTGTAGAAGTTGGTGTTGACGTACTGGCCGCCGTCGGTGATATGCTGGATAAAGAAAGAGGAGAAGATCGCGCCGATGGGGCTGAGGCCGCCCAGGAAGGCCGCCGCAATCCCGTTGAAGCCCATGCCCGGGACGGAAGACTGGGTGCACTCCCAGCGCATATAGCCGGTCTGATACAGCATGGATGCGCCGAGACCTGCGAGACCGCCGGCGATTACCAGGGTCAGGATGATGTTCTGATTCTCCTTCATGCCGGCATACCGGGCGGCGTTCTTGTTGCTGCCGGTGGCTTTCAGCTCATAACCGAGCTTTGTCTTGTTGAGGATGATGCTGATCACGATCGCAATCACCAGAGCCAGAGGAACCGCGATGGTGACATACTTGTTGTTTCCGATCAGCTTATCCAGGCCGACATTCGGCAGAATCGCGGAGGGATTCACATCCGTGATATACATGGTATAGGGGCTTGCGACCTCTTTGACCTTTGCCAGAATGGTATTGGCGGAGTATAGAGAGATCCAGTTCAGCATGATGCCGGAGATGACTTCGTTGACATTGCAGTAGGCTTTCAGAATGCCGACGACAGCGCCGAGCACGGCGCCTGCACAGATCGCAAACAGCATGCAGGGCAGCCAGCTCCAGCCCCAGGCGAGGGCGGCGTACAGGCAGGCGCAGGAGCCGGCCACGTACTGGCCGGCGGCGCCGATGTTGAACAGGCCGACCTTATAGGCAAACAGAATGCTGAGAGAGCACATCAGCAGCGGCATGGTCTTCGCCAGCGTATTGCCGAACTGCTTGAGCTGGGTTTTGGGCTTGCTCCAGGTGAAGAAGTTTTTGATGACGTTTGTGATCGATTCGGCAGCACCCTGGGGATTGATGAAGAGAAGAACGATATAGCCGATCAACAGACCGAGAATAATGCAGATGATCGAGGCGACAAAAGCCTGTACACCCGGATTTTTCAGTGCTTTTTTCATGCTTTCACCTCATCTCGTTTTGCGCCGGCCATGTAAAGGCCGAGCTCTTCCTGGGTGGTTTTCTTCGGATCCAGCTCACCGACAATCTCGCCCTCATACATGACAAGAATCCGATCGGGGACATCCATGACTTCATCCAGTTCCAGCGAGACCAGAAGAACCGCCTTGCCGGCGTCGCGCTGCGCGACCAGCTGCTTGTGGATGAATTCGATGGCGCCGACGTCGAGGCCGCGGGTGGGCTGGACGGCGATCAGAAGTTCCGGAGCCTTGTCGATCTCACGGGCGATAATGGCTTTCTGCTGGTTGCCGCCGGACATGGAACGCGCCGTCGTGATCGGACCCTGGCCGGAACGGACGTCATATTCCTTGATCAGCTTATTGGCATATTCGCGGATGTTCTTTCGCCTGAGGAAGCCTGCCGAAGAGGTAAACTCCGGCTCAAAGTAAGTCTGGAGAATCAGGTTGTCTTCCAGCGAATAATCCAGCACGAGACCGTGTTTGTGTCGGTCTTCGGGGATATGGCTGATGCCCATCACGGCACTGCGTTCGCGGATGGAAGCCTTGGTCATGTCTTTGCCCATGATGGTAATTTTCCCGGAGACAAGCGGCTCGAGACCGGAGAGCCCGTAGACAAACTCCGACTGACCGTTTCCGTCGATGCCGGCGAGGCAGACAATCTCTCCGGCACGAACCTTCAGAGAGACGTTTTTTACTGCGTTGTTTTTATGGACTTTGGAGGCAACGGTCATGTTCTCGATGTCGAGGATGACTTCGCCGGGATGCGCCGGTGTCTTTTCGACATGGAAGTTGACATTGCGTCCGACCATCATGGCGGAAAGCTGCTCCGGCGTAACGTCCTTTGTGTTGACAGTACCGATGTACTTGCCCTTCCGGAGAACCGTGCAACGGTCTGCAACTTCCATGATCTCGTTCAGCTTGTGAGAAATGAAGAGAATGGACTTCCCTTCCCCTGCCAGATTTTTCATGATCTGCATCAGCTCGGAGATCTCCTGCGGCGTGAGAACGGCGGTCGGCTCGTCAAAGATCAGGATCTCATTATCGCGGTAGAGCATCTTGAGAATCTCCGTTCTCTGCTGCATACCGACGGTGATGTCCTCGATCTTGGCGTCGGGATCGACCTTCAGACCGTACTTCTCAGAGAGGGCCAGGACTTTTTCGCGGGCTTCCTTCTTTTGCAGAAAACCCATCTTGTTCGGCTCGACGCCCAGGATGATGTTGTCGAGAACCGTGAAGCATTCCACCAGCTTGAAATGCTGGTGAACCATGCCGATCCCCAGATCATTGGCGTCATTGGGGTTGTTGATCTTGACTTCAACGCCGTCTTTCTTGATGGTGCCTTCTTCCGGCTGATAAAGGCCGAACAGCACGCTCATGAGCGTGCTCTTTCCCGCTCCGTTTTCACCGAGCAGCGCGTGGATTTCTCCTTTCTTCAGCTGGAGCGTGATATCATCGTTGGCGATGATACCGGGGAACTTCTTCGTGATGTGAAGCATCTCGATTGCAAATTGCTCCTGTGCCAAATTCACATCCTCCTTTTCTCAGCGATTGTTTCAAAAAAGAGGCAGGCCAAAAGACCTGCCTCCGGAAAGCCAGAAGAAATTACTTGATGTTGCCCTGATAGTCAACCGTGACAACGGAGACTGCAGGCTCGACAGTGATGTCGTTGGAGACGGTGACATCGCCGGCGTTCATGGCGGCGACCAGTGCAGCGTAGTCATCCTCGGTGAAGGTGTCGCTGAACTGAGTGGATCCGGCGATCTGAACAAAGTTCTCAGCCGGAACATCAGAGACGAGGCCGAGGTTGTCAACCTTGCCGCCCTCAAAGGTGCCGTCAAGAATGGCGGAGAGCTCTGCATTGACCGTGGCGGCCAGACCCTTCATCGCGGAAGTGACCGTCATGCCTTCGCCATAGAGACCGTCGATGGTGCCGGCCTGGTCAACGTCAACACCGATGACCTTGCCGCCGACCTTGGCCGCTGCTTCACCGGCAGAGGTGAAGATACCGCCGCCGCAGGCAAAGACGACTTCGGTGCCGGCAGCATACCAGGTGTCCATGTAAGCGGTGATATCGGAATCGCCGTAGAACTGGTTGCCGTAAGCATACTTGATCTCGACATCGGTGAGGTTGAGCTCGGCAGCGGCAGCGTCAGCACCCTGCACAAAGCCATATCCGTAACGGACAACAGCGGGAACCGCCATGCCGCCGAGGAAACCGAGCTTGGTGTAGCCGAGCTTCACAGCCGCATAACCGGCCATGTAGCCGCAGAGCTCTTCCTGATAGACAGCGCAGTAGAGGTTGGCGGGAACATCCTTGGCAAGGTCGCCGATGTCGCCTTCGCTGACGTCAAGGGCGATGAAGGTGATGTCATCGTACTCAGGAGCAACTTCCTGGATGGCAGGACCGAAGGCATAACCGGGCATCACGATGACGGTGTAGCCGTCGTCAATGGCCTTCTCGATGGAAGTGATACGGTCTTCGTCGGAGTCGGAAGCCGGCTTGTAGTACTGGAAGGTGAGGCCTTTTTCATCGGCGAACGCCTTGCAGGCTTCGTAGGTGGTCTGGTTGAAGGACTGGTCGGTGATGTCGCCGTAGTCGGTGATCATGGCAACAGAGACATCGTCATCGGCAAAGGCGGTGCAGCCCAGCGCGAGGACCATGCAGAGAACCAGTGCGATAGAAAGGATCTTCTTCATTATTCTTCCTCCATTATAAATTTGTTGTTCAGAGATCTCTCTGAATCCATGCATGATTATACCATGCGGCGGTATGCAGAATCAAGGGAAAACTTTATCAATTTAACAGAAGAAATCTCCCCGTCGAAGACGGGGAGACCGGAGATGGATTTTCTTTTCAGGGGGTCAGTGGGTCAGGCGAGCCTGGCCATCTCGGCGGCAGTGTCCAGGGCGACCTCCATCATCTGGGTGAAGGAGCTCTGCCGCTCTTCCGCGGGGAGGTTGTCCTCCGGACGATAGATATGGTCGGAGATGGTGCAGATGCAAAGCGCCCGCTTTCCGGCGTAGGCGGCGTTGGCATAGAGACCGGCGGCTTCCATCTCAACGGCGAGGACGCCCATCCGCTTCCACTGGTCGTTCTTCGAGCAGCCTTCGGCGGCGTAGAAGGGGTCGGAAGAGAGAATGTTTCCGACGCGCATGTCGATGCCTCTGGCTTTTGCACAGGCGACGGCGGTGCTGAGGAGGGTGTAATCCGCAATGGGGGCGAAGGTGGCGGTCTCCCCGAGGCCGAAGCTTTTCACATAATTGGAATTGGTGCAGGCGGCCTGCCCGGCCACCAGATCGCGCAGCTTCAGGTCGTCCTGCAGCGCGCCGGCGGAGCCGATGCGGATGATGTTGTCGACATCATAGAAATTGAAGAGCTCCCAGCTGTAGATGCCGATGGAGGGGATGCCCATGCCAGAGGCCATGACCGTGACAGGGACGCCCTTCCAGGTGCCGGTGTGGCCCTGAACGCCGCGGACGTTGTTGACCAGGACGGGGTCGGTGAGGAAGGTCTCGGCGATGAATTTGGCGCGCAGCGGATCGCCGGGCATCAGCACGGTTTTGGCAATCTGGTCCTTCTGCGCATTGATATGAGGGGTGGGAATCGGCATAAAAGATACCTCCGTAATGAATATGTTATTGTCTGAAATCAGCAGCTGATGCCATTATAAAGGAAAAACGAGATCCTGTAAAGCCGCGAGACGCGGTCAGGAGACGCCGCTGACAAAGTCGCGGACAAAGTAGAGCGCCGCGCCCAGCGGGGTGATGTGATGCCGCAGGGTGCTCAGCTTGACGAAGTCCGCGTCGGCGGTAAAGGGGTTTCCCGCCCGGACATAATCGCGGATTACCGGGAGATAGGGCTGGAGGTATTCGGAAAACAGGCCGCCCAGAATCACGTCGCAGTCCAGAATCATATGAACACTGTTGACCGCAATCGCCAGATGCCGCAGCATGTCGTAAAGCAGCGCCTCGTACTCGGGATTATGCTGTTCTACGCCGCGGAAGAAGTCTTCCAGAGAGACGCCGAGGGTCTCCTCAATCCGCCTCGGAGAGCTGTACGCCTCGAGGCAGCCGTTTTTCCCGCAGCTGCAGCGCAGGCCGCCGGGCTCGATGCAGAGATGGCCGAATTCCCCGCTCTGGGCGTTGTCGCCAGCGTAGGGATGCCCGTCGATGACAACCGCGCCGCCGATGCCGTATTCCAGAGAGAAATAGGCGAGATTGGAGGAAGCGCCCCGGACGAAAAACTCCGCAAAGCCGCTGGCGGAAGCGTCGTTTTCCACATAGACGGGATACGGGATCCCCTTGGTCAGAACCTCCAGAGGCACGTCCCGGATGCCAAGCGTTGGGGCCATATGGATGCGCGAATGATCCTGCGTGATCAGGGCGGGAATGGTGATCCCGACGCCGAGGAGCTTCGCGCGGTCGATGCGGTGATCGTCCAGAAAGCTCTCCAGCAGCGCCGGCAGAGATGACGTTTCTTCCGAGAGAGAGGAGATAAAATCGAAGGGAATCGCCTGATAGGCGAGTTCATGCAGGCGCAGATCGGTCAGGATAAAACGCAGGCGATGTTCGCTCACCGAGATTCCGACGGCGAGCCTGGCGTCCGGAATGATATCCAGTCCCTGGGCTTTGCGCCCGCCGGTGGATTTCTCTTCCCCGGAATACTGCACCAGGCCTTCTTCCATCAGCTCGTTGAGATTCTGATACAGCGTGGGCATGCTGATGCCGCATTTCACGGCCAGCACCTGCTTGGAGCAGAATTCCTGCGCGTCGTACAGGGTGTGATAGATTTTACTCCGGACCGAAACCGGAGCCTGTCTGGCAATCGGTGCCATCTGTCGTGTCGTCCCTCCTTTGCGACAAACATAAACATAAGGAGCTTTCTTTCTTATTTATATTATTTTAACACGCTTTTCAAAAGAGTCAATGGCCTTTGACAACTTAAGAAAGATGATTTTAAGAAAGCCGGATTATGAATGCAGCACAATGCACAAAAATTGAGGATCGAATTTAAACATAATCAACAAATCAACGTCAAAGAGTAAAAAGGCCTTGACAGTCGCAAACGATATTTGTAAAATCACTATATGGAAGTCGGGCGACTTCTAATACAAAGAAAGAAATAGAAACAAGGAGGATCCACATGAAAAAGTTACTCGCACTTGTCCTTGTGGCATGCATGATCCTGGCGGTCGGCGCATTCAGCGCGTTTGCTGATGAAGGCGACCTCGTCGGTCTTTCCATGCCGACCAAATCCCTTGAGCGTTGGAACCGTGACGGCACCTACCTCAAGGAGCAGTTCGAAGCAGCTGGCTACAAGGTTGAGCTGACCTACTCCGACAACGACGCTGTGAAGCAGAACAACGACATTGCCAACATGATCGCCGACGGCGTGAAGGTCCTGGTCGTTGTCGCTATCGACGCCGATTCTCTGAGCGCTACCCTCGCAGATGCAGCAGAAGCCGGCATCACCGTCATTGCTTATGACCGTCTGATCAACAATGCGGACATCGCCTACTATGTTTCCTTCGATAACTACACCGTCGGTGTGCTGCAGGCCAAGTATGTCATCGATGCACTCGATCTCGAGAATGCCGGCGACAAGACCTACAACATCGAGTTCACCGCCGGTGACCCGGCTGACACCAACGCGGGCTACTTCTTCAACGGTGCTTTTGACACCCTGAAGCCCTTCATTGATGCCGGCACCCTGAAGATCCCCTCCGGCAAGACCACCTTTGAGCAGGTTGCCACTCCGCAGTGGAGCACCGACACCGCTCTTGAGAACTTCCAGAACACTCTCGCTTCCTTCTATGGTGACGGCACTGTCCTCGACATCGCCCTCTGCTCCAATGACTCCACCGCAGCCGGCGTTGCCCAGGCAATCGTCTCCGACTATGCCGGTGAGAACCAGCCCATCGTCACCGGCCAGGACGGCGATATCGGCAACCTCCAGAACATTGTCGACGGCATCCAGACCATGACGGTTTACAAGAACGTCTCCGATGAAGCCGGTGTCACCCTCGTTCTGGTTGACGCGATCCTCAACGGCGAGACTCCGGGTGCCGAGCTCTGCGAGAAGTTCTCTGCTGACGCAGCATTCGATACCGAGACCTATGACAACGGCCTTGGCGTTGTTCCCTCCTACCTGCTGGTTCCGTACTCCATCGATGCCTCCAACCTCGACCTGCTCGTCGAGACCGGCAACTACGAGTGGGATGCCAACCATCAGTATCTGGTTTCCACCCTTGGCTGATTTCCTCAGACACATCTGAAGCACCGAGGGGCGGGGTTCACCCCCGCCTCTCTTTTTGGATATTAGGAGGGTTTTTACTTGGCTGATTATATTCTTGTGATGAAGAACATCACAAAAGAATTTCCCGGCGTCAGAGCGCTTGACAACGTGAATCTCGAAGTCGAAAGAGGAGAGATTCATGCGCTGGTCGGCGAAAACGGCGCGGGGAAATCCACATTGATGAATGTGCTTTCCGGCACATATCCATACGGAAGCTACACCGGTGACATCATCTATAACGGCGAGGTCTGCCAGTTCAACACCCTGAAAGACAGCGAGAAACGGGGTATTGTTATCATTCATCAGGAGCTCGCGCTGATTCCGGAGCTCTCCATCGGAGAGAACATGTTCCTCGGCAATGAGCGGAAAGGCACCTTCTGGATCGACTGGGACCGCACCTATCACGAGGCAAGAACGCATATGGATCAGGTCGGCCTGAAGGACAGCGAGCACACACTGATCAAGGACATCGGCACCGGCAAGCAGCAGCTCGTTGAAATTGCCAAGGCGCTGTCCAAAAACGTAAAATTGCTGATACTCGATGAACCGACATCTTCTCTGAACGAAGAAGACTCCAGGATGCTCCTGAACCTCCTGCTGGACTTCAAGAAGCAGGGCATGACCTCGATCATCATTTCGCATAAACTGAACGAAATTGCCTATGTGGCAGATAGAATCACGGTTGTCCGCGACGGCGCAACGATTGAAACCATTGATAACCATGACCGCACCGTGGACGAAGACCGCATCATCCGGGGCATGGTCGGACGTGAACTTTCGGACCGTTTCCCGAAGCGTGTGCCGAACATCAGCGAGGAGAAGGCGCTGGAGGTCAAAAACTGGACGGTTCACCATCCGGTTTATACCGAAAAAGTCGTGGATGACAATGTCTCCTTCTATGTGCGCAAGGGCGAGATTGTCGGCTTTTCCGGTCTGCAGGGTGCAGGACGGACAGAGCTGGCCATGTCCATCTTCGGGCATTCCTACGGCACGGGAATTACCGGACAGCTCTTCATCAACGGGAAAGAGGCCCATCTGGGCAATGAGCGCAAAGCCATCGAAGCGGGACTGGCCTACGTCACCGAAGACCGGAAAGGCAACGGGCTGATTCTGCCGCAGACCATCGCGGTCAACACCACGATGGCGCGTCTGGATAAGGTTTGCAGCGGCGGTGTCATCGACACCGTGAAAGAAAACATGGCTGCCGAAGAGTACCGGGAGAAACTCAAAACGAAGACCCCTTCGGTCCAGCAGGCAGCCGGCAACCTCTCCGGTGGTAACCAGCAGAAGGTGCTGCTGGCCAAATGGATGTTCGCCGATTCGGATGTGCTGATCCTCGACGAACCCACCCGAGGAATTGACGTCGGCGCCAAGTATGAGATCTACTGCATCATGAACGATCTCGTGGCACAGGGAAAATCCGTCATTATGATTTCTTCCGAAATGCCGGAAATTCTAGGTATGTGTGATCGCGTGTATGTCATGAATGAGGGCAGAATCGTCGCAGAGATGGACATCGCGGACGCATCGCAGGAGAAGATCATGGCGGCGATCCTCAAGTCAGAAAAGAAGGAAGAGGAGAAACAAGTATGAACGTGAAAGCCTTTGTCAAAAAGTATACCATGGTCATTGCGCTCGTGGCCGTATTCATTCTGTTCGGCCTGCTGACGCACGGGCGTCTGTTCTATCCGCAGAACATGTCGAACCTCATGCTGCAGAACTCCTATGTTCTGGTTCTGGCTTGCGGCATGCTGTGCTGCATTCTGACCGGCGGTAACATCGACCTGTCTGTCGGTTCCACGGTCTGTCTGGTCGGCGCGCTGGCCGCACAGCTGATGGACAAGAACGGGATGAATGCGTATCTGGTTATTTTCGTCTGCCTGATGGTCGGTGCTGTGATCGGCGGCTGGCAGGGCTTCTGGATCGGCTATGTCCATATCCCGCCGTTTATCTGCACCCTGTCGGGCATGTTCCTCTTCCGCGGACTCGGCCGTGTCATTCTGGCTTCCAAGACCGTTCCCGTGAAGGATAAGACCTTCCTGAACGTCTTTGCTTCCTATGTACAGATCCCCGGCCTGGATGACAACAAGGTCAAAATGTCGGCGATGATCGTCGGCGTTGTGATCGCGGCCATTGTGCTGCTCACGGTCTTTACCGGTCGTGCCAAGAGAGCCAGGAAAGGTTACGCGGTCGGACCGCTCGGCCCGGAACTACTCAAAAAGGCAATTATCGCAGTCCTGATCGTCTTCTATGCGTGGAAGCTTGCCAACTACAAGGGCATCCCGGTCATGCTGATCTGGGTGCTGGCGGTTGTCTTCATCTATGCGTTCATCACCAGCAAGACCGCCCTCGGCCGTTACTTCTACGCAGTCGGCGGCAATGAGAAGGCCACCAAGCTCTCGGGCATTGATACAAGAAGGGTTTACTTCCTGGCCTATCTGTCCATGTCCTTCCTGGCCGGCCTTTCCGGTCTGCTGATGGCCGCCCGTATCGCCTCGGTCAACGGTGATACCGGTAACGCTTTCGAGATGGACGCCATCGGCTCCTGCTTCATCGGCGGAGCCTCCGCCTACGGTGGTTCCGGTACGGTTGCCGGTATCTGCATCGGCGCTATCTTCCTCGGCGTCATCAACCAGGGCATGTCGATCATCGGTCTGGACAACAACTGGCAGTATATCGTCAAGGGCGCGGTGCTTCTGGTCGCCGTTATCTTCGACGTCGTCTCCAACCATAAGACCGGCAAGGCATAAGCGTTATTACAGGTAAGAATTCAAATACCGGCGCAGGCCATGCGCCGGTATTTTGCAAGAAAGGAAAGTTTCTATGTATTATATCGGTGTAGATCTTGGAACTTCAGCAGTCAAGCTTCTTCTGATGGATGGAGCAGGGAAGATTCTGAATGTGGTCTCTCGGGAGTATCCGCTGCGCTTCCCGCAGCCCGGCTGGTCCGAGCAGGACCCGCAGGACTGGATCTGGGAATCCTTTGCCGGGATCCGGGAACTGACGGCTGACATTGACAGAACACAGGTTGCCGGGATCGGCTGCGGCGGCCAGATGCACGGCCTTGTCGCGCTGGACGCGGAGGACCAGGTCATCCGTCCCGCCATTCTCTGGAACGACGGGCGGACGGAGGAGGAGACCGCCTGGCTCAACACGGAGATCGGAAAGAAGAAGCTCTCCGAGCTCACGGCGAACATCGCCTTTGCCGGATTTACGGCCCCGAAGCTCCTCTGGATGAAGAAGCATGAGCCGGAGAACTTTGCCCGGATCCGGAAAATCATGCTGCCGAAGGACTATGTTAATTACTGCCTCACGGGCGTACATTCCTGCGACTATTCCGACGCCTCCGGCATGCTGCTGCTGGATGTCCGGCACAAGTGCTGGTCGAAGGAGATGCTGGAGATCTGCAGCGTGGAAGAAAGCTGGATGCCGCAGCTCTTTGAGAGCTATGACTGCGTCGGGACGCTGCTGCCGGCAGTTGCGTCAAAGCTCGGTCTGCCGGAGACGGTCAAAGTGGTCGCCGGCGCCGGAGACAACGCCGCTGCGGCAGTCGGGACCGGTGTCGTCGGAGAGGGCGGCTGCAACATCAGCCTCGGGACATCTGGGACGATCTTCATCTCGTCGGAGAAGTTCGGCGTCGACCCAAACAACGCCCTGCACTCCTTTGCCCATGCCGACGGCGGCTATCACCTGATGGGCTGTATGCTCTCCGCAGCCTCCTGCAACAAGTGGTTCTGCGAGGAGATTCTGAAGACAGCGGACTATGCCGCGGAACAGAAGGATATCACCGAGGAGAAGCTCGGCTGCAACCGCGTCTTCTTCCTGCCCTATCTGATGGGCGAGCGCTCCCCCATCAACGACGTGAACGCCCGAGGTACCTTCACGGGGCTCAGTATGGATTCCACACGTTCGGACATGATGCAGGCCGTGCTGGAGGGGGTCGCCTTTGCCATCCGTGATTCTCTGGAGGTAGCCCGGTCCCTCGGTCTGGACCTGCAGAAGAGCAGGATCTGCGGGGGCGGCGCAAAGAGCCCGCTCTGGAGAACCATCATGGCCAATGTCTGCAAGCTCGAGCTGGAGCAGATTGAATCCGAAGAAGGCCCCGGATACGGCGGTGCGATGCTGGCGGCGGTCGCCTGCGGAGAGTTCGGTTCCGTGAAGGAAGCGGCCGAAAAGCTGGTGCATGTGACGGCGACCGTGAAGCCGGATCCCGAGATCAGCACCCGTTATGAGGCACAGTATCAGAAGTTCCGCCGGATTTATCCCGCGATGAAAGAGATCTTCCCGGTTCTGAACACATGAGAGAGCAGCAGTTTGAATACGACGTTCAGAAACGGGCCCGTGCCGGAACGGCAGCGACACTGCGTGCCGTTATCAGCCTGTACATCATCTATCTGGCATGGTCGGTACTGAAAGGCGTGAGAAATGGCAGCTCCCCGGTTCCCGTCTGGGTCGGCTGGCTGGTGGCGATTGTATTTACTGCGGCGGCGATTGCCTTTGGCGTGTATACATGGAAAACCTGGCATCGTGATCTGGAAGCTGCACGGCTTCCGGCCAATGACGGGGACTGTGAAGAAGCTGTCGAAGAAACGGAGGAAAACGTGCCATGAGGATCGACAGTTTGCAGGCACTGTACGACGGATATCTGAAAGATGCGATACAGGTCGAAAAAAACCGCAAACCCGGCGAAGGAATCTTCGGAATTGGGAAAAGACCCTCGGATGATCCCTGCCATGACCGCTTTGCCGCTAATCTGAAGGAATGGCTGGAGGCGTTCGGGGAAGAGAAACCGGAAAGTGCGGAAATCCGGGAAGTTCTGTCCCTGATTTATCGGGCACCGAAAAAGTACCCGGACCCGAAGAGCTCCTTCTGGATGCTGATTGCGGTCCAGAGTCTGACTCTTGGCCTGATCCCAAGGCTGTCCGAATCAGATGCCCGGTCGCTGGTCGGAGAATTTGGCGGACTCTATAAACGCTGGGAGAGACTGCCGGTGCAGAAACAGATTCTGGATGCACTGGTCAAGGCGGAAAAGCAGAAATAAGAAAGGACCGGTCTCAAGAACCGGCCCGGGAAGAATCAAAACCACCGGTTGAACCGGTGGTTTTGATTTTCAAGCAGAGGGTCTTTGTTCGCTTACTTCTTCTGGACGTACTTCAGGCAGTCAATGGTGACAGCAGCGAGGATGATCAGTCCGGAGAAGACAAACTGCAGGTTCGTATCCACACCGAGAACGGTGAGGGAATAGGTCAGCGCGGTGAAGATCAGGACACCGACGACAATGCCCTGGATCTTGCCGATGCCGCCGCTGAAGGAGATTCCGCCGACCACGCAGGCCGCGATGGCGTCGGTCTCCCAGCCCTGACCGTAGGAGGCCGAGCCGGAGCCCACCATGCGGATGCACTCAAGCCACGCGCCGAAGCCGTAGAGAACACCGGCAATGGCGAAGGCAGTCAGAGTAACCTTGAACACGTTGATACCTGAAACGGACGCTGCCTCCGGGTTGCCGCCGACGGCGTACATGTTCTTGCCCAGTGTCGTCTTGTTCCAGACAAAATACATGATGGCGACCGCCGCCACAGCCCACAGAATGATCGTCGGGAACCTGCCGATCTTCGGGATGATCATCTTCGGAATGGAGATTTCGATCGCACCGAAGGAAACACCCTTGGTCGCAAAGGTCATAAGACCGAACATGATCAGCATGTTTGCCATGGTGGAGATAAAGGGATGAATCTTAAACCGAGCCGTGAAGAAGCCGGCAATGCAGGTGAAGGTTGTCGTGACGATGCAGCAGACCAGCAGCGCGAGGAACACGCGGGCCAGAACGGGAATACTCGTAAAATCATAGATGTGCCCGAAAAGCGCACCCGTGTTGATGCCCTTGTGCATGATCATCGTCGCAAGCACCATGCTGGTGCCCACCATACGCCCCACAGAGAGGTCTGTACCGGCCAAGAGGATCAGGCCGCCGACACCCAGTGCCAGGAACATGCGCGGGGATGCCGCCTGCAGGATGTTCAGGATATTGTTCATCGTCAGCAGTTGGGTATGCTTGATCACAGGAGCCAGGATGCAAAGCAGGATGAAGACGCAGACGATCACGATATACAGACCGTTGGTCAGGAAAAACTGCTTCACGTTAAAGGTATATTTGTAGTTTTCCCAGTTCTGCTTCCGTTTCTCCCCGCGGGTGAAATGCGAGAGCCGGAGCAGGTCGATCAGGTGATAGCGATAGGCAAAGGCGTCATGTCTCCGATCCTTGATCTCCTGAAGGGTAGCGTCGTGCTTGAGCTTCGCATCAAACTGACGGTTTTTATAGACGTATTTTTCGTCCTTGATTTCGCCCGGATCCTTCAGCTTCGCAAGCTCCGCTTCATGTTCGCGCTTCAGTTCGGAGAGCTCCGCTTCATAACGTTTGTCCTCTTCCGCCTTTTCCGCCGCACAGGAAGCGACGACCTTGTCGTAGTATTCCTTGTCGTAGTTTGCGTCCAGATAACTGACCGCCTCGTCGATCAGTGATTTGATCTCTGCGCGGTTCGCTTCTTCTACTGCCTTGGCTTTTTCCAGTGCTTTCCGATCCTCAGCGATGACGGCAGACTTTTCCGCTTTGTTATAATTGGCGTTCTCCTTGACAATGGCCATATGGTTGGTCAGAGAGACGACCCTGTCGGTGCCCTCCACCCGGAGGGCATTGATTTTCTCCTGGATTCCGCCGACATACTGGTCAATGGGGGCCAGAAGGCTCCGTTCTTCCTCGGCGGAGAGGATCGCTTCGTTTTTCGTATCCATGCTTCTGTCTTGCCTCCGATTATAGATATTTCGCGCTGAGTCTCAGCAGCTCCTGCTGGTTCGTTTCTCTGGTGTTGACGATCCCGGACAGCCGCCCGTTTGACATGACGCCGATCCGGTTCGTGATTCCGAGAATCTCCGGCATCTCGGATGAGACAACAATGATTGCCTTGCCGAGCTTTGCCATTTTGATGATCAGCTCATAGATTTCATATTTGGCACCCACGTCGATGCCGCGGGTGGGTTCGTCCATCATAAATACCGCCGGGTCGCGCTCCAGCCACTTGCCGAAAATCACCTTCTGCTGGTTTCCGCCGGAAAGAGCCGTGATCGGGTCTGCCGGTCCCATACACTTGGTGTGCATGACATTGATCTCATTGGCCGTCGCTTTGACCATCTTGTCTTTCGAGAGGGCGATGCCCGTTTTATAATGACTCAGATTCGTAATGGTCGTGTTGAAGGTCAGATCCCCTTCGAGGAAGAGGCCGGTGGATTTCCGCTCCTCGGTGATCATCGCGAAGCCGTGCGCCATGGCGTCCTTCGCACTCTCAAAGTTCATCAGGCGTCCTTTATAGTAAACGCGGCCCGCCGCACGGGTTCGGACGCCGAACATGGTCTCCAGCAGCTCGGTCCGGCCGGCGCCGACCAGACCGTAGAGACCGAAAATTTCGCCCTCGCGTACGTCAAAGGAAATATCTTTGAGGTTGGGAGCAAACTTTGTGGAAAGATGCTGTACGGACAGCACGACATCCCCCGGGGTGTTGTCCACGGCGGGAAAACGGTTTGCCAGCGAGCGGCCCACCATGGAAGCGATCAGCTGGTTCATATCCGTTTTTTTGGTCTCGGTGGTGACCACCATTTTACCGTCTCGCAGGACAGAAACCTCGTCGCAGATTTCAAAGATCTCATCCATCTTATGCGAGATGTAGATCAGGGAAATGCCCTGCGCCTTGAGATTGCGCATCATTTCAAACAGCTTCTCCACCTCTCTGACGGTGAGGGAAGAGGTGGGCTCATCCAGTACGATCAGCTTCGCGTTATAGGAAATCGCCTTGGCGATCTCCACCATCTGACGCGCCGAAACCGACATGGTCTTCATGGGTGCGGTCAGATTGACGGTCATGTTCAGTTTACGGAAAAGCTCTGTCGCCTCGTTTTTCATACGGGCTTCGTCGACCATTCCGAGAGAGGTTTTCGGGTAGCGCCCCAGAAAGAGGTTGTCCAGCACATTGCGCTCCAGACACTGGTTCAGTTCCTGATGAACCATGGCGACGCCGTTCTCCAGCGCGTCCTTCGGACCGGAAAAGTTGACCTCTTTTCCATTCAGACGGATGGTTCCTTCATCCTTCTGATAGGTGCCGAAGAGGCATTTCATCATGGTTGATTTTCCGGCGCCGTTCTCGCCCATCAGTCCCATGATAGTGCCTTCTTTCACATCCAGGTCGATGTGGTCGAGAACGCGGTTGCGTCCGAAGGACTTGCACATGTCCCGAATCGATAAGACTGTTTTGGTATTCGAATCAGCCATCGTTGTATTCCTGCCTTTTTCTATGCATGATTAAAACGGGGATGTGGTGAATGCCACATCCCCGTCCGCCGATTTGTGATCGGGGCTTTCGATGTTATGAATCCGGGATCTCGGAAATCAGCTGAGCTTTGCCATGTAGGAGGCGGCGTTGTCCGTCTTCACCATGTTGATGCAGAAGCCTTCATAGGCGTCGGGGTTGGCAAGACGGTCGATGATGTTGCCCTCGGTCTGGCCGTCGCCCTTGACATACTCGACGTTCAGGTTCAGAACCTTGTCATAATTCTGCAGCTGCGGCAGATAGGTGGCATTGAGGAAGTTATCCGTGGAGTTGAAGATGTCGAGCCAGACATTCTTCACGGCCGCGTCTTCTTCGCTCAGCTGGTTGGAGAAGGCCGGGTTGGGAGCGGTGGCATCCAGGAAGGCCTCATAGTTTGCCGCCGTGACAGCGCCGTTCAGGGCGTAGAAGCAGCGGGTTGCCTCATCATAGTAATACAGGTCGTCGGAAAGGACATTGCCCGCGGCATCGGGGATGCTGATACCGGTCATGATGTCAATGCCGTCCAGCGCGTTGCGCAGGGTGCGGAGGGTCAGGTAGGCCTGAACATCGGCGTTCTGGGAGATGGTACCGCAGTAGCCGTCGGCGATGGCGGCGACAGCGTCGCTGTTGGCGTCATAGCCGAAGGTGGGAACGCCGATCTCCTTGGACCATGCGTTGAAGATCGCCATGCCCATGCCGTCGTTGTTGGAGACGACGACGTCGATCTGATCGCCGAACGCGGCGCTCCAGGTGTTGATGGCGTTGCCGGCGGTGGGGGCATCCCAGGTGGCGCCGGAGTTGTTCTTCATCTCCTGAGAGGCGAGCTCACGCACAACGAATTCCTGTCCGCCGATGGTGATGGCGCCGTCCTTCACGCTGGAGGCGGAGCCGTCCAGGTTGGTGCCGATGGGTGTGGGATCGACGTCGTTGATGTCTCCGACCTCGGTCTTGCCCTGGGCGCTGTCGGGAACAGCGGTGCCGAGAGCCAGACGCGCGCCGCGGGTACGGGCAATGGAGTCATTGTGACCGACGTCGCCGATGCACAGGACGTAGCCGATGATGCCGTCGCCGTTGCGGTCAATTTCAGCACCCTGGGCCTGCAAATAATCCACGATCATCTGGCCCTGCAGAACAGCACCCTGAATGGCGTCGAAGCCGACATAGTAGGTGTTCTCATTCCAGGTGAGAGCGTCCATATCCAGCTCGCCGGTCTGGCTGTTGGACGGCTGACGGTTGAACCAGATGACCGGTTTCTCTGCGTTGGGAACGCCGGCCGCGAAGGCCGTGCAGCCCAGAGAGAACACCAGCATCAGTGCCAGGACAACTGCAAGGATTTTCTTCATGGTATTTTCCTCCATTTCTGATTCAGGGATAAATCCCCGTTTTCCTATACTATCTTAGCAGACAGAGGAGGAAAATCAATGGGTTTTCTTTATGAAAAAAGTTAAGATTCTTCATTTCTCTCGTTGAAAGCGTCAAAAATGAACGCCAAAAATTGTGCAGAATGCATAATTATCCAAATGAAAACAAGGTTCTCTGCCCCTCCATCGTAAACATGTTTTCCCGTGTGATAATAGAGGTAGCGGTGTCAATCAGCCGGTCGGGGCTGAAGCTCTGTCCTTCCAGATCTTTCCACGCGGTCTCGACCCCGAGATAACCCATCGCGTAAGGATTCTGTACAATCAGGGCGGAAACGGCGCCTCTTCGGAGCAGGTCGATACAGCGGATATTTGAGTCGAAGGAAATCACACGGACCCGGCCGCCCAGATCAAGCTCTTCAGAAGCCTCTGCGACACCGACGCCGAGCGGTTCGTTCAGCCCGATCAGAATGTTGATTTCCGGGTGCTCCTCCAGCAGAGAGATAGCGCTCATCCGAGCCGCGTCATGATCGGTGAGAGAATTGACGGTATAGATCCGCTCGACCCGGGAGTCCTTTTCGAGCTCCTCCCGGAGACCGATTTCCCGTTCTTCTCCGTTCCTGCTGACAAGAGCGAAATTCACAATACCGACGGAAAGATGTGCTGCATCCGTGTCAAGCGCGGCTGCCGCGGTGATCCTTCCGGCCTGAATGTTGTCCGTCCCGATGCGGGCACTGACGCGGGAGGAATTGACGTCACTGTCGATCACGACAATTTTGATGCCGGCCTCCGCGGCAGCATCAATTGCAGGCGCGTTTTCCGTATAACTGATGGCAGAAAAAACAATGGCATCGGCATGATTCTCAATGGCTTCTTCAATGTAGCGGTTCTGACCGAGATAGTCCTCTTCCGTCTCCGGACCGCAGATGGTAAGTTCCACATTGTATTCCGCCCTGGCGGCGTTTGCTCCGGCGAAAACGGAACGCCAGAATTCGGTGGAAGTGGATTTGGAGATCAGATAAATCCTGTACGGTGACGAGCGCTCCTGCGCCTGTCCGCAGGCGCTGAGCAGAAATGAGGCCAGAAGGAAAAGGAGAAGAAGTCTATTTTTTCTCATAGTCTGCCTCCTCTGTCACCTTGGGCATACGGATCAGGACGCTGGTGCCGCAATCCGGCTCGCTGTCAATCTGAATCCCGTATGCGGGACCGAAATAGATGGCCAGCCGGTCGTTCACGTTTTTGATTCCGATTCCGGCCCGGTCGCTGCGGTCTTTCTGCATGATGGCGGAGATCTGTTCCTCTGTCATGCCAGAACCGTTGTCGGTCACGGTGAAGAGAATATCCTCTCCGTCTTCCCGGATGGAAACCAGAATCTCTCCGTCGTCGACAAGCCCGTTTAAACCGTGATAAATCGCGTTTTCAATAATCGGCTGAAGCGTGATCTTGTGGCAGAGATAGTCCAGGCAGCTCTCTTCGGCATCGATCGACCAGGTGAACTGGTTTTTATAGCGGTGCGCCTGTATTTCCAGATAGCTCTCCGCGTGCTGCAGTTCGTTTCGAATGGGGATCAGCTCATGCCCGCGGCTGATGCTGATGCGGAACAGGCGGGCAAGCGCATTGACCATCTCGACAGCCTCGGCGTTTTTACCCTGTTCGCACATCCAGGAGATCGAGTCCAGGGTGTTGTACAGAAAATGCGGATTGATCTGGGCCTGCAGGGCACGCAGCTCCGTTTTCCGCAGATTGATTTCTTCCTCGCGAACCGTTTTCATCAGCTGCTGCACTTTGAGCACGAGGTCACGGAAAGAGACGGAGAGATGGCGGATTTCCCTTACGGCGATCTTCGGAGGATCATAGTTAAACCGGTCGGCGTCCTCTTCAAACTGCGCCATGGCGTGTTCCAGATCCCGAAGAGGATGGGAGAGCACGGCACTCATGACCGCGCTGATCAGGAGTGCTGCCAGGAGTACCAGAGCAGCGAGAATCAGGAGAATCGTTCCGAGCTGCCGCAGACTTTCGGTCAGAAATTCCTGCAGAAAACTGACACCGACCAGCCTCCATTGGCCGTTGCTCAGGGTCTTGACGGCATAGATCACCAGCCCTTCCACATAGCTTCCGTCTTCCAGAGAGGCGATTCGAACCGAGTCCTCTGTTTTGAGATCGGAATAGATCAGCTGCTGCTGAGGATGATAGACGATGTTCCCGTATGTGTCTATCAGATAGCAGTATCC
>Ga0256404_1004888_pt1 | contig 24516 bp, 23 predicted proteins | sample RumenRJG_01DNA_FD_185990 | JGI IMG/M metagenome (GOLD analysis project Ga0256404, IMG submission 185990) | Bovine rumen microbial communities from Lethbridge, Alberta, Canada - RJG_01 | ecosystem: Host-associated > Mammals > Digestive system > Stomach > Rumen | place: Canada: Alberta | collected... | reverse complement strand
TTCCGGGGCAGTGTTTTTTTTTGCGAGTGCCTGGAATCGTCTACTTGTCTGGCACACCCGGAAACAGGCAGCCTCGGATGCTCCTGCGTCTTTTCTGCAAGGAGTGTCAAACAGGGAACAGCGTTAGAAGAAGCTTGCCGGATCGAGGGCGTAGCTGCTCTGCTCCAGCTTGAAGAAGAGCTTCGGGGTATCCCAGGTGGTGCCGCTCGTGCCGATGATGCCGATCATCTGTCCGGCACTCACCTTGTCTCCTCCCCTGACCTCGACCGACTCGAGGTGGGCATAGGTGGTCTTGTAGCCGTCAGCGTGGCTGATGACCACGAACCGTCCCCTTCCCTGGGGCTCGATGCCCACGTCGACCACGTTGCCATCGGCGCTGGCGAGGACCGCGTCTCCCCAGGTGCCTTCGATCAGGATGCCATTGCCATCAACGGGGTCAGAGGCGCTCTGGGTGAAGGACAGGACGACCCTCCCCTTGGTCGGCTTCTGGAAGTTGACCGTGGCGACTTCGGCAGCGCTGCTGGAAGCGGCGCCTTGGGCGCTGGAATCAGGAATGAAAAGCTCCTGGCCGGGGCGGATCATGTCGCTGGTCAGGCCGTTGAGGTCCATCAGCGTATGCCAGCCCATGTTGTAGGACCGGGCGATGGTGGAAAGCATATCCCCGCTCCTGACGATGTAGATCTGGCCATCGCGGTCCGGGATGCGGAGCGTCACGCCGGTGGTGATCGCATTGACATTGCGGATCTGGTTGACGTTGATCAGGGTCTGGGTCTTCAGCCCATAGCTCTCTGCAATCGAGTCAAGGCTCTCGCCCTCCTTCACCTGATGGTCGGCGAACTGGACCATGTTCTTGGCGCTCCGCACGCTTTTCGGCGTCTCGTCAAGACTGACCGCGGTGGTAGTGCGGGTCACCGTCGGCTTGCTCGGTTCCTGGGGCAGGACGGCTGGAGCCGGGGTTTCGCTTTTCGGCACATCGGCAATCACGACAGCGGGAGCGTCCTCCACCTTCTGCACCTCGGCGGCGACAGGAGGCTGGACCTGTACGACATCCGTTTGCCGGGCGGCGGGCTGTACACCTTGGGAAGAGGCTGGAAAGAGCTTGTTCCACAAAAGGACGATGGCGAGCAACACTATGACGAATCCAAGCAGGATGACGACAGTGAAGATCAATTTTCTCGGCTTGCCGCCAGTGCGGAGGTCGGAACCATCATCCTGGAGGCCATCGTAACTATCTCTTGTCATGCTCGACTTTCCCTTATCAGTAATGGTATCATAGCATCCAACATGGCAAGTAGTCAAAACCATACACGAACCTTCTGGATCGCCACGACCCTTGCCAGTCTGGCGGTGCTGACGCTGATGGGACGTCTTGTCTGGGTCACCGTGACGGCGGGCAAGAACCGGGAATACCGGGATCCGGTCGTTTCCGAGCGAGTCGTACGGGGAACCATCTACGACCGCGGGGGGCAAATCCTGGCAATCGAGACCCCCTCCTACAATCTCTATTTCCGGCTCTCCCACATCAAGGATATGGATGCCACGGCATCGCTGGTCTCCCCCTACATCGGCATGACCGTCGATGAGATCAAGCAACAGGTATCCCGCTACCAGACCTATGCCTTGGTACGCAAGGATATCGGGGAAAGCGAGGCGGCAGCGCTGCGGAACGCGGTCAGGCAGGCCGCGCTGTCCAACGCGGTCGACATCGAGAAGCGGGTCGGCCGGACCTACCCTGCCAGCTTCCATGCCTCGCAGACCATCGGTTTTGTGGACACCAACAACCACGGACTGGAAGGAATCGAGTACGCCCAAGACGACAATCTTTCCCCCATGCCGGTCTTGGGTTCCCCGGACACCTCGTACGGACAGGACATCACCCTGACGCTGGATATCGACGTGCAGTACCTGCTCGATCTGGAGATGCAGCGCATCGCCCAGGAGCATATGCCCGACTACGCCATCGGCATCGTCATGGACGCCAAGAGCGGCGACATCCTGGCCCTTTCCAGCTATCCCTGGTACGACACCAACGACATCGCCTCCTCCTCGGAGACCAGCCGCCTGAACCATGCGGTCAACTACCTGTACGAGCCAGGATCGGTCTTCAAGATCTTCAGCCTTTGCGCGGAGATGGAAATCGGACAGGCGGACCTGTCCAAACCCTTCATCTGCGACGGGGCCTTCACGTTCGACGGCATCACCATCGGCTGCCATGAACCGCATGGCACCGTCACCCCGCGGGAGATGATCTCCCAGAGCTGCAACGGAGCGGTGGCGAACTGGGCGCTGCAGACCGACAGCAAGAAGTTTTACGGGATTCTCGACCAGTTGGGATTCAACAGGGCATACGATATCGGGCTTCCCTCCCGCAGCCGGGCCCGCATCGCGGACCCATCCACCTGGTCGGCACGCAGCAAGGCGACCATCAGCTTCGGACAAGAGGTGTCGGTGACAGCCCTGCACCTGGCGGCCGCCGCCACAGCCCTGGCAAACGGAGGTTCGATGCTCGAGCCCCACCTGATCCTGAAACGGAGCAAAGGAAACGAGAGCGGGGGCATCGGAGAGACCCTCTTCCAGAGGGAAATCACCAAAAGCGGGCAGATTTTCTCCGAGGAGGTCGCCAGCAAGGTCCTGGACTACATGCATACCGCCACCGAGGTAGGCGGCACAGCCAGATTGGCTGCGGTCGAAGGGGTCGACGTCAGCGCGAAGACCGGCACCGCCCAGCTGTACAACCCGGAGACCCGTAGCTACAAGGATGGGGGAAACCTGGCAAGCACCCTTGCCCTCGTCCCCACCAAGGATCCGAAGTACATCATCTACATCGCCGCCGGCAACCCCAAAGGAAACACCATCTGGGGGGCCAACATCGCAGCTCCCGCCGTCGGCAAGGTGGTCAAGGGCCTGGTCAGCCAGGGAAAATTGGCGAGCAGCGTCTCACCGTTGCTCTGACACGGGGGCGACCACGTAGAACTGCACCTCGCAACGATGTTGCGAGGAGAACAGTTTCTTTTCCGTGTAATCGCGGCGGAAGACGACACGCACCCCGTCCCCGAATTGCTCGTGGGCGTCACGGAGCGCCGTATCGTAGTCCGTCCCGATGAGATGGTGCAACTGCATGTCTACAGTATATACCTCGAAAGGTCCTGGTTCTCCAAGACATCTTTCAGCCGTTCATCCACATATTCACGGGTAATCGTGACCGTCTGGCCGGAAAGTTCGTTCGCGGCGAACGAAAGTTCCTCCAGCAGCTTCTCCATGATCGTGAAAAGACGCCGGGCACCGATGTTGTCGTTCTGCGTGTTCATCTGCTCGGTGATCTGGGCAAGGCGGTGCAGGGCCTCGTCGTTGAAGACCAGGTTGACGCCTTCGGTAGCCAACAACTGCTGGTACTGCTTGGTGATCGCGTTGGAAGGTTCGGTAAGGATCCGGTAGAAATCGGCTTCTTTCAGCTCGTCCAGCTCCACCCGCAGCGGGAACCGTCCCTGCAGTTCGGGGATCAGGTCGCTCGGCTTGGAGACGTGGAAGGCCCCGCTGGCGATGAAGAGGATGTGGGTGGTGTCCACCACACCGTACTTGGTGGACACCTTGGTTCCCTCGACAATCGGCAGGATATCGCGCTGCACCCCCTCGCGGGAAACATCGATGTTGCTCCCGCTGTTGGAGCTGGAGGCGATCTTGTCGATCTCGTCGATGAAGACGATGCCCATCTGCTCCACCCGCTCCTTGGCAACGTCGACCGCCTTGTCCGGGTCGACACTGCGGTCCATCTCGTCGTCCATGAAGATCTCGCGGGCGCGTTTGACACTCACCTTCCGCTTGTGGCTCCTGCCCCCGAAGATCGATCCTAGGGACTGCATGGCGTTCTGCAGGTCCTCCTGGTTGCCGGCGCCGAACAGCTCGATGCCGGCGGCCGGCCGGCCCATGACATCCACCTCCACCTCGCGGTCCTCCAGCTTTCCCTCCCGAAGCAGCTTCCGATAGGTCTCGCGGGTCTCGTTCTGGTAGCTGGAAAACTGGCTGCCGTCCGCGCTCTTGACCTCGTTCTGCGGAAGGATCACGTCCAGAAGACGCTCCTCGACACGACCCTTCACCTTCTCGGTGTTGTTGGCGGCCATCTCGCGCTTGACCTCGCCGATGGCGATTCCCATCAGATCCCTGATGATCGACTCGACGTCGCGGCCCACATAGCCGACCTCGGTGTACTTGGTCGCCTCGACCTTGATGAAGGGAGCGTTGGAAAGACGGGCGATACGCCTGGCGATTTCGGTCTTGCCGACACCGGTGGGACCGATCAGGATGATGTTCTTCGGCGACACCTCGTCGCGGATCTCCGCGGGAAGCCTGCGCCGGCGGGTCCGGTTGCGGATGGCGACGGCGATGGTGCGCTTCGCCTTCTCCTGGCCGACGATATACTTATCCAATTCCTGGACAATCTCCTTGGGAGTCATGTTGTCCAGGTTCTTCTGTAACGTAGCGATTGCTTCCATGAATCAGAGTTCCTCGACGATAATGTTGGTATTGGTGAAAATGCAGATCTGGCTGGCGATCTCGATGCTCTTGCGGGCGATCTCCGCCGCCGAGAGCTGGGGAGCGCAATCCAGATAGGCCAAGGCCGCGCTGTAGGCGAAATTCCCCCCGCTGCCTATGCCGATACAATCCCCCTGGGGATCGATGACATCGCCCACTCCGTCGATCAGGAAAATCTTCTTCCCGTCGGTGGCCAGCATCATCGCCTCCATCTGCCGCATCTGCTTGTCGGTCCTCCATTGCTTTGCCAAGTCCACCGCCGCACGGGTGATATCGCCGGAGAACTGCCTGAGCTTCTGCTCGAAGAGCTCGCTCAGCGTGAAGGCGTCAGCCGTGCCGCCGGCAAATCCGATAATCACCTTTCCATCGTAGAGCCTGCGCACCTTGTGCGCATTGCCCTTCAGGACCACGGTGTTCCCCTGCGTGACCTGTCCGTCACCTGCAATGGCGACCTTTCCGTCCTTACGGACAGCGATGATCGTCGTCCCTTTCAATTGTTCCATGTGCGTGTCAATCCTTCTTTCCTAAGGGGTGGCAGTCATCCACGACCTGGCGGAGCCTTGCCTGGGTGACATGGGTGTACATCTGCGTCGTGGAGATGGATGCGTGGCCAAGCATCGCCTGGACCGTCCTGATGTCGGCTCCATGCTCCAAGAGCCGAGTCGCATAGGTATGTCTGAGCACGTGTGGCGTGAACTCCTTCTGCCACCCGAACCGCAGCCTGTACTTCTCAAACATAGTATGAATGGAGCTCATCGGCAACTGCTTTCCCTTGTCGGAGACAAAGAAGAGTTCCCGCAGGCCCGGCTCCGTCACCCCAAGCCGGGACTGGAACCGGTCCTTCTCTTCCAGATATCGCGCCATCAGCCTCCTGGTCTTTTCCGTGAAGAAGACGTAGCGCATCTTGTCCCCTTTGCCGGTAATCGGGATGCGGCGGCACCGAAGGTCGATTTCCTTGGAGCGGACCGACACCGCCTCGCCGATACGGCAACCGGTGTCGTAGAGGAAGCGGAACAACATCAGGTCGCGCAGGCTGGGAAAGTCCGGGGTCTCGATGGAGAAGAGCTGCTTCAGCTCATTCCTGTCGAGCACCGACGGCAGGTGGTCCTGGACCCTCCGGACCGAAATCTCGTCGAAGGGGTTCCCCTTGACCATGTCCCGCTTCAAAAGCCAGTCGTAAAAGGTCCTGAGGGCGGACATATGCTGGTTCAGCGACGCATCCCGGTAGATTTCCTGCTCGTGGATGCCCCTGACGTAGGTTCTGGCGTCCGGGTCGACCACATCCTCGAAGGCGAGCCGATACTCCTTGCAGAAGGAGGCGAAGCGCCGGACCGCGAACTCGTAGGCGGTCACGGTGTGGGGACTATAGTTCCGCACATCCCGCAGATAGTCCAAAAACTCCTCAATCACATCCATAGGCCGAGTCTACCACAAAGCTCGTCTTGTCGACACACCGTTTGAGGATCGGGGCTCCTTCTTCCCTCAGACGGTTTCCTCCTGCATGCTGCGCACCGTTGCCGACGGCACAGGGCAGGAGCAACACATCGCCCCCCGAGTCGAGCGCGTCACGGGCGACCAGGAGGGAGCCGCTGCGCAGGGGAGCCTGGACGATAATGGTCAGCTGGCAGAGGCTTGCGGAGAACAGGTTCCTGCCCAGCAGGCTTTCCCGGCTCCGGACCGTCCCTTCCGGAAACGGAGAGACAAGGACCGTCGTTCCGTCCCAGGTCGCCGGCAGTCCGCCCGCTACGGCGACAATCGGCTTGAAACCCGCACCTGCGAGCGCCCGCCGCACCGCCAGGTCGCAGCCGCCCTCCCCGCTTGTGACCACCCGCCATCCCAGGCGGGCGAAGCGCAGCGACCAGACCCAGGCGTCATGGAAGGCCTGATGGTCAGGCCTGCGGGTACCGGAGAAAAGGACGCAGGAATCGGAACCGATCGCAAGCGGCTCGCTCGCATACAAGAGCGGTGGCGCGTCGAGCAGGGCCAACCGCTCGGGGTACCCATCATCACAGGGAGATACAATGGTCATACCCTACAATACCGTCGTTTCCGGAAAAACGATTCAGAAGAACAGGTTCCGCACGATATTGAGGAACAGCAGGAAAAGCACCACGGCCAGCATCGGCTTGATCACCTTCGCTCCCTTGTGGAGGGCGAGGCCGCTGCCCACATAGCCCCCGGCAACCGAAGCCAGGGCGCAAGGAACGCCAATCCGGTAGTCGACGTTGCCGTTGCAGATGAAGGTCGCGATGGCGGCTATATTGCTGGAAAGGTTGACGATCTTGGTGGTGCCCACCGACTTGATCAGCTCCAAACCGACCACGGCGCTGAACATCCAGGTCAGGAACATGCCCGTACCCGGGCCGAAGAAGCCGTCATACATGCCGATGATGATGCCGGTCAGCAGACTGACCGGATAGATGTGCCCGCACTCCCTGGCAGTGCCGAAATCGGGCTTCAGGAAGGTGAGGATGCCGATGACGGGAACCAGGACCAGCAGCAGGTACTGCAGGTAGACGCCGTCGAAAAAGAGGGCGAGGCGGCTGCCGGCCAAGGAACCGGCGATGGCACCGGCTACCGAAAGCGGAGCCACCCTCCAGTCGATGTCCCCGTTCTTGACGTACCGCGCCGTTGCCACCAGGGTGCCACAGGTCGACGAGAACTTGTTGTTCCCAAGCGCCATGGTAGGCGGCAGGAAAAAGGAATAGGCGGTCAAGCTGATCAGCCCCCCGCCTCCGGCAATCGCGTCCACCAGACCGGCAAGGAAAATCAAAGGACAGAGAATCCAGAGAATCTGGGGATTCATAGGTCGTCATCCTCCTCGTGCCAGGCTTCGTAGGCGGCCTCGAGGTCCTGGGTATCCACATGGGTATATATCTGGGTGGTCTTGATGTCGCTGTGGCCGAGCAGCATCTGCACGCTGCGCAGGTCCGCCCCCCGGGAGAGCAGGCTGGTGGCGTAGCTGTGCCGCAGGGTGTGGAGATGCATGTCGAGGCCTTCCCCTGCGGCGTACTCCTTCAACCGCTTTGCCACGCCTTGGCGGGTCAGTCCCGTCCCCCTGCGTCCGACAAAGAGATGGCGCTCGCTGGAACGTGGTCCGACCAGCTTGGGCCTCACCTCTCCCAGGTACTGGACAAGCAGCTGGCGCACCTCGCCGGGGATCGGGACCAATCGCATCTTGCCGCGTTTGCCCAGGACCCTCAGGCTTCCGTCCTGGATGTCGCTTACCTTCAGCGAAACCGCCTCGCTCGCGCGCAATCCGCAACCGAAGATCGTCTTCAGCATGACCTGGTCCCGCTGTCCGAGCAACGTATCGGCAGGGATATCCGCAAAGAACTTCTCCAGCTCTTCGGAAGAGACCACTTTCGGGAGTCTGCTGCCGAGTTTCGGTGCTCTGAGCAGCTTGGCGACATTGTCCGGACGGATATGCTCCCTGACCAGGAAGGAGAAGAACGTCTTCAGGGCGGAAAGGTATTTGGCAATCGTGCGCCCGCCTGTGCCCCCGGCCTCCCTGGTCTCGACAAGAAAGCGCTCAAGGTCGTCGACCGCCAGGGTCGAGACATCAAGTCCATGGTGCTCGACATATGTGAGGAAATGCTGGATGACCGGCAGATAGACGAGAGCGGTCGCCTTTGCAAGGCGCCGCTCCACGTACAGGTAGTCGGCGAACTGATCGCACAGTTCCTTGTTTTCAGGCCTCATTGCTGCTGGTTGTTGTTGCCTTGGCCGAACCGGAGGACGGCAGGAATGGAATAATCCCCATCCTCGCCGCTGAAGTTGGTCTTTCCCAGCTGCTTCTGCAAATCCTGCCAACGGTTGACCTGGATGGTACCCGGCTGGGGCTGCTCAGGCTGGGGCTGGGATGGTTGCTGCGGCTTGCGTTCCGTAATCGGGTTCATCGCCTGCTTGAGAGGCGTAGCCATCTCGCTTCTCTGCGGCTCGGGGGCGCTCTGTGCCTGGGCTGCGGCACCCGTGAAGAACGGGTTGCCCATCGCGCTCGGCTGGCTTTGCGCCGCCTGGCTGGAAGCCGGGTGGCGGTTCAGGTTCATCTCCGCTCCCACCACTTCCTTGCGCTCCTCGAAACCGGTGGCGACCACCGTCACCTTGATACGGTCTCCCAATTCCGGGTTGAAGGCCTGTCCTGCGATGATCAGGGCATCTTCGGCGCAGTTCTCGGTGATGATCTCGACGACGTCCTGGTATTCCTGCAGGGTCAGGTTCTCGCTGCCGGAAAGGTTGACCAGCACGTTCTTGGCTCCTGCAATCGACGCGTTCTCCAATAGCGGGTTGCTGATCGCCTGACGGGCGGCATCGGCGGCACGGTTGGCGCCTTCGCCGAATCCGATTCCCATCAGGGCGTCACCCTTGCCCTTCATGACGGTGCGCACATCCGCGAAGTCGATATTGATCTCGCCTGGCTCGGTGATCAGCTCGCTGATTCCCTCGACGCCCATGAAGAGCACCTCGTCCGCCATCAGGAAGGCCTGCTTGATCGGGGTGTTGTTCTCCACCACCTTCAGCAGGTACTGGTTGGGGATGATGATCAGGGTGTCGACATTCTTGCGGAGTTTCGCCAGACCCTGCTGGGCCAGCAGCATCTTCTTCTTGCCCTCGAACGCGAAGGGAGTGGTGACGACGGCGACAGTCAGGGCGTTGCAGCTCTTGGCGATCTCGGCGACGACCGGGGCCGCGCCGGTACCGGTGCCGCCGCCCATGCCGGCGGTGATGAAGACCATGTCGGCGTTCTCCAGCTCCTTCTTGATCTCTTCCTTGCTCTCCTGGGCTGCCTTCTCGCCGACCTCGGGCTGGCCTCCGGCGCCAAGCCCCCCTGTCAGCTCCCTTCCAATGGGAAGACGGACCTGGGCATTGGAGCGCTGCAGGGCCTGCATGTCGGTGTTCATGGCGACGAACTGGACCTTCTTCAGCCCGCTTGCGATCATGCGGTTGACGGCGTTTCCACCGCCGCCGCCGACACCTACGACCTTGATGACGGTCGAGGCTGTCTGCTCATCCTTGACCATGTCTTCCACATCAAGCATGCCGAAATCCAAAGAAGTATCGCTACCCATATCGTCCACCCTCAAAACAACGTACGGAAGAATCCCTTGATGCGAGATGCCACCGATTCCTGACTGCCAGCCCGATCGCCTTCATGGCGACGTCTGGGCTGTTGCTGCTCTCCCAGTTTCTTCGCCTCGTATTTCAGCAACCCAAGGACGGTCGTGTACCCGGGATTGATGTAATTCCGATCCAGTCCTCCGATCGCCTCGGGGAACCCAAGACGAGCCGGAATGCCGAAAATCTCATGGGCGAGGTCGGTCACGCCGGAAAGGAGCGATCCTCCTCCGACCAGCACCACTCCCCCGCCGTAGTTGCCGCCCACTCCCGCTTTTGCCATCCCCTGCTGCAGACGGCTGAAAATCTCCGCCATGCGGGCCTCGATGATGCGGGAAAGCTCGCGCTTGGGCATGACGATCGCCGGCATGCCCTGCACCGAGGGAATGGTCACCATCTGCTCGGGAGAAACCGATGGAACGTAGCTGAAGCCGCTGTCGAACTTGATCTGCTCCGCCATCTGCCGGGGCTTGTTGAGGATCTGGGCGAGGTCGCTCGTCACCAGGTCCCCTCCCTCGTTGATTCCTGCGACATACTGCGGAGCTCCATGGCTGTAGACAATCATGTTGCTGGTTCCGCCGCCGATATTGATCAGGATGACGCCCATCTCCTTTTCCTCGGGAGAAAGCACCACCTCGCTGTCGGCAAGGCTCTGCAGCACCATGCGGCGGATATTCAGGCCGCTGCGCATGACGCACTTGCGCTTGTTCTGGGCGATGGAGGCGGACGCGGTGACGATCAAAGCCTTGGTCTCCAGGCGGTGGCCGAGCATGTCGATCGGGTCCTTGATTCCGCCCTGGCCGTCGATGTTGAACTCCTGGACCAGCGTGTGGATGATCTCCCGGTCAGGGGGAAGCTCGAAGGAACGGGCGACTTCCAGAGACCGCATCACGTCCTCCTGCTTGATTTCCTGTCCGTTTCCCTTGATTCCCGCCACCCCGTTGCTGGGGACGCAGACGATGTTCTCGCCGCCGATGCCGATGATCACCTCGGACAGCTCCGCGCCAGCCTGGAGTTCCGCCTCGTTGACCACGCTGCTGATGGCCTTCAAGGTAAGCTCGATGTTGACGATGGAACCGTTACGCACGCCCTCGCTCGGGCGCTCGCAAATGGAATCGACCATCAGCTGTCCGTCGTGATTGACACTACCGATCACGCATCGGATTTTGCTCGAGCCGATATCCAGCCCCATCAACATTTTATCGCCAGCCATCAAAATCCTCCGCTAGCGGCGCACAATGCCTGACGCATAGACGTCGTACCGTGTCCATTCGTTGTCCAAATGCAACAGCCCCCGCTCCTCTCTGGCTACCACGTCGATGGCCTTGCGCATCAATTCCGGGGTGACTTCTTCACGGATACAGACCTCTGCATGCAAGCTTGCAAGCTGCAGTACCACTCTACCTAATCTATTGCTACTATTATTATCGTATTTAACCATCGTTATCAAGGACATATTGCCCTGCAACGATGCCAGATACCGCACCACTTTGACCAGTTCGTCGTCCACCCCGTAGCCCTCGATCATCGCCGCGTAGATAGGGGTGATGACGATACGGACCACCGAGTCCGGATAGATGTCCCCGTCGGCCATCTCGATGGGATACAAGGTCTTTCCCTCCAACCCCATGAGCTTCTGGGTGCGGTCCCCTTCTGCAACCACCAAAACGGCCTCCAGCGGCCGCAAGGAGACCTTCACGGAAAGTTTGTCGGGAAGCTTCCGGCTGATGGAGAAACGGGCGATGAGCGGCTCTTGAGAAAGCTGTCTGGAGAGTTCCCCCTTGGTCTCGCCGAACAAGGGTCTGCCCTTCTGGGAGGCAAGCGCCTCCATTGCCCGCTTGGGCAGCGCCCTTCCCTGCTCCTCCTGCAGGACCACCTGGTTGACAACGAACGCGGGAATGTACTTCAGCGTATACACGCCGATGCAGGCAAGCATGCCGACAAGCACCAGCATGACTGCGAAACGGGCCGCCTTCATGGGTTCCTCGCCGGGAAATTGACGCTCTTGCCTGCCTCGTGTCCATCGGGGGGAATCGGCTGCCTGCCGAGCTCGACCATGATCCTGAAGAGCACCGAACTGGAGACGAGGGTGACGAACAAGTTCGTCCCCCCTTGGCTGAAGAAGGGAAGCGGAATGCCGGTCGGCGGCAACAGGCCGGTGACGACCGAGACATTGATCACCACTTGGCTGATGATCAGCGTGGTCAGGCCGAAATCCACGTATCCGAGGAAGCGGTCATGGCGGACCATCTGTGCGAAACTCCGGTATCCCAGAATGGCGAAAAGCAGGAAGAGCCCGAGCAGGAACAGCATCCAGAACAACCCCAGTTCCTCGCACATCGATGCGAAAATGAAATCATTCTGCACTTCGGGGAGGATTCCCAGCTTGTAGGTGCCAGAGCCGAGTCCGACACCGAACAATCCCCCGCTGCGGATCGCCTTCAAGGCGCTGTCCACCTGGTAGGATGCGCCGCTGCGGTCGATTCCCGGAAAGAGGAACGAAGCCATGCGCTGGATGCGGTAGGGGGCGGTCAGGATAGCCAGGATGCTGGGCACAAAGATGACGGCCAGGGCCAGGAGCAGGATGCTGAAATGGAGTCCGGCAGCCATCTGCAGCGCCAGGCAGAGGCAGAGATAGACAATCGTCGTGCTGAAGTCCCGTTGCATCAGGATCAAGACCGCGAAGAGCAGCATCACCCCCATCGGCACCAGATAGCGGGCAACCTTCCGGTGCTCCTTCGCGTACCAGTCCGCGATAAAGAAGAGGGTCGCCACTTTGGCCAGCTCGCTCGGTTGCAGGGAAAGCGGACCGAGCCGGATCCAGCGGCGGGCTCCAAGGACCACCACCCCCAGCGGGGTGAACAGGCTGAGCAGCATCAGCAGGAAGGCAGCCGCCACCATCGGGACCGTCATCATCCGGAGCACCTTGACGGGCATGTAGCAGACGACCACGCCGACGAAGGCCGAGAGCACGACAAACGCCAGCTGATGTACGAAAAAGTAATAGTGCGGCAACCCGTGGCGGATCGCCTCGTCGTACGAGGAGCTGTAGAGCATGAGGAGGCCGAAACAGGTCAGGAAGACGACCAGGCACAGGAAGGTGAACGCGCCATAGCGGCGCTCATGCCTCAGCGATGCCATGCGGTTCGATGCATCCCACTGGTCGGCGTCCCACATCACGCAAACCCTCCCCTGCCCATCAACCATACCGCTGCCAGCGTGGCCGACAGGCTTGCCAGAAAAAAGATGGCTACCGTGGTTCTCTCCCCCAACCCATGCTTTTGCAGGTCATGGTGCAGGGGCGCGATGGCGAACACCTTCCGGCCGAAAAGCCGGATGGCGACAATCTGCACGAAAGAACTGAGGAATTCCACAAAGAAAGGAATCGTCGCAACCAATACGGGTCCTTCCCGATGATGCACCAACGCCGCCAAGGCAAGTACCGCCCCGATGGCATGGCTGCCGGTGTCCCCCATGAAATACTTCGCAGGCTTCATGTTGAGAATCAGGAATCCCAGCAGAGACCCGATAAATGCCAACAGGAACGGGTTCCGGTCTACGGCTGCCACCATGCAGAGGGCGGGAAGGGCCATCAGCGTCGCCAGCCCGTCCATCCCATCGGAAATATTGACCGCGTTGACCATGTAGACCAGGAAAAAGACGGAGAAGGCGCTGTAACTGAAATTGGTCTCGACCAGGTTGTTCATCCCAAGCATCAGCACGGTCAGGAACGCGGCGAGGAACTGGGCAAACAGCTTGGTAGTGCTCTTCAGTCCATCGCCGTTACGGGTCCGGGTCTTCTCCAAGTCGTCCAGCAGGCCGACGGCGGCAAAGAGCCACATGGCAAGCAGCCCGACCGGGCTCAGATGCAGGAGAAGCGAGACGACCGTAGTGGAAACGGTAAAGGCGATACCCCCGACCGTGGGGGTACCGCTTTTGGCTTCCTGCACATCCCGCAGTTCCGGCTTGATCCGGACCACCAGCTTGCGCTTGGAATGGAGCAGGCAGAGTGAGAGCGCCAATGTAAAGCAGAAACCCAGAAGGAAGCCGGCCATCACCCTACCTGCCTCAGGAAAGGAATCAACCGCTCCATCGCCATCGACCGCGACCCCTTGACCAGACAAAGGTCCCCGCGTTTGACGCCATGGGTCACCTGGTCGCGCAGGTCGTCGAAATCGTCCGTATAGACAAGGGAGCCCCGGTAGCCGCTCCGTTTCAAGAGCCGATAGGCGGTCCCCATCTCCTTGCCGTACAGGAACGCCCCGTCAAAACCGCAACGCATGATATGTCTCGCCACTTCCTGGTGGGCGGAGACGCTCGCGCTCCCCAGTTCCTTCATCGTGCCGAGCACCACCTTCTTGGCTCCTTTCCAGGGAACCTTGGCAATGGTGTCAAGCATCGAGCTGGTCGAATCGAGGCTGGCGTTGTAGCAGTCCTCGATGATGGTCACCTCGCCGTTCAGCACGGTGGCTCTCCCGGCCATCGGCCGGAACCCGTCCAGGCCCTCGGCGATCTCGATGTCAGGCACGCCAAGGTAACGCGCAACCTGCACCGCGGCGGCGATGTCGTGGAGGAGATGGCGGCCGAACACATGCACGACACATTGCTGGTTCGCTATGCTCAGCCGCCAACCATCCAATCCAAGATCCTCCGCCAGCAGATCGGATGCGTCAAATGACCCCAACAGGAGCCCGCGCTCCTTCTCGATCTGTCTGGTGAAAGGACATCCGCGACTAATGAATCCGGCACCGATGCCGGGATGGAAGATCCCCCCCTTCTCATGGGCGATCGCCCTCTGGGTATGGAACTTCTCCAGGTGGGAGATGCCGATATTGGTCAACACCGCCACATCAGGCTTCATGACGTCCAGCATGCGCCCCATCTCCCCCACGTGGTCGACGCCCATCTCGAAGACGCCATAGCGGGTAGCCGGACCCACCTGCAACACGCTCAAGGGAAGACCAATCTCGCTATTGAGGTTGCCGGGAGTCCTGACAGTGTTTCCATGGACCGAGAGAATGGCGCTGATCGCCTCCTTTGTGGTCGATTTGCCGCAGGAACCGGTCACGCCCACGTACTCCACGTGGGTGTACTTTTCCAATTCATGGGCGGAAAACCGCTGCAACGCGCGCAGGGAATCCTTGACCGCGATAAGAGGAATCGAGCAGGCGGAAAGCAGTTCGGCGACATGGCTCTCGGCGACGACCGCGGCATGGGCGCCGAGCGACTGCGCCAGAGGGACGAAGCGGGAACCATCGCAGTTCTCGCCGGCAAGGGCGAAGAAAAGGGCTCCCTTCTCCAAGTTTCTGGTGTCAATGGAGACGGAATCGACAGACACGCCATTCGGGCGGACCAGACGTCCGCCACACGCATGCGCCGCGAAAGCCAGGGATACGGGAGCCGTGAGCCTCATCTCAATCCACGCCCCCCACCCTGATGGCCTGTTTCGGGTCGATGGCGACAAAGCGGACATCGTCCTGCATGGCAAGCCGGACCACCTCTTCCGGCATCTGCTCTCTGGCGATGGTGGCACGCAGGTCGCGCTTCTGCTCATCCAGCTCCCTGATGGTGGTTTGCAGACTCTGCTTCTGCAGCTCGAGGGAGCGCGCGACGGCGGCCTCCCAGACGATGCAGAAAATCACGCTCATGATGAACACGATCATGCCGATGACCATCGCCTTTCCGATGGCATCCTTCCGCGGGATGGGCTCGAAGTCCCTGACGGGAGTCTTCCGAGGCTGCCGGTACGGTTCCTGATATTGGTATTTGATGGCGCTCTGCATGCTTGACTCCTTATATCCGCTCCACTACCCGAAGCTTCGCGCTTCTCGAGGGGCTGTTTTCTGCAATTTCCTCCTCGCCGGGCACCACCGGGTGCTTGGTGAGGATCTTCACCTTCGGCTGGTCTCCTCCAGCCAGCTCGCGGAACAGCCATTTGACCGGCCTGTCCTCCAATGAGTGGAAGGTGATCACCGCGGCCCTTCCACCGGGAAGGAGCGAGTCAACGGCACCCCGTATGGCCGGCTCGATCCGGTCCAGCTCCCGGTTCACCTCAATGCGGATCGCCTGGAAGCTCCGGGTCGCCGGGTGGATGTGGCCGTAGCGGTACTGCGGAGGCACCGCGTGGAAGATGATGTCGGCCAGTTGCCTGGTGGTGACGATGCGCTCCTTCGCCCTCGCCTCTGCGATCGCCCGGGCGATGCGGCGGGAATAGCGCTCCTCTCCATACCGGTAGATGACGGTCGCGAGGTCCTCTTCCGCATAGGAGTTGACCACCGTCTCTGCGCTCAAGCTCTGGCGCAGGTCAAGACGCATGTCCAGCTCCTCCTCTTTCTGGAAGGAAAACCCCCGCTCAGACTCGGCGAAATGATAGGAGGAGATACCCAGGTCGAACAGCACGAGGTCCACCTTGGGGCCTTGGTAGGTTTCCCAGTAATCGTCGAACCAGGTGTTGACCGGCGTGAACCGCTCCCCGAAGGGCTGCATGCGGGCTATCGCCTTCTTCTGGATCTCGCTGTCCCGGTCCAGGCCGGTGACATGCAGGCGGGGATACTTCTCCAGGAAGAGGCGGGTATGGCCGCCCTCGCCGGTGGTGCAGTCGACCATCAGCGCATCCTCCCGCTTCGGGACCAGATAGGAAAGGACTTCGTGGTACATCACCGGATAGTGCACGTATTCCATCTCATTCCCTCCCGAGCATGTTCAGTTGTTCGCTGAGTCCTTCGGCCGCTTGGTTGAACGAGGCCTGCGCGTCCTCGAGATACCTGTCATACGCGTCGACGTTCCACAGCTCGAGGTAGGTTCCCGATCCGAGGAGCGTGCACTCCTTCTTCAGCTCGAGGCTGGCATAGTCCCGGAGCGTGGGAGGAATGTTGATACGCCCGGCGCGGTCGATGTCGACCTGCTGGGCCGGGCTGATGATCAGGCGCTGCATGTACCTGCGGTTCCGGTCAAAGGCGGAACCGGGACCCGGCTGGATGATCTCGGCAAGTTTCTCAAAGTAGGCGGGGAGCATCAGCCAGAGACAGTTTTCCAGGCCTTTGGTCACATACAGGCTGTCGCCACCAATGGCGGCGCGCAGCTTGCTCGGGACCGAAACCCTTCCCTTGTCGTCAATGGATACCCGGAACTCACCGGTCAGCATGCCCCACTCCTTCGAAGATTTCTCCCACAAAAATGGGAATTCACTCCACTTTGTACCACAAATCTACACTCTTCCCCACCACACCACAAGGACGAATCCGGGGAATTTGTCGGCATGCTCGAAAGAAAAATTGACGGACTACTACACAAACGAAACCCGTATGTCTGGTTTTCCAAGCAGGAAGGGCCATCGTGCGCATGGAGGGAAAACCGATGATGGATACGGTCTTCTCTTGGGAATGCCATCCGCACGAGGGGCTCCCCGCCTTTTGGGGCAAAACAAAAGGGACCCGCCTTTCAGCGAGTCCCAACTGCTTTTATCATCAGGATTTATCCACGAAAGATGTTGTAATTGATGTCTTTGAAAATCAAGTCCTTGCGCTCCGCCTTGACCAGCCATTCGGTGTTCACGGCATTCTTGCACATGTTGCTGTAGACTACGTTGAAGTTCTCCAGGTGTCCCTCGAAGCGCTTCTTCGCATAGGCCGCGTCGCTCTTGCTGTACATGATGAAAGGCCAGTCGCTCGCCATGGACAGCAGCACTTCCCTCGCCGCCTGGTTGAGGAAGCGTCGCTTCAGGCTGGTCTGGTCAGGAAAACGTTCGGCCAGCTCTCCCATGCGTTTGATCGCCTCGAAGACGTGGCGGTAGATCCACTGGTTGCTGCCGTCCAGCCACGTGCTGCTGAAGCCTCCCACACCCCAGGAAGAGTATGCCGGTCTGGCAGTCTGCAGGTTCGGTTTGGTTTCCAGAAAGAGGCTCGGGGTGGTCATTTCGGTAGTGCACGCATCGGTGCAGGACTGACGGAGCACCTGCTCCAGCCAATCGATGCCTTCGTACCACCAGTGGCCGAAGAGCTCGCAGTCGAAGGCGAGCGTGAAGAACGGCTTCTCCCCGACCAGCTTGCTGGTACGGCGCGCCTTGTCCTGGACGTTGTACAGGAAGTTCGAGGCATGCACCTTGACCAGGTCCCTGGCGACGCTGGGGACATAGGGCGCTTTCTCGTTGGTCATGCCGGTAATCGCGCAATACTTGTATCCGGTGAAGATACGCTGTCCGCTGGCGTCGATGTAATCCCGGATATAGTCCATCGGAAGGTCGTAGCCGATATCCCGGTAAAACTCGCGGTAGCGGGGATCGCAGGGATAGCCTTCGGTGTTGGACCAGACCAGGCTGGTCAGCTCGTAGTCGCGCGGGAAAGCCGCAACCCCGTTGGGGCAGCGGATCGGGCGCAGGTTGCCTGCGTCCACGCGGTCGGGGGACAGCAGCATGCTCTGGCTGGAGCACTGGAACCATTGCACTCCCTTGACCTTCAGATAGCGTTCCAGGCCAGGGAAGTAACCACACTCCGGCAGCCAGAAACCACGGGTCATGCGGCCGAAATTCTCCAGATGGCTCTTGATGCCAAGGTCGACCTGCGCGTTGATGGCGGCAGGGAACTCCTGGTAGAGCGGAAGATAGGCGTGGGTCGCCGCGGTGGTGATCAGCTGGACCACTCCCCGCTCCTCGAGCCGGCGGAAACTCTCAAGGATATTGTGGCCGCAGGCCTCGAAATCCTCCAGGTCGCTCTGGTACCGGTTCAGGTATTCCTGGGCCATCTCGGCATACTCGCGCTGCTCGCTGGCGGTTCTCTGGACCTCTTTCTGGCCCAGCTCGATGTGCTTCTGCAGATATGCGAGGAACCGTTCCTGCAACGGCTCGTCGCCAAGCATGGTCGCCAAGGTGGGGCTGACGCTGATGACCAACCTCACCGGCAACTGGTCGTCGGCAATGCGGTTCAGCATCCGGATCATCGGCAGGTATGTCTCGCTGATCGCCTCGTACAGCCAGTCCTCTTCCAGGAAACGGGGGTACTCCAGATGGCGCACGTAGGGAAGGTGCGCGTTCAAAATGAATGCGACGTAGTTAGTTTTTGGCATGGCTCTCCCCCTCGGTGAAAATACGGGCGATGTTGCGGATGATCTGGTTGTCCACCGGTTCCCCGCTACGGGTCACGAGACTGGAGAAGTAGATGTTGAACAAATCCGCCTCAGCCCCGATTTCCTCGTAGTGGTCCGCCCAGTAGGGGCGATACATGGCGACGCTGCCGCTGGCCGCAAGCTGCTGGATGGTGCCGTCTGCATGGCGATAGCAGAGCAGGATGGTATAGAGGCCGGAGCTGTCGCTCAGGTTGATGTTCCACTCGTTGTCGTTCAGGCCCACCTCGATGTCGAAGACGACCGGGCTTCCCGTCCCTTCCGGCTGCTGTTGCACCCGCAGGAACAGGCCGCACCCGTCCTTGTCGTCCAGCGTCTCCCTCACAGCAGGGGCTACCGACCAGTAGACATAGGCCCACTGGGGATCCCGGATCAGCAGATGGACTGACGTCGAGTTGTAGTCTTCCGGCAATTTCTCGACCCCCGGCAGCTCGTCAGAGGAGGAAGCCTCCATGCCGAAGTCGGTCAAAGATGTGAGATACCGGCGCGCGGTGCCAGAGCCTTTTGTCTCGGGGACAGGATTATCCTCCTCCTCATACTTTTCCTGAAGACGTTCGATGAGATCGTCGCGATCCGCATCTTCCCAATCCCCAAAACCTTCCTGCTGGGCTATGTAACGTAGCTCGCTATCGGAAAGCGCACCGAGATTAATCAGTACCATGCGTACCCCCGCATTGAAAATCTTTTACAGATTAAGGAAAAAAGAGGCAATAAGTCAACATGGAGCAGATTGCGTGCCTTTCCCAGAACATTGAGGAAATCATACATTTCATCAACATAAACTACCATTCTACGCAATTTTATCGTTTCATTTCATGACGCTTGCAATAAGTTTTCACAAGACATATGCTTACCATATCATGAAGTGAGGATTTCCCTAGTATGGATGAGCAGCAACTTGATTTTTCATGGATTGTACGGCCGAACGCCCATCAGGACATTTCCGTCGCGCAACAACTCTTTCCTGTGGCGATCGCACGTACCGCGCGTGCCTTCCACCGGCAGATTCCCGGCTACAACCAGACCCGTCTGGTCTCCCTTTCCAACCTGGCCCACATGCTGGGACTAGGCGGCATCTACGTGAAGGACGAAAGCCAGCGCCTGACGCTGAACAGCTTCAAGGTGCTCGGCGGTTCCTTCGCCCTGTTCCGGCTGATCCAGAAGAAACTTGGCGTCAGCGACGAGAAGATGACGTTCGACTACCTGACCAGCGAGGAAGCCAAAGCGAAGGCCGGCGACATCACGTTCGCGGCCGCGACTGATGGAAACCATGGCCGCGGTGTCGCATGGGCCGCCAGCAAGCTCGGCTACAAGTGCGTGATCTACGTGCACAGCGGCACGAGCCAGCCCCGTATCGACGCCATCCGCCAATACGGTGCCATCGTGCGCGTCATCTCCGGCAACTACGACCACGCGGTACGGCAGCTGACGATGGACGCCAAGGCGCACGGGTGGACGGTTGTCAGCGATACTTCCTGGCCCGGCTACACGGAAATCCCGACGTGGATCATGCAGGGCTACACCACCATGTTCCTGGAATGCCAGGAGCAGCTGGCAGGACTGGGCATCACCCGTCCGACCCACATCTTCATCCAGGCTGGTGTCGGCGCGTTGGCCGCCTCCATCATCGGTTTCTACTCCGCCCTGTTCCCGGACAACCCGCCGAAATTCATCGTCGTCGAGCCTGACCGCGCGGCCTGCCTGTACAAGTCCGCCGAGGTGAACGACGGGGAGCCGCATGACGTCGACGGCGCCTTGAACACCATCTGCGCCGGCCTCGCCTGTGGCGAGCCGAGCCCGCTGGCCTGGAGGGTGCTCCGCAGCGACGCCGACGTCTTCATGAAGGTGCCCGACTACATCGCCGCACGAGGCATGCGCATCTACGCCGTACCCCTGAAGGGAGACGAGCTCGTCATTAGCGGCGAGAGCGGCGCGATCACGCTGGGAGCCTTGTATTCCCTGATGACCGAGGACAAGGCCCATGAGCTGGTGGAGACGCTCGGCTTGAACGAACACAGCCAGGTGCTGCTCGTCAACAGCGAGGGCAACACCGACCCGATCAACTTCCGGCAGATCCTCTGGGATGGCGCGAAGCATGTCCCCAAGGAATTCCGCAAGCAATGGTGAGGTTTTGGGGTCAGGACTTCGGTTCTGACCCTTTTTTTCCACGACGCGGGCCGGATCTGTTGAAAATTCTCCATAAACTGGTAGACTGAACAGCCATGAAGTCTTACCTGATCCTGCACGGACATTTCTATCAGCCTCCACGGGAAAACCCGCGTACCGGACTTATCGATCTGCAAGAAACCGCCAGCCCATACGATGACTGGAACGAGAATATCTGGGATTCCTGTTACCGGGCCAACGCCCATAGCCGCTATCTTGACCCCAAAGGCGCCATCAGTTCCATCGACAACAACTACGCCTCGATCAGCTTCAATTTCGGCCCCACCCTGCTTTCCTGGATGCAGGAGAAGCATCCGGAGACAGTCCGGTCGATCATCGAGGCCGACAAGGAAAGCGTGAGAAGGCTCGGACACGGCAACGCGATCGCCCAAGGGTTCAACCACACGATCCTGCCGTTGGACGACCCCAAAGACGCGGAGCTGGAGATTGTCTGGGCCCTGGATGTCTTCGAGAAATGGTTCGGACGCAAGAGCGAGGGATTCTGGTGCCCCGAATGCGCCATCAACCCCACCGTCATCGACCTGCTTTCCAAGCATGGGGTCAAGTTCGTCATCCTCTCCCCATGGCAGTGCGAGGCCGTGGAGAACAGCCAGGGCGTGATGGTGCCGCTCGAGGGCAAGCCGGCCCCGAGCGACCAGCCGTACCTCCTCACGGGAGCCGAGGGCGGCCAGATCGCCGCGTTCTTCTATCAGCCCGACCTTGCCAGCGGCATCAGCTTCGGCCATTTCCTGCAAAGCGCGGACCGGCTGTACGAACGCCTTGTCGCGCTGAAGGACGAGACCCACGCCCTGCTGGTCCACACGGCTACCGACGGAGAGATCTACGGCCACCATGAGCCTTACGGAGACATGGCCCTCTGCGCGCTGGTCAAGAAGGTCAACGCTGGCGACGAGTTCACCCTGACCAACTACGGAGCCTTCCTGGCCGAGCACCCTGCCGTCCTGCACGCCAGGCTCCTTCCTGGCGAAGACGGCAAGGGTACTTCCTGGTCCTGCAGCCATGGAGTCAGCCGCTGGTACAAGGACTGCGGCTGCCACACCGGAGGGGAGCCTGGATGGAACCAGAAATGGCGCACCCCCCTCAGGGACGCTTGCAACCAGGTGCACCGCAAGGTGATGGAACGGGCAGGACAGCTTTCCAGGGAGCTGGTCGGGCTTGACGTCTCCACCATGGTGCTGCGGTATGCCGAGGTTCCCTGCGGCCAGCTCTCCTTAGCCGATTTCATCGCCACCTTCGGCAAGACGGCCCAAGGCAAGGAGCGGCAGATCGCGATGGTCTGCGAGATGGTCCTTTTTTCCCTGTACTCCTTCACCAGCTGCGGTTGGTTCTTCAACGACCTCAACGGCATCGAGCCTCGTCAGGATATCGCCTACGCGCTCCGCTCGATCGAGCTTTGCCAGGAGCTTTCCGGAGAAGACCTCCACCCGCTCTTCTACCAGATGCTCGACCAGGCGCTCTGCAACGTCGCGAAGGACGGTACCGGCAAGACCATCGCCATGAGCGAGGACAGGGCGTTGAAGGGACCTGTCGAGGCCGCCCTCTTCTTCGGGTATGGAAGGATACTGGGAAGCGATGACCCCGCCGTGGCATACGGCAGGTTCCAGCTCACCAGGGCATCGGAGGGAGAGATCCTCTTCACCGACCGTGGAAACCTGACCGACTACCAGGCCAAGTTCCACCGCATTCCGTCGTCCGAGACCTCCACGCAGATGATCATGGTCATGGTGACAAACCTGTCCAACCAAAGCCAGCTCTTCTGCGGGCCTCTTGGTCCGATAGACTTCACCAAGAAGATGTACAAGCAGTTCAATGGCCTGGTCGCCCGCAGGCTCTCGACGATGGACTTCGAGGAATGTGTCGACTTCTCCCGCAAGATCGCCGACTACAGCCAGATGGCCGCCCCGAGCAAGTACCGGGCGATGGACATACTCGAAAGCGAGGTGCTCGGTCTCTCCTTCGTCGCGATCCAGAGCATGATGAGCCAGAATTCCCTTGCCTTCTGGAAGAAGATGAAGCAACCGTTCATGGATATCGTGAAGTATCTGGCGAAAGCCCAGAGGCCAGTCGACAGAGAGCAGATCAGCTCGTTGCTGAACGAATGGACGCACCAGTTGTGCGAACAACTCCGTCAGGCGCGCGAGGTGGATGATTCCTTGGCGGCCATCATGACGGACTTCTTCCATGTGATCCGCGAGAAGCGCATGGGTGTCGACCTGACCGAAGTCCAGGAGACCATCTGGGATATCCGGCCGGAACGCCCTACCGGGCCGTTCCGGTTCCTGCTCAGAGAACTGAACTTTGCAGAAGCGACCTGGCGTGCATGAGGGTGACCTCGCCCGTGTCTCCACTGAGCATACGGGCGATTTCCCTCACCCGGTCCTCGCCTTCCACAGGCCTGATCGAGCTGAAGGACAGGCCCTTCTCCACGTTCTTGCTGACCACCAGCTGGTTGTCCGCCATAGCCGCAATCGAGGCAAGATGGGTGATGGCGATGACTTGGTGGCTCTGCTTGAGCCGTTTGAGCTCCTGCCCAACCGCGACGGCCACAGCGCCGCCGATTCCGCTGTCGATCTCATCAAATACCAAGGTTCCCGGTACGTCATCGGCCTTCAGTACCGCGGTAAGCGCCAACAGGATGCGGCTGAGCTCACCACCGCTGGCAACCTGGCTGATCGGGCGTGACTCGAGTCCCGGGTTGGCGCAGATGTCGAAGGAGACTTCGTCGGCCCCTGATGGACCGTATTCCCCATTGGTGACCCTGATGGCAAAGGTCGCCTGGGCCATGCCCAGTCCCTGCAGCACCCGTTCCACCTCCTTGCCCAGCCTTACCGCCGCCTTCTTGCGGGCGGTAGAGAGCGCGAGCGCCTTCTCCTGCAGCTCCTTCCGGCTCTGCCTGATCTTTTCCGACAGCTCCGCCAGCCGCTCTTCCCCGTGGATTCCAGCCTCGAGCTTTGCCTTCGCCTCGGCGTGGTACCTGATCACGTCATCCAGTGTCGGGCCGTACTTCTTCATCAGCCTCTTCAGGTAGCTTTGACGGCTCTGCAGCTGGTCCAGCTTCTCCTGGCTGAAGCTCATATGGTCCAGGTAGTCCCGAAGCGTCTCGTAGATGTCCTGGCATTCGATGGCGCAGCTCTCCAGACGGGAGGCAAGGGAGACGAGACGCTCGTCGCTCCGCGAGGCTTCCGCCGTCTCCTTGGTCGCTGCCCGGAGCCCTCCCAGCGTGCTGATTCCATCCATCTCCTCATGCAGCCGGCGGACGGCTTCCTCCACGTGGTCGTGTATCTGCTCATAGGCTCCGATTACCTCCAGCTGCCGGGCGATCTGCTCGTCCTCGCCGGAACGGATGCGCATCTTCTCGATTTCGGCAACAGCGAAGGCAAGATACTCCTGCTCACGCTTGCTGGTGGCGACCAAGGTGGAAAGCTCCCCGTAGGAGGACCTCAGCGTCTCAAGCTCCTTCCACGCCGACTGATACGCTTCGAGTTCCTTCTCGTCCCCGCTCGCCGAGTCGAGCACCTCCCTCTGCTTGGTTGCCAGAAACAGGCTCTGGTGGTCACGCTGGGCGCT
>Ga0256404_1004887_pt1 | contig 24517 bp, 20 predicted proteins | sample RumenRJG_01DNA_FD_185990 | JGI IMG/M metagenome (GOLD analysis project Ga0256404, IMG submission 185990) | Bovine rumen microbial communities from Lethbridge, Alberta, Canada - RJG_01 | ecosystem: Host-associated > Mammals > Digestive system > Stomach > Rumen | place: Canada: Alberta | collected... | reverse complement strand
CAAAGTTATGATACCCCCGCCTGCTGATCTTGTCAACGAATCTGCCTATTATGAAACTCTTCTTGATTTGACAAAAAGTTTCCTTTTCCATACAATCAGTGTAGCGTCGCCGGTCAAACCGGCGAAAAATACAGAAAGGACTTGAAAAACATGGGATTTCGTAGATTTATCCGTCAGGCAGCGGATGTCAAGCCGTCCAGGCGCCAGCTGGAATGGTTCGACACCGAATTTTATGCCTTTGTCCATTTCACGGTCAATCAGTATACCAACCGGGAATGGGGCCTCGGCAATGAAGACGAAGCCATTTTTGATCCCGTCGATCTGGACCCGGATCAATGGTGCGATGCGCTGCTTTCCGCGGGAATGAAGGGATTGATCCTGACCGCCAAACATCATGACGGTTTCTGCCTGTGGCCTTCCAAATATACCGAACACTGTGTGAAAAACAGCCCCTGCAAGGTGGATGTGGTCAAAGAAGTTTCGGATGCCTGCCGCCGCCACGGTCTGAAATTCGGTGTTTATCTGTCTCCATGGGACCGTAACAGTAAGTATTACGGCACACCCGCCTATAATGATTATTTCTGCAATCAGCTGGAAGAACTGCTGACCGGTTACGGAGATCTGTTCTGTGTATGGTTCGATAATGCCTGCGGCGAAGGCCCCAACGGGATCAAGCAGGAATATGACTTCCCCCGCTATATCGAGCTGATCCGCCGCCTGCAGCCCAATGCTGTTATCTTCAATGATTACGGGCCGGATACCCGCTGGGTCGGCAATGAAGCCGGCGTGACCCGCCACGCGGAATGGGCCGTCGTCCCTTCGGAACTGTGCAAGTGGAGCGAAGTGCAGACCCAGGCAGGGCCTTTCGAGGGCAGACTTTCCTATATGTACAACCCGGATCCGGACATCGGCTCTCTGCAGAATATCATTTATTCCAAGGGGCTGGTCTTCTGCCCTGCCGAAACCAACATGTCCATCCGTCCCGGCTGGTTCTATCACCCCAACGAGGAACCTCATCCTCTGGACCGACTTTTCAAGACTTATCTGGCATCGGTGGGCGGCAACAGCTGCTTCAACCTGAATATCCCTCCTATGCCCAACGGACGCTTCGACGAAAGGGATGTTGCCCGTCTGAAGGAACTGGGCGATAAGATCCGCTCTACTTTCGCCAACGATATAGCCGGAGACGCGGTGATCACCCGGCGCACTTTCAGTGATACCCAGGAGGATATCATCCTTACCTGGGATAAGCCGGTCACCATCAACAGTGTTGTCATCAAAGAGGACATCAGCAAGGGGCAGCGGGTCGAAAATTTCCAGCTGCGCCAGCGCGGCGATGATGTCCGTGTCAACGTTATTTACAACGGCACCACGATCGGACATAAAAAGATCTGCATGCTCGACAAACCGTGCCAGACCGATCAGCTGACCCTGAACATCACCTCGAGCCGGGCAGAACCGTGCATACTGCCGATCGAAGTTTATTGAATCAAGTCATGAAAAAAGCCAGAAAAAACGGCGGACAGGATCCTCAAAAATCAGGACCTTGTCCGCCGTTATGCTTTTACCTGTACTTTTTAACTTTACTTAGTGACCTTACAATTTTTATTCCGGTTTGTAGGAACTCTTCAGCGGTACGATCTGGTTGATGACCAGCTTGCCGTCTTTGGAGTCGTCCGGATCGGTGATATAGTAGCCGCTGCGGACGAACTGGAAACGGGTCCCCAAAGGTTCATCACAGATAGAAGGTTCAACGACTGCCTTATCCATGATGGTAACAGAATCGGGGTTGGCGACATAGTCACCGGAAGCCTCGTCCATCACAAAGAGCTGGTCGTATATACGAACGACAGCCTGCTTGGCTGTGCCTGCTGCTACATAATGGATAGTACCTTTGATCTTGCGGCCGTCCGCCGGATTTCCTCCCCGGCTCTCGGGATCATAGGTGACATGAACGCAGGTGATATTGCCGTTTTCGTCCTTATCGACGGATTCGCATTTAACTATATAAGCGCCCATCAGGCGTACCTCACGGCCGGGAGCCATTCTCTTGAACTTGCTGACCGGAACTTCCATAAAATCATCCCGTTCGATGTAAAGCTCTTTGGAGAAAGGAACCTTGCGGCTGCCCAGAGCCTCGTTTTCGGGGTTATTGGCTACCTCGAAATATTCGACCTGACCCTCCGGATAGTTGTCTACAACGACCTTTAAAGGATCCAGCACGGCCATGATACGCTTCTGGCTCAGTTTCAGATCATCGCGGATGCAATATTCCAGGAAACGGTAGTCGATGGTCGCTCCTCTGGATTTGGCAACACCGGTATCGGCGATGAACTTCTTGATGGAAGCCGGCGTATAGCCGCGTTTGCGAAGGCCAGCCAGAGTAGGCATGCGGGGATCGTCCCAGCCGCTGACGATATGATCTTCGACCAAGGCACGCAACTTACGCTTGGAGGTCACAACATTGGTGATCTCCATACGAGAAAACTCGATCTGACGGGGCGGCTCCTTAAAACATCCAACCTGCTGAACGAACCAGTTGTACAAGGGGCGGTGATCCTCAAACTCAAAACTGCACAGAGAATAAGTGACTCCTTCCAATGCGTCTGACAGAGGATGGGCAAAATCGTACATGGGATAAATACACCACTTGGTACCCGTGCGGTGATGAGGTGTATAGGAAATACGGTACATAGCCGGGTCGCGCATGTTCATGTTGGGAGAAGCCATATCGATCTTGGCACGCAGGACCTTTTCTCCCTCTTTGAACTCACCGTTCTTCATACGCTGGAACAGGTCCAGGTTCTCCTCCACCGTGCGGTCACGGTAAGGGCTGTTTTTACCGGGCTCGGTCAGGGTGCCCCGGTACTCGTGCATCTGTTCCTGGGTCAGGTCATCGACATAAGCCAGGCCCTTTTTGATCAGCAGGATGGCAAATTCATACAGTTTATCGTAATACTCGGACGCGTAATATACATGGTTCCACTTGAATCCCATCCAGCGGATATCATCCATGATACTGTCCACATACTCCGTGTTTTCCTTGCTGGGATTCGTGTCGTCGAAGCGGAGGTTGCAGATGCCCCCGTACTTCTCAGCTGTCCCGAAATCTACACAGATAGCCTTGATATGTCCGATGTGCATATAGCCGTTGGGCTCCGGCGGGAAACGGGTCTGGACACGGTCGTTGATATGCGCCTCCAGATCAGCGTTGATCTCACGTTCGATAAAGTTTTCCGGTTCCGGCAGGGGGAATGTTACTTTGTGGTCTTCACTGCTCATGATAAATTCCTCTCTTTTTATCAGCCGCGGCTGAATTCGGCCAGTTCAAGGCCTGGATTGTGCTTCAGGGCCCAGTCGATATTCCAATCGCTGGCAAACAGAAGAAGGTAATGATCCTTCATATCCATCACCACTTTGGTATCACTGGTAAGGGTCAGCTCCTTAGGATCCATATCACTGCTGGTCATCCAGCGGATATGCTCATAGGGAAGCATCTCCATCCGCACATCGACATTATACTCCGTTTTCAGTCTGAATTGCATAACATCAAACTGAAGAGTACCCACGACACCGATAATTACCTCTTCCATACCGCCCTCAGGCTCTTTGAAGACCTGGATGGCACCCTCCTGGGCGATTTCAGATGTACCTTTGATGAACTGCTTTCTTTTCAGAGAATCTTCAGGACGCAGCCGGCAGAAATGCTCCGGAGCAAAGGTGGGGATACCCTCATAATGAATGACATGGGATGGATCACAGATGGTATCTCCGATGGAAAAGATCCCCGGATCGAATACACTGATGATATCGCCTGCCCACGCTTTATCCACGATCGACCGGTCCTGGGCCATCAGCTGGGTAGGCTGGGACAGACGGATGGTCTTGCCTTCCTGGGTATGGTAGACCTGCATGCCCTTTTCATAGACACCTGAACAGATGCGGATGAAGGCAGCCCGGTCACGGTGGGCCTTGTTCATGTTGGCCTGGATCTTGAAAACGAAGCCGGTCATACGGCTATCGAAAGGATCGACCACTTCTTCCTGGGCCTGCCTGGGCAGGGGGGAGGTCGTCATATTCAAAAACTCTTTCAGAAAGGGCTCGACACCAAAGTTAGTCAGGGCCGATCCGAAGAAGACCGGCGACAGTTCTCCCTTGCGGACCATGTCCATATCCAGCTCATGTCCCGCTCCGTCCAACAGGTCGATCTCCTCTTTCAGCTGATCAAGAGGCCCTTGTCCGATAATGTCCCCAAGCTTGGGATCGTCCAGTTCGATGCTGATCTGATCGATCTCATGGGCACCGCTGACAGCGCTGCCTATGTCGGAGCCATCGGACATAAACTTCAGCATCTTCCGGTTGAGCCGGTCGTATACTCCCTGAAAACTCTTGCCGCTTCCGATCGGCCAGTTGATCGGACAGGTTTCAATACCAAGGTTGTCTTCAATGTCTGCCATCAGATCGAAACTGTCCCTGGCCTCACGGTCCATCTTGTTGATGAAGGTAAAAATCGGGATGCCGCGCATACGGCAGACCTTGAACAATTTGCGGGTCTGGGCCTCAACCCCTTTAGAACCGTCGATGACCATGACGGCTGAATCCGCTGCCATCAGGGTACGGTAGGTATCCTCAGAGAAATCCTGATGTCCGGGAGTATCCAGGATATTAATACAGTAGCCGTTATATTTGAACTGCATGACCGAAGAGGTGACCGAAATACCGCGCTGCTTTTCGATCTCCATCCAGTCCGAAACCGCATGGCGCATGTTCTTTTTGCCTTTCACCATACCGGCTTCTACGATAGCTCCTCCGTATAAGAGCAGCTTTTCCGTCAGCGTCGTTTTACCGGCATCCGGGTGGGAAATGATCGCGAAGGTGCGCCTTTTTTCGATAGCCTGGCGATCGCTTTCCGAAACTCTATAATTCTGTTCCACTTACAAAACCTTTCTACTTACCTGGCTTGATTTACTATTTTCATTTGGTCTGGCTGTAAATGCCCGGCTGCTGTATCAGACATTGAAACGGAACAGAACCACATCTCCGTCTTTCATCACATAATCCTTGCCCTCTGAACGGACCAGACCCTTTTCACGGGCAGCGTTCATAGAACCCAGGCGGTTTAGATCGTCAAAAGAAACGACCTCTGCGCGAATGAAACCGCGTTCAAAATCGGTATGGATCTTACCGGCAGCCTGAGGAGCCAGTGTACCTTTTTTAATAGTCCAGGCCCGGCTCTCATCCGGCCCGCAGGTCAAAAAGCTGATCAGACCCAGCAGATGATAGCTAGCCGCGATCAGACGGTCAAGGCCGGAGGATTTGACTCCCAGTTCTTCCAGATATTCTTTCTTTTCATCCGGTTCCAGTGCCGCGATCTCTTCCTCGATATTCGCGCAGACAACGAAGACTTCTTCGCCCTGTTCTTTGGCATATGCGCGGACCTTCTGCACCTGCTCGTTATCAACGCCGTCATTGGACAGATCATCTTCGTCTACGTTGGCCGCATAGATAACAGGTTTTGCGCTAAGCAGCTCAAAGGTATCCGCCAGAGTCTTTTCATCATCAGTCAGCGGAATGTTTTTAACACGGGTGCCTTTCTCCAGGCCCTTCATCAATTTTTCGATCAGGTCCAGTTCCGGCTGAGCGGTCTTATCCAGTTTAGCTGCCTTTGCGACCTTAGCCCTGCGGCGCTCCAGGACATCCAGATCGGCCAGCATCAGCTCCATGTTGATGGTATCGATATCCCTCATAGCATCGATACTGCCGTCCACATGGATGATATCGTCATTTTCAAAGCAGCGTACTACATGAATAATGGCATCGCATTCACGGATATGAGACAGAAACTGGTTGCCCAGACCTTCGCCTTTGCTGGCGCCTTTTACCAAGCCTGCGATATCGACGAATTCGATGATAGCGGGAGTGGTCTTTTTAGAATCGTACATCTTTGTCAGCACATCCAGACGAGGATCCGGAACAGCCGAGATGCCAATGTTGGGCTCGATGGTGCAGAAAGGATAGTTGGCTGCCTGTGCGGCTCCGGCTTTGGTCAGACAGTTAAACAAAGTACTCTTGCCTACGTTAGGCAGTCCTACGATTCCTAATTTCATTTCTCTATCTCCTTACAGAACAAGTGCAAAGCGCTGCTCTTTTCTGTGTTAATAAATTTTTGGCATAATACAAGGTACTATTTTAGCACAGTTATATTACTTTCTCAACTGATTCTTACTGCAGTTTACTTCTGTTTGGCATATAAAAAGGGCCGCTCAATAAGAGCAGCCTTGTCCGGACATCAGCAGCCTGTCCCGCCGCCGCCAAGAACGACACAGCAGCTTGCGCAGTATTCTGCTTCGATGCTGTCGAACTCGTCTTCAAGGCCCAATTCACTGACGAGGGTCTGAAGTTCCTTGATATTCAGTTCGTCTTTTTCATCAGGCATACGAATTCCTCCCTTCTTGTAATTTGTCCGTATTTATCTCATACAGACTTTTTCCGGCGTCCCACAATAATCGATAGTAAGGACAATCTTTCAAAAGCCTGTCATGGGATCCAACAGCCTCTACCTTTCCGTCTTTCAAAACTATGATTTGGTCCGCCTGAGTCGCAATACCCAGCCGATGAGTCACAACTACGGATATTTTATCCTTCGACAGATCCAGGAAGGATCGAAAAACCTTGTCTTCGGTGAAGGAATCCATAGCACTGGTCGGCTCATCCAGAACGATCAGGTCGGAGCTCTTATTTCTGCCCCGCGCGATCGCGATCTGCTGCTTCTGCCCGCCTGACAGTTCTTTCCCTCCGATTTCTTTGCCGAGAAGGTCATCCGGCTTTACAAAGGCAGGGACGGACTCTGCAGGTTTTTCACTCAAGGTAATATTTTGGTTGACCGTTAAAGGATATATATTATAATCCTGAAAAACGGCCGAACGCCTGTAAAAGCGCTCCGCTTCGGACATTGCAACTATATCCTTTCCATCAACGGAAATACTGCCTTCTGTCGGCTTATATAAACCAAGGATGATCTTGCCCAAGGTCGACTTTCCTGCTCCGTTTTCTCCTACCACAGCATATAGCTTTCCTTTTTCCAAAGTCAAATCAATGTCTTTCAAAGCTTCAGCAGCTTCGACACCGGGATAACGGAATGAAACGTGTTTTAGCTGTACCTTTTTCATCGGATCAGACGATGGCCCAGTTCCGTCCACGTCTGCTTCCTCAAGTTCCAGAAATTCATACCCGGCTTTAATGTGTTCCAGATCTCCACTAAGAGAGCTCAGTGCATCGGCAAACGTTTGCGCATATTTTTCAGACTGTCTAAAAAGGATGATCGCCGTTCCAAACCTACCGATCGTCAGTTCTCCTTCGATCAGGAAACGAATACTGATACCGATCCCCACAATCAGCAGTACCCCCGATATCAGACTAAGCAGCGTACTTTGCCGATTGATCTTTTGAAAACAAGTATACTCTACCGCCATGATCTTTTCTGTCAGACCTTTCCATCGGTCAATGAAAAAACTGCCGGCCAGGTGCATCTTGGTCTCTTTAGCAGCCTCGTGTTTCCACACATAGGTCCGAAGGATCTCAGCCGATCGTCTGCTTTCTGTTTGTCCATCTATGACCTTAGCTCTTTTTTTGCTAAGAGACATCTTCATTAAATCGGTCGCCAGCATTCCAAGCATCAGCAAGGCATAAATGTAATGGTATCGTGCCAATACGATAATAGAGAGCAAACTGCTGACAAAACCTGAAAGGATCATGATTCCTGAAAACGAAAAACTGATCGCCGGGCCATAATAGAAAACTTTATTCGCTCTTTCCGCCATATCCCGGACGAGGCTGTTTTCATAGACTTGGGCAGATAATCTTCTAGCTTTCTCATGTATCCTTTCCTGCATCAGCAGAGACACTTTGCATCGATAAAAGTTATCGATGATTTCACCCCAGAACAAAAACCCGCTGCTTAGTCCTCCTATAAAAAGAAGGATAAGTAAAAGGATCCCCAATTTGCTTTGGTCCGTAGAAAGGGAATCGATACATTTTCCCCAAAGTGTCGCAGTAACTACCGGACAAATACCAACCACCATAAGATGCATGCAAAAATCTGCAGAGCAAATAAACGGTGATTTTTTGAAGACATAGCAGATATAATCCCATCCGCGCCGTAAATTACGAACGGTACCATTTTTCCTGAGTGCTGTAAAGCTTTTCATAGTATGGATCCTCCTTTCTCAATGTTTCGTGTGTTCCGATGTTTTCTACTTTACCGTTTCTAAGAACAATGACTTTATCCATGAAACGGACCGATCCAAGCCTATGAGTGACAAACACCTTAGTGCAGTTCTCTCTTACTTTCAACATTGTTTCAATAACGTCCCGTTCCGAAATCGGATCGATCGCCGCAGTCGGTTCATCCAGCACCCAAAACGAAGCCTTTGAATAAATTCCTCTGGCAAGTGCGATCTTCTGCCATTGACCTCCCGAAACATCTCTGGCACCTTCCACCGATCTTCCTAAGATCTGGTCCATTCCTCCCACATTTGCTGCAAGATCCCGGTCGATACGACTCAGCGCTTCTGACGGATCTTCCTTTTGCCACAGGGCCCCCAGCTGAATATTGTCCTTCAGAGAAATATCATATTTCATATAATCCTGGAAAACACAGGAAAAAGCTCTTCTTCTGGAAGATATCGAGTAATCTTCCGCATTTCTTCCATTGATCAAAATCGTCCCGGAAACCGGTTTCAAAAGCCCTGTCATAAGCTTAATGACCGTGCTTTTACCACAGCCGTTCTCTCCGACAAGGGCAGTCCTTTCTCCCTGATCGATGCGGAACGATACACCCTGAAGGACCATACGGCGGTCTTCTTCTTTTTCGGCGGGGTATCCATAGCAAACATTCTGAAATTCAACGCTGCGGATATCCTCAAGTTCCTCTCCGCTTTCTTTCTCCTCCTTGAGGTTCATGAACCATTTCCGCTGTTTGGCGTATTCACTATATCCGACAAATCCGCCCAGTAAACCTACGACCGTAAACAAGGCTGAACCTATCATCCTCCAAAGGCTGTCCATCGTCGCTACCAGTTCACCAATGGTGACACTTCCTTTTCGAATATCAAGGATCAAAAGCCATGCAAGAACGATCGTGACCGCATATTGAAGGAAATTAACAGCACCGATCCATACCCTGACAGAAAAAGAACTTCTTATTTTTCCATGCTGGTACTTTTCGGCATTTTCTTTCCATCTTTTGCTGATCAACGGATAAAAGCCGAATATTTTCTCTTCTTTGATAAATTCACGGCTATTTAGGATGTGAGAGAAAATAAGAGCTTTTTGATTCCACTTCCAATTATCCTGGGTAAATTTACCTTCAGATGAAGCACCAACGATCGTTAACAGCCAGACCGGTATGGTCAATAAGAAAATAACTAACAGGCACCACCATTTAACAGAACAAGCATATATACTGATCCCGATATATTCAACGGCAAACTCCACTCCATTGAAAATGCTCTGATACAGTCCTTTTTTCTGCTCCACACCATCCGTCATGACCCTATCGAATTTAGGGAACAAGGCACTGTCCTCAAATAATTCATAAGGAAGACGGCTGATTTTATTAAGTAGACATTCCCCTTCTCCGATTTCGATCCGTTTATTCAGGACCAGGATCATTTTACTTTTAACAAGGTCCGCTAAAAGAACGATTCCCGTACTGACAGCCATATAGCAGAGCCGGATCATTGCATCCCGGTATTTGCCTGTCACTGCCGTATCCACGATTGCCTGCAATAAATAAATATTGCATGTGATAAGAATACCTTTTATTGTCCCGGCAGCTATTCCCACAGCCGTTGGGACACTATATTTTTGATTCATGCTTTCACCTCCGGATTTATCATTTTCTGAAAACGCTCCCAAATCTGCCAACTGGAAATCTCTCTTCCTTCTTTGTGAAACGTTGTCTCAAAAACATCCTCTGCTATTCTCTCTGCTTCCTTTCGAGGTTCTGCCGTAAGGTATCGTTGTTCTATATAATACATTTCGTATACTTTTTGGAAGAGCTCCCCGCTGAATTTTTCCTGCCAGGACCTTACATCTTTCGGAATTATAAAGATAAAGAGCATATCATTTCTGTGTCGGACGGAACGGATCCGGATCCTTTCGTCTGCCGATCGAAATTCAAGAAAAGTCTCGAGTATTTCTGCAGCATGCGCACTTCCTATATCCCATATTTGCCAACGGAAGGCTTTAATATCTCCGTCATGAGTTGACAGTGAAAGGCACATCTCATCCCTTCCTTGTTTCAAAGACAGAGACACTTGGCTGGTATGTTCCGTTAACGGCTGACGATTTGGGAAAAGATTCAAATCCTCAATATCTCCTGTCAAGGTAAAGACGATCCCTTCTTCATTCATTACCTTCTTCAGCTTTTCGAGAAAAGACGGGAAATCTATCTGTTCCAATTGCCGTGTATCACCCTGCGCAGTGACTTCTTCTTTCTTCTTTTGATATATGATCTGTTCAACCTCTTCCACCAATGTCAGTGAATCAGTTTTTTTGATCGTGTTTATTTCCTGAATGACTTTACTTTTTTCCTGATCAAATAGTTTTTGATCCAGCGCTGCCCGGCTCAAGTCATTAACGATTGCCCCGATTCTCTCCTGCAAGCGGCTTGGTTCCATTATCCAGCTAATACGGATACGATAGGAATTTGTATATCCATATGAATTCACCTGTTCGTAAAAACTGAGGTTTCTTCGGATGATACCGATCAGTACGTGCTCAGCTAAATGAGCTTCTCCGCTTCTTCCCGGTTCCGTATCCCATGCGCCATAAGGTATCCACAATTCAAGAACCAGAAAAGGCAGCTTTCTTTGAATTTGCAGGATCTTCCAATTGCAATTCGGCATAACAGCGTACATGCTGTTTCACCCTCTCCCTTCTTATTTCCGAATTCCAAACATCGAGCAAAGTTCTGTTTTTGAGATTTCCTATGTAATTATTAGGTATGTCGCGAAAGTAGTCACAGAAACAAACCTCTCCATCGGGAAGTACCACCATGCAGGTACTTCCGTTCACACAGACTTGAGCTGAAGTCTTTTTCTCGACTCCTTCCGACATCCATATGACCGCAACGTCCTTTTGTGAGATCAATTTTCTCTTTAATTCCTCCCATTGTGAATCGGAAACACAAAATTCTTCTTTTCCTTCTGTCACGCAAAAACGACTAAGTCGAAATTCCTTTGTTCCGAGATCCGTATAAAATGTGACCAATCGTTGAATACTTTTTAAATTCTTGCTGGTCACAACTGTCTGAATCGCCGGCTGTATCCCTGCGGCTTTCAGTTCTCTATAACTTTGCAAAATCCTTTCAGATTCCCCTTCAAAGGTATATAACAGTTCATCTTCTTGGCCGGGAACCAGATCGGCGCTAAGAATAATTTTTAAAAATTCCCTGGGAATTTCTGCAAGCTTTTGGGCCTCTTCTTGTGAAAACAAGTGCTTGCTGACGATCTCTACATAGATGTGTGCCGCTGCTGCTTCCTCGATCACCTTCATAATCCCTTTTTTCTCGAATGGTTCACCGCCAATAAGGATCATCTGATAAATTCCGACCTCTTCTGCCTGTTTAAGGATCCTTGACCATTCTTCAATGCTCAGTTCCTGTACATCTGTGGCTTTCCGGTATATCTCATCATAGCAATATTTGCATAAACCACTGCATCGATCGGTTACAATAGCTTTCATAACTCTGGGGAAAGGATACTCATAGTATTTCGGTGAAACTGCTGCTGCTGCCAGTAATTTCTTTACATAGCCCCAATCGACTGGTCGTTTCTCTCCAGAGCTATTTAAAAAAACACTATACCGATGGACCAGGTTTTGCGCAGTCATAGCTTTGTTTCTGATTAGATGCATTTGAAACATAAAATCCACTGTTTCATCAGCACTCAAACCACAGCTTTGCAAATAAATACCTACTGCTTCTTTACTGGACAGAGGGATCCACACCTGCTCTTGTTTTGTATTTTTTAAGAACAAGCGGCCTTTACCAACTTGAATGGTCCAGCATTCTTTCAAGGCCATGCTATCATCTTCCCCATCCTTTCAGGCAAAATCTGTCCTCCTTTACCTTTCCTCTGAAATCCTGATTTACATAACAAAAACCTCTGGATCGGCAAATCTCATTTTGTTCACACGATCGGCATTTTTCTGCCAAACGTTCCTTGGAAGGAAAGGTCAATTCAAGCAGCTTCGGGTCATTCCAGATCTCTTCCACCGTACTAGTTTTGATGTCTCCGAAACGAAACTCAGGGAGGTCTGCAATAAAATCGCAAAAGGCGCACTCACCATTAGGAAGAATCAGAAATCCATTTCGTCCCGCCTCACAGATCGGTCTTTGACCCGGCTCTGAAACAGATATCCGCATACCGAACTTGCTTAATTTTTGATTCAGATATTCTTTCTTTTCTTCTTTGACCTCATGTAATCCGACCTTATCTGTTTTTCTCAAGGGAGACAGAGTGATCATCTCAATATTTTTTTCCTTCAGAAAAGTAAGGAGTTTCTCCAAACCTTTTTCGTTTTCCTGGGAAACGACCACATTCACCGATACAGGAATGTTCTCTCTTCTAATGTTTTCTAAAGAACGATTGAAAAAATCCAAATAGCCGTCCGGATACCCCAGCATCTGTGCTTGCGATGTATCGATCGTGTCAAGGCTCAGCTGTATGCAATCGAGCCCTGCTTTCCTAAGCCTTTCAGCCATCTCCGCAGTTACCAGATTCTTAGTCGAAACGTATGTTTTCACCTCGGCCTGCTTCATAGCTGCAACTAAATGCTCCGTTTCTTCAAAAGCGTAATACAGAGGTTCCCCTCCGTGAATATCCAGCTTCTGCAATCCCTTTTTCGAAGCCTCTGTCAGTCTTTCAATCAACAGGTCTTCCGGGATCTTTTCTCCATCCCTGGTTTTCGGGACACCGCAATAACGGCAACTTCGATTGCAGCGCCAGGTAGGGACATAAATCAAATGGACCGGATAATCCAAACGAAAGAATGACAGCCGATCGTTTTGACAGCTGCCGCTTTCTATCCGCATTTTTGCTACAGCCCCGTGTCTTTGGGAACCTTCATTACTGCCCTGACTGAAGGCACCGGGAAACTTCTTGATGAAGTAAATCTCAAGTTTTCGGATCTCTTCCTTTGAATAGCAAATCCCTGCCTGCTGTAAAGCTTCCCGACAAGCCTCTTCACTTGGTGCTGTCAGTAAATAACAAAGAAGTACGGAAAGCTTTCTCCCAATGATACGCTCTGGCTTTTCATGACTGTCGTCAATCAGAAAAACATGTCCACTGCCTGTTCCTAATAAAATATTTTCTCGCAGCGATAGCATTTGCCGCCTCTTTCTCTGCAAAAGCAGTTATAAGAGTATTGATCCCACAGTTCTGAAAGAGAAGACTGGCGTATATTTTCAAAACGTCCTGCATCCGGAAAAACATCACAGAAAATCACCGTTCCATCTGCATCAATTGTCATCGACTGCCTTCCCGAATGACACTGTGCCGGTTTGTCATCCAGAAAACGCACTCCCCTTGCATTTTTCTTTTTTACCTCATCCCACATGGAATCGGTAATGGAAAGTTCCCGGTCCGACTGCTTTCTTCCTGTTTCCTGATACCGGGTAACTTCTACTCTATCTGTGCCTTGATCCAGAAGCCATTGCATGTCCTTGTCAAAATCATAATAATTCATCTGCGTCAGAGTATAAGCAGTAGAAAATTTGATTCCGTTTAATTTCAGCAGTCTCATCGTTTTTTGCACCCCCTGCAAAAAATCCTTTTCACCGGTTAATTTTCCTGCAATGACCGAATCAGCACTATCAATGCTGAAACCAAGAGAAAGATTATTTGTCTCCATCTTTCTTATTGCATCGACATTGATCCGTGACTTGGTCAAGACAGAGACCCGAATATTCCGTTTCAGCAGTTCTGTAAGGATCGGGTATAGATCATCTTCACAAAAAGGGTCTCCTCCCGTCAAATGAACATGTCGGACACCGGACATAAACAACTTATCTACAACGGACATTTTCTCTTTCAGAATAAGTGGTTTTCTCAGTTTCCGAAGGTAGTCCTTTTCATAACAATAGGAGCAGCAGAATCGGCACTGATCCGTAAATCTCCAAACAACATTCTCCGGTATCATCGGCCTTCCCATATCCTCTTCCGCGTTTTTCAAGATAGCCGATAAATGTTCCAGTGTAACCGGCTTCCTTACGCTGTGAGGCATATCACAGTTCTCCGGAAGCAGCAGGTTCCACCGGATAGATGCTGTTTCAACAGCGCTTCTACCCTTACCGGAAAATATTCTGCTCCAAATGTTCTCGACTTCATCATCGGTCCTTGTTCCATCGAACAAAGCTAACGCTAACGCTTGAACTTTACTGATCGGAAGCCTCAGGCCGCTGCTTTGTGAGGCAGCATAAAGTTTTCCATTCCATACTTCTAATGCAAAATCCCATCTGAAAATATGCTTTACTGCTGCGTTATTTCGCTCATCCATGCTTCCCACTCATTTCTGCAGGACAGGACCAATTGATACCCTCTGTTCTGAAGATACCTGGAATACTTTACGGACTTTGCCGCCTCAACTTCTTCTACTACTTCTTTCAGTCTTTTTTCCCGAATATCTTGGTATTGCACTAATTTACAAAGGTCTCTTTTTTCCATGACTTTTGCATATTTTATTTCCTGCGGATTTACTTTATCCGAATAAGGCACAGCGATACACGCTGCGCCGGTCAAGGCCATCTCCCATAGAGTTTGAATACCCCCTCTGGTAATCTGTACGCCCTGCTGATAAGGCTTTTGAGAATAGTCTCTTTCTACCCAGAAAACATTAGGCAGCGATACCTTACGAAAGAACCTTTCATATTCTATCCCATGAACATAGATTTTTCTGTTGTCTAACTGTTCAAAGAGGTTTTTGAAGAGCCAGATATTTTCAAGTTGAAGGGCTTTTAACTGCGACCCACCCACCCATACGTGAAGGCACTGGTCAGAAGGCTCGCTTACGGTAAGATCCGGTATATCGAATCTTTCCCGGACAATGGGACCGATTGTTCTGATTTTCTTTCTATCCTGCAGCAATGATCCAAGACTGTCAGGAAGCTCTGCAAAAAGAATGCTTTCACAAACCCAGTAGGCATAGCTGTATTCATAAATATTCAAATGATTGGTCAGAAAGTAGGTTTTGATAGTGCGATCATGTCCCAGCGCTGCAATCACCTCATCGCTGATCAGCACGTCTGGGTGTACCTCTTTTATTACACGGCTCAGTACCTTCCCTATCACATCCGGGTCAGGCCGCTCCTCTTGTTTCAGGTCAATAACCGTTTCTCCAATGGAATGAAATACGGACAGCCCTGCGGCATATGACGCAAAATAAATTTCTGCGCCATCGCTTCTCCTTCTGATTTCATCAGCCAGGACCAAATCTCTTACTGCATGACCGGCCCCGCATCCATTTGAAATGATCAAATATCTCATCGAACTCAGGCCTCCGCATCAAATTTTATACGGATAATAATACATTTCCTGCGTTCTCGTCCGTTCACATTCGTTCCTGTTTGTCCTTTTCTGCCGTTTTCTGAAAAATACTTCAGCAGAAATCATTTCGGATCGTTTTCTTTGGTTAAAACCAATAGATCTGCCAGCGTTTCCTGTGCCCAGTCATATTCTTTCATATAGGAATCCGCAAAGGATTCCCTTACTTTCTTATCCCCATCCAGCAGTTGAAAATAATCACATTCAAAACTTGTACGATCGATCCCCCGTTGTCCCTTCTTCTCGCAAAGAATATAGTCGATTTTTAAATCCCTTAATGTCTTTCTAAGTTCATAAGCCGTTTTCCGGTACTTAGCCTTAACACTTTCATCATATGGTACTTCCCCCCACAGCAAACCTGCTGCTTCTTCGCTGTTGATAAATCCTCCCGCGTGATCGACTAAAAGTGCAAGCAGCTCCTTAGCCTTAGGATTCTTGAAGGCTACTGGCGTGTCATTCACAAAAACATCAAAGTAGCCAAAAGTTCTGACAAAGACTTTTGGCCTTACCTCCTGGTTTTCGATCTTACTTTGTTCCTCCAGGATCCTGTATTTTTCCTGAAGCGTTATATCTCGAAAACAGAGAAAAACAAAAGAGGAAGTAAAAGCCATCACTTCCCCTTCGAAAAGGATCCCGTCTTCTCCTTTTAGCCGAAAAGCAGACAGTTTTTCCCGATCTTCCTCATCAAAAACTTTTTGAATCTGAACGTATACGATCTTTGTATTTTCTTCTCCCGGAATTCTCAGTTTTTCCAAAACCTTGGGGATCAACTGATCCTGTTTTTCAAAGACCGGTTCTTTTCCTTCTTCCGGATCGATTTCAGCTAATAGATGTTTCGCACAATCGATCTGAATGATTTCCGAATAACATTTTCTCAGAACCGATACTGAAAAATCGCGAAATGTTTCATACAATTTTACATTATTATTTCTCCTCTTCCACATTTCATGACCCCCTCATTTAGTGATTCTTTCGTTGTTTTTACTAAATTAATCTCTGTTTAGTATAATTTTACAATTTCATGCCCTTTTCTTCAACAGACTATTCCATATTTTATGCAGATAGTATATATGTTCAAGTATATGTGTTATTTTTATATTAATGAAAATGGTCTCATCGGTGTATGTGAACCTCACACAACTAAAGTCGCGTGCTTCAAAGGGCTTTAGACCCTTCGGCTGATACAGCCGTGGATACGGCCTAAGCTCAGATGGACGGTCTCCTGCGAGACCATCTCCGCACAAAGGTCAGCCATGGTCTGCCTGCTCTGTACCTTATACGATCATGCCAGACGGCGAAGCTCTTCCACTGTCTGAAGCAGGGTGTGATAGGTACAGGAGGTTCGATGCTCAGCACCCGGGACATTTGCCCGGATCTGAGACCTTGCCGTCTCCGGTAAGGGTTTGAGGAGTTCTCTTACGAAATACCGGGCCCCGATGTTATAGGAGGCCGATAGATCGCAGTTATACGGCTTCCCATTCTTGAAGACGGAAAGCGCATGATTGTTCTTGTCTCGGACAAGATAACCGGATCCGTCGAAAGCTAAGCGGCTCGTATTCCGGGCACAGACATGGTATACATGCAGCCCGTACCGATGCGCTCTTGTTTCAGTTACTTGCTGGATCCCGTTCTTTCGCCACAGATGGATCTTCTGGCGCTTGGACTTGCCCCGGATCTTTCCTTTCATGTCCAGATGCTCGAATACGATAGCGTCGCAGCAGGCTCCTGCCGCATAATCGGCGATGGCATGGCCGATCTTGCGGGACAGCTCTTCATTGAGGCTCCGTATCCTTCTCCACCGGGACTTGGAATTATGGGATCCGTGCATCCTCTGGAATTTCTTCAGACGATTCAGTTCATGGGAAAGACGGTCTTTATCACCCGGAAAGTCGATGAACTTCCTTCCGAGGATCGTTCCGTCCGCCTCCATGATGGTGCAGACCGCATCCGTATTAAGTCCCAGATCGACGCTCAGGATCCGCTGGTCTTCGATCGGTGTTTCCGACAGTTTGACTGTCTGCGTGAAAGTGAACCTGAGGGACCACTTGCCTCTCTTCCGTTCCAGTACCGGAGCGGAACAGTTAACTCCGGTCCAGTATCTTCTTAAAAACTGCATATCCGTGTGCTTGAGCCGGATCGGTCTCCAGATCCAGTCGTTATGGACGAAGACTTTGATACAGGCCTCATCGGAATCGAGATCTCCTTTGAACATGTCGCCCCGATAGAAGCATGGGCAGAGATCCCGTTCCAGTGTCAGCTTAGGAGGATTGCCGTTCTTCCCTTTGTCCATCCAACGCTGATAATTCGAGTGATAGCTGGAAACGGATCCGATGGCTGCACTGATGGCTCCCCTGCGAAGGTAACTTGGGAACTTATAGAACCTGATGTCGAAATCAGGATATTTGGCAAGATTCTTCTTCGTGGTATGGATCAGGTGCTCCGTGGCATTGACTCTTCTCAAGCTGCCGTCAAGCTCCGACAGTCCTGTCCATTCCTTTTCGACGATATCGATCAGGAAAGACACTTCCTGCCGATAAACGGAGATCGTATCCCGGATCTGAAAGTCCAGCGGTTTGATCTCGACGGCATAACTTAGAACTGATCTTATAGCGGTGTCCCTCCTTTCCGATAAGATTACTTACATTTCTGAGTACGGATATACTGCTCGACCATCTCCCGGCTGCGGTCACTGACTGTGACTACACAGTAAGACGGATCCCACAGATGTCCGCCCCAAAGATCTTTCTTGAGCTCCGGATGGGCCATGAACAGCCAGCGTGCGGTATTGCCCTTAAGGATCTTGATCATGTCTGACGGCATGAACTGCGGCTTGCAGTCCACCAGGAGATGAATATGATCCGGCATGACTTCCATGGCAGTAATGGTGAATTGGTACTGCTTCGATATTTCGGTCAGATATCGTTTGATCTCATTGTCCAGTCCGTCGGTAAGGACAGGCTTCCTGTATTTGGTGCACCAGACGATATGGTACTGCAGCGAATAGACATATCCGCGACCATATGTCATTTTTGACTCGGTTGAATATAACTCATGATTATCCATGTCTATGTTATACCATATGTTCTAAGGCAAAACAAGGTTGCGGCGGCTAACTCACGACTGAAGTCACGAGAATGCGCCGCCGCATTATTCAACAAATTGCGGGAAAGGCGCTCCAAGGGCCATCCGTTCGAATTATGGTTAGATTTTTATAAGACTCACTAGTATAATAAGGTACGTTATTATGATTTCGTCCGAGCAAGGAGAACCTATGAAAAAAAGTATGACGTCGGGAAATGCTTTGAAGCTGATCGCAGGCTTCTGCATCCCCCTGGTGCTGGGCAATCTTTTCCAGCAGTTTTATAACTTAGCTGACGCTGCCATCGTCGGCCGCACCTTGGGTTCCAATGCCCTTGCTTCGGTAGGATCTTCCACCAGCGTGCAGGCACTTGTCCTTGGCTTCTGCATGGGCCTTACCCAGGGATTCGCTATACCCGTTGCCCGCGATTTCGGAGCCGAAAAAGAGTCCGAGATGCGCAAGGACATTTTCGGAGGAGCTGTGCTGACGACCATCATCGCAGCGATCCTGACCCTGGCTTTGGTTTTCTTCTGTCACGGTATCCTTCGAGTGCTGCAGGTCAGTCAGGACATTTATCAGGATTCGTACCGTTACCTTGTCATCATCTTTGCCGGCATCCCCTTTACCCTGCTTTATAATTATTTGTCTTCCATCCTGCGGGCTGTCGGAGACAGCCGCACTCCCTTTTTCTTTCTGGCCTTTTCCGCCACCTTAAACATCGGGCTGGATTTTTTCTGTATCCTTGTTCTGCGTTGGGGCTGCGCCGGAGCCGCTGCCGCTACCATTGCCTCTCAGGCTATCAGCGGCTTCCTGTGTCTTTTCCTTATTATTAGAAAATTCCGCTTTCTACTGCCCGGAAAAGATGACCTGACTATTAACCGGATCCGGACCATGGACCTGTTGGGTATGGGCATCCCCATGGGTCTTCAGATGTCGCTGATCGCTATCGGGATGCTGGTCATGCAGTCTGCCAATAACTCGCTTGGTACCCATTACACGACTGCTTTTACAGCAGCTATCAAGATCAAACAGTTGATGATGTGTCCCTTTGACGCGATCGGGGCCGGAGTTTCCACCTTTATGGCTCAAAATGTAGGCGCCGGACAGAGCAAGCGTCTGATGAGCGGTTTCAGGTCCGGTCTGCTGCTGGCGGTATGCTACGGAATAGCCGCCGGTCTAATAATGATCTTTCTTGGAAAGCGGTTCAGCATGCTCTTCATCAGCGCCGCCAAGGACAGTATCCTATCGGACAGCGCCCTGTACCTGAGGCGCATGGGATACCTATTTCCGGTCGTTCCCCTTGTCATCATACCCCGGATGTCGATCCAAGGGCTGGGGTATTCCAAGCGAGCCTTACTGGGCGGTGTCATTGAAATGATCGCCCGCTGCACGGTCGTTTTCACATTAGTACCCATCTTCCAATACGATGCCATCACCTGGGCCGATCAATCGGCCTGGGTCACCGCTTCCTTTTATCTGATCCCTATGTTTTTCACCTGTCTGAAGAAAAAACAGAAAGAAATCGGCCAAGGCCGTGCGGCCTGACATTGTTTTTCAAGGCAGCTGACTGCCCACTTGCCTGCAGATGTCCTTGCAGCTTTCAACAATATAATCCCATAACTGTTCGTCCTTGAGCTTTTTATACATCAGGCCGTATGAAATTTTCGGGCAGTCCATGACCGGTATGACAACGATACCTAATTCCTTGATATGGGGCGGCACCCGATATGCCGGAATGATCAGCCCGCCATAGCCGGCTATGATCAACGGGAAGGCATCCGCCTCAAGATCGATCATCTTGTCATAATTATTAGCGGCGTGTGTGGTAAACAGTTTTGTGATCGGATAATTATCGTTGAAAGGTACCATTTGCGGAGACATCAAAAGCAAAGGCTGTTCCCCAGATCTTCAAAGATAACGCTTTTCCTTGCAGCCAGAGGATTCTGAAAGTTGACGGCAATATAAACTTTTACCGGGCACAGTTTCATATATTCGAGGCGGCTCCCCTCAACCATGGTTTTACTGCCCAGGGCAAAATCAATGAGCTCCATATCCAGATCACGGAGGACAGCATCGTAATTTTCCACATGGATTTCGGGTATGACAGACGGATACTTTGTTTTCAGCCCTTTCAGCAGAGGGATCAGACGAAAGGCTTCCGAATTGGATGTACAGCCGATCCGCAATATTTTATCTGCCTGCAGATTTTTAACATTTTGAACGGCCAGTCTTTCCTGTGAAAGCAGCTGCTTTGCATTGATATAAAAGACCCTTCCCGCAGCGGTCATAGTGACTTTCTGTTTGGTACGCACAAAAAGCTCTGTCGCCAGTTCCCTCTCCAGCATCTGAATATGATGAGTAACTGTTGGCACAGAAAAATACAGCCTTTCCGCTGCTTTCGTAAAGCTCAGGGTATCCGCTACGGCAACAAAACATCTTAGTTCGGTATCATTCATCCTTATCATCACCTTCGACTATCACCTGTATCCTATTTCTATAAACTTCCCCTCCAATTATTTTCAAGTGTTCAAAATATTTTCAAGCGTAAAAATAACCATCATGCGAACAAAAAAGAAGGCAGCGCTTTATCTACGCTGTCTTCTAATAATTTTACTGTACTTACCGTATTTCTTTGTTACCATCGTTCTTTCTGCGAAGGATCATAGTAACAATCAGAAGGATCGATGCAAATACAAAGGTAAGAACCATTGCCCTAAGCGGTGTTCTATCTCCTGTCTTGACAAAACGAGCATCTTTGTGACTCGATACTTTGCTGTAGGTATCGGTGATATTTACAGAAGCATTCTGCTGATCCTCGACAATTGCCTTTCCGTCGGCTGTGCTGTATTCGATCTTGACATTATAGCCGTCGATGTTGGCATTTGACTCGGTTACCGTATACTGGCCAGGAGCTACCGTCAGTGTCTTACTGTAAGTTCCATCCTCGTTCTTGGTAAGATCGCCCAGTTTTACCGTATCGACGACGTTGCCGTCCTTGTCGGTGACCGTAAAGGTGCATCCTTCAAGGCTTCTTCTGAGACATCGCCTTTAACAGTCTTTGTGTAAGTCAGAGTTCCCTGCTGCTTGGTGTAGGTATCTGTAATGTCGACAGATGCAATCTGCTGATCCTTGATCGTTGCCTTGCCTTCAGCAGTGCTGTATTCGATCTTCACATTGTAACCGGAGACTTCTGCATTGCTTTCAGTTACTGTATACTCGCCGGGCGCTACAGTCAGCGTCTTACTGTAAGTTCCATCCTCGTTCTTTGTCAGGTCGCTCAGTTTTGCCGTATCGACGACGTTGCCGTCCTTGTCGGTGACCTTAAAGGTGACGTCCTTCAAAGCTTCTTCAGAGACGTCTCCTTTGACAACCTTGGTGTAGGTCAAAGTACCCTGCTTAGGTCCATTCGAAAAAGTTGGAACAGAGCCTTTCGAAAGGGCGCTGCCGTTCTGGTCATAATATTTGACTGTCGGAATCAGTGTAGTAGCTGTTACATTATTGATCGACTGGGTATAAGCTGTCATGACGATCTTCGCCATGAAATAATTGTCATCATATCGAATACTGGAGTCTGTACCGGCGTTTTCAAAAATCTTGAACCAGTAGGTGCCTTCTTTTGTCAGATTGATTTGGTCGAAGGAAACACTTCCGTCCGCACCGTTGGAGACAGTCTGCTGTAAACCACCCGCAGTAACCGTGCTGCCGCTCTGGTCGTCGACCTGTTCTGCAGTGAATGAAAATTCACCTTCCTTAAGAGGCAGTCCTCCGGTCATCTGTTTTTTAGCAGCAAGCATTGTGCCTGTCTTCGTAGTCCTTACAACATTTCCGCCGGTCGTGTTCTCAATGATGCTCCCTGCCGGGACATTGGAGAAATCGACCATGAAGGAAACAGTTACCGAGGTCGACCCTTCGATCGCTTTGGTATTGGTAACAGACAGGCTGTCGTAGGTCTGTCCGTCACTGTTTGTTTTACTCGTATCCGTGACCGTGAAATAATCATTGGGATCCGCATATAAAAACCGGACATAAGGGTTGAGATCATCGGTCAGGTTGATGGTACCCGCCTCGAACCCGTTGTTATTCCAAAATGTCAGAGTATACCGGACGTGCTGATCACCCTTCTCTGAAACGGAAGTCTTGCTGACTGACTTGGTCCCGTTTGAAGCACTGTTGTTGTTGCCCATCAGGATATGATCTCTTTCATCCTGATAGGTCGTGCCGGGCTGGTCAGTCTTTTGATAAGTCATCCGGACGTTATTCACGTAACGCACGCTGCTTCCGGCATCGGCTTTGACATCGTAAAGAATCTCTACTGCCTGGGTAAGCTGTCCCTTGAAGGTAACGGTCATGGTCTTACCATCAATAACAAGCGAATAATCCGACGGATCGACCGGCCCGATGACGTGATTGCGGTCGATATATTGCAGAGTGATCGAATCCGTATTGACAAAGGTCTCTCCGTCCGGGATGGTATCCTTGACCGTTACGTCCTGCAAAGACTCCTGATTGCCGTTTACATAGACGCGGTAAGAAATGACCTTGTCACTGCTGGAATCATAGAGGGCAACCTGAGCGGCTCCTCCGTTTCTTTCATCTCCGTAATCATAGCCGCCCCAATAAACGCCGTCTGTCGTATATGAATCTTTATTTAGTCGATAGCCTAGGCCTGTCCCTCCGGATCCGGAGTCCTCGGTGTTTTCCGCATTGACGGTGATCGTCTTACTGTCGTTTCCGACGCTGATCGTTTTCTGGCCTGTTTCCGAAGTCGTTACGAACATGCTGAAAGATCCGGACAGGGCAGATTCTGCATTGGGACCGAAGACCAGCCGATAGGTGCCGTCTCCGTTATCGACAACTTCTTTGAAGTGCTGCTGGTTCACGGACAGGCGGACACCGGCCTGATACATATCAGAGGGGATGCTGACCGTGATGTAATCCCCTTCTTTGACACTGTTCTGATCGATCGTATAATCGACCGTGTACATAGCGGTCATACCGGAGGTATAACTGTCACTGTTTGACTCGATCACTGAATGAAAATGTGAAGAAGCATCGGCAGCAGCCGCAGCGGCTCTTCTGACGACAGGCACAGACTGTTTTACGACCGGCTGACTGACTTGCTCATCCGTCTGTTCTTCTGCCGACGTTTCCTGCTGGTCTTCTGCCGGAACTGCATCCTGGCTGACTGAGCTTTCATCATTATTTTGGCTTTCTTCTTTTTCTTGCTCAATGATAAGGGAAAGGGCTTCCTTACCTACCTGGACCGAAAGGCTGTCCGCATCCGTTTGACCGATCGTTCCCAAGATCGTAAAACTTCCATTAGTACCAGTCTCTTCGGCTTTGGTGAATGTCAGCAAATATCCCCCATCGGCAGGATCCACGGCAAAGGTTTCCTCTGTGTTTTTGAAAGAAACATTGCTGATACCGTCAGGGATCGTTACTGACAGCGTTTCCCCCTCTTCAACATCGGATGTCACCGAATAGTCAGCCGTAACGGTAAAAGACTGACCTGCCTGATAAGATTCCTGATCTGATGATAAGGTCAAAGAAAGTTTGTTATCCGCGGACTCCTTAATTTCATCAGAAGCGCTGGCCGGAAAAGCAGACAGGGCCACGATCATAAAGACAGTACACAAACTAAGTATTGTCCTCAGTCGTTTATGCATCCATTTTTTAAGCAAAATAACTAACCCTCCTCATATTATTATAAAACCATGTTTTTGTTAATAAAACATCGAGATCCACAGCTTATATTATTCTATTTATTAGCTTTCTATATACATTTTAATAGTACAAACCTTGCAATTCAGGTTACGTCTGTAAAATGGTGTAA
>Ga0256404_1004886_pt1 | contig 24520 bp, 18 predicted proteins | sample RumenRJG_01DNA_FD_185990 | JGI IMG/M metagenome (GOLD analysis project Ga0256404, IMG submission 185990) | Bovine rumen microbial communities from Lethbridge, Alberta, Canada - RJG_01 | ecosystem: Host-associated > Mammals > Digestive system > Stomach > Rumen | place: Canada: Alberta | collected... | reverse complement strand
CTCAACTCTCAATTTTCCATTTTCAATTTAATAATCTTCGCCGTCGTCTTCACCCTCTCCGTCCTGCCAAGAAAATGGTTCTCCACTCTCCGCTCTCCACTCTCCGCTCTCCAATCCCCCATCACCCTCATCCTCCTCTCCGCCCTCGCAGGACTCATCATCTACTGACCACCCCCGGCACACGATGTACCATATACAAAAAATCTGTGCTATCCGTGCTATCTGTGTGCCACTCCCCTCGCGAGCAATACGATATTTTTTGCCATATCAAAAAAAGTACGTACCTTTGCACGCAAATAGACTTCGCCATCCCAACGTACTTTTGCCGCCGAAAAAACACATTCACACATTAACGCATTCCCATCATGCCAGCAAACAAAAACGCCGAGACACGATACAAGATACTTGACAAGCTCCTTGCCAGAAGATACGCCAATTACACCTCCGAGGACCTGCGCCGCCTGGTCAACGAGGCGCTGGAGGAGCTGGACCAACCCACCGTCAGCATCCGCACCATACAGGGTGACTTGAAGTACATTCAAAGCGAGCCGTTCCTGGCCGACATCGAAATATACCAGCACTCCGATGTCAGTCAGACCAACCCCAACAAGACGGTGCAGAAGACCTGCTACCGCTATCGCGACCGCTCCTTCTCCATCTACCAACAGAAGATGACCGAGGACGAGAAGCAGCTCCTGGGCGAGGCCATGAAGCTGCTCGGCCAGTTCGACGGGCTGCCCACTCTCGGCCGTCTGGAGGCCCTGCGTGCCGGACTCGACATCAAGCCGTCGCGCCAAATCATCTCCTTCACCAAGAACCCGCTGGGCGACAGCACCCTGCTGGGCCAGATCTTCACCCACATCTCCGACCGGGCGGTCGTCGACGTGCACTATCATGTCTTCGACGTGCCCGACGAGCACCGCAGCGTGGTGGTGCACCCCTACCAGCTCCGCGAGTACAACCGCCGCTGGTACCTCATCTGCGCCGCCGACAGAGACGGCAAGCTCCTCCACCTGGCCCTCGACCGCATCGAGCGCGTCGAGCCGCTGCCCGGCCGCACCTACCGTCCCTACGACGGCGACCTCGACGAGCGCTTCGAGGACATCATCGGCGTCACCCTCTACGACGACCGCCCATTGCAGACCATCGTCTTCTGGGTCAGCGACCGCTCGAAGGACTACGTCCTCACCAAGCCCCTCCACGAGTCGCAGCGCAACATCCGCGGCGAGCAGGAAGAGTCCCTCCGCCGCCAGCACCCGGCCCTCACGGGCGGCCGCTTCTTCAGCATCGACTGCATCGAGAACTACGAACTCCTCCGCGAACTCACCTCCTTCGGCGCCGACCTCCTCGTCCTCAGCCCCGACAACATCCGCCAGAAAGTCTTTGATTGCGTGGCCGAACACCTGAATGCCTACAATGCCATATTGAAATAGATCTCTTTTTTCTGCACGATGAAAATATTTTATTCTATGACTATCCGCATTGCACCGAAGAAGCCTCGGAGAGGCTAGATCTCAATAACCCCATACAAGAAAATCTCCGATTTTCGAAGTGTGGGGATTGAAGACAACCACATGGGTGCGTCTCGGAGAGACGCGATTTCGTCTCCTCGGATTTTTGCAGGTAATCATTTTATTTTGCCATTTCAGAAGAAAGTTGTATCTTTGCAAAACAATTTTAGCCGCAAAATTTGCGGCTAATAAGACGCAAAAGAATGAGTACGACACACAAATACATCTACCAATCAGACCATTGGCCCGCCTTCGTATGGGACAAGGCATTGGCTGCTGACAGACAATCGCAAGTGATGCGCAAAGCCGGTCACTTGTTTGGTCGTTTGCACGACATTGGTCTTGATACTCAGTTGCGTACAATGACCGAAAGTATCACCGGCAGCGTTGTCGACAGCTATTCCATCGAGGGCATTGTCCTCGACACCGCCCAGGTACGTTCGTCGGTGGCCCGTCGGCTCGGTGTCGACCTGCCGTCGCATACCGAGCCATCACATTATATCGACGGCATCGTGGAGATGATGCTCGACGCTACCACCAACTACCATGCCCCCTTGCCCCGCGAACGCCTGATGCGCTGGCATACTGCCCTGTTCCCAATCCAAGGAGCCTCAGGTTTGATTGTCGGCAACTACCGCACGGCCCAGATGGATGTGGTGTCTGGAATGTTGGGACGCGAAAAGGTACACTACCACGCGCCCGACCCGGCGGAGGTTTCTCAGATGATGGAGCATTTCCTTTCTTGGTTCAACAATGGCGGCGCACATGACTACATTCGATCAGCTGTGGCGCACCTCTATTTTATCAGCATCCATCCTTTCGACGACGGCAATGGCCGCATAGCACGCGCCCTCTCCGACATGGCCTTGTCGCAGGCCGACGATAGCCCGATGCGCTACTTCAGCATGTCTACCCAAATCAACAAGGAGAAGAAGCACTACTACCGCATCCTGGAGCAGACGCAGCGTGGCGACGGCGACATCAGCGAGTGGGTGCTCTGGTGGCTGGATTGCCTGGAGCACGCCATAGACACATCCGAGACGATGCTTTCCACCGTGCTCCGCAAAGCCATTTTCTGGCAGCAGCACAGTGATGTCGTCCTCAACGAGCGACAGCGTACGATTCTCAACCTATACCTCGACGGCTACGAGGGCAAGTTCACCGCCAAGAACTATGCCAAACTCTCCGAGGTCTCGCCCGACACCGCCCTGCGCGACATCCGCGACCTTGTCACCCAAAGCATCCTACACCCCCTCGAAGGAATGCAACGCAATGTCGAATATGAAATAATGATAGAGAGCAACAAATAAAATCGCCCCACGCAAATAGATTGCACCCGACGGTTGTACTTTTGCAAACGAAAACAAGAAAAAATTTGCACAGAAAGAAAAATAGTCGTATCTTTGCACCATGAATGAAGCAGGAAAGAATAAACCGGGAAGTACTTGGCAACAAACACGCTGCCCATGGACAGATAATTGTGTCGCAGGCTGCGACACAGTTACAAACAAAATACGTTCTCTGCACCGAAGGCAGCGAGGAGCAGATTGAGCTACTGCAACTGGATCGTTCCGGCATCAAGGTGGCCCAGTACATGACCGAACTGCCGTCCAAGGCGCTCCTCCAGTGCCAACTCCAAAAAAGCCTCGATGCCGCCCGCGAACGGTGGAACACCCGGCCCAAAGATGATGATACAGAATAAAAAAAATGGTTGTGCAAATAGATTGCGCCCGACAATTGTACCTTTGTAAATGTAAAACGAAAAAGAATGAATAAAAACCCAAGCGAAAAGCAAGAGGAATTCTTGCAAAAATTAGCAGAAGCACATCAGACCTATAATCCATCTATCGTACAACCATACCTGGCGGAGGATGTACACTATGCTTCCTTATGGGTGTTCCAAGAATTAAAATCAAAGCAGGAGTACCTCGATTATCTTAGTAGAAAACTAAACGCAATGAAGAACTCTGGCAAACAATTTGACTTTAGAATCGTTGACGGCAGTCATCATGCAAAAGCATTATTGGTTGGTACTGAATGCGGATTTGTCGTTGATTTCAACGACGATGGGAAGGTGTGTATGATTAATATGACTGCACCCGAATTCTTTTAAACGAAACGAGTCCGCCATGCGCAAATAGATTGCATCTGGCTGTTGTACATTTGCAAACGAAAAAAAAATAGAAACCATGGACAATACAAACAAGAACCCGATTTTTAGCATCAAGAACTTCCGTTCCTTCGGCGAGGATGGTGCCGATTTTGAACTGGCCCCCATCACAGTACTGACCGGCTGCAATAGCGCTGGCAAAAGTTCGTTGGTGAAAGCGTTAATGTTATTGAGCGAAATACCTCATACAAAAGACTACATAGAAACCTCTCTCAAACTATATAAGAAAGAATTTGGACTAGGCTCATTAAAAAATGTCCTCAACAAAAGTTCTCAAAACAAGATACTAGATTTCTCATATAAGGCATGGTCTAATCATCTTCAGGAAGATGTGATTGTTCAAAGAACTTTTTTTGGATATAAAAATGATGAATTAAATGACGCACGTTTGGACAATTTGATTGTTCATAAAACAGATGGTCAAATTATATTCAATCAAGATGATAGTATTACTTCTTGGAGAAATGAATTAGAATGGTCTAAAATACTCGAAAAAGAATATTCCAATTTCCGTCTTGTTAGTGAATATCTGAGCCTATTAAAACTCATTCTTTTCATCAACAAGGACGAGTTTATTGTTCAATACGAAGAATGCACAAGAAAAATAGCCACAATCAAGGATGCTTTGACACAAAATGGCATTAATCCAAAAAAATATAAAATCAGACAATTGTTAGATTGGATATCTTGGATCAACACAAGAACAAAAGAGATGGAGGAATGGCTTAAATATGCAGAAGATGAGAGACAAAAAGAAGCAATTATAAAAGACCACTTCCCAGAAGAAGACATTGCCAAGGAATTCTTATCTCGTACTATTAACGAGGTGGTATCCCCTTGGTTTCTTGATAACGCCATTTATATCGATTCTGCATCAGCAATAATAAAAAGGATTTATTCAATCGAAGATACAAGTAAGATGAGTATTGGCCTTCGAAACTTATATTCTCATCTGCAATTTCAACACGAACATGGTGATTGGCTTGCAGACGATCCATCTAGTTTTTGGGCTGGTTCATTTCTTAACCGGTGGATAAAAAAATTTGAAATAGGCGATAAAATAGCATTGCACGGCGATAGTGAAGGAGGGTTAAAAGTTTACCTTAGAAAAAATGAGGAAGAGCGTCTTTTAGCTGATGAAGGATATGGTATTACGCAATTAGTCTCTCTTCTATTATCCATAGATAATAGTATTTCTAGCAATTCCAATGAGGAATTTGAAGAACTCTGGGAGGAATATGAACAAGGTGATTTCAAAAAAGGTAAGGTTATTCAATTCCCATTTAAACCAAGAGTAATCTGTGTTGAAGAACCCGAAGTTCATTTGCATCCCAAATACCAATCCTTACTGGCAGAGATGTTTGTCGAGGCATACCAGAAATACAACATCCACTTCATCATCGAGACCCACAGCGAATATCTAATCCGCAAACTACAGGTCATGGTGGCCGACAAAGAGAATGCCCTAACCTCTGATGATGTTTCCCTCAACTACGTGGAGAAAAACGAAGAAGGAATATCGCATAACCGCCAGATAAAAATAAAAGAAGATGGAAGATTGGATGGCTCATTTGGAGAAGGTTTTTATGATGAGGCAGGGAATTTATCACGAATAATTTTAAAAATGTCAGATTAAAATGAAAGAAGGTGTAATTTTTCTTCAAAAAGAAATATGGCATTTTCTTTGTCAAAAAGGGAATGCTCGAATGCGTGGATTAATATGTGACTTAATGTCTCATTCCGAAGTATATACTGACATTTCAAAAGAAACCATACTAGATGATGAAGATTTATTGCAGGCATACAATGATAACGGGAATCGCTTTTCTTTTAATTTCAATGAAACAAAAGGCAAGTACATTGATGATACATCAATAGTCCCTTTATGTTCCATCTATCTTGTCAACAATGACAATCTGTTTTGCGTCGGAAAAGCTTGCCTGCATGGCATTTTTGTATTCAACGCAGATTTATTGTCCAAAGATCCAAAGTTCTTTGAAAAAAAAGAGGTTTATATAAAACAAGATAGATGCTATAATTTAGGCTGGCATGATCAATTTTTTTCAACTATTTTAAAGAAACATGAATGCAATTCCCTAATTCTTTTTGACAAATACATTTGCAAAGTGGGTAATATCAGTGCAATGAATCCAAACCTAAACATTTTGTTTTCTTTAATTCTTCCTGAGACCTTATCCGACATCCCATTTCAAATATCAATAATCAGCGAATTCGACATATCTAATGGAAATAAAATCTACAAGGAGATACAAGAATGTATTAAAAAAAATCGGCCCAAACTTAATGTTCAAATAACACTTTACCAAAACAAAAGCGACATACACGATCGCGTATTAATCACGAATACTTATATGTTAAAAAGCGGTGCCGGATTCGCAATTTTTAAGGAGAATGGCAAACCGTCAAATGATACAAACTTAGAATACTACCCATACAAAAGAGAAGAGTATTATCGAAGAATCGAAGCTGCATGTAGAATAAGCCAAAAGGCCTTTGCAAATGAGAATTTCAGAAACTATTGGGGTGCTAAAGAAAACCGACTTTTTGATTTAGTATCTAATTAGACAATACTCATTATGGTAATTCTACTCGATTTGGACGGCACGATAACGAACACGGTACATCCCGGATGGAAAGCATATAAGGATGGTATTTCTTTTTATCCAGTAGACAATATACCTTTTTTTGATGGTGCCATTGACTTTATACAACACAGAAGGAACCGTGGTGATAAATTATTAATAGTTTCTGATTCTCATCCCAATTTTGTTATTCCAATTGCAGAAAAACTGAATTTACCTGCACTTAGTTTATGTAACAAACCAAATACAAATAAACTGAGAGTTTTTCTAAATGAAAATAATGTACTACCAAACGAACCTATATTATTTGTTGGTGATTCAACGCTAGATGTTGAATTAGGGCGGCGAATAGGGGCACGAACGGCATGGTTGCTTCCATACCATATTACAGAAGAGATAGTCAACGTTCAAGATGGTATTGGTGATACTATGTCTTGTGTTAAAATGGGACCGACTTATTCAATTAAAACCTATCATGAACTAAACCAAATTATTGAAAGTCCCAATGAAAACCTCTATGTGGCAGAAAGTCTACATTTAGGAAGTACTTCAATCCGTCCTATCGTTTTTTCGGAAAATTCCAGAGTAGACGGGACCTGCTCTTCGATTTATTGCCTCGGCCGACAGGAACAAGGGCTATGTGATGACGCTGCCATAGCGTCTCTATATTACGAAATGCAAAGAAAGGATCGAAGTGAAGCAACCGTGAATTTGCTCGCAAAAAGTGTATCCTTCTTTCTAAACCAGGATTGTTTTTCACGTCAAAATTGGGATTACCTGTCTTACATAAACGACAAAACAACAACAATACCTAAAAATAAATTAAAGGACATATTTGAAAAAATCGAAACAAGGTTTGAAAAAAAAGAGCTATTTTATTGGGGGAAAGAAATCGACGGGTCACTTAGAAAGAGAGAAAGCTATACCGAAAGACGAACTTTTCTGGAAAATAATCTTTCTGTCAAAGACATCATGCAGATTGCAGGAAAGAATATCATTGTGTTAGATGATCAGTTAACCACTGGAGCAACCGCATGGTTCGTTATACAGAAACTAAAAGACGCTGGAGCAAAAAATATCATGTTTATAGCAATATTTCAAATGATTTTAAATGTATTTTCTGAAAAACATTGTCCTATATGTGGAAAACAACTGTACATTAAAATCAACAGAACAAATGGTAAACGTTTTTATTCTTGCCTTTCTCCTGTATATGGAGGCAATGGATGCGGACACATCGAAAATATAATATAAAAAAATGAATACAACTGAATTGCTTGCTTTAACGATGGTAAAAGGAATTGGAGATTCTTTTATCAAGAAAAACAGAGAGTACTTGATGAAAGAGGACGTTTTGTTTTCTGTCGTCAGTAACAAAGAAAAAAAGGAAGTGGAAAACATTCAAAAATACATTGACCGAGCAAATGACCTATTGAATGAGAGTCAAAAAAAGGGATTCGATGTTATAAGTATATTTTCAAAGGAGTATCCGCAAAAACTTCTCGAACTAAACAATCCTCCGAGTTTTTTATATTTGATTGGGAGGAAAGCATTGCTCGAAAACGCTATTGCAATAATTGGCACCCGACACAGTACAGCTCTTGGAAATAGAATAGCAAATAGAATCGGCAATCACTTCTCTCAACACTATTCGATATGTAATGGGTTGGCAGAAGGTATTGATGAGAACGCAATTCTTAACGCTAATGGAGCGTTCCCTAATGTTGTCGGTGTTATTTCAGGTGGTATTGATTATACAAATACTTGTACACATAAACATTGTTCAACAATCGACAAGGTTCTCTCGGCCGGAGGCTTGATTCTTAGCGAATTCCCTATTGGTCAAAAGGAAGACAAATATTCTGGAAGTAAGGCCAGCAGAATACAGGCAGGATTGTCAAAGGCATTAATACTTGTTCAGAGCAGTACTACGGGAGGCTCGAAATACACTTTAGAAGCTTTTGCAAAACTGAACCGTCCATTGGGAATAGTTCAATACGTTTCATCTGAAGAGTACATCCAAGACAAATCCTTTGGAGCTAATAGATTAATATTGGAAAAGAAAGAAATGGGTCTTGCCGAGCTCATTGGTTCAAAAAAAACAACATCAATAGCCGTAAAAAAAATAATCCCCATTCAATCTGTACAAGACTATACTGTTCTCGAAAATTCTATTTGTCAAATATTCTGAATTATATACTTTCCTTTTTATCCCTATAATAAACATAGACGCAAATAGACTACGCCATACGGTTGTACTTTTGCACTCGAAACCAAAAGACAACCGATATGGAAAACACAGACTCTCAACTTGACAAGGACAACCTCGAGCAGCAGTTGGCGTTCGAGATGATCGAGAAAACCAATACCAGTCTCTTCATCACCGGCAAGGCGGGGACGGGCAAGACGACATTCATCAGAAAAATACAGGAGCGGATAGACAAGAACTTCCTGGTGCTGGCACCGACAGGCATCGCGGCGCTAAACGTGGGAGGACAGACGATGCACTCGTTCTTCGGCTTCCCCTTCGAAGCCATGGGGCCAAGTCTGGACCTGCGCGAGATCAAAACCTCCCTCGACAACACCAATCTCCTCAATCACACGGACACCATCATCGTGGACGAGGCGTCGATGATACGGGCCGACCTTGTAGACGCTATGGACCGCGTGTTGCGCTCGCTCAGCAGGACACACCTACCCTTCGGCGGCAAGCAAATGCTTTTCGTCGGCGACCTGTTCCAACTACCGCCGGTGATGAAGGAAGGAAGTGCCAATGCCGAACTGCTCCACGCCCTCTACGGTGCCGGCATGCCGTACTTCTACAAGGCCCACGTGCTAAAACGGATAAACCTGCCGAAGATTGAGTTCCATAAGGTATACCGCCAGCAGGACCTGGAGTTTCTCGGCATACTGGACCGCATGCGTATGGGAGAGAACACCCCACAGGATCTGTCTGTCATCAACCAGCAGGTGAGCACGGACGACCGCGTGGGAGACTTCTCCGTCATACTGGCAGCCTACAACAGCACGGCCGAGAGCACCAACATCATGCGGTTGGAGGAGCTGGACACCGAAGAGTTCTGCTACGAGGGCGTCATCGAGGGTAAGTTCAAGTCCTCGGACACACCTGCACCGGTGAAGCTCAACCTGAAGGTGGGCGCGCAGGTCATCTTCTGCCGCAACGACTACCCACGCCAAGTGGTGAACGGCACCATCGCCAAGGTGAAGGACCTGAAGGAGGACAAGATAACGGTAGAACTGGAGAGCGGCCGCGAGATAGTCGTGGAGCAGATGGTGTGGGAGAGCCGCGAGAGCGAATACAACGAAGCCACCGGCAAGGTGGAGTCCGTGGTGGTGGGCACCTTCACGCAGTACCCCCTGAAGCTGGCGTGGGCCATCACCATCCACAAGTCGCAGGGCATGACATTCGACCGCATGCACCTCGACCTGTCGCGAGGGGTCTTCGCCGCCGGCCAGGCCTACGTGGCCATCAGCCGCATGCGCTCGCTCGAAGGACTGACAGTGAGCCATCCGCTACGACCCGACCACATACGCCTGGATGCCGAGGTGAAAGCTTTCGCCAACTCGTTCAACGACCTGATGCTCATCAACCATGAGTTGGAGCTGGGCAAGCAGTTCACCTCCTGCTACCAGAAGCACGACTACGACGGCGCCGCCAAGGTATGCCTCGCCGATGCCATAGAGCGAATGAAGCATGGCGACTATCGAAACGCCGCCCTGATGATGAAACGGATGTTCGACGTGATGTTCAACGACGAATGCCTAACGGGGGCCACCATAGGTAAAAACCTACTGAAAGACTGCAGCATGACCTGCAATTTCATCAACGCCGTACTCTGTCTTTACAGCGGCCGCTACGACGAAGCCATCGGCTACGCCGACCTGGTGCTGAGCCGTAGGGCATGCCTGGAGGCCATGTTCGTCAAGGGCCGTGCGCTGTACCGCCTGGAGCGATACGAGGAGGCAATGGAGATGCACGAACAGATCGTGACCACGTCGAAGAAAGGCGACGAAAAGGTGGCCATCGACAAGAAGGAATACCTTTTCGAGGCGCAGCTGAACAAAGCCCTGGGCCGTCCCAACTTCAAAACCTGCAAACGCCTGCTGCGTATGTGCCCTGAACTGCGGAAAAGGAGGGTACAGTAGAGCATGTCGACCTCAACATCCTGAATTTCAAAACAAAGAAATAACATACAACAAAAAAAACATCATGAACAAAGAAAAGATGACTGCCGAAGAAATTGAGAAATTCAACGGCAAAGTGGAATTCAACCAGACAGCCGCCAGCTGGATTATGGACATCGTATGCGCCATCATCGCCTGGCCGATGATCATCCTTGCCATCCACCGCAGAATAAAATACAGCAAGAAGATTGTGACAAACAATGAAAATGGCGGAAACGAGTCCAAGAACTCGACAAAAGAATGAGTACCCAGGAAGTACTCAGCAGGTCACCAGGAAGTCCCCAGCAGGTACAGCACAGGTCGAAAACAGGTCGAAAACAGGTACATTGGAGGTCGAATGCAGGTATAAACCATATACAAGCACATCATAAGCACCACACCCGCACCCACCACTGCCAGCCACCATACCACCGACGGCAGCGGCACGGGCCCATTTGTCAGCCACCTCCCCCCCCCTCTCGCCGGGTACCGCCTACTACTACCGAACCAACACCACCAGGTTGCAAAAACAAACACAAAAAAAAGGAAAAATTGTAAAATTACCATGTAAATTTTGGGGAAAAGTTGTATTTTTTAGGTTCATCCGCTAAATGGATAGGTGGAGTCGTGCAGAGATAGGAGTTTGAAAATGCCAGCTTCTTTTATTGTAACTTACCTACGCATTTGTCGGATTATAGATTCAACCTCGAAGTGCAACACTGTTGTGCAAAGATAGTAAGAATTTTTGTTTTGGGGAAGAATAATCCAAATTTTTTCTAGGTCGAAGGTTTAGTTCAGTCTGGACAAAGAGGATGAAGTCGTCTGAAAGTGAAGAGAAATCGGTGTCTTTGGGGATGTATTGCCGGATAAGCTTGTTGGTGTTCTCGATTAGCCCCTTTCCCCACGAGGAGTAAGGGTGAGTGAAATAGACTTTGGTGTGCAGCATTTTTGCAATGTACTTGTGTTCAGCGAACTCGGTACCATTGTCGGTGGTGATGGAAAGGACATGGCGTTCGTAAGGCCGGAGCAACTGGACGACGACTTTGGCAACAGCTTTTGCATTCTTTCCCTTAGGGGACTTTGCCATGAGCATTTTCTTTGTGGTACGCTCTACGATGGAGACAATGACCCCTTTGCCGTCCTTGCCGACGATGGTATCCAGTTCCCAGTCGCCGAAACGTGACTTGGAATCCACCACGGCAGGGCGCTCGTCAATGCTCACACGGTCCTTGATAGGGATACGCGAACTCACAGGTCTCTTGCGATGTTTGAGGTGATGCGGCAAATAGGTGTAGAGCGTCCCTCCACGTTCTTTGTCCCGCCGGATAATGTGGTATAACCATTCAATCGACACACACGTCTTTTCCTCGCGTTTTCTGACACCGACAATAGTCTCCGGCGACCAATGTCTCTTGAGACACTGCTCGATGTCCTGCCAATCCTCTTTTGACAGTTTCCTCGGTCTCCTGGGTATCTTTTTTCTCATCTCGGAGAACTGCTGCGCTTCGATTGCGACATAGTGTCGGTACATATTGGAGTTCTTTTTTATCTCCCTGCTGACGGTTGATTTACTGACGTCTATCAATTTTGCGATTGCCGACAGCGACATTTTTTTTCTCAGACACACAGAAATTGTGTATCTTTGCTCTTTGGTAAGGTGATTATATCTTTTCATTTGACAACACAAAAGTAGTCATTTTACCTGAGAGTACCAAATTTTGGTACTCTTTTTTTCTACTTAGTGTTGCACTTGTAACTGGAATTTAAGATCCGTGTGCCCCCCCTCGCAAGCAAAGCGATGCGAAAAATCTGTGCCATCCGTGAAATCCGTGTGCCCCCATCCTTAGTCGCAAATTTTGCGGCTAATAAGCCGCAAAAGCATGAGCACAAACACGTACACCACTGTATTCCATATAGTTAAACAAATGTCCAAATAATTCATATAACGAACCTGACAAGAAATGTAAAATATTGCAGTCTGCACATACTAAAACTTGTAATATATTGCAGTCTAAAATGAGAATTTTTGTAAAATAATGCAATTTGTCAAAAAAAATGTGTATCTTTCAGCGTATTTTTTATGCGAAATGATTGACAAAAGGACATTGGAAACCATACTCACCGACCAGCAGACGCGATGCACCGACCTCCTCTTGCTCACCAAATGTACGAATGAGGAAATACAAGAGTCCGGCTATCGAATCAAAATTCAGGCCGTTTGCGAGTGGTGCCAAGAGTTGGGAGATGCAACTTATATTGCAAACGATGTCCATAATATTGCAACTACTGCTCCTGATGATGCATCTAATATTGCAACTACCAACCACAATATTGCAACATCTGCTCTTGATGATACAACTAATATTGCAACTGGCGACTATAATATTGCAACATTTGCCCCTAATGATGCAACTAATATTGCACCCGATCATTTGTCCAAAAACAAACAAATTGTTGACGACCAGGTAAGGCCTAAAGTAAAAGCCAGAATGTCCAAGGAACAAATTCGTGCGTGTATTATAGAAGCTTGTATTGTTGAACATTCAATAAATGAGCTTTCAGCATTGTTGAATAAAACCCCAGACTATTTAAGAAACTTCATTATTCCAGATATGATTGCTGAAGGCATACTTTTACGCACAAAACCTGAGCATACTCGTGGTCAAACTTATATCTCTTCCCTCCAATCTTGAAAAATACTCTCCTTGCACACAAATAGAATGCATGTGGTAGTTGTACTTTTGCATCAGATTTGAGGGAAAGATACACGTCTATTGAGGGGAACGTTCCCGAACTTACACGGGCGGCCATATACGCAGTATACATTCATCCATAACGCAACCAATACCCTCTCCTATTATTATATCTTCAGATATAATAATAAGATATTGAAAGTCTGTCGTTTGCGGCTGTATGGTTATGCTACTGTAATCATAGGGTAACTCTATCATAATTCTAGGGTAATTCTAGGGTAGGGTAATGGTAGCTTTGGGGTAGGTAGGAGGTAGCTAGAGAGTAGCAAGGGTGGTGGTAGTATGTAGCAAGGGAGATGCAAGCCTGTTGCAAGGGAGTACCCACGGTGTTGCCGGCAAGCACTCTGCTCCGCGAGGCTGCTTAGAGTATGGCTAGTCGCTGCCAAGTCCCTGGGTAGTTGCTGACAGCACTATGCCTGAAAGCTGCCAAGATAGACGCTGGGGCTTGCCTGACCCGGACGGACGGTAATCTTTCCCCCACCAGAGCGGTGGTAAGTGGTGGCTTGGAACCAGGCATAGACGTGCATCACATCCTCCTCGCCGCTGACATCCGCTGATAAATCAAAACAACATTCTTTGCATGCCTTTCTTAGCGGGCCTGGAAAAAGATGCACCGTCGGCACCGTCGGACGGTACACCGCCACCATCAGCCGGTCGTCCTTCATGGCGTGTGGGTCGTCCAAGCCTGGGTCGGAACAGCCAATGTGCAGCCGTCCGTCGCGCACCGTGGCCGTCATTCCCCTGCCGATATATCGTGGCCCGTTGGCCAGCACCAGCCGCTGTGGCACTACGGCCCACTCGCCCGACAAGCCGTTGTTCCCATCCTTGCTGCCCTTCGGAGCGTCCACGCTAGCCGCCTCTTCCTCGCGCTCCAGCCACACCAGCGCCCCGTTGTCCCAGTTCGTCTTCACGAAGGCGTTCCTCGCCGTCATTCCGCTGCCCTTTTCCGGTACCATCTCGAATCCGAGGTTCACCGCCTCCGCCAGTTCCTTCGACAGCCGGTTCACGAACGCCAGTTTCGCCCTATGCATCTGCTGCTTTGGTGTACGCGGATTTGTGGGCTTGTACAGCTTCTTGTAAATCTGCTTCCCATCCAGCACCACCGCAATGCGGTCGCCTATCTTCCCGTGTTCCAACCCGAAAGTGTTTCCATCCGTGTGTGACATACATTTATAACGACATATTACTTGAATTATTGTCTTACGAAGAAGTCGTTGGCCTAAAAATTCCAAATTACTCCACGACAATACACTTGGTAGTGCTCCAAGCTCTGTCACTTTTATTTTGCCGTTCCAAAAAGATTGCGTATCTTTGCATAATGAAAGAGTGATATATTTATAACGAAATCAATATTAATAAATAAAACACAGTGAACTATGATATTGAAATAATGTATGGAAACGTGTATAAAACATATATAAAAACTCTTAGGAAACGTGATTATGAGACGAAAAATATACGATAAATCACTACAGTGGAAGCAGGAGAAAAATGGCGCCCAACATCGGACTGCAGTTGAATGAAGACCGCACAAGCTAGAGCATAGAAAGCTCGCTTTCTATGCCGAGCCATAGCAACGTCAGCGAAGCTAACATCTCGCCCATCGAGGTGAAGAGCAGCTCGGGCTACACGCTGACATCGATACAGAAGTGCATCAAGAAGTTCGGGCAGTACTTGACCACGCCGTATGTACTGCATTCGAAGGATGTGGAAATTAAGGACGGGCTGGTGTACCTGCCGCTGTATATGACGGGGATACTCTAACCATTATGAATGCCAAACTTTTTGCGGTTTCAAAAATAATTCGTACCTTTGCAAATTGAAAATCAACAACAACATGGACAATTCTGTAATAGGGAAAATAGGAATCTCTGCAGTTACAATATATCTAGGTGCCGACGGCTATCTGGATCCTCATCTGACTTACGATGATACAATTGCCATGTGGGATGGTAGCATTTTCGTTTATAAAACCAAAGAGGATTTTTCTAGTAAAAAATATGATTATCGGGTTCCTGTCCAAGTAAAGACTGAAGAAGTTGATGCTGGTGTTTTCCCTCAGGAAACGACATATCCTATCTCTGTAGTACAGCTAAACAACTATTACTCCGACGGAGGTGTCGTCTTTTTCAAAGTACTTGTCTGTGGAACCAAGAACCAAATATATGTTTCTTTCTTGACCAAAGAAAAAATAAGAGACATTCTCTCCGACCTCAAAAACGATTCTCAAAAGACAAAAACCATTACACTCGAACGTGTACCTAAAGAAAGAAACATTTTACTAAGTAATCTTGGGCGTGTCAAACTTCATCAGAAACACGAATGTATAGACCTATCCATCCTAAAAAACAGAACAGATTATAAACTTCATATATCTGTAACGGCTAAAGATAAGGATCTTGACATTTTTGAATATCTAGCGACTCACTATGTCGACATGACAGTCTCTTTAGATAATATCCCCGGTATATTTGTTGTAAAGAATGGACCGGTTAAAGTAATGACTATTGCTAAAGTTCCATCAAAAATATCTATTAATGGCATTGTATATTACAACGAGTATACACGAGAATACACGCAAGAAGGGCTGGTTCTACGTATTGGAAATAGTTGTACATTGAAGATATCCTATACAACAGATCCTGTCATCATCAATATTAACCTCACACTAAGATCGAATACTATTGCAGAAATCATCAATGATGCAAAATTTCTTCTAAGTATTGTTGAAAATAAATATATCCAGTTCAATAACGTCAAATTCCCTTTGAAAGGACTAACGGAGCAAGATGATGCAATTCAAGAATGGAAAGGTCAATTACGATTTTGGACAGATGTTCAATCTGTGTTTAAGGCTCTTCGCGTTCCTCAATCTCTCCGAATTAATGAATTGTCTGAATCGGATTATAAAAATCTCGATACTCTAGTCAAAGCCTTTATCTACAACAAGCCTGTTTACGGGAACATAAATGATAATTCATTGCATTTGTTCGAGATACAGAACTTGAAGATTGCTTTTCTTGCTCAAAAAAACAAAGATAACAAATACCAATTATATAATGTTTACGACCTCGCATTTGCAGTTACAGACGAATTAGGAGATAGACATATTATCCCGACACAATCTGTATTACTAGGATTTGAACATTTGCCATCAAACTTAATAGCTGAAGATTTGTTCAAGGACTATAAAAGGCTGTCACGAAAAGACAAGAAGATTCTTATTCAAGCGAACATCGACCTGCTGCAATTATTAAATCACTATGACAGAAGTAATGATGATGCCATTATTAACATTGCATTCAAAATGGCGCAATGGCTAAAAAATGACAAAAGTGGTATTATTGATGCTAAGGTAGGACTTCTGAACTATTTGCAGACGGTCAAACGGAAAAATAAAATACTCACACGGGCAGAAATGAGGGTACTGGGAAACATGATTCCCTCCAATAATATAGAGCAGTTTGGTATATATGCAGTTATGGGTAATATTGAGGAAGCGAAAAGGTGTTTTGATCAATTATGTGAATCAGATAAGAATCTCTATATGGGGATGCCAATATATCATTTATTGACATAGTGCTAATTTATGATTCAAGATTCAATAAATGTAATGATAGCAGGAAAATCAGAAATAGTAAAAAAAGAAACTCCCACGGCAGTCGCGGGAGTAACACTTCGGCTTAGTAGCCTTGTTGTGAAAAGTCTTTCACTTGTATCTGACTGCAAAAGTACGAATAAAAATTGATATGACAATATTTTTTTCTTAAATGAGTAGAAAAATTATAGGAATAGACTTGGGCACAGGCTCTTTAGGGTTGTCTCTTCGCAATCCGGAACTGGGTGAAAATATACAGGATCAACTGGAATATTTCTCTGTCACAACATTTAATTCAGGAACTGGTGCGAGTCAGACGGGTGAATACACGCTTGCGTCCGACAGGAGATTGCATAGACAAAGTCGCCGCTTAAAGGAACACAGTCGTTGGAAGAGATGGAATACCCTGGCTTTGCTGATAGAATATGAAATGTGCCCATTAAGAAAAGAGTCGCTTGACCGTTGGAGAGTTTATGACAGGGTTAGAGGCTTGAAAAGAGAATTTCCCTTTGACGATGAACCTTTTGTTCAATGGCTTCGCATGGACTTTGATGGAGATGGGGTTTCTGATTGTACGGCTTTCCAATTAAGAAGAGATTTGGTAGAAAAGCAATTTGACTTTACGACACCGATTGACCGCTATAAATTTGGCAGAGCCATCTATCATATTGCCCAGCATCGAGGCTTTAAGAGCAGCAAAGGCGAGACTCTTTCCAGTCAAGAGGATAATAAAAAGGATTTTTCGACCATTGATGCTGATAATTTGGAGAATGAGATGCAGAAGTCCGAGGCGAAGAAAAGTAAAGACATTCTCGAGTATAAAAACTCTCATGGGTTCAGGACTGTTGGTCAAGCCTTTGCTGCATTAGAGGAGGAAGGTGTGAGAATTCGTAACAGTCGATTTCAAGCAGTTCGTAAAGATAACATTGATGAAATTAACGAGTTTTTCAGTTTTCAGAAAGGTCTTGCCGCTTCCAAATATGAAGAATTGCACAGGCGTCTTGTTGGCACCACCAAGAGAGAAAAAGCCACTCTATTTTACAAACTACCTTTACAATCTCAGAAAGGCAACATCGGCAAATGCACATTTGAAAAGAATAAGCGCCGTTGTCCCATCTCGCATCCTGAATATGAAAAATATCGAGCCTGGGGATTCATCAATAGTATTAGATTCAGAGGCAACTTAGAAGAAGGGTGGCAGGAATTACCAATAGAGCTGAAGCGGAAATTATATCAGAAAGAGTTTGTTGCGTATGTTCGCAAAGACTTTACATTTGATAAGATTCGTATTTTTTTGGAGAGGCAACTAGGCATGTCATTCAAAAATGCCGAAGGTGAGAAAACCATCAATTACAAGGATAACACGCTTGTCTCTGGGTGTCCTGTGACCGCAAGATTGAATAATATTGCAACCATATTCGATACCGAGATTACTCGTTTGACTGTGCATGGCAGTAAGACGAGATTATCCCACTCAAAAAAAAATGGCGAGAAGCATATTGTAGTATATAATGCCGAAGACCTCTGGCATGTATGCTTCGAGGCAGATGAAATCGAAGACGTTAAACGTTTCTCCCAACACTCCTTGGGATGGGATGACAAGGCTACTGATGCACTTTGCAAACTATGGGCCTCAATTGAACAAGGCTATGCTCCTTTAAGTAAGAAGGCTTTGAAAAACACCAATCGTTTCTTGGAATATGGCCTTAAAACATCGGATGCAATATTTTTGGCCAAAATACCTGATATTACTGGAGAAATGGATGTGGAGAAGATAATCAAATTTTTCCACGAAAATGTCAGAACTCCTGTAGAAGCATCCCAACGTATCGCCAGAGTTGCCAACAGCCTTATTTCTAATTACAAGTCACTATCATTAGACGAACGATTTGCAGAGCATAATTTTGAGTATCAACTTCAAGGTGAAGACAAAAAAGAGATACTGAGTTGTCTGCATAGCAATGTCAGCTCTTTCGAGTCGATGGATGTCACCGAAAAACAATCAATGATTGCCGAGGTGACAAGGCTCTATCAAGACTTTTTTGCCAATCCAAAGCGCGAGTATGTAAAAGTACCAAGAACAGCCGATGTGCTATTGGCAGAACTAAGAATACTCTATCCCGATATCAAAGATAAAAAATGGGAGAGGTTGTATCATCCCTCAATGGTTTCCGACTTTACTCGCAAAAAAGAGGATGAAGGATTGCTTGGTTCTCCGAACATTGGATCCATTCGCAATCCGACTGTTTTACGTGCTCTTAATGTATTACGCAAGACCATCAATAAGATGATTGTCGAAGGACTTGTTGACCCGAAAGAGACTCGCCTTGTAGTGGAAACCACAAGAGTCAATAATGATATCAATAAACGATGGACCATAAAAAAATACAACGACGAAAGAAGAGACGAGAACATTGCCATCAAGAATATTCTGAAGGAATACTATCCAGAAAAAGACATCAATGACGAGGATATTGATGCTGCGAGATATGTTTTGGAACAGGGTGGCGAAGACATATTTACAAACGATAAACCAAACGATTTGCATTATCGCCACCAGATAAAGAAATACAAACTATGGTTGGAGCAGGGGTGTTGTTGCCTATACACGGGCAGAATTATCAACCTGAGTAATCTGTTATCAGAGAATTATTGTGACATTGAGCATACTATCCCCAGAAGTCTCTCTTTCGACAGTTCTGACAAAAACCTGACCGTCTGTGATTCCTATTACAATCGCCACATCAAACAAAACAGAATACCAATCCAGTTGCCTAACTACAACTGTGATGTCACAATAGACGGAACCACTTATACTGCCATCAAACCAAGACTCGAGAAATGGGTGCAGCAGGTGGAAAAGTTGAGCAAGAATGTGCTATTTTGGAAAAATAGGGCACGACGTGCGCAGACAGAGGACAGCAAGAACGCTTGTATTCGCCAGAAATTGCTTTGGCAGATGGAGTATGATTATTGGCGGCAGAAACTTGATCGTTTTAAGATGAAGCCGGAAAACTTGACTGATGGATTCCGTAACAGTCAGTTGGTAGATACAGGAATAATAACCCGCTATGCTGTTCTCTATTTGAAGACCATTTTCAATAGTGTGGATGTTCAGAATGGGCAATCTACTGCGGCTTTCCGTAAAGTCTTTGGTATACCAATAAAAGATCGTTCCTCAAACTCCCATCATGCCGTTGATGCTTCAATACTGACCATGATACCTGTTGCGGCAAAACGCGATAGGATACTCAAGCTATTCTATCAGATTGACGAATATCGAAGGAATGGGTATGACACGATAGGTCTCGATTATCAACTGCGTAAAGAAGTATCCAGTTGTGGATTGGGGTCGGGTTTGGCTGGTATCGAAGATTTTATTTCCCAAAGAGTGATGGTAGACTTCTACAAACAGGACCGTACACTTCAAAAAAATGTAAAGCCCGTTATCAGAAAAGGCAAACCTCTGATGCAAAAAACCGAATCAGGAAAGCTGGCATCTGTGACATTCTGTAGCGACAGCATCCGCGGAGAATTGCACAAGCAAACCTTCTATGGTGCTATAAAGCAGCGTGGCGAGGAAAAGTTGGTGTTTGTAGTCAGGGAGCCTCTGAAATACAAGACATCCAACAACGACAATGGTTTCAAGGATTGGAAAGAATTGAACGACAGGTTGGTTGACTTGAATGATGACAATAAAGGAGATAGGATTAAACCGATGGTGAAAATGATGATGGATCAGTTTCCAGAAGGCACCTCTTTTAAAGATGCTTGCGAACAGGGTATCTATATGCTTGATAAAAATGGTAGAAAAGTCAATCAAATCCGGCATATAAGATGCTATGCCAAAAACGTAACGAACCCCATCAAGGTGAAAAGGCACACATGTCTTTCTGACAAGGAATACAAGCAGTATGTATGGGCGGCTCTCGGCGAAGGAGGCATATATGCCCTTTGCGAATATGTCAATGAGAATAACAAGGTCTATAAGCGATATACCTATATGGATATCTCAGAAAACAGGAAACATAGGGAGGAAGATATTCCATCGACCATTACAGACAAGAAGGGCTTGATTTTGACACTGCGCAGGAAGATATGCAAAGGTGATATGCTATTAATCTATAAAGACTCGCCCGATGAGTTACTTCTAATGGATAGTGCAGAACTGTCGAAACGTTTATACAAAGTACAGAGTTTCGAACGAAAAAATGATATTGTACTGCGTCACCACCTGCTTTCGTCGGCAGAAACGAATGAAGATGCTGAAGTAAAAAAGAAGAAAAGAGACAAGGGTGAATCAATAAAGGATTTCGCAAAACTCCCTGACATCATTCGTAGTTCAATCGCATCCTTTCATTATCTGCAAAAAGACGTGGATTTTGAATTCGGTAAGAATGGGTTAAGGTTAATGACGATATAAAAAAAAGAAAGGTCAATTCCAATTCTACGAAAGGAGTTGGCCTTTAGCATACCATTTTTTCTTTCCTAAGTTGCCTGATAACATACTCATCAACCATTTGCTATGCATATCGTAATGTGTATGCTATTTGTTTGATACAAGTTTGAAAGCAATTCACAACGACCTCACGGGCAGGAGTCGCAAACGACCAAGGTGTATGCTATTTGTTTGATACAAGTTTGAAAGCAATTCACAACATGGTGATGTTGCGGCCTTTGAGCTGGATGAATGTGTATGCTATTTGTTTGATACAAGTTTGAAAGCAATTCACAACGAGGGCGGCGAATACTTTGCCGTCATAAAAATGTGTATGCTATTTGTTTGATACAAGTTTGAAAGCAATTCACAACGAGGGCGGCGAATACTTTGCCGTCATAAAAATGTGTATGCTATTTGTTTGATACAAGTTTGAAAGCAATTCACAACATGGTGATGTTGCGGCCTTTGAGCTGGATGAATGTGTATGCTATTTGTTTGATACAAGTTTGAAAGCAATTCACAACAGCGGTGGTGCGCTGAACGACGAGGGTTTAAATGTGTATGCTATTTGTTTGATACAAGTTTGAAAGCAATTCACAAAAGGTTGATGTTGTCTCCGTTGAGGTGCTCAAATAATTAGGTATGTCAAAGAACTTTAATCGAAAGTAGTTTTCTCGGCTGAGGTGATAGTACCTTCATTGCATCTTGATGCTTTTTGATTTGCAAAGTTACAAAAAAAAAACTCAATGAATAAATAATATTTTAGAGCGTTCTTATATATTGCAATTTATCAGTATTTTACGGGTATATTTAAAAAAAATAGTCATGCTTTGAGTGACCCTAGAAACTATCCGGTGTGCCGTAAAATATTGCAAACCGGACTCATCCTTTATTGACATCTACACTATCGTTTAGCCGTCTTCATAATGCAATATCATACCTCATTTGTCGTTATAAAAAGCAACATGTCGTTAATCCATCAGGATGAATAATGACCAGGAAAGGGACAAGGGACAGGCACCTGTCACACGCCTGCTCTGAGGGATAAAATGGACTTCTTTAATGTGAAGCGGGGCGGCCACGAGTTGCTCACTTCATTGGTTCAATTTAAAGGTGTTGCTCACTACGGTGTTTCTTTCTTTAAGGTGTTCGCAGGCACGCCACGCAGGCGATGCCAGTCGGCAGAGCCGACGGCACACCAGGCTGCCCCAATTTTTGCAGCACAATATTTTTCGCCTTTTTGCGTTATATCTATCAAGAAATATGGAGAATAGAACTGAAACGAGTAACATTTTCGATTATTTCATACTATACTATTGAAGGTTGAGAGCATTTATGGTTCAAGGTTCAAAGATCAAAGTTCAAGATGTTCAAAGGTTCAAGAATAAACGAAGAATAATGACGTTATAAGGATATGACAAAAAAAGAACTATACGAGATTATTGCCAGCGATGAGGGATACCGCATCGAACTGACAACTTCGACGACGGATATGGCTAAGTTTCAAGAGGCTATCTGCGCCTTTGCAAACGATATGCCAGGCTCAAGAAAGAAGGGATACCTTCTGTTGGGCGCAGGACACGGGGACGGGTACGTGTCCCAATCCTGATTTGAGGGAATGAAAGAATAATTAACGGCAATTGACGTTCAGAAAAGCAAAAAGAAAGCCGCCCGTCACTGGCGGCTTTTTGTATAAGTCTTGATGAAGTGGGAATTTACCCTAGAAAGGTTTCCGTCAAATCGCGCTTGATAACATCCCAATCCTTATGGAAGAGGCACATGGGGTCGGGTTCAGCATCGGCTTTGTCGAAGTTGGTGAAACCTCGTAGGATGTCCTCACGGCTGTAGTTGTAGGGGTACCGCTTCTCGTAAAGGTCGAGCATCTCGGTGACGCTGTGCGATGTGCTCAACTCGTGCAGGTCCCAGAAATCTTTCTTGCGTCCGCCACGAGCCACAACATCGAGTTTCATGGCAATGATATCCTCGATGGATGCCATCCGTATGTCGTCCTCAACCACCATCTCGCCAATGAAGTCGTCGGTGTAAAAGAGGTCGAGTTTCACCGCGTCATCACGGCTGTTGCCGACAAACCAGGTGGCTCCCATGCCGGGCACAGGGCCGCAGTCGCCCTCACAGTAGGGGAACATGCTCCGCAGATGGCTTTGCAGGGTGTGGAAGTCGAGGTCGCCGTATTGAGCGTTGCTGAAAAGGTCGATGTCTATCGACATGCGGTGTCCCAACCGAAGGCTGAGCGATGTGCCGCCAACCAGACGGAACGAGTCGAAGGTGGCGTCAGCCATCAGCCGCATCAAAGTGTTGCGCAGATAGGGGGTAACTGTCTCATAATGCAGCATGAGATAGCGCCTTTTGAAGGTTGGATGTGACGTTGCGGTTGTAGGGCGAAGGGGAGAATGTGTCGGCAAAACGACGTAAGCGGTTTTGACCGTACAGGTTCAGGACGTAATCCTGCTCTTCCGCGGTACCAAAGCCAAAAACACGCTCGATGACAAAATCGGCATGACGAGACCAATCAATCTTGGAGATATCTGTATCCCAGAATGTTGCTCTCGAGAATTTGCCCGTCAACGGGCTTGATATGGTACCTTGTTGCGTCATGATTCAATCTGCAAAAGTACGAACTTTTCAGAAACCGTGCAAATTTTTTTTTAAGGGACAAGGGAAGGAACAAAGGGAAGGGACAAGGGACAAGGGACATAATGTGAAGCGGGGCGGCCACGAGTTGCTCACTTCAAGAGAATCAGCGCCATCCGCTCGGACGGCAACATCCTTCCATTGCCGGTGATGAGCACGGAAAAGGTGGTGACGGAGAAGGGCGCCGCCAGCCTTCCGACGTTCGACACCCGCCCCTGCCGAGAAGCCAAGTTGGAAGACATTGACATTGATACGACAGCATTCAGCGTGGTGGTGAGAGACCCGGGTGACGTGAACTTGTTACAATCTTGTCACGAGCTTGCTTCAAACTTGTCACCTCAAGCTAAGTCATTGTCACCCCCCTCTCGCCGGGCACCGCCTACTACTACCGCGCCTACGCAACCAACGCCATGGGCACCGTGTACGGCGAGGAAAGGACGTTGTTGACGAATTAAGGTTTAATACACACTACTCATATATAATCATCCGGGCAAGCGTAAGAAAATAGTCGTTGCTCCAGATATCAAGTGCACGAGGACTCTTGACGAAGGGCGATACATCCGCCTTTACTTGATTAATATCGGTAGAACCCAGTCGATCATTAATC
>Ga0256404_1004885_pt1 | contig 24520 bp, 29 predicted proteins | sample RumenRJG_01DNA_FD_185990 | JGI IMG/M metagenome (GOLD analysis project Ga0256404, IMG submission 185990) | Bovine rumen microbial communities from Lethbridge, Alberta, Canada - RJG_01 | ecosystem: Host-associated > Mammals > Digestive system > Stomach > Rumen | place: Canada: Alberta | collected... | reverse complement strand
TATATATAAGTATACCGCATCGAACACATATTTGCAAACATATGTTTTGTTTTGCCGTCCGTGTATTCGCGAGAACAGGAAAAACTACGTCAACAGACCGCATTCATCTCGCCGCCTACAGAGGTGGGAGTCTTCTGCGGAAACATGATAAAGCAGGCGGCGTCCTTCAGGCGCTGATCCGTAAAAATAGCGGGATCCCAGTGATCGTGGTGGGCGTGGCTTGCAAAGACATAGAGTTTTTTCTCCTTGGAGAAGGCAGGAAGTTCACCGCGTATATAGTCAAACAGAAAACAGGCGTCAGAAGTTTCCACTAAGAACCCGCTGTGTCCGAGATAGGTGATTTCCATGATTACCTCCATCACAAGATACTACTCCAGATACATATCCCTGAACCTCATCAGCTTCTCTTCATCAAATCCATACTCAGCTTCCATGTATTTCTCATAAGTCCCGTATTTCTCCAGAATTTCCGATATCAGCATATCCGCCGACTGGGGAAGAACGCCTTCGATCATGGTCAGGAAAGACTTTACGTCGCCCACCTGGTCGGCGAGGAAGCTATATTTTGCCATGAGTTCGTCAAGTTCTTCCTTCCGGCTCACGTTGCTCAGCAGGTAATCTTCCTTCACGATCTCTTTGGGAACGCCCAGGGCGAGCAGGAGCAGCATGGCGGCTATGCCTGTCCGATCTTTGCCATTGGAGCAGTGGAAGAGAAGGGGGGCCATTCCGCTCAGGAGGCAGTCGAACAGGAACCGATAGGACTCATTGCTGAAAGCCAGTGAGGCCGCATAGCTTGAGACCAGGACATCGATCGTGTTTCCTTTTTGATTCTCGTCGAAAATGAGACTTGCCAGGTCCAACGGAGAATTCAGGTCTTCCAGGATGTTCTGAAATGCGGCACATTTGTTGTAGTACGCGGCGCCGTCGATAGGCGGATTGGGCCTTTTCCGGACGCCGGACTCTGCGCGGAAATCCAGAATGACCTTGAGGCCCAGAGCGCGAACCGGCTCCAGCTCTTCTTCGTTAAAAAAGTAGAGGGCGCTGCTTCGGAAGAGCAGGCCTTTTTTGACATGCCGTCCGTCGCGAGCCGGAAGACCTCCGAGGTCTCGAATGTTCAGTTTTATCGGGAGTTGGTCGATTGAGTTGTATTTTGACATGTGCTTTACTATGAAATCTTTTTCCCCAATTGATAAATAGCGTCACTTGGAAGATCTATTTCATCATTCCAATAGACACAGGTACGGCTTTGATCCAATTGAACGTTCTGGAACAGGCCGTGAATGGATTCCAGCGGTTTAAATGCAGGGATAGAGTCAATATCTTCTTTTACATCATAAATAACAGTCTGTCCATCATCAAATGTTACCCGTAAGCGGTAGGAGCTCATGGGTATAAGTTCTTTTATACGGCAGATCATAGTAACCTCCGAAATGAGAATTATTTCAAAGGCGGGAGCTTTTCAATAATTTGCGAGTCCCACATTTTTTGCAGTTCGTTTTTATGCAGGGCCAACCATTCTCGGACCATTGACTGCGCTTTTGCAGGAAGGTCACCTTCTATCATTTCCAGTGTCTGAATGTTAAATTCTCCCATGTACTCTCCGTACAATGCATGAATATGGCTAGGTTCATGTTCTTTGGGTTTGAAAACATTTTGATTACTATACCATAAAATCTTGATACTTCTGGCATAAGAGCTCCTTTCTGAAATGAATCTGCGGTTTCAGATCAGCAGAGAGGAGATCTTTACATATTATGTTTCCATGCCTCCCTGCATTTATATTTGTGAAATGCAAGGGTAATCGTGGAGAATTCCACATCAGACGATCAGAATGATCGAAAGAAATGATCAGACTTGCTCTTTTTAGGGTACCACTTATATAAATGCGCTGCAAGTGGTACAGAAGGAACCCCCTGCGACATCAAATCAGCAGAATCATCTCAGATCAGCGAGAACACACTACCCCAGAGGCTATTCTGGCCCTCCAGACAAAAGCAGGGACTGTGAAATCCCCACAGTCCCTGAAAATCTGATTCCGATATGCGCAGGGTCAGCACCAACCCGCTCCGGAATGAGCAGTATGAAGTTTTGTAGTCAGCTATATGGGATCGCTCAGACAGAACCCGTAACGGCTGTGGTGGGGCGAAGCACGCCGGACTTCATCAGCCCGCCGGTGATCGCAGTGACCAGGATCGCCGCGGCGATGGCTTCCGGAACGCCGGAAGCGGCAACGGTTCCCATTACCAGGCCGAAGACAGCCTCCATGCCTACGTTCTTGACCTCAGCGTACTGCTGCGCGAAGAGCAGATAGATGCTGCCCATGACGAATACGGTGTTGGTCATGGAACCGACAAAGCCGGTGATGGCAAGGCGCACGGCGGTAGGAACATTGATGTTCTTCAGCGCGATGGAGAGCCAGCCGGAAACTACGCCGATCATGACGCGGCAGCCGATGCTGATCCAGAGAGCCTTAATGACGCCGACAAGGCCGGTTGTACTCAGGAACGGGGAAAATGCGAATGATAAAAGCGTGGGTGCCTGCGTATTGCTGATCATGGAGCAGATCCCGAATACGGCGCCTAAGAATGCGCCTGCAGCAGGGCCCAGAACGATGGATCCGATGATGACGGGGATGTGGACAGTGGTCGCCTTGATGATGGGAAGCTGAATCATGCCGAGCGGCGTGTTCGCCAGCAGGATCACGATCGCGGCCATGAGGGCAAGGGTTACCATGTAACGGGTGTCTTTGGTCTTATTCATTTGTTTGTACTCCTTGTTATTATTCCGCCTTGAGCGCGGATACAATACAGTGGAACGGTGCTGTTCCCGGTGCCATGTGAAGTGTAGCATAGGAAACTTCTAAAAGCAAACGAAGACACAAAAATAACATAAACGGATTTCTTTACGACAGGGTCTTTGCCTTCTGCTGAGGCATTCCCTTTCTCACCCTGCCAAAATAGAGAAAACACAAAATGATCTGGAACACCGTGGAGCACGGGATCCCCAGCCCGATATAGAAGAGCCGTCCGGTCATCCGGCACATGATATAAGCCACCGGGATTCGAATCAGGAACGCGGCGGCAATTCCCTGCAGCATGACAAAGCCTGTGTGCCCAAGTCCGTTGTAAAAGCCGATAAAGCAAAACAGGAAGCAGGTCAGCAGGCAGTCGATGCCGTAAGCTTTCAGATAGTCAAATCCGGCGGCGACAACGTTCGGATCGGAGGAAAACGCTCCGCAGAGCAGGTCGCCGTGAAAGAAAGCCAGCCAAAACATAGCGACGCCGAAGGCAGTCGAGAGCATGATCGCGGTCTTCAGGCCCTGCACGGCGCGTTCCGGTTTTCCGGCGCCGTGATTCTGTGCCACAAAGGCGCTCATGGCCTGCATAAAGGCAGCAGGAATCAGCATGATGAATGCGCAGACCTTTTCAGCGACGCCGACGCCCGCGGAAGCGATCAGCCCCAGTGTATTGACAATGGCCAGCACTACGAGAAAGGAGAGTCCGACCAGCAGATCCTGCAGCGCAATAGGCGCTCCGAACCGTACTATGCGGCTTAAAATAGAGGGTTCTACTCGTATATCCCTGCGGGAGAAGGGAAAAGGCAGCGTTCGGCGGCTGAGAATCAGGAGTGAGATGAGCACACTGATCGTCTGAGAAGAGACGGTCGCAAGAGCGGCTCCTGCCGCGCCCATGTGAAAAACGGCGACCAGAAGGAGGTCACCGGCGATATTGCAGACACTGGCGATGGCGACCGTGATCAGGGGCGTATTGGAATCGCCCAGTCCGCGCATGATACTGCCCAGGACGTTATAGGCGACGATCATCAGAGAGCCCGCCCCGCAGATCGCGATGTAGCGGGAGGTCTGTGCAAAGGCCTCTTCCGGTGCGTTCATGAGCGCGGCCAGCTGTCCCGAACACAGAGGAATCAGCACAGTGAGCAGAAGACCGGCGGCAAAAAAGAGAACGATGCTCGTCCCGATGATCTTCCCGCAATATTTTGCATTGCCTTCTCCGAGCTTCTGCCCGAGCAGAATGGTCGTGCCCATCGCCAGGGAACTGATCAGTCCCGTCACGGTGTGCATGATCTGGGAGCCGATCGCGACGCCGGAAACGTCCTGCGCCAGTGCAAACTTTCCCACGACCATCAGGTCGACGGCGCCGTACAGCGCCTGAAGAAAGAGCGCCAGGAGGATCGGCATCGAGAATTTAAGAAGAGGCCCCACAATGGGTCCGCGGGTGAAATCCATAGTGTGTTCCATATTTTGCATTACCTCCGAAAAATGCTTTACTTCCAAAACAAAAGCCGGATAAGCAAATGAGCGTCTCAGCCCATTCTCTTATCCGGCTTGTCATTTCCAAATCGAATGATTTGCCCTCCGAGGACGGAGTTATCTTAGCAAAGATTGTACGAGTTTGTCAAGGAACGCATTACCCCGGAGGCCCGGTCGAGGCGACCGGCCCAAATGGGACTTGACTGACATTTCGCACTATTTATAATAAAAAAAGGGGAGATAATACCTTGAAGAGTTTTGGCAATGTAACAATCAAACAGGATAAAAGGGAAGAGAGGTAAACCAGATGCAGAACATTCTTGCAGCATTATTTGAGAGAGAGAGCGAAGGCTTCCAGGCGATCACAGAGCTTCGCCAGAAGCCGGTGACGGATCAGTATGCTATCCTCCAGATGAGCCTTGTGAAAAGAGAAGGAAATGATATCCGGATTTGTGACAGCTTTGAATCCGGCACGCATACTGATGAGGGCGCAGCGGTCGGCGGACTGCTCGGCGGACTGCTCGGCATTCTCGGCGGACCGATCGGCGTGCTCCTGATGGGCTCCTACGGCGCCATGGTCGGCGGCACTGCAGGCGCACTGGATTCCCTGGATGACGCTGCTCTTTTAGAGATGGTCGCTTCCAAATTAGTAGACGGAGAAGTTGCCCTGATCGCCCTTACAGACGAGAAGGATGAGAGCGCTATAGATGCGTGCCTGAGCAAATTCACAGTAGAGATCGCCCGTTATGATGCCGCTGCGATCGCCCGTGAAGTGGACGAAGCGGAAGATATGAAGACAGAAGAGGCCCGTCTCGCTGTCAAAGAGCTGCGCCAGGCAAGACTGAAGGGCTATGAAGGAAAGATCGAGGAGACCAGAGAAAAGATCAAGGCTGATTTCGAAAAGCTCAAAGAGGAAGTTAAAGATACAACTTCTGATAATGCATAACAACAGTTATTAGTTATTTAAGGCTCGCCGCATCCGCTTTGGATGTGGCGAGCTTTTTTTGTATCCTTACATTTTACGCGATTCCTTATATTTCGAAGGCAAACCGCATGTCCCATGAGTCGCGGATCTCGTCCATAAGCGCAAGCACCGCGACGCTGTCCTCGGGGCGGAAGATATCGCTGTGCGACATTCCGTTCTTCACGCACCGGGAGGCCTCCCGGATCTCATACTCGAATCCGTTGACGTCGGGCGGGCACTCCACCGTGCAGGTCTCACCGCCCACCGGCTGGATCGTCATGGAAAATGCGCCCTGGAAGTCGGGCAGATACACAGACGCTTTGTCAAAATAGAGTGCCCCCTGTCTGTCAATCTGCATGCCGATGGTCTGCAGCGCGTGGGCCGTGCGGCCGCCCGGATAGGTCAGCTGCAGGACGCTGAAGTCGTCGGTGCCGAACTCATTGAAATGCACCTCTGAGGTGAAGGATTCCGGGGAGGCGCCCATGATCATGTGAAGGAAGCCCAGGTTGTAAATTCCGATATCAAGCAGAGCACCTCCGCCCAGCTCGGATTTGAACTTGCGCTCGCGGCGCGCGCCCTGTGCGATAAAACCGTAGTCGCAGCGGGCGTGGCGATGTAGATGGCCTCCACTTCGGGATCCGCCGCCAGCTCCTCGTAGGAACCGTACGCCTTGGGGATGCCGTGTTCGCCGGCAAAGCCCTTGGCCTTTTCGATATTCCGAGAGCCAATGGCGACGAGTGTCTCCCCTTCACCGGTCATAGCGTTTACAGTTCGTGCAAATTTAGCGGCGATCGTTCCTGCCGCCAGAATTCCCCATTTCATACAATACTCCTTATGAATCTCATTATATGTTAGCGGTTTCCGGTTAATCGTAGTTTAGCATACAGTCTGTCGTTAGCACCATTATTTCGGTTTGTGTCACGGGTTCGGCGTGTGTCACGGGTTCGGGTCGTGTGTCACGGGGACGTATCTACTGACACATTTTGGAACAAAATGTGTCAGTAGATACGTCCCCGTGACACACTTTTGCTATAATAGTAGTATTCGGCAATGTTGATAAGGAGTACTGATATGACTAAGAGGAGAATATTTTTGATCATCCAGGCACTGCTGTGCATTCTGATCGCCGCAGTTCTGTCCGTACTTACCGTGCGGACTTTTATCGAAGGAAGCGCATGGCAGGCCGCCGGGCACCCCACGGACTGGATCTACACGAGGGAGAAGGCGGGAAGAATTCTCCTGACGGTCCTTCCTTTTGTCTGCGTCTCTCTCGCAATGACGTTCACAGGTCTTGTGAAGGGCATAAAAGACGAGGAGGCGGAAAAGCCCGTGCAGGACGCGGAGCTTTCGAGAAATCTCGTGTGCGCCCGAGTCCGGGAACCTTCCGAAGAGATGACCCGGGAGCGCGAGCTTCAGAAAAAGCTTCTGATCGCCAGCTGGGCCGGCTTTGCCGTCTGCATGATCCCGATCCTGCTCTATGTGACGAATGGCGCGCATTTCGCGCAGACCGACCCGGAAGGTCTGGACCAAAGTCTGATCGCACTTGTCCGCTTTACGGCTCCTTGGGCGATCGCCGCTCTGCTGTGTCTGATCGCTTCCACGCTTCTGCGGGAGAAGAGCATGCAGCGCGAGACGGAGGCCGCACAGGCCAGAGCCAAAACAGAGAAAGAGGCAGGGATTGTCAAGGATCCGGAAGCGGTTAAGGCAGACGCGGGGATCTACAATACGGCGCCTGAGACAGCGAAGAGACGGGTCCTTGCGCGGCGAATCCTGATGGTCGCCGCGATCCTGTTTATAGTCATGGGAATTTTCAACGGCAGTATGAAAGATGTTCTCGTCAAAGCGATCAGAATATGTACGGAGTGTGTCGGCCTTGGATAATACAAATATTAATGCAAATAATAATGCAAACACAACTGCAAATGCAGGGAACTGGTGGGAAAACCTCCGTCCTTCCAAGAGAAAACTCATACAGCTTTACAGCGCGCTCTTATATAACGCGCACCTGCGGGGATTTATCGACGGTGAGATCTTCCAGGGCAAGACAAAGGCTGTCTGTGTCCCCGGCTTTAACTGCTATTCCTGCCCGGGGGCCGTCGGAGCCTGTCCGTTAGGCTCCATACAGAACGCGCTCGCCTACTCCGGCCACCGCGCCGGCTGGTATGTTCTGGGCATCATCATGATCTTCGGACTCTCCCTCGGAAGGACCATCTGCGGCTGGCTCTGTCCGCTTGGACTGATCCAGGAGCTCCTTCACAAGATCCCGACGCCCAAGATCAGGAAGAGCGGAATCACCAGAGCGCTCTCTTATCTCAAATATGTGATCCTGGCAGTTTTTGTCGTCGCGATCCCGATGTGGTACGGAATCCGTCACGACCTGGCAGTGCCGGGCTTCTGCAAATACATATGCCCGGCGGGCACCTTCGAAGGAGCCATCGGCCTTCTGTCGAATCCGGGCAACGCGAGCTATTTCGCCATGCTGAAGATCCTGTTCACGCGCAAATTCGTGATCATGCTGATCATCGGCCTGGCCAGTGTTTTCTGCTATCGCTCTTTCTGTCGGTTCATATGCCCCCTCGGCGCCATCTACGGCATGTTCAACAAGCTGGCGCTGGTCGGCGTGAAGGTGGACGAGAACCGCTGCAACTCCTGCGGCGCCTGCGTGCGCAATTGCCGGATGGACATCCGCCACGTAGGAGATCACGAGTGCATTAACTGCGGCAGGTGCATTTCCTCCTGCAATCAGAACGCGCTGTCCCTCAGGGCCGGCACGCACACGATCATCGCTCCCGCCGGCGGATGCGCGGACGATCAGCCGGATTCCGCACAGAAGCGGTCAAAATATGGCAGGACCGCGTGGGGAGCAGCCCTCGCCGTGCTGTGTTTTGCCCTGGTGTGGTTTAATTTCCTGGACCCTTCCGTCCGGAATGTGGAAGCACAGACGGCAGATACGCAGGCGGCAGACGGGCAGGCGGAAGATGTGCAGACAGCAGATACGCAGTCGGCTGACGGGCAGGCGACAGATGCGCAGACGACAGACGCGCAGCCAGCAGAGGCGCAGCCGGCAGAAACGCAGGCAGCGGATACACAGCCGGCAGCGGCGGGCGATGCTTATGCCAGCACGGCGCCGGTCGGCACGGCGATCGGAGAGCAGATGGCCGACTTTACAACGGAGCTGATCGACGGCTCCTCCTTCCGCCTCTCGGACCAGCGCGGAAAGGTCGTCATCATCAACATGTGGGCGACCTATTGCGGCCCCTGCGTGCAGGAACTTCCGATCTTCCAGGATTTCCTGGCAGCTCATAACGAGGATGTCGCGATGCTCATCATACACGCTTCCGACCCGCTCGAAGACGTCCCGGAGTTCCTGAAGAAGAAGGAGATCACGCTGCCGTGCGCGATCGACTCCATGGACGACTACCTCTACGGTCTGGCCGGCGCGTCGCCGTCCATACTGCCGCACACGGTGATACTGAACAGGAAAGGTGAGATCGTGTACAACCAGACCGGTTCCATGACGAAGGAACTGCTGTATGATCTGTTTGAGAAGGCCAAATAACACGGAGGTTTAGGCACAATCAGCTATATTTGAAAAAGCATCTCCCAAAGACTTTCAAAAAACAACTTCTTCTGATTAAAACAAGAAGGTTTTTTCCATAGATTTGGGCATAGCAATACTATATGGAAAAAGTATCTTCCAATTGTTGCTCATGGCACTACAATCAAGTAAGTAATTGGGAGATGAAACTCCAAAATAATGAGTTTATGCCCAAAAGGGCCGCAACCCGGGAGAAAGCATAGCAAACGAGGCGTCGCATTTTCAAATGCGACGCCTCGTTTGCTCATAAACCAAATTCTTTATAAACCAGATTCTTCGAAAACCAACTTCTTCAGCGCATCATTTCTTCAGCGCCAGGCCATCCTTGAAGGCCTCACCGACCCTTTCCGAGACCCTGTAATAGCCGTGCGTATAGGGGTCAAAGGCGATGGCATTCACCAGAGACATGTCGACCTTACCATCCTTCATGACGCTCTCGTCCGCGGTGACGTTTACGACCTTGCCGATCACGCCGCATCCGTATTCCGAATCCTGGTATTCGATGAATTTGCATTCCAGGCACAGGGGGAACTCGTTGATAACGGGAGCATCCACGTTCTGCGCTTTGGAGGCGGTCAGACCGCTGCGGGCGAACTTGTCATTGACCTTGTTGCCGCTCTCGACGCCAAAATAGTCCGCTTCCACCACATGGGCCGCGTCTGCGATGCTCACGGTAAAGGCGCCTCTGGCCTTTATATTCTTCACCGTCTTATGAGATTCGGTCAGGTTCAGCGCTACCGTATCTCTCTCCTGCATGGTCCCCCATGCGGCATTCATTACATTGACGCTTCCATCCTCATTGTAGGTCGCGACCATTAGTACCGGCATCGGGAAAATTCCTTCTGTAATCTTAAGATTTTGTCTCATACCTTGTTTCCCTTTCTCTTGTGTAATGGATTATCAGGGTTTTCTGTCTTCCTTAAAAATATAAACTATGCAGGGAAAATCACAAGTGCCGACATTCAGAGGGAGGAGCGGTCGGAGAGGTCAAAAAAGAGAGCTTATTTTGATCTTTTCTTCGTCAAGAAGGTAGAACTTGATTATGAGCACGGCAGAAAGATCTATGAGGTCACATTCTACAAGGATGGCTACGAGTATGAATACGATATCGACGCCGAGAGCGGCAAGGTATTGAAGTTCGAGAAGGATCTGGACGACTGAGTCAGGGTTCGATAAGTGAATACCGTTTGAATATATAGAAATGAATTACAGGCCGGTTGCAGTATTCTGACTGCAGCCGGCCCATTTGTCGCGTTCATTGCGCTTCACATGGGAAAGAAAAGCTGATAGATGTATATGATCAGGGGCATGGTCACGACACACAACAGCGTGGACATGACGTTGTAGGTGCCAGCCTTGGCGGCATCACGTCCGGTCAGTACAGACAGCTGGATGACAGAACTGGCCGCAGGTGCCGCAGCGGCGAGCATGACAACCATAAGAACCGGCCGGTACTGAGGGTAGCGGGCAAGAAAACCGGTGGCATATAAGAGCAGGATCGTAAGGATCGGAATGAAGATCAATCGCCCCGCTGAGATCAGGTAGGAACGCTTATTGGCAAAGATCTCCCGCAGATTGCTGCCGGCGATAACAATGCCGACCAGCATCATGGAGGCGCCGGCGACCATATTCTGCAGTCCTTCCATCGCCGTATCGATCACGGCAGGCACCTTGATGCCGGCAAAGAGGAAGATCATACCCAGAAACAGAGTAATCAGGTTAGGGTTGAACACGATCTTGCGGATGGGAATATCTTTTTTGCCGCTCATGAGAATGTATCCGTAGATCCACACGAACAGGTTGAAGGGCATCTGGAAACCTGCGCAGTAGAAGGTCATTTCATCGCCGAGCATCATGGCGATCACAGGGAGGACCAGATTTCCGACGTTGGCAAACATCAGCGTGCACATATCCACAGGGTCCAGGTGAAAGGGCTTACGCAGTAAGTTGGCGGCAATCGCGGCAATGGTCATGCAGCTGAAGGCGAATATGACGGCGGCGGCAAAGCCCGTGGCCCGCTCCGGCGTCAGGTCGATCTGCAGGCTGCGAAAGATCAGGCAGGGCTGCAATGCATATACGAGCAGCGCGGTGAGGACCTTGCTGTCTTCTTCCCGGAGCACGCGGAATTTTACAAGCGCGTATCCCACGGCGGCCATGATCATCATAGATGTAAGTTTACTTAGTAGTACAATGCTATATTCCATTTCTTTTATCCGTTTCTTAATGACAAGTATTGTCGGGAACCAAGCATATATAATACAACAGTTTTCCTTTGTACGGAAGAAAACATACCTGCCTTTGTCACAAAAATCTCGATTCTGCTTCATTGCAGACAAATATTAACTCAGACTTTAGATTTGTCGTTATTAGTTGACAGGGGCAAGATGACCCGACAAAAGCGAAAAAGAAAAAGCGGCAGGAAAGGTTTCAACCTTTCCTGCCGAAGAATTTCAACGCCATACTGTCAGTGAGAATCGTCTCAATCGACGCCTTCGTCAGTGAACTCTTTCCACATTTCCTCCATGAGCTTCATCCACATTTCTTCCATGGCAAAATAAGGAGCGGGCCGGCCTTTAAATACCGATTCCTCTTTGCTCTGATCGTCCGGGTTGAAGGGATTATAATGCATTTTCTGCCCGGAATAAAATACGTCAACCGGCAGGATATTGCTTAAGCCGTCAGGATCCGCCGTGAGCAGGTCGGTATCGAATACCAGATAGTCTGCATCCTTGCCGGCCTCGATGGAACCCTTTGTCTTTTCGATGCCGAGCTGCTTTGCGCCGTTAATCGTATATCCCAGTATCATTTCTTCAATTCCCATTCTCTCGTCCAAAGGAGGGAAAATATAATCGAAGCGCTCAACATCCATAGTCTTTGTCTTATCGGAAATGAAACGCGTCATTCCGACCTCCATGCCAAGGTAGGGGTTCCAGGTCGAAAAGTCACCGTACACAATATTATCGCTGGACCAGGAAACCAAAGCCCCGCTGTCCCAGACGGATTTGCAGCGATACAGCTTTTTCCCGCGTTCCTCGCCAAAGAGCCTCTTATACACCTCGACATCATCGCAGTGCCACCAGGGTGTAAAATTGGCAATCACTCCCAAAGGCGCAAAGCGGGTCAGATCTGCGGTATCCTGGATTTGGAGATGGGCACTGACGACTCGGATACGGAAATCGTCCCCGAGTTCCTTTTTAACCTGCTCCACGGCATCCAGCACCAGGCGTGAGGAAGCTTCACCGACGGTATGTGTATGAAAATCCAGCCCTTCCATATTCAGCTCTTTCAGAAGCGCGACAAGTTCTTCCAGATTCATGGCAGTGCATCCCAGTTCACCGGTGTCCGCATAGGGCGTAACCATGGCTCCGGAATGGAGCTTTAAGGTGCCGTCCATGAAAAGCTTCAGGGTATGAACTTTCAGGTGCTCCGTATTATATTCCTTTTGCATGCGTTTAAGCTGCCGTATGCCTTCTTCCGCCTCCCAGGCGGCAGAGATTACATAGCAGCCATCGACATAGATGGGCAGCTTTCCCTGCTCATCCAGAGCCCGAAGGCGGGAGTAGACATGCTCATGGAATTCAGGATATCCCGGAATACCGGCGTCAAAAACTGCTGTCACACCGACACTGATGCAGAAATCAATCCAGCGCTGAATTGCCGCGTCAATCTCCGCATCCGACTTGTTCATTGCTCTGTCCAGAATGATCGGCAGCTCCGTCGCGCCCTCGCTCATTTCTCCGGTGATATGTCCATCCTTACGCACATAGAAGCTTAAGCCGGGCACCGGATCTTTGGTCTCGTCGGTAATGCCATGCTTCTTTAAGATATTGGAATTCACCCAGATGCTGTGCATCTGCGCTTCCTGAATCTGCAGTTCTCCATCCGGACAGATCGCGTCCAGATCTTCTTTTGTGAGGTCCTTACCCTTCAGATGCTTTTTGTCGAGAATATAGCAGTAGCGATCCTTCCCGGGATTTTTCCGGATATCGTCTGCAATAAAATCCAGGGCTTCCTGTTTGCTGTCGCACTTAATGATTGTCCCAAAGGTGCCCACCAATTCGTATCCGGCGCCCATGGTTACATGAACATGGCTGTCGATGATGCCGGGCATGATGAATTTTCCGTTTAGATCCTCAGTCTCTCCTTCATACTCCGAAAGTCCGCTCTCATCGCCGACGTAGACGAACTGTCCATCCTTCACAACAAGAGCGCTGGCGAGGATATGATCCTTGTCCGAAGTATAGATTTTTGCGTTTTTAATGATCTTGTCTGCTTTCATTTTTACGCCCTCCTTAATGTGAGCAGGTTGGTTCTGCTGACAGCTTTTCCAACCAAAATCGGTGTCACGAGCATGTCGCCGGTTACTTATATAATAACACACGATTACCGCAAAGTGGAAAAGGCCAATCCCGACTACAGTTTCGGAGATGTGGCCAAGGGAACATCGGAGAATAAGGTGCTGCAGCAGATGCTGGCACAGATGAGCTCCATCAAGCCTGCAGCGACAGATACGTCATATGGTAGTATACTCAAATAGAATCGCAATAAGTATTGGAAAGGCTGCGGGAAACTGTCCTCTCTGCAGCTTTCCTTTCATCGAACCCGAAGTGATCCGCATAAAGCGGTATTGAGAACGGAAAGGAGAAGAATGACAGCAGCGTCGGAAATATACAGAATTCTGTGGTATTTTGCCGTTTACTCGGTCCTTGGATGGTGCGTGGAAGTGGTCTACTGTACAGTGAAGACAGGGAAAGTTGCCAACAGAGGTTTTCTGAACGGACCGGTCTGTCCGGTCTATGGGTTTGGAATGCTGGCAATCTGCCAGGTGGTCGATCTGCTGCCTCTCGAGAGAATGGGACAGATCCGATTTATACCGCTGTTTCTTGCGGGAATGGTGCTGGCGTCTCTGGTCGAGCTGATCGCCGGATGGAGCTTATTTCATCTTTTTCACACCCGATGGTGGGATTATTCAGACAGGCCGTTCAATATCGGAGGGTATGTGTGCCTGCAGATGAGCCTGCTATGGGGGACAGGAACGCTCATCATGATCGATTTCATCCATCCGATCACGCAGAGGCTGACTGTGGACACGGTCCCGATGCGTGTGGGATGGGCAGTGCTGGCAGCCTTCTATATGGTATTTGCCGCGGATCTGGCTGTTACGGTATCGATCATGGTCGGCCTCAATAAGAGGCTGGCACAGCTTGACGAGCTCCGAGCATCCATGCGGACCGTCAGCGATTCGATGAGCGGCGTGCTTGGGGAAAGTGCACTGCAGACGCAGCAAAAAATGGACGAGAACAGGGTGCAGGCGGCGCTTGCCAGGGCGGAGCTGCGGGACTTCGCGCAGGAGCGAACAAAAGAACTCAAGGACCAGGCACAGGAGCGGCAGAGAGAACTCCGGAGCCGGACACAGGAGCGGCGGAGAGAACGGGAGGATTACAGGAGAAATCTGGAAGAACGCCTCCACAGGCAGCTTACTTCCGGGGAAGTGTTCGGGCCAAGGCGTCTTCTGCGGGCGTTTCCGGATTCCAAACACTTGAGATACGGGGAGCTTTGGAAGCGCCTTTCTGATGAGATCAACGGAGACAAGGACCGATGGAGGTAGGAAATATGAAAATTGCTGTCCGATATTATACGAAAACCGGAAATACTAAGCGCCTTGCAGAGGCTGTAGCCAAGGCGGCAGGAGTAGAAGCGCTGCCGCTGAGTTCGCCGATCGAAGAGCCGGTAGATATTCTTTTCCTCGGGAATTCCTATTACGCTTTCAGCATCGATCCGGAAGTGAGAAAGTTCACCCGGTCACTGTCAAAGGATAAGGTGGGAAAGATCGTAAACTTCGGCTCGGCTGCCATGCTGAATTCCACGTGGAAAAAGGTCAAAGCTGAGGCGGATAAGGTCGGTATTCCCATGGAGCAGCGCGAATTCCACTGCAAAGGTGAGTTTAAGGGCATTCACAAAGGAAAGCCTGACAGCGAAGATTTAAAAGCGGCAGCGGAGTTTACAAAAGCCATCATCGGCTGAAGCGGTACCGCAAGATTGCCCTGGCTCCAATTCACTGCTACAATAGCAGACAGAAAAATAAGGAGCCGCCTCAGCTGCTCCGGATTGGAGAAAGCAGTGCTTACTACAGGAATCAAAGGAAACAGAGAACTGATTGTCACAAAAGAATTTACCGCACAGGCTATGGGAAGCGGGGAATTGCCGGTATTCGCCACACCCGCAGTTGTCGCGTTGGCAGAGGAAACTGCCTGGAGAAGCGTTGCGGCGCATTTGGAGCCGGGGCAGGGAACCGTGGGCACACAGCTGCAGATCGAGCATATCTCAGCGACGCCTGTCGGCATGAAGGTGCGCTGTGAGACAGAGCTTATAGAGATTGACAGGAGAAAGCTCACCTTTTCTGTTGCGGCCTATGATGAAGCCGGTGTGGTCGCCAAAGGGACGCACTGCCGCTTTATTGTGGAGAACGAGAAGTTCCTTAAGAGGGCAGCGAAGAAAGCGGAAGACGCAGGCGCAAAAGGAGATTTATAAATGCTGCCTGAACTGTTTCTCACGTTTATGAAGATCGGGATGTTCACCTTCGGAGGCGGTTACGCCATGATCTCGGTCGTGGAAAACGCCTGCGTGGAGGACAAGCACTGGATCACCCACGACGATATGATGAACATAACGGTGATCGCTGAATCGACGCCCGGTCCCCTCGCGATCAACTGCGCGACCTTTGTCGGCTTTAAGAAGCGGGGGCTCATTGGCGCCGCAGTCGCAACAGCAGGAATGATTCTCCCGTCTTTTCTGGTCATCTATCTGGTCGCAAGATTTCTGGACAGCTTTCTGGAGATCAGCTGGATCGCACACGCCTTTGAAGGAATCAAGCTGGCCGTCGGAATACTGATCATAGACGCCGGTATCAAGATGCTCAGACAGATTCCCGCCCGGATGGCGCCCCGTCTGATCACGGTGTGCGCCTTCGCCGCCATGCTGCTGATTGATATTTTGACACTGCGCATTTCTTCCATCGCGCTGCTCCTTATAGCGGCGGCGGTGAGTCTTGTGATGTTCACGATCAGCCAAAATATCGAGAGGGAGGGCTCACAATGATTTATATAGAGTTGTTTGAGGCCTTTCTGAAGGTCGGGCTCTTCTCCTTCGGTGGCGGATATGCGTCGATCCCTCTCATCCGGGATGTGGTTATGTCATACGGGTGGCTCAGCGAAGACATGCTGACTTATATGATCGCTGTGAGCGAGAGCACGCCCGGACCGATCATGGTAAACCTGGCGACTTATGTCGGCATCACGCAAGCGGGAATGCTCGGAGCATTTGTGGCGACTTTCGCCGTCGTACTTCCGGCGTTTTTTATTATCATTGCGATCGTAGCTTTTTTGAGCCGGGTCATAGAGAATCCGTATGTCGCGGCGGTCATGCAGGGGCTTAAGAGTTGTGTAACGGGAATTATCCTGGCCACCGGCGTGCACATGGTGATCCGGAATTGTATGATCAGTAAAGCCATGGCGGAGAGCGGCGCACCTGCTGCAGGAGCGGGCAGTACCTTCCCGGTGGACATCAGGGCCGCCATTGTTACCATTCTTCTGGCAGGGATCTATTACGGCAGCAGAAAACTAAAGCGTTCAGACGGAAAAAGAAAAGGGCTGACGCCTATACAGTTGATCGGAATTTCGGCTGTTCTGGGGATGATTGTGTACAGGTAGCCGGAGGGAATTCTTTTTTCTTCATCTCATTATACTTTTATATGCATTTAAAAACTGCGGTTCTGATTCCGGCTTTTGTCGCTGACAGAACCGCATTTCTTTGCTTTTACAATGAAAAACTGCTCCGAATAAAAGTTTTAGCCAACCTCTTTATGAAGGAAAAGGGGATTTATTCCACTGCGCGTAATACGCCTGAAATTGATGTCATTATGAGGAAATATCCGAAAGCGGTATGCACGAGCAAAAGCGCTTTCTTTTATCATTCCCTGACAGACGTAATCCCTGATTATTATTATCTGGCTACCAGAAGATCGGATACCCGGATTAAAGACCCGCGTGTCGTCCAATCGTTCTTGAAGGACGATTTATATGAAGCCGGAATAATGGAACTGCAATATAATAATTCCAAGATCCGCATATACGACAGAGAGCGCATGCTGATCGAGCTTATGCGTTTCAGATCGAAAACGCCGATGGATTACTATAAAGAAATTATCCAGAACTACCGCAAGCTGTCCTATGAGCTGGATTTTGGCCTTGTCGAAGATTATGCTGCTATGTTCAAAAACGGTACAACGCTTATGAATATGATACAGAGGGAGGTGCTGTAATGAACTTGTATGAAGAGGTCGAAAAGATCAAAGCATTTGGCTACAGCGAACAGAACGCCCAGTCAAAGCTTGGGCAGGATATTGTCCTGAAAGCGATAGCAGATAGTGGAATGGCACGAAATGCTACGATAAAAGGCGGTGTTGTCATGCGGAGCATATCCGGGAATGCCCGTCGCGCCACGCAGGATCTCGATTTGGATTTCATCAAATACTCCATCTCCGATGATTCTATTCGCAGATTCGTCGAAAGGCTTGATTGCATCGATGGACTGACGATTAAGCTCGATGGCAGAATACAGGAACTCAATCACCAGGATTACAAGGGGAAGCGCATTCATATCTCTGTCACCGATACGGAGGGGACTTCCATTTCTCTTAAAATGGATCTCGGCGTGCATAAGGACCTTTCCATAGAGCAGGATGAGTACGCTTTTGATGTAGGTTTTCAGGACGACGCCGTAAGTCTTCTCATAAACTCACCGGCGCAGATGATCACCGAAAAACTCAAATCCATGGTGAGATTCGGAAGCCGCAACACCAGGTACAAAGATGTATTCGATATTAATGCGTCATCACTTCTTTCGAGGGAATCCTTGCAGGAGTCAACGCATCCACTCTGGATTTAAAAAATCATACACACGACATTGCACCGTGTGAGCGGTTACTTTATTTTATGTTTGATTTCCTTTCAATCATATAGAGGAATTTGAATATGAATTCTCGCAATTCGTAAAAAAGACAGAGAGTAAAAATGGGAGGAATTGGGGGAGTTATGATAAAGGAACTGATTTTACAATTGCCTGTAAGTGTGCTTTTGCAAAGAAGCAGGGAGTGGGAAAAATATAATGCAATGTTTAATGTTTCCAACGCGTTAAACGCGTTGGAAACATTGACTTTAACAAACAAACACGTTAAAATTGACTCGGAGGTGAGATTATGCTGCCAAAGAGAGAAACACTAACCGTCGAGTTTAAAAGTGATCGCAAAAAGCTTTCCGATGCAGAAATATTCGAAGCAGTGGTTGCATTTGCAAATACTGAGGGCGGTGATTTATACCTTGGAATCGAAGATGACGGAGAAGTAACCGGTGTTCATAAACTCCATGAGAGTGTCACAACTGTAAGCGCATTTATTGCAAATAATACGATGCCGCCGGTCTCTGTCAGAGCGGAAATCATAGAGGATAAATATCCTGTTTTAAAGATTTCCGTACCTAAATCATATAGCGGGATAGTCGCTACAGTTTCTGGGAAGACTATTCATAGGCGTTTGAAAGCAAATGGAGAACCTGAGAATGTTGCTTTATATCCATCAATGTTTGCGACAAGATTGTCAGATTTACGTTTGTTAGATTATTCGGCAATGCCGCTGCTTCAAAGCAGTATTAAAGATTTTGACCCTTTAGAGGTCGAACGGTTGAAACGGCTGATCACAGCATACAATGGCGAAAAAAACCTGTTGGATCTTTCGGATGAGGATTTATATAAGGCACTTGGATTGGTAAGGGAGCAGAATAACACACTGTATCCTACAATAACAGGCATTCTTTTAGTCGGTAAAATTGATGCTATTAAGAGGCATATTCCAACGCATGCAGCAGTTTTTCAGGTTTTAGAAGGAACAGAAGTAAAGAACAATGATGATTTTGTTCTTCCGTTGCTTCAAACTATAGAACGATTAAATAATAACCTTGAAGCCAGAAATCCAGAAGAAGAAATTCAGATGGGTCTCTTTAGAATGTCTATCCCGGAATTTGACAAAAGAGCGATTAGAGAGGCGCTTGTCAATGCATTCAGTCACAGGGACTATTCAAAAATGGGGCGAGTCAGAGTGACTGTGAATGATGACGGTCTAACAATCGCTAATCCAGGTGGATTTATTGAAGGAGTTTCAATTAATAATCTCCTTACTGCTGAGCCTCACGGAAGAAATCCCCAGTTGGCGGATGCGCTAAAACGTATTGGATTGGCAGAGAGAACCGGAAGAGGTATCGACAGAATTTTCGAAGGGTCTTTACTTTTTGGGAGGCCGCTGCCCGATTATACGGCAAGTACTTCTGTAACTGTTTCACTATTCATACAACGTAGCAAGCCTGACAAGCAGATTGCACAACTGGTTTCGAATGAGCAAAATCGTCTTGGCCGTCCCCTTTCATTAAATTCATTATTAGTGTTAAACGCACTAAAAGATCTTCCAAAATCAACGGTCAGCCAGATTGCAGAGGCGATTAATATTTCAGAAATAGCGATAAAAGCAATTCTTGATAATTACATAGGAGCTGGCATAGTTGAAGGCTTTGGCAATGGTAAGAATAAGACATATATTCTGTCGCCAAAGGTTTATAGAACACAAGCGGCTAAAATCGGATACGTGAGGCAGGTAGACATTGATGAAACACGATATCCGGAACTGATTATTAATTTGGCTAAGAATACAGACTTCCTGTCAAGAGCAGATGTTGTTCAGCTGCTGCATGTAAGTCCGTCCAAAGCGTATAATCTACTTAAGAAGTTGGTGGAACAAGGCACTTTAGAACGAGTAAACAAGGGACACTATTCTAAGTATCGCTATGTTGGAAAACGATGACCTACTAATTCAATGCGTTCAACGCGTTGGAAGCGTTGGACGTGTTGGATTAATTATAAAACATGAACTGAACTGGCTTATCTGGAATATGGATTATAGTTGACTCAAGGTAGGAGGATGTTAATGTCACAGTTAGATACATATAGAAAAACAGTGACGCGAAAACGTGAGGAGTTGGCAAAACTTAGTGCTGATTTATCTAAAGAGCAAGCCAAAATATCTCCGTTGCAAAAAAAGATACTATTAGCGAAAAATGCAATTGGCCGAACCAAAAGTCAGACTACGATTAATAGTAAAATGCGAGAAATTGAACAGAGTAACAAGTCATTAGCAGATATTAATAAAAAGTGTTCAGAATTACAAAAGAAAATTGCTCAGAAAGAAAAAGAGCTTGCCACAGCAGAAAAGAATATGCGAAACGAGGAGGATAAAGTTAATAAGAAAAAAAATGAAGAAGAAAAGAAGCGTATAAAAGAACAAGCCGCTCAAATTCGTGCCATTGAGCAGACAATGCAGCAACAGGCTAGTCTTCAGGCTGCCATGCAGTTTGATATCGATAAATTGAAAGCAATTCCAAATGAGATAACAGTTCTGTTTATGGCATCAAATCCAGAAGGGACTTCACAACTGCGTTTGGATGAAGAAGTACGTGCGATACAAGAAAAAATAAGGCTCTCTGAGTTTAGAGATTCAATTCATTTTGAGAGCCGTTGGGCTGTTCGATCTGCGGATATACTTCAAGCAATAAATGAAACGAATCCCACCATTGTTCATTTCAGCGGACATGGGGCGAAAAATGGTGATTTGGTTTTATCAAATCCTGACGGAACGCCTAAATTTGTGTCTAAAGAGGCTATATCAATGGCAATTTCTACCGCATCAGATACCGTTCGACTTGTAGTGTTTAATGCATGTTTTTCTGAGCATCAAGCAAAAAGTGTGGTAGATAATATAGAAGCGGCAATTGGAATGAGTGATTCGATACGTGACGATACAGCGGTTACGTTTGCCGCTCAGTTATACTCTACAATTGGATTTGGGTATTCGCTTGAGAAAGCATTTAAACAGGCTATAGCGGCTATCATGCTTGAAGGAATTTCACAGGAAGATATTCCTCAATTATTCAAAAGAGATGATGTGGAGTTGAATCAAGTCATTTTAGTAAATCCTGATTAATGGATAATCATTAATTGTTAATGATTAGCTGACTTGACACTCACCTGCTATACTGGCGTGTCACGATTCTGCCCAGTTCCTTGTCATTGGTTTCCTGTGCCAAAGGGTGACTTTCGCCACCCTCCAGTAAGGTTATTGGTTCACGGATACAGATCAGGATAATCATCGTGTCCGGCCGCCAGTCGCTGCTTTCGATTTAGATGGAACGGCGTGTCGATTGCGTCGTCGTATTCGCCAAGACCACAGTGGGAAAGATATTGATCGTAAACAGGGTCCCCTCCATACCGAGTCCCTAGACTGCTGAATATCTCTGTCCTGAGATATCTGTCATAAGGCGGAGCAAGGAAAAAGCTCAGCTTATACCGTGCCCGAATCACCTCCAGCTCCAGATGCTGGATATCCATGACCATCCGGTCCAGAAGGCGGCTGACTTCATCAACAGTCAGTGTAGGCTCCCATGACGTACTATGGACAGCCTCGCCATAGTATCTTCCATGGCAGGCGTTGTTTTCGCAGCCGGGTTCCCCCGTTTCCCATGTGAGATCCTGTGGAAAAGGGCCGTTCTGGGCATTCATTTCGCACTCCTTTCCTTCAGCATCTCATCCTCGATCACATACAATACCATGTGGTCGTCAATGAGACGTTTCTGCTGTTGAAAAGCACACAGCAGACTCTTCTCACAGATGCGGTTGATCACTCGCGGGATGCCTGTGGACGAACGGTAGATCTCATCCAGCGCCCTGGATGTGAATATCTCCTGGTTTCCGCCGGCATAGGCCAGGTGGGAAGCGATGTACCTCTCCGTCTCCGCACGGTCGAGGTGTGGAAGAACGCAGTTGATATCGATGCGCTGGCGGATCGCCGCATACCGCTGGAGGTTGAGCTTATCAGTGCGCAGTTCTGTCTGCCCGACAAGGATCAGGGCCAGCGGACTCTCGGAATCGATCTTTGTGTTCATGAAAAAGCGGAGCTCTTCCAGTGTCTCCTTGTCAAGGAGGTGGGCTTCATCCAGGATACAGACGACCTTCTTGTTCTGCATTCCACGGATCAGTTCGATCTCTTTCTGCAGTTCGATCTTGGCGTCCCCGCGGTAAAACTTCTGCGAACCGCCGAGCTGCTGGATCAGCCCGTTGTACAGCCACTTCGGGGTAAGCTTCGAATCCGAAAGGTAAAGACAGATATACTGGTCTGAAGGAAGTTCATGGACCAGCCTGCGGATCATCGTCGATTTTCCGCATCCCGGGTCAGATGTCACAACGGCAAGGAGTTGCTCACTGGATACATACTTCATGCGGCCGAGGCATTCTTCCATCGCCTGCGAAGAATAAAGGGCTTCCGGCGGCACTTTCCTGGAGAAGGGCGTGTTCACCATTCCAAAGAAGGTTTTGTACATGTCACTCCTCCTTCCCGAATCCGGCAAAGGAGATCGCGCTCATACGGTGCCCGCGGTTTTTCTCAGCCTGCTTTTTAAGTCCATCCAGGAAGCGGGATGTTTCCGGCTTATCCTCCTGCATGCAGGAAGGGCGGACAGGTGTACTGTCACAGAATTCAGGGATGGCAAGAGGCTTTGCTGCGATCGGGGCTGTCCCTTCGCACGTGACAGTGATGGTTTCCGGCATCAGAGGATCGTATGCTATCTCAACCTTCTTCCCGGCAAGGGAGGCACTGACATCATACTTCTTTCCGTTAAAGGAAAGACAGCCTGATTTATCGATCTCACGGGTCTCATGGTGCAGGAATGCCTCGGCGACAACACTGCTGTCAAGATATTTGAGCATACGGCTGTCGCGGTTCCATTCCTGAGCCGGCGTGATCCCTCCTTCCGGGACAGATACGCCAAGGCTCTCATAATACTCGCGGATCCCGTCATGGGGTTTATTATGGTAGTATTCCTCTACCCAGGCCTGCCAGTAACCGTTCAATTCCTCAAGTGACTTTACATTTTTGAGTTTCAGTTCCTCCAGAAAGCCGTCCACTGTAGAATTGAATCTTTCCACCAGACCCTTGCTCCATGCATGGTAAGGTTTCGCGTGCATGTACCGTATCCCGAGACGCTCCAGCGCACGGGTGAGGTCTTTTGAGACATACTGTTTGCCGTTGTCCGCATAGACTGCGTCCATTACCCCCCGCCTGAGGATGGCTTTGTGGAAGGTGTCCTCCACGATAAGTGCTTCCTGATTGTCGTACCATCCGGATTCCAAAACGAATCGGGAATGGTCATCGATCAGCGCAGACAGGTAAGTCTGTACCTTTTTGCCGCCTTTGCCGATGGGGAGCTTTAAACCGTACTTGATATCGCACTGGGCCAGCATCATGCGGTGCGGCTTGCAGAAACGCCTGGAGGTGGCATTTCTCGCCTCCGTATAGCGCTTCATCTGCTTGACTCCCAGCCCGGCCTTATAGAGGTAACGCTGCAGTGTAGAGCGCTTGATGGTTCCTGGTGATACAAAGCCTTCCATCTCCAGGATCAGGATGATCCTTGCGACGGAACGGGAAGGGACTTCCTTCTTGAGCTGGACTGCCTGTGCAACGATCTCATCGAAGTTCTCCGGCAGCTTCTGCGACCGGCGCATCCGGCGGTTTATGGGCCGCAGGCCGGAATAACCATCCCTGCGCCATGCGGCTTCAAGCCGGTACAGAGTCCTTTCCGATATGTTGTTGGTCTCCGCGATCCGTGATCGAAGCTGGCTCCTTTTGGCTGGGTCAAGGTCATCGGCGAGCAGCGGCGAGATCATGGAAAAGCGTTCGGACGCCTTTTGATCCTGCCAGCTGATGGCTTCTTTGTTTTTCATAGGCTTTCATGCCTCCCTTCTATTCTGATAGGAAGAGCATAGCCTGTATGCACGCTGACAGCGAACATAAGTCGGTGCAAAAGCTGCATGGAACAAAAGGTCAGTAGAAGGGTTCTATGGAGCCTCCCGAGTTGTAGATGACCTGTTGGATGGCTGCAAGCCATCCGCCGCCGTCTTTACGCAGTTCGTCGAGTAATGAGATCCCGGACTTCAGGAACTGTATACCGAGTTCCAGGATGCTGTATCCGGCCGCTTTCAGGCAGCCATTGATATTTGGCGTGTTGTGTCTGATCCATGCTTTCCATCCGGCGACAGTTCGAAGGGACGGGCTGGTAATGATATCATCTCCCGGGTCCTCGGGGTCTTCGGGAACAACAATGTCATCAACTGTGTCTTCGATGACCTCTGTCAGGAAATGCTTGAACCTGGTGAGCTGTGAAGGGAGACAGCGGTGAAGCTTGCCGCAGTCAGGGTTCTGGCATTTCCTTCGGTCGATCATGACATGGGATTTTTCGCCATTATATCGTTTCATTATGCGGGGAACCCTGTCACGGTATTTGAGGCTCTCGCCACAGATGGGACAGGAGGGTTCCTCCCCATTACTCACAACGAAAAACGCCCATTTCCTCATTGTAAACAAGATCGCAATCTGTTAAGATAACCATGGTTTTATACCATAGGTCTCGGGGATACGATCTTGCAGGAAGGTTCCCCGGGACCTCTTTCTTTATAATGATGATTGTCATTATAAAGAGCAGTTCGGAGACAATCAAGAAGATCTGTTCTCTGCTAATTTAAAGGAGCAACGACAATT
>Ga0256404_1004882_pt1 | contig 24532 bp, 25 predicted proteins | sample RumenRJG_01DNA_FD_185990 | JGI IMG/M metagenome (GOLD analysis project Ga0256404, IMG submission 185990) | Bovine rumen microbial communities from Lethbridge, Alberta, Canada - RJG_01 | ecosystem: Host-associated > Mammals > Digestive system > Stomach > Rumen | place: Canada: Alberta | collected... | reverse complement strand
ATGATGGAAACGCCGAGGGCGCGGAGATACCTCTCGTTGAACTTCGCGATCGCCGCCTTGAGCGTCTCCTCCGTTGCTTCGGTCAGCTTGCCCTCTTCCTTGATGCTGCGTCCGACCTCCGGATAGGTGGATGTCATGTATTCCAGGAATTCCTTCTCGTAATTCTTGACGTTCGCGACGCCCACTTCTTCCAGATAGTGGTTGATCGCGGCGTATATGATCATGACCTGGTTTTCGACCGGCAGCGGATTGTACTGCGGCTGCTTCAGGACTTCCATCAGGATCTCGCCGTGATCCAGTCTCTTCTTCGTCTCCGCGTCGATGTCGGATCCGAACTGGGAGAAGGACGCCAGCTCTCTGTACTGGGCCAGCTCCAGCTTGATGCTGGACGCGACCTGCTTCATCGCCTTGATCTGCGCGTTGCCTCCGACTCGCGATACGGAGATGCCCGCGTTTACCGCAGGTCTCTGTCCCGAGAAGAACAGCTCCGACTCAAGGTAGATCTGTCCGTCCGTGATGGAGATGACGTTGGTCGGGATATACGCCGATACGTCTCCCGCCTGCGTCTCGATGATCGGCAGCGCCGTCAGGGATCCGCCGCCCATCTCATCGGACAGCTTCGCCGCTCTCTCCAGGAGTCTCGAGTGCAGGTAGAATACGTCGCCCGGGTACGCCTCACGTCCCGGCGGTCTTCTCAGCAGCAGGGACATGGCTCGGTATGCCACCGCGTGCTTGGATAAGTCGTCGTATATGATCAGAGCGTCTCTTCCCGAGTCTCTGAAGTACTCGCCCATGGCGCATCCCGCGTACGGCGCGATGTACTGCAGCGGCGCCGCGTCCGACGCGGTCGCGCTGACGATGATCGTGTAGTCCATCGCTCCTCTGTCTTCCAGGGTCTGGGTCAGCTGCGCTACCGTCGACGCCTTCTGGCCGATCGCTACGTAGATGCAGATGACGTCCTGCCCCTTCTGGTTGATGATCGTGTCGATGGCGATCGCCGTCTTTCCTGTCTGACGGTCGCCGATGATCAGCTCACGCTGTCCTCTTCCGATCGGGATCATGGAGTCGATCGCCTTGATGCCCGTCTGCAGCGGTTCGTTTACCGACTTTCTCAGCAGTACGCCCGGCGCCACGACCTCTACCGGCCGGCGCTCCGACGCGCTGATGGGGCCTTTGCCGTCCAGCGGCATTCCCAGAGCGTTCACGACACGTCCCACCATGGCCTCGCCTACCGGCACTTCTACGACCGCGCCGGTCGGTTTGACGATGTCGCCTTCCTTGATCTCTCTGTCGGAGCCCAGGATTACGGCGCCGACGTTGTCCTCTTCCAGGTTCTGCGCCATTCCGTAGGTGTCCTCTCCGAACTGCAGCAGCTCGCCCGCCATGCAGTTCTCCAGACCGTAGATTCTGGCGATGCCGTCACCTACCTGGATGACCGTACCGAAATCGGAAACGTCCAGCTGGCTCTTGTAGTTCTTTATCTGTTCTTTTATGACCGAACTGATTTCCTCAGGTCTTAAATTCATACTGTTGGTCTCCTATGACTTCCTGATTTCCAGTGATAATTCGTCCAGTTTCTTTCTATACGATGCGTCGATGACTTTGCCATCGATAAACACCTTGACGCCCGCCATAATGCCGGGGTCTGTTTCATTTGTAAGTCTGACCTTCGTCTGCAGAAGTTTCGACGTCTGCGCCTCGATCTCCGCGATCTGGATCTCGTCCAGGCCGATCACAGACAGGACGGTTCCGTAGATCACGCCCTCCTCCTGTTCCAGCATGGACTTGTACACTTTCATGATCCCTTCGAAGCGGCCTGCTCTTCTCTTGTCCACCAGGACATACAGGAAATTCAGCATTTCCTGGCTTATTCTTCCTTCGAAGATAGAGGTGAGCACTTTTTTCTTTTCGTCAGCCGAAATCCCCGGATAGACGATGAACTTCTTAAGATCCGGTTCCTGCTTCAAAATGTCCACGATTTGCATGCCTTCTTCCAGGATTTCCTTCTCCTGATCCGTCTCCCGGGCCGCGTCGATCAGCGCCGTGCCGTAGGTCAGATCAACTGCTAATTCTGCCATTGCGTGCTCCTCGCTTTATCGATCACATCATCGATAATGGCCTTGTGGCCTTCTTTTTCGATTTCCCTTCCTACTACCTGTTCTGCCGCCATGATCACCATATCGGCGATCTCCTCCCTGAGGGATTCGATGGCCTTGGATTTTTCCATCTCGGCAGCCTGTTCCGCGCGTTTGACGATGTCCGCGGCCTGCTTGTTCGCGTCTTCGAGGATCTGCTTCGCCTGCTGATCCGCGATCTGCTTGCCTTCTTTGACGATCTCGCGCGCTTCATCTTCGGCGTTGGCTATGCGTCTCTCATATTTGGCCATTTTTGCGTCAGCTCTTCGGTTCAGGACCTCCGCGTTCTGGTACGCGTCCCTGATGCTCTGCTTTCTCGCGTCCAGAGCGCCGAGGAACGGCTTGTACAAAAATTTCCCCAGGACAACGACAAGAATAAAGAAGTTGACAATGACGAATATGATTTCTTTAAGGTCTAATCCTAATGCGTCAAGCATTATTCATTCCTCCTTTTTCTCCGGTGCCTTACATTTTTGCCAGAAGCATGAATGCCAGAACCAGACCATAAATGGTCAGTGATTCCATAAACGCGAAGGCCAGAATCATATTGGTTCTCAGCTGTCCCATCATTTCAGGCTGACGTGACATTCCCTCCAGCGCTTTACCGCCTGCGTTGCCCATGCCGATTCCAGGGCCTAAGGTCGATAAACCGATTGCGACAGCTACTGCCAGTGCGATTAATCCTGTTGTCATGTTGTTTTTCTCCTTTCGAAAAATACTTCTATTCTATCTGTCTGCTGCAGATTATGAATGCTGTTTAAGAGTGTTGTTTATAGTTGTTTATATATGCTGTTTATATATGCTGTTCAATTGGCAGATTGTTCTCTTTTTCCACCGCTTCGCCGATGTAGATCGCGGTCAGAAGCGCGAATACGATAGCCTGTATCAGCGCCAGAAGAATGACCAGAAGCTGCATGACCACCGGCAGCAGGAACGGGCAGAGATCCCGAAGCACATCCACGACCATTTCATCTCCGTATGTGTTCCCATACAGTCGGAAGGTCAGTGAGATCGGCTTGGCCAGCTCGTCCATGAGCATGAGCGGGAAGATAAACACGAACGGCTGTATCATCCTCTTGTAGGTTCCCATGCCCCGGTGCTCCCTGAGTCCAATGATCTGCACCAGTATAATCACCATCAGCGCCAGGCCCGCCGGGAAATTGATATCACTGGTCGGCGCCTGGAATCCCGGAGCCTTCCCCGCGAATGGGAGCAGGCCGGAGTAGTTGCAGATCAAGATATAAATGAACAGCGTACCCACCAGCGGGAAGTACTTCCTGCACATTTCTTCTCCCATAAGACCCACAAAAAAGTTGTGCAGCTTCTCGATTCCCATCTCCACCATATTCTGTATGCCTTCCGGTCTCTCCACGGAGATCCTCCTGCTCACCAGGATGGCGGCAATGCATATAAATATGGTTATGAAACTCGAGGTTATCATCGCGTCTGTCATTCCGATGTCGTGCAGTATACTGATCATGATGTTTTCTCCTCTACGTGGCCGACGATTTCCGTCATTGGAGCCAGTTTACCGGTGATGCTGAGCATCACTGCTGTTGCGATCATCACCACGATGAAATCCCATGGCATGATGTCCCTCATCAAAAATACAAAAAAGAGCGTTGCGATATTGATGGCATAGCTGACACCCATATTCCGATACAACACCCTTGTTGAAATATTCTGATTTTGTTTGATCGTTTTTTTCCAGAGCATGGTGTACTTGATCAAGCCAATCACGCTGCCGAATGCTGCCCCTGTTATTGCACCTGCTATGTAGGAAAACACAAATCCTCCTGTCTCTAAGTTAAAGCTGTATAGATTTAAAGTGGTATAGAAATGCTTTGCTTCTCCTGTAGTCTAATCTATCCGTTTTTTACAAGTCAACCGACAAATACGCGAAACGATAAAGTGGACACATTTATGATAAATCGCCCTGTATTTACCCTTCCCGGAACGTGAAAAAAATAACTATCTTGCGATTGCCGTAACGAGTTGTTCCATTCTTCCACGTTTTGGTATATGATGTTACGGTAAAATAACACACCAAGAACAAGCAGGAGAAAACATGAAATACTATCTTCTTGATTACGAAAACGTCAACGCTTCAGGTCTCGACGGCATCAGCGATCTTTCGGAAGACTGCAAAATCGTCCTCTTCTATACGAGGAATTCCAACAAGATCGATCTGGGAATCTTCAATGTGCTTCGCAACATGAAGGCCGAGATATCCATCATCGAGGTGCACCACGGCAAGCAGGCCCTGGACATCCAGCTTGCTTCCTATCTTGGCTATCTGATCGGCACCGAGCCGGAGGACACGGAATACTTCATCATCAGCAAGGACAAAGGCTATCGCAACGTCCAGAGCTTTTGGCCCGAACGCCACATCGTCCTGTGCAGAAATCTGTCTCCTGACAGCGAGATCATCGACGAGCCATCGCCCAAAAAGAGTTCTTCGAAATCCGCCTCCAGAGGCGGACGCAAGTCCTCTTCCGCAAAGGCCGCCGCGCCCGCGAAGAAAGCCGAACCCGAGAAGGCGTCTGAGCCTGCAAAGGCCGCCGAACCCGCAAAGGCCGCCGCGCCCGCGAAGAAAGCCGAACCCGAGAAGGCGTCTGAGCCTGCAAAGGCCGCCGAGCCCGAGAAGGCATCTGAGCCTGCAAAGGCCGCCGAACCTGCGGAATCCCCTGCTCCGGCAGATGCACCAAAGTCAAAAGCAAAACCGGCTAAGTCTTCCGCAAATGCGAAGGCAAAGGACAAACCGGCCGCAGAGGAAAAACCGGCTGACGAGCCGAAGCCGAATGCTTTTGCAGAAGCAGCTGCGATTGCCAAAGCTGTCGTAGAAGCGAAGAAAGCCAGAAACGCAGCAGCTGAGAAGAAGGACCCAGCTGCTCCGGAAGAGGCGCCGGCTAAAAAAGAGCCTGCTAAGAAGGCGTCTGCGAAGAAAGCCCCCGCCAAGAAGGAGGCTGCTAAGAAGGAATCCGCCAAGAAGGAGGCTGCGAAGAAGGAACCCGCCAAGAAGGAGGCTGCGAAGAAGGAATCCGCCAAGAAGGAGGCTGCTAAAAAGGAACCCGCCAAGAAAGAGGCCGCGAAAAAGTCCCCTGCCAAGCAGAAGGACTCAGATATGCGCAATGAAGTCAACAATGAGATCCAGAAGCGCCTCAGCAAGGATGGCATTCCGGGAGACATCATCAACTCCACTGCCTCGTTTGTTTCCAAAAATATCGGCAAGGATGGATACAAGCAGACGATCTACCGCGGCATCATCAAAGAGCATGGTCAGAAAATGGGTCTGACGATCTACCGTCTGATCAAGGATCTTCTCTAACGAACACGCACCCTCCCATTGCAAGGCCCGCCCATGGCAGGACCCGCCCATTGAAGGCGCGGAGATTTGACCGTTACTTTTGACAGCTTTCGTTATTTTGATACTATTTGTCAAAGGATAGCAATCACCCGAACCTGATATCCTTGTTTGTGGCTTTTGCTCTTGACATATTTGCTGTATATAGGACTATCTGTCAACGAATCGAGCGTTTGAACAACTTCGCATCAATAAATATCTTCCATAATCGGAAGATATTTATTATTTTGAGCGATTGCTTTTGACAAATAGTATTCATTTTGAGAGTTCTGTCAAATACGTTGACCAGTTGAACGTGTATTGAGGCGTCCGTCTCACTTCCATTTGACAATCAGTATCAGATTCTTGAATTGTGTCAACAACGCAAGCCGGAAGTGCCGAATAAGTCCGCGTCGGAAGTGCCGAATAAGCCCGCGTCTCATGCGCGTTCCTGCTACAATGCAAGGCAGCTCATTTCTTCCGGCAAGAAGACGGGAGCTACAAGACGGAAAAGAAAAACCCCTGAGGTGACTCAGGGGTTTTGTGTTCAGAAATCGTGTGGATTATTCGTCGTATTTGTGGTGGAAGATTTCTTCCATCTCTTCTTTCAGCTGCGGACGGAAGTCCGGATGGGCGATGTCGATCAGGGCTCTCGCTCTGTCGGCGTTGCTTTTGCCCCACAGATCCGCGATGCCGTATTCGGTTACTACGAATTCGGTGTCGTTTCTGGAATCTGTTACGACCTGCTTGTCCGCCAGGTGCGCGGTGATCTTGGAGATCTTCGTGCCGTCCTTCTTCACGGTCATGGACGGCATGGCGATGATGCCTTTGCCATGTCCGTCTCTGGCCATCGCTGCGCCGCGGATGAAGTCGACCTGTCCGCCAACGCCGGAGAACTGAACGTCGCCGCCTAACGTGTCGGACGCGACCTGTCCGTAGAGGTCACAGCCAAGCGCTCCGTTGATGGCGATCATCTTGGAGCAGTTCATGATGATGGTAGGATCATTGACATAGTCTACCGGCATGATCTTGACGGCGTGGTTGTGGTCGCAGAAGTCATAGAGTTCCTTGGAACCCATGACGAAGTTCGCTACCATGACGTCTTTGTCGAAGGACTTCATGGTGTTGTCGATGATACCCTCATAGTAGAGGTTCATCGCGCCGTCACCCAGCATTTCGGAGTGGAGTCCCAGATGCTTTTTGTCCTTCAGCTGCGCGCATACAGCATCCGGAATGGAGCCGATACCCAGCTGCAGGGTGGAACCGTCTTCGATCAGGCTCGCGCAGTACTTGCCGATCTCCTCTTCGACCGGTCCGATCTTCGAAGGCGGGATCGTTGGCAGCTCTTCGTCGTACTCTACGATCGCGTCCGCGTATTCCATCAGCGGGAATACCACATCGCCGTATGTGAACGGGATGTAATCGTTGACCTGGGCGATGACCTTCTTGGCGGATTTGATCGCCTGGATCGTGTAGTCTCCGGATACGCCGGTGGATACGTAACCGAGCTTATCCGGCTTGGATACGTTGATGAATACGACATCCACCTGGATCCTGCCCTGTCTCATGAGCTCCGGAACCTCGTGGAAGAACGCCGTTGTGTAATCGCCCCAGTAGTTTGCGGCTTTTCTGGTCTGTCCGGAAACGAACCAGATGTTCGGGTGGAAGTTCTCCTTATACTCTTCCTTGCAGTATTCTCCGGGACCCAGTGAGAACATGTGGGAAATCTCTACGTGCTTGAAGTTTTCCGCGTTTCTTACGAGGGCTCTGACCAGTTCTTCCGGTTCACCGACGTCATGCTGAAAAACGACTTTGTCTCCCGATTTGACAAACTTCAGGATCGCCTCATCGGAAGTCATCTTCTTAGAATCATATAGCTCTTTCCAGTTTTTCATTGATTGCCTCCTTATTATTACTATGTTATTTAAGCCTTTTGTAATAGAGCTCGAGCAGACGGATCAGCTCTTTCTTTTCGGCTTTTGTCCAGATGCTGAATCGGTCCTGATACATCTTGATATTCTCCGGATTCACCTGCTCGATCAGTGCCCGCCCTTTCTCGGTCAGCATGATGAGACTTCTGCGGTGGTCCTCCGGATCCTTGCTCCGTTTTACCATTTCCTGTTTCTCAAGATTGTTGATAATGACCGGAATCGTCCCGTTGCTGCTGAGGATCGTATCCTTGATTTCTCCAACCGTCATGCTTTCCTTATGAAGCAAAGCCTCCAAAACCATGAACTGCGGAAATGTCAATCCGTATGCAGCGCTGATCCTTGTTGTCTCCCGATCGAGATCCTTTACCATCTTATGCGTGGCGATCAGGATCTTGGCGTCTTCTGTCATTCCACCGTCTCCCATCTTTTCTGACCTTTCATCTGTTGTGCTCTGATCTACTTTTGCTCTGATTTACGGTCCGAATTATATCTAATTAGATATAATTTGTCAAGTGTTCACGGTCATTAAGAGGTCATGAATCTGCTGCAATCTGCTGCCTTTGCGGTTGCGCTGCTGTTATGGTAGCACCCGCCGCATCCGGGATGCTATAATCTACCCATGAACAACAATATGAACAATCTGGATTACAAACTGGTTCGCAGCAAACGAAAAACCATCAGCCTTCAGATCACAGACGACGGGCTTCTGGTAAAGGCCCCGCTCCGTGCCAGCCGGCGCGAAATCGAGCGGGTCATTGCCGAGCACCGAAGCTGGATCGATAAGAAGCTTGCCCTGCATGACCAGGCCGCCGCTCAGGCGCGGCAAAAGGGTCTTCTCTCCCCTGCGGACATACGAAACCTTGCCGAGCAGGCACGGACGTATATCCCTGCGCGCGTCGCGCACTACGCGCCGCTCCTCGGGGTCCGGCCAGGCCGGATCACCATCCGCAATCAGAAGACAAGATGGGGAAGCTGCAGCGCCAAAGGCAACCTGAATTTCAACTGCCTGCTGATGCTGACCCCGCCGGAAGTCATCGACAGCGTTGTCGTCCATGAGCTCTGTCATCTGCTCGAGATGAATCATTCCGACAGATTCTACCGCCACGTGCTCCGGGTGTACCCCGACTACTATAAACACCACGCGTGGCTGAAGAAGAACGGGCCGGAGCTTATGATGCGGGCGAAGCTGTAACCGGTATGCGGCCGGTCGTACGGTCGGTCGTGCAGTCGGTCATTCGGTCGGTCGTGCGGCCGGTCAATATAGTAGCGCACTCTCAGAATAATATGCTAAAATACCATATATCACAACACGGAACAATTCTTGACCGCGGAGGTTATTCATGGAACGGCGAAATACGAAATTATTAGCGACGATCATTGGCTCAGCCATTATTCTCGTCATCCTGCTGACAGGGACGCTCTGGATGGGACATTCCGCCCAGAAGGATACGGACAAGGCGATCCGAAACGTCAGCACACTGTATCTGGATGAGCTGGCCGGAAGACGGGAACAGGTCGTTGCTTCCAATCTGCAGGACAATATCGAAACGATCACCAACGCAGTCAATTTAATGACTGCAGAGGATCTCAGCGACAATGCCCATCTGCAGGCGTACCAGACGCGGATGAAAGAGCTGTACCATCTGGAACGGTTTGCCTTTATCGGTGAGAGCGGCACCATGTACCGTTCCACCGGTCCAACGGATGAAACGGATCAGTACAGCTTTGACTATAAGACCATGACGGAACCGGACATCTCCGTCAGAAATCTGGAAGGAAGTGAAAAAAAAGTCGTCATTGCCGTCCCGATCACTCCTCGAGCTTTTCAGGATGATAAGCTGATCGTCTGCTTTATGGAAATGGATATGGATCACATGCTGCACGGCGTCTCTATGGATTCCGGCGAAGGTAGCGCGACCTTCTGCAATCTCTACAGCTCCGGCGGCATCCCCCTCACCGATGCCGTGCTGGGAGAACAGGCCAGCGGGACCAATCTGTTCGACGCTCTCAAGGGCGCGGAATTCGATACAGGTTATTCTCTGGAGCAAGTTACCTCCGACTTCCGGGAAGGCAAAAGCGGCATCGTGACGTTCACCTACAAAGGCAATCAGGAGACGCTGAGCTACGTGCCCGTAAAAGGTACCGACTGGCTCCTGTCCTATCTCATCAAAGAGAGCGTCATCAGCGAGAAAATCAGCTCCGTAACCCGCGGGATCATCATGAAGAGTGTGTTCCAGTCTTTGCTTATGGTGCTGGCGCTGATTCTGATGTTCATTATTATCATCCACCAGAACCGCAAGAGCGCGGCTGCTTTGGCGAAGCGGGAAGCCGCGGAAGCGGAAGCCAGGGCCAAACAGGAGGAGATGGAACAAAGGCTGCACCTTCAGGAGCAGCTTCTGGCGCAGCAGGAACAGGGAGAACAGCAGCGCAAGCTGATCAACGCCCTTTCCTCGGACTACCGAAGCGTTTACTTCATTGAGTTGGATAAAGACGAAGGGATCTGCTACCAGGCCAGAACCGACCTGGAAGGGTTCAAATTCGGCGAGGAATTCAAATACCTGGAATCGGTTACCGCATACTGCAACCAGTATGTAGTCGAATCCTACCGTGAAGATTTCCTGGCTTTCGTCCAGCCAGATGCGATCCGTCAGGGTCTTAAAGAAAGTCCCATTATCGCCTTCCGGTATCTGATCAATGTGAACGGCAAGGAGTCCTGGGAAGTGGTCCGGTTCGCGGACGTGCGGTCCGCGGACGACCCGGATGATTCGCAGGTCCACAATGTGGGCGCTTGCTTTGCCGATGTGGACGCGGAGACGAGGACTTCACTGGAGCAGCAGCAGGTTCTTAGTGACGCGCTGGAGACGGCCGAACAGGCCAACCGGGCTAAGACTGCCTTCCTCTCCAACATGAGCCATGAGATCCGTACCCCGATGAACGCGATCATCGGTCTGGACAACATCGCGCTCAACGATCCTGAGACCCCGCCAAAGACAAAAGAGTACCTGGAGAAGATCGGCGATTCGGCGGAACATCTGCTGAATCTGATCAACGACATTCTGGACATGAGCCGCATCGAATCCAACCGGTTCGTCCTCCGAAATGAAGAATTCTCCTTCTCGAAGCTTTTGGAATACATCAATACCATGTTCAGCGGACAGTGCGCTGACAATGATCTGCAATATCACTGCCACATCAACGGTCCGGTAGATGATTACTACATCGGCGACAACATGAAGCTGCGTCAGGTTCTGATCAACATCCTGGGCAATGCGGTGAAGTTCACTCCGGAAGGCGGCACGGTCGAAATGACGGTTGAACGGGTTGCTGAGTTTGACAACCAGAGCACTCTGCAGTTCGAGATCTCCGATACCGGCATCGGCATGAGCGAAGAATTCCTGCCGCGGATATTCGACACCTTCGCGCAGGAAGACTCCTCCATGACGAACAAATACGGCAGCTCCGGCCTTGGCCTTGCCATTACCAAGAACATCGTGGAAATGATGAACGGCAACATCCATGTAGAAAGCGAGAAAGGCAAAGGCAGTACATTCACCTTTACGGTCACTCTGATGAACGCAGCTCCTCACGAAGATGTGGAGCAGGAAATCCGTCCGGAGGAAATGACGGTCCTCGTGATCGACGATGACCCTGTGGCGTGCGAGCATGCCAGACTGGTTCTGGAGAAGGCCGGCATCGCCGCAGAGCTGGCGCAGTCCGGCGAGGAAGCGATCGAAATGGTCAAACTGCGTCACGCCAGACGCGACCCGTACAATCTGATTCTGGTCGACTGGAAGATGCCGGAGATGGACGGTATTGAAGCCACCAGGAAAATGCGCGAGATCATCGGCTACGAATCCGCGATCATCATTCTGACCGCCTACAGCTGGAGCGACGTTCTGGAGGAAGCTCTGGAGGCCGGCGTAGACAGTTTCATTCCGAAGCCGCTCTTCGCGAGCGCTGTCCTGGAGGAGTTTAAATCCGCAGCTGAGCACAGGAAGCTCAGCGGTAAGAACGCCGCCGCCAAGGCTGAGCTGGAGGGTCGCCATATTCTCCTCGCGGAGGACGTTCAGGTCAATGCTGAAATCATGATGATGATCCTGCAGACCCGGAATATGGAGGCGGATCTGGCCGTCAACGGAAAGATCGCGGTCGAGATGTTCCAGTCCCACGAGCCGGGATACTACGACGCGATCCTGATGGATATGCGCATGCCGGAGATGGATGGACTGGAAGCGACGCGGACCATCCGGGCTATGGACAGACCGGACGCCAAGTCGATCCCGATCATCGCCCTGACAGCCAACGCCTTTGACGAGGACGTACAGCGGAGCCTGCAGGCAGGACTGAACGCGCACCTTTCCAAGCCGGTCCAGCCCGACACGCTGTACGAAACACTGGAAAGCCTAATCAAGGACTGATCGATTCTACCACGTTACGGCGATGTCCAGCTGTCTGGGATTGCGGGACGCGAACCCGCCGGTATCCACAACGATGGCGAGACCGTTGCTGGACTCCACGATGCTGCCCTTGGGACGGATGCTGAGACCGGCCGCGCACATGACGTAGTAGCCGTACATTTTGACGCCGTCGGACCTTACCCAGTACGGCTCATGGAAACCCCGGCTGTTCATGATGCCGATGCAGCCGGACATGTTCAGATCGTAATAGGTCTCTTTTCCGGACGGTCCGCTGATCGACCCTCTGGACCTGGTGAGGACCGGCCCGTCATATGCAAAAGCCCCCTGGACGGCTTTGTACTCCTCGGAGTTTTCGATGTCCTCTTCCACCGTGCAGTGCACAAACCGGTAGGAGCCATCCTCATTCAGCCCGTTGTCCAGCTTGGTCCCGACCATGACGACCTTGTCTTTATCCTCCTTGATGACCTTTTTCTCGATGACTTTCTTGGAGACCACCTTGCCGTTTTCTATGACCACATCGGAGGATACGCTGCGCTTGCCGTCTTCGCCTTCCTCCCGGACTTCCGTCTCCCCTTTCATAAGATCATCGGTTTCCTTCGTTACCGTATCTTTTTTTATGACTTCCGTTTCCAAAACGGTGCCGATAATGACGATCTTATGCGGGGTCTCTTTTATGGCCTCCTCGGCGATCTCCTTGCCGTCCCGGGTCTGCAGGTGCCTTCCGAATTTCAGTTTCTCATACTGGATGTCGAGATTGGTCTTGCCATCTGTCAGGACCATATCGCCAACGTAATCGTTGATGATATCTTTGACAGCTTCCTCGGCTTCCGTTCTGGTCGGCGCGTAGCCCAGAAGATGCGCTCCCGCCTTGACCGCATAGGCCTGCTTGATGTGTTTCCCCTCCGGTGACAGGGCGTACGTATCCCATTTGATGAACGCCGCGATCCCGACCACTACAACATTCAGCGCGAGCAGGTAAAGAAGAATATTTAATAAATGTCTGTTGTTTAATAGATCTCTCATTTCTTCATTTCCTGGATTCCGGTTGTTGCTTTTGTCTTCCGCGAATCCGCCGGTAGATTTTCTCATACCCTTTGATCAGCATGCCCACTGCTACGGCTGCAATAATGCTCCCTTCTCTGACACCTTTGAGTCCTCCCAGAAAGATCATGCACAGGATCGCCGAAAGGACGATATACAGAGCGTCAAAGAAAATCTTGATGTTCGTATACTTTTTCCCGGTCACCTGACTGATTGCCCGGTTCATGGCTTCTCCCGGAAGCAGGGCCACGTTTCCCTTTAGCTGCACCCAGATCCCAAATGCCAGAACGAAGCAGCTTGCTGCCATACAGGCAAGCTGCGCTGGGTAGTTATGAATGGTCAGGCCCCGGATCAGGAAACAGGAAAAGTCGGTCAGATAACCATATATGAAAGCCAGAACAGTCTGCAGAAATATCTCGACATATTTACACTTTCCTTTCAAGAGGATCACCTGAATCGTGATCTGCGTTACACTCAGCGCGTTGAGCCATCCGCCGAAGGTCAATAATCCGCTCATCAGTGATACCGTATATGGAAGTGACGCGACCGGAGAGGTCCCCAGACCTGCCTTGGTCGAAAGCGCGACCCCCATGGAAGCAATAAACAATCCTATCAGAAATAATGAATATCGTCTTGCTATATCTAAATAATAATCTTTCATATTCTTTTCGTCCTGATTTTACATTATACCATATTCCCTGTTTTTCTCCACAACCATGAAGGAAGAAACACCCCGGATCTCCTGCGCACCATCTTACACGTCATTGATTCTTTTTCTTGTTTTGATTATGATTTGAGTCATCCACCATTCCGGCGTCAATTTGTCCTTTAAATCAAAAAAAGCAGAGCAGTTTCGCGATTCTGCTGCTTTACAGGCTGGTCATTCAATCATGTGGTGCTGCGCGGCCGCGTCAGTATATCTTCTGCACATCCTCCACTCTGATACCATTCGTCTCGCAAAACGCAAACAGATCCGACGGATTTCTGATCAGCATCAGCTCCGTCAACTTCCCTGTCGCTTTGTCCCTGGAGCAGAGGACCTGCTCCCCCGTGCAGATGCTGCACCTGAGCACGGGCACACTATCTTCCAGAGAAATGCGCGGAATGTCTTTGCTGTTTTTTTTGAATCGTTTTCCGAATGATTTTTTCATGGCCTTTGATAATCATCCCTGCGGCAAGGGCAGCGATGATGCTTCCTTTTCTGATCCCATTGTACACGAATACCTTCTTTCAATGAATACCTTCTTTCATGAGCGGTAAATTCTTTTTTCTATCACCTGTCTATGTGATGCTTAGAATTATATTGTGGTACAATGTAGCAGAGATTGTAACGCTAAAATGAAACCCTGCGTATTCTCACAGGTCAAATATGAAGATGTATGAGAAGGTGCATGAAATGAAGAAAACCACATATCGATTATTCGTCATTACAATCGTTCTGGGAATGCTGCTTGCAGGCTGCGGCGTGCTTGCTGGCTGCGGTTCGCAGGAGAACAATGAAGGTTCTACGGGCGGCACTGAATCGAGCACACAAGCGAGTACGCAGGCGGACACACATCCGGTTGCCATCGACCACAGGTATGCGTCGAAGGAAGAAGGCGATCGGTTCTTTGACTCCGCAGCAGCCGCGCTGGTACCGATCGACGGAACGGACACCTATTATCTCCCGGAAGACGCCTCCAACTTTGATGAGATCCTCGGCAAGAATACAGACTATGTGGTGGATCCGGAAGAATGTATGGCGGACAATTTCGGCTTCCTGATCGCATATGACAAGGACGGTCCCGAGGGCAAAGGCTACCCGAATCCTGAGATCATAGAAGGCATCCGAAGCTATCTTCAGCAGAAATGATAAACTGAAATCCCAACACCATCAGGAGGATCCCGGCCAATTATTTATTGGCAAGTGTATATCTGACTCCGCGGTCCAGATATTCATTCCAAAAGAACCAATCATGTCTTCCGGGGCCCTCCTCATAATAGTGATCTGCTCCTTCAGCAGTCAGGAATTCCGCAAACGCGCGGTTGGCGTCACAAAGGTCGTCTTCCGTCCCGCAGGCAAGGTACATGAAAGGAATCTGCTGTCCGGTCTCTTTCAGTTTACGGTATTGCACCTTAGGGTTCGTCTCCGATGATACGAATTGATCAGGACTGCCAAAGATACCTTTTGCCATCTTGATTGGGATCACATCTTCGGCTCCCTCGCGCATCATTGCGGCCATCTCCTCAATATGAATCGCCGAAGAAAGCGCAATGCACGCTGAAAAGGTCTCCGGGAAGGTCAGTGCCACATGTATCGCGCCATAGCCTCCCATCGACAGACCTCCGATCATGGTATCTTCCCGCTTCATCTCAAGCCCAAAGGTCATTCTCAGATACTCCGGAAACTCTTGCCCAATAAAAGTACAATAATCTCCGCCCTGGTATCCGTGATCCAGATAAAAGGAATTGCCTGTCGTTGGCATGAATACATTTAAGTGATATTGGACTGCGATCTGCTGTGCGATCCCTCCGTACAGCCAATCCGTATCTGTTCCTGTCAGTCCATGAAGAAGGATCAGATTCCGAGGCGCTCTCTCATAGTACTGAGCATCTCTCACTTCATCCATTTCTACATCGTTTGGAAATACAAACGAGAAATTCGTATGCTGCATGATGGAAGCAGCGTGAAACTCCATTCTTCCTACTGCCATGCTCTAATATCTCCTCTCACTTTCGGTAATAGAATTCCTCTCCCGTCAAAATGATACTAATTATACCATACAGCAAAAGCCCTCCCGCCGGCGATGTGTAATTCTTGTTTTCGGTGCTTTTCGTTATGGTATAATGAACAAGCAAAAGCAGGAACACGATTAGCGGAGGAACCAGGTGTTTACAAAAGGCAATCATCCTGATTCAAAAAAATCACGAACCATAGAGCTTCCACTGACAGCTGAAAACTTTGAAGACGCTCGTACATTCGTAGAACAAAGGCTTACGCACAATCACATCAGCAGCACGATCATTCATGAAACTGTGCTGTTGTTTGAGACGCTGTACAACAGTTTGAGCGAGCAGGAATCCGGCAGCAACATACTGCTGACCATCACTACGCACAAAAGTTTTGGCGAATTCAGAATCGAGCTGGGATTCGAGGGTGATCCATTTGTTCCGCCCGGGGCCGGCTCAAATGAGATTTCGCCTGAACTGAATATATTGCGCGCCTACAAAGACAGGTATACCTGCAGATACAGTTACGGTTATAACACAATCGATATCAGTGTAAAAAGAAGTTACGGCGGTTTGCTGTTACGCTGCTGGGCAGGTATTCTTCTGGCGATTCTTGTCTATATCCCAATCAGAATGAACCTGAGCATGGATGATCAGATCGCTTTGGAAAATAATATCATTTACCCTTGCCTGAAACAGTTCGCAAATGCGATGCTTATGGTAGGCGCCCCTATCACTTTCTTTTCAATGCTAAGGAACCTCACCGACATCCATATCATATCAAAGAGACATTCCCCATTAAGAAAACTGCGGTTAAAGTCGTACGCCACATCCTGCATCGCAATTGCACTGGGCATCATCACCGCCTCGGTTGGCGTGACCACGATCAGACACTTGGGCGGTTATCTGGATGACGCCGGCGGGACGCCTCCATCCGTATCGGAGATGATAAACTCACTGGTACCGTCAAGTCTTTTCGAGCCTTTCGAAACATACATGCCATTCCCATTGATCATAGTCGCGCTTCTGAGCGTCTACGCCCTCTGCTCCGCCGGGGAGTATATAGATATACTGAAAAAGGTCGTCGATATTTGCTACACGCTCTTTTCCAAGATGCTGAATGTCGTCATGTATTTCCTTCCCCTTTTCAGTTTTCTGGCAATGCTGACACCTCTTCTGACAACCGGATTCGTTGGTTTCTTTATGAGCGTGCAACTTCTCGTTGTGATCATTGTCAGCCTTGTAGTTTTATGTATCTTTTACACTCTTCGTCTAATAATCGGCGGCGTTAAGGTTGGTCCGTTCTTTCGGCACATGCCGACTCTGATCCTTGAGAATTTAAGAATCAATTCGGTCATCGATGCCGTTCCTTTTAATATAAGATTTTGTGCGCGCAATTTTGGTTTCAACCGAAAACACCTTTCGGAGAAGCTTCCGATTCTCGCGCAGATCAATCTGGACGGTAACTGCTACCTGCTGATCTTACTCGCGCTGACTCTCATTTTCGGACTGGGGATCCACGTCTCCTGGGCCCAGATTGTGGTCATCGCGATTCTCGTCCTGTTTCTTTCCCTCGGCGCTCCGAATCAGCCAGGGTCGATTCTGATAGGTGTTTTGATCATATTGTTTTATCTGGATGCAGCGGACCTTATTTCGATGGCAATTTATCTCGAAGTTTTTTGCGGGATGATCCAGAACATCATCAATGTAACAGGAGATATCGTAACCATTGCTATCGATGAACGCAAAACCAATAACAAGGATGATAGAAAAGGACACAACATGAACGCAGCGGAGCGCGAAAGGATTATTGAGTGATGGATATGTGGATCTGGTTCGTTATGCCGGGATGCGCGATCCTGTTGATCATTCTGTGGCGCGTCTTCGGCAAAGATAAGAGTACAATACCGATGATCACTACCAGGCCTCCGGAGGGACTCGACCCGCTGGAAATGGAGTATGCCCAGATCGCCACCATCTCGGATCGGGGGATCTACGCCCAGCTTTTGTACTGGGTATCAAAGGGCCTTCTGTCGGTCAGGAATGAAGGCGGCCGGGTCGGTATGCTCAGAACGGGAATGCTCCCGGACCATGCTTCGGCGCACGAGGCTTTCCTCTTCCATGATCTGTTTGATCGCTCTGATCTTGTATGGCTGGATCAGCTTCCTCCGGAAGTCAGTGAGCACAAGGGAGAACTGGGGGATAAGGTCGGCGAAAAGTTCACCGGAAAGAATGCTGTGGTGCAGGATGACTCCATGTATGTAACTCTGACTGCGATGGCGATCCTGATCATTTCTGTTTTCGTCATCGAAGTCACGGTGGATGTGGGAGTATTGATCCCCGTTCTGCTTGGGGCAGCCCTGTTCACAGGTCTGGCTCTTCTGCAGAATGGAGCCCTGGGCTTTCGCTCCAAGCATGATCGATTCGAAGTGATCTGCGGGATTGTATTTACTGCGGGAAGTCTGGCGGCGCATCTCGTCCTGTTGGGGCTTCACACCAGCCTGCTGTTCACATGCCTGTTTGCGATCTGCTTTCTCATCTGCATCCCATGCATCCTGTTCATGGAACGCCGGGTCAACCATCGTCTCTACGGCCAGATCCTGGGGTTTCGGCAGTTCATCGAAACTGCTGAATGGGATCGGCTGAAGCAGCTGTCAGAAGAAGATCCCGGGTACGGTATGGATATTCTGCCCTATGCCCTTCTCTTCAACATGGGGACCAGGTGGACCGCGACCTTTGAGAACAAAACCATTTATACCTGCGTAGAAGAAATGGAAAAAAACGCAGAGCAGAGTGAAAAATAAAAAAGCCGGCGCTGGTATCGTCGTTGAACCAGCCCGGCTTTTTTGCTTTTGCATTTATATCTATCAAATTGTTCTTCCCAGTTCATAAGCCTGCTCAACTTCGGCTTTTCCTTCGGTATCTCCCGGCTGTGTCACATGCCCGCAGAGGATCTTGCCGAGGCTCTTCCATCCGATATGCTTCTCCAGATTGTCATACCAGTTTACGCTTTCCTCAAACCCTGCGCCTTCTGCTGCCATGATCAGTACGGAATCTTTGACCGGGTTGCGGTAGTTCGGATCGCCTTCCGCAATGGCAAACAGACGGTCAAATGCGTTCTTCAGGAACCCTGAAATCGACCAGTAATAGAGCGGTGACGCCAGGACAACGATATCCGCCTCACGGTACGCCGGATAGATCTGTTCCATATCGTCTCTCTGGGAGCACGGGTGCTCCGGATCCTTTCCGCCCTGCCAGCAACCGATACAGCCATTGATCTTCATCGAAGACAGATGGAACTCTGTCACTTTATTCCCTGCCTCTTCCGCTCCGCGTGCAAAAGCCGCCGTCAGCGCGGAAGTGTTGCCGCTTTTGCGCGGACTTCCGTTTAAAATAATGATGTTCTTGCTCATATTCTCTCCTTTCATTCTGTACTGTCTCATGGAATACGAACCGGTCCGTTTCAACGAGATGCAGCGTTATCTCGGCAAGATTGCGGATAAGATACTGAGTCAGAACCTGAAGGAACTGGAAGCCGATGAACTGATCATCCGAACGGTGTACCCACAGATTCCGCCAAAGGTGGAATATACGCTCACTGACCGGGGACACTCCCTGGTTAAGGTTTTGGATACGCTCTGTGATTGGGGGCTTGAGAATCGGCCGTAAGCGGTAACTTCTATTTGTTATACACAGGCTTGTTCTCTAAGTGATCCATTCTCATTGGTGAAAAGGAATCGCAAAGGGTCGTCTCCGGCTCCAAAGTCACGACGCCGTGCTTTTCATTGGGTCCGAAGTAGATCGCATCTTCCGGTCCGAGGATCGGGCCTTCACCCTCTTCTGTTATGACCTGAAGTCTGCCGCTTGTGACATATGTAATCTGTTCATGATAGTGATTGTGCAGCGGCACTACAGTACCCTTATCATGAAATATTTCTTCACGTACCATTACGCCTTCACCGTAAGCGATGATCCTCCAGCTCGAATTGATCTGGTCGTTGGTTCCTGTCAATTGATCTTCATGCATGAAATTTTTGATGAACATTCTGCTCCTCCTTTTGGTCAGCAATGTGCCGCTCTCGTCCGTTTTCGGGTTTCGTTTTCTGTGTCTTCAATTGTACCATACTCTGCCATACTTAAGTATTTCTTGTTGCATCTCTCATTCTCAGGACACCAACCGGAGGGTGCTGCTCAGCAGCTGCTTCTTGAGAGTTTCCGCGGGTACCGGAGATGGAGCTGTGAGCCACCATTTGACGACCTGCTCCAGCGCGCCGATGATAAACTCGGCGAGAAGTTCGGGATCAGCGGATAGATCATGACCGGAGGACTTGTCATTCTGTAAGTGCTCCAGTAATTCATCATGGATCCCACTTCTTATCACTTCGGAGATCGACCAGAGAATAGCGTCCGATGCAAGTGAGCGAATGAGATCTTTACTGCTTTCGAGCACTTCGAAGGCGTCGGAAATGATCTGCTCGTAGTATGCGGGACCGGACAGGTTTCGCATACTGCGGTCGTTTTTATGGTAACGGACCAACGCATCACGTATGACATGGTCGGCAAATTCATATTTATCCGAGAAGTGGTTATAGAAGGTTGCCGTCCTTACCATTGCTGCATCGCAAAGCTCTTTGACAGTGATCTGTTCGAATTGTTTGACCTTCAGCATTTCTGTGAAAGCCTGTATCAAGGCGGCGTAAGTTTTCTGTATCCTGAGATCGACTCCTGACATATTTGACGAATTCCTTTCCTGTGTAAATTAATTGACTTTGAGAAGGCAGAAGTGTCTTCTTTTTTTTATAGAAATGAGTATATTGGTATTGTAGATAATTAATTTACTGATGTCAAATAAAATCGAGGAGGCGCATACGATGGATACAATAAGAGTTCTGGACAGACCAGAAGATTTCAAGAAATATGGGATCAAACAGGAAGGATTGGAAGCATGGGAAGATGGAAGGCGTGACAGCGCAGAGCCTGGTCATGGTGAGATCTGGTACTTTGACTGCAGCTTTGAAGACGGCACTACGCTTGTATTAGGGTTCCGTCCAAAATCTGTGGATCATCTCATGCAGCCGGAGGATAACCCGAACGTTGCCATCAATTACACCAATAAGGAAGGAGAGACCTTCTTTGACTACAGAATGTGCAGCATCGAGGAATCCGTTTTTTCAAAAGAAAAATGCGAACTAAACATAGGAGCGCATTACCTTAAGGGCAGCAGCTGGGACGAATACGACATGAAGATCGTACCGGAAGAACCATCTGCGCTTGTCGTGGACGGCAAGCCCTCCGAAGATCATTCGGCCAGTGTGGATCTCCATTTCACGGCAGAAGCCAAACCATTCAGACCGGGAACCGGGATCATCGATGTTGGAGAGGGATTCTACTACAATTTCATCTGTATCACCAGAATGCAGGTGCACGGCCATATCCATATCAACGGGGAAGATAAGGAAGTATCCGGCGCGGCGTATTACAACCATCAGTGGTTCAATATCAGCCCTGCAGTCGCTTTTCATCACTGGGTCTGGGGACGCCAGAATATTGGTGAATACAGTGTACTGATCTACGACATGGTCACAAGAAAGAGTACAGGCCTGGTGCAGATCCCGCTGTTTACAGTCGATGATATGCAGGGAAACCGGATCTTCGAGAACACTTCAAGCAGCAACATGAACTACGAGATCCTCGATACGTATATCGAAAAAGTAAGCGGCAAGGAATACCCGTGCGCTCTCAGATATACTTTTGAAGGCGAAGACATGAAGATCACCTACACCATTCGTGATCCGCAGGAGATCGGCATCATGTTTGTATATGGTGATGCTCCGGAACCTCTTAGGAAGCAGTATGACGCCATGGGAATCAAGCCATCCTATACAAGAAATCTCGCCGATACTGAGCTTACGATCGAAACAAAAGATGACTGTAAAACGATCCGCGGCAGGATGCTCTATGAATTCAACTTCCCTGGCAAAGAATTATGGGAGAAGTAGAAACGAACTCAGAAAACGCAAATGAGCCGGGCCAGATATCTTCACGATACCTTCCCGGCTCTGTTTTTTCTCCCTTAATCTATTTAATGCTGGCGCCAAGCATATAGGCTTTTTCTTTGGCTTCCGGCTTGCCCTCGTGTTCCTTGTGCCCAAGCATTCCTCCGACCAGAAGACGTCCGGCGTCTTCCCATCCCATCCTCTGGATATAGCCGTCATAGTACTGGTTGTCCAGTCCTTTGATTCCTTTGCCCATAGTATATCACACTAAAGAAAACTTTGTTTTATTCTTAAGAAACTACCGTTTTTCTTTTGTTTATACCTAAAGTATACTTGAAACAACAAAAGCGAAAGTAACTGGAACTTATTGAAGGAGGGCGGAACAATGAAACACAAAATGAGAGGAAACCTGATGCTGATGACAACGGCACTGATTTGGGGAACGGCCTTCGTTGCGCAGAAATCAGGAATGGATCTGGTCGGCCCCGTCGCATTCAATGGGATCCGGACGCTGGTGGGGGCTTTTGCATTGATACCGGTGATCCTGATCATGGGACGAAACAGAAAAAAAGAGCGGCCGGATAAAACACTTCTCATCGGAGGAATCTGCTGCGGGCTGGCATTATGCGCCGCCGGGAATATCCAGCAGATCGGACTGTATTACACATCAGTCTCCCATACAGGCTTCATTACTGCCCTCTACGTGGTCATTGTACCGCTGATGGGACTGTTCCTTAAGAAAAGAATTACGCCAATCATGTGGTGCTGCGTGGTTGCCTCTGCAGTGGGTCTGTATCTGCTCTGTATTCCTGCGAGCGGATTCGGAGCGATCAATATCGGCGACATTATTATCCTTGTGTGCGCGATCTGCTTCGCAGTCCACATTCTTGTCATTGATCATTTCTCTCCGAAAGTGGATGGCGTGAAACTGTCGTGCATCCAGTTCTTCGTTGCCGGCATCGTCTCGCTCATCATTGCGCCCTTCGCAGATCCTGCCATGGGTTTCGATCTGCCATCGGCAAGTGACGTTTTCGCCTCCTGGTTTACTATCCTCTATGCGGGAATCATGTCCTGCGGCGTTGCGTTCACTCTGCAGGTGCTGGGGCAAAAGGAAACCGAGCCGGCTGTAGCCTCAATGATACTTTGCCTCGAATCAGTATTCGCATTACTGGCCGGGATGGTTTTGCTTGGAGAGATGATGTCGATAAGAGAAATCATCGGTTGCGTGATCATGTTCGCCGCGATCGTTGTCGCGAACCTGCCGCAGGATAGTCTCAGAATTTCCAGGTCCTGACGAAATCCACAAAGGTCCTGGCAGCCAGTGATAAGGACTCATAAGATCTGAATCCAACCGTGATATCGGTGTAGGATTCCACATCGAATGGAATGCCTTTGACCGGAAACATGCTGTTTTCCACCATGATTTTCGGATGGATTCCGAATCCGAGGCCTTTGCTGATCATGGCGAAGCAGCCGTAATCATTGTTGACCATCATAATCTGGTTCAGCGACGCGCCGAACTCGCGTGCCAAGTCGTAATTATAGGAATCCAGTTCTTCGGAGCAGCCAATATAAGGATAGTCTTTCAGATTTTTGATCGGGAAGACTTTCTTTTTTGCCAGAGGATGGTCTTTTGCTACGACCAACATGTCCTCCTGCCGCCCCAGCGGGATGATCTCCAGTTTATCGGAGGAGACGATCTGCATGAATGCGCAGTCCGCACTGTTGCTGACGAGCAGATCCGTCGCGCGTTCCGGGGAATCGCAGTCAAACACTTCGATCGTTATCCCGGGATACCGTTCCTTGAATTCCTTCAATATTTCAGGCAGATAACAGACGATCACGGTATTGATGGCGAGAACCCTGATTTCCCCGGTATCCAGTCCGCGTATCTTATCGACCTGCTCACGAACGATCTGCTCATCCTGATAGAGTCTCTGCATGGCCGGAAGCAGTTCCTTCCCTTCCTGCGTCAGCCGGACGCCTCCGTACTCTCTTTCGAAGAACTTCATGCCGGCCTGCTCTTCCATAGAGCCTATGATGTAACTGATCCCTGCCTGCGTATAACCAAGTTTGTCTGCAGCTCTCTTATAACTGCCTAGTGCAGCAACGGTAACAAACACTTCTGCGTTGATTTTTTCCATAGTTTATTCCTGCTTTCCGGCTTTTGCGTGATGATAAGATTTCTTTTATTTTCTCTTAAGAAAATACCGTTTTTCTTTACTTCGTATGCACATTATAATATAGACAGAAAGATACGTGAAGATATAATGCGACAGAGAGGTTATAGCATAATGATCCATTTTGAAAAAGTTACGCCGGATAACTTTGAGGCGGTAATCAACTTACGACTTAGAGATGACCAGATTGGTTATCTGGAAAATAATTTGTATTCACTTGCTGAAGCGAAAGTCTTTGACTATCTCGAACCGAGAGCAATCTATGACGATGATAAATTGATTGGCTTCATGCTGTACTATTACCAACCCTATGGAGTGGAACGTCAGATGGGTCCCGGCGAAGGAAAACACGAGATTCATTCCGGAGGCAAAGACTACATTTATTTCAAACGGCTGATGCTGGATGAAAGCGAACAGGGAAAAGGTCTTGGAAGACAGTCTATGATCGCCGCTCTGGAATATTTCAGAGCGGAATATCCCACCGCCGCATTCGTTGAACTGATGCACTATCTGGACAATGACGCCGGCGCCTCACTCTACGAATCTGTCGGCTTCGAATCAACCGGAGAAGTGAGAAAGACACTGCGGCCTGGAACCGACGACGAATACGATGAGGAATTAGTGAGACGGAAATACTACTAAAAAATCGCCTCATATTTCTTATTGTTTCAGTTCTCCTGTTATGAAGTGACCCTTTGTCAAGGGGTGGATTCCCTGGGCCACAATTGTTTCTGAAGGCATCTGGCAAGAGCTCGATTGAACAGTCTCCGGCATTAGCC